>Ga0265354_1000200_pt1 | contig 10976 bp, 8 predicted proteins | sample NZE1metagenome_FD_189074 | JGI IMG/M metagenome (GOLD analysis project Ga0265354, IMG submission 189074) | Rhizosphere microbial communities from Maridalen valley, Oslo, Norway - NZE1 | ecosystem: Host-associated > Plants > Roots > Rhizosphere > Soil | place: Norway: Oslo | collected 2017-09-14 | reverse complement strand
TGGCCATTTTCGATTTTTGCGGGCACGACCGTGCCGTTGACGGTCAGATTTGTCGCGGTGCCTTCGCGAAAATCCAGCAAGACGGGGCCGGAAGAATTTGAGTGAAACCGAAGATCTTCGTGGCCCGAGACGGAGGGCACATGAGGAATAAGTGTGAAACGGAGGTGATAGTGAAGGTCTGAAAGTTGAGCGGAGCGCTGGCGTGCGAGTTCGCGCGGTATGCCGTCCGGCGGTGGTGCAGCGAGCAAGTTGCCCGCCGTTGAAAGTGCGAGGATAGCGAAAAGAATGCGCATGAAAGAAAGCAATCTACACGATGACTGGCCTGGCGAGAAGGGCTGAGTAGTGCTGGGCTCGATGGACGGGAGTATGATGCTACGCTGTCGCGATTGCATGAGATGGCTCGGGCGGTCAAGCAATGTGGCGGCGGGCGGTTTTTCATTCCTTCAGGGGCACTCATGAAGAGATTCTTTTTAATTTTGCTTCTCGTGACAGCGGCTTACCCGTTTGGTTCGCTTCCGGCGGCTTCGCAATCGACTGCTTCACCAGCCGCGAAAAACCCAGACGTCGCCCGATGGGAGCGCGAGGCAGCGAGCGTCACGATCACACGGGATGATTGGGGTATCGCGCACGTTTACGGAAAAACGGACGCGGACGCAGTCTTCGGAATGGTCTATGCCCAGGCAGAAGACGACTTCAACCGCGTGGAAACCAACTACATCAACGCGATGGGGCGTTTAGCAGAGGCGGAGGGCGAGGGGAAAATCTACCAAGACTTGCGTATGAAGCTTTTTATCGACCCGGAGGCGCTGAAGAAGGAATATGCAGCGAGCCCAGACTGGCTGAAGAAATTGACGAACGCGTTCGCTGATGGCTTGAACTATTACCTCTCGAAACATCCCGAGGTGAAGCCGCGAGTCATCAAGCGATTCGAACCGTGGATGGCGCTGAGTTTTACCGAGGGCAGCATCGGCGGGGACATTGAGCGAGTGAACCTTGCCCAGCTTGAGGCTTTCTACGGAAAAGTTGCGGTAAGCGCAATACCTTCCGCCGATGACGACGAGGTGGAAGAACCGAAAGGCTCGAACGGAATCGCGATTGCACCTTCGAATAGTTCCGATCATCACGCGCTGCTGCTGATCAATCCCCACACGTCGTTTTTCTTTCGTTCTGAGCTGCAGATGGCGAGCGAAGAAGGTTTGAATGCGTACGGCGCGGTGACGTGGGGCCAGTTCTTCGTGTACCAGGGATTTAATGACCATTCGGGATGGATGCACACGTCGAGCGGAGTGAATGCCATCAGCTGGTACCTGGAAACGGTCGAGAAGAAAGACGAGAAGTATTTTTACAAGTACGGCAAGGAGGAGCGCTCGGTCGAGGCGAAAGAGATCACGGTGCCATACAAGACCGCGGACGGTATGGCGGAAAAGAAGTTCACGGTCTACCGCACGCAGCATGGTCCGATCATTGCGGAGACGGACGGAAAATGGATGAGCATCCGGTTGATGCAGGAACCGGTGAAGGCGCTAACCCAATCGTACACACGGACGAAAGCGCGAGACTACAAATCGTTCCGGCAGTCGATGGAGCTACACACGAATTCGTCGAATAATACGATCTTTGCGGATGCCGACGGAGACATCGCCTACTTTCACGGAAATTTTATTCCGAAGCGCGATGCGAGCTTCGATTGGACGAAACCCGTCGACGGAAGTAATCCTGCAACGGATTGGAAAGGACTGCTTTCTGTTGACGAGACGCCTCTTCTGTTGAATCCAAAGAGCGGCTGGCTGTACAACTCGAACAATTGGCCGTGGTCGGCCGCGGGACCGAGCAGCCCGAAGAAAGAAGATTTTCCTGTTTATGTAGAAACGGGCGGAGAGTCCGCGCGGGGATTACATGCGATCCGCGTATTGCAGGATAAGAAGGACTTCACGGTCAGCTCGCTGATTGCCGCCGCTTACGACAGCTATCTAACATGGTTTGAAAAACCGATTCCGTGTTTGCTAAAGGCGTGGGACGATGCGGGAGCAGACAATCCGTTAAAAGCGAAAGTGGCCGAGCAAATTGCGGCACTGCGCGGATGGGATCTACGGTGGGGAGCGGCCTCCGTGCCAACTTCTTTGGCTGTATTTTGGGGCGAGGACATTCAGAAGCGCGTAAGCGCTGACGCGAAAAAAGCGGGCATCTACATGAGCAATTACATCTGCACAAAAACGCCGCCAGACTTATTGTTGCAATCGCTCGCTGATGCGTCCGATCGACTTGCTGCGGATTTCGGAACTTGGAAAACGCCTTGGGGCGACATCAACCGATTCCAGCGCCTGACCGGCGACATTGTTCAGCCATTCAACGATGCGGGACCAAGCATTCCCGTGGGCTTCACCTCGGCGGTGTGGGGATCGCTAGCGTCTTTCGGCGCGCGTCCGTACCCGGGAGCGAAAAAGTGGTATGGCACGAGCGGAAACAGCTTTGTTGCGGTAGTCGAGTTTGGAGAAAAAGTACGCGCGCGCGCCGTGACGGCGGGCGGCGAAAGCGGCAATCCTGCGTCACCACATTTCAACGACGAGGCCCAACGTTACAGCACGGGAGATTTGCGCGAGGTATATTTTTACAAATCGCAGCTCCAAGGGCACACCGCGAAGGAATATCATCCTGGGAATTAAGTTTGCACAGACCCACGCGACGTTGCTCGAATTTGTTGGGGAGGGGCTTGTTTATCCTGGAGGGGCCCCGCCCGCGCGCCAAGCTTGAGTCGGGATTCTAGGGAAGTCGTTCGGACAAGACCCTAACAACGGATAGTTTTTCGCTTCTTTCCGGCTCGGCCGGCGGCTTCGTTTTTTTCAATGTACGCAATGGCAAGCGGTACCTGGCATGCCGTCTCGCCCACGTCGACCGAAACCGCGCCGATTTTCCGAGCTGCGTTTTTCGCTTGTTTCGCTAAGGGCTTGACGTAACTTCCTACGGAAATCACAAACCCGTTCATCGTATACCGCTCCCGATTTTGGGCGCTCTTAATTTCTTTGACGATCAGGCCGAGAAGCCTCTCGATTTCCGTGAGATCCAACTCGTCATCCGGTTTTGTGGCGACGAGCCCGGAGAACGTACACCAACCCGACGAAGCGACATGTTCCTTCTTTGATTTGATCCATTGCATCGCCAGATCGCGAGCATGTGAATTTTCGACTGTCACCCAAGGCACCGTGTATTCAGCAATCATCTGTAAATTTGCGGCGCCCTCGGCCCACGCGTTCAACTCCTTTGCGGTCATGTTGGAACCATCCGCGACCATCCCGGCGAGGTACATCGCATCCATATTTCCCGTTGCGTAGAGTTCGCAAGCGAGCGCCTGCTGTCCTTTGATCGTTTTCGCGATTACCTTGAGGTCGGCGACGCTCACGCCATACATATTTTCGGTTGCCATGCCGTGGCGCGCGTAAATCTTCCGTGTGCTCTCTTTCCCCTTCTTTTTCAGCTCGGCCATGATAGAGGCGACTGTAGGCATTGAATTCCTCCCTCCCGAGACAGCTCACTATTTTGCTGCGGCTGTTTCTTCGAGCTTTACGTTCGAGAATATGGCCGTTTCGAGAGTTGTGGCCACATGCGAACACACTCCGAGCCCCACATAAAAAGGATCTTGCACCGTTACAAATTCAACCGGCCCAGAACTCTTCAGTTCCTCACCTGGCTTGCCAAAATACATCGTGAAGCGGCTGCCCTTTTTTACGATGCGTAGCCGCGACGGTCCATCTTCGGCAGCGACGATCTGATAGGTCTGCTCGTTTGCCGCGCCGCGAAATTGCAACGAGGTCAACCCATTGCCGTGAGAAACCGCGTCCGCGTAGGGCGAGCCTGGATCGAGACTTTGGCGCACAATCAGCACGGCTTTGCGATGTTCAGCGGCACTCGTCCCAACCCACTGAATATCAGCGCTGAGACTGACGTCACCTGAAGCTTTCTTCCAAACGAAGTAGAACGCGTCGACAGCGCCCCACATGTTGGCGCCGCCGCCGGTGATTCGGTATTCGCCCTTGGCCACGTCGTACTGGGCTTTACCGCCCGGCGGCGTTTGCCCCACGCTGCCTTCATTGGTGAATATTCCGAGGCTGCTCGTTTGCGGCAATGCCACCGTCGCGGCCAGCGCCAAGAGGCCCGCCAGCGCACAACCTGACAAGAACGATATTTTTCTGCCTGTCATTTTCACAACCCCCCGATTCTTGAATCGCGCGCCGAATTAACGCCGCCGCAGTCCGAGGGCGCAATCAACTCTGGATTCGCGCGCCGCTGCAGCCGAAGTGCGGAAGGATACTACATCAGTCTCAAAGCCATGTATCTCGAGTCTGTGAACAATTCGCGGGAAAACTAGTCGTCCCTGCAGCGGAAACGCGCCGATGGAAATCCAGGGCGTTTATCAGACAACTTAGGCGGGGACGACGGCTGGAACTGCCGTATTCTTGGCCGCGCGCTTGTTCGCATAGAGCGCTTGATCGGCCGCGGCCAACATGCTTTCAGGCTGGTCGCCAGACGCATATTCTTTCCAGCCCACGGAATACTTGATGGGAAATTTCCGCGCTTCCCAGGACAGTTCGAGCGGGCCGAGGCGGTCCAGAACAAGCTTCAATTGCTCGTGATTACATTCAGGGAGAATCAGGACAAATTCGTCGCCGCCCCAGCGCACGGCCAGATCTCCTCCGCGAATCGCGCGATTCAAGGCAGCCGCAAATTCCTGTAGCACCAAATCGCCAGCGGGATGGCCATACGTATCGTTGATGTACTTGAACTCATCGAGGTCGAGGAGGACCACCGTGAGAGGATGGCCCTTGCGAGCAGACCGAGCGACCTCCGCAACAAGCCGCTGCTCGGCAAACCTGCGATTGTAAAGTCCGGTCAGCGCGTCAATCATGGCCAGTTCGCGCAAGATCATGGAATGGTGCTGCTTCTCGGCAAGCTGGCGCCGCAGGCGCTTGATCAGCACTTGCTGGTAAATGGTGTAAACGTTGAATAGAACGATGAGCGCCACCAATCCAAAAATGGCCTCCGTCACCTTAATCTTAAAAAGAGGTGTCGCTCCCTGCGACAGCGATGGCAAAGTGAAGGAAATCAGCGCCCCGGTGAGGAGCAGCATGACAAAAATCGAGTTAGCCCAGATCCACCAGTCCCGCTTCTCAATTCTGCGCAGATTCGCGGCGATCTCTTGATCGCTGGTCGTTTCGAGAGCCAGATTGTGCAGGTTCTTTTGGACGTCCATGAGATGGGCAGCCGGCGTAAGTCTCGTTATCCCCACCCTAAAGTGACCCCGTGCGACGGTCAATGGTATTTGCGGGAATTGCAGCATAGAAGTTACTTACGGGTTAACGACTTTCCTCGAACGAGGCAGCAGAAGGCCAGCGGTCCGGCATCTCAGGCTGGAACGAAAAATAGCCCTTCCTGTCCGTGCGAACGGTACGTGTCCAGTGGTACGGGGGTCCTATAGATGGCCGCAATGTCCGCTGGCACAATCATCCAGCAAACAACCACTATGACAGCCGTCCTCATTCTCGCGTTCTCCGTCCTGGCTCTCGCGCAATTCGCCATTAGCCAATGGCGAATGATCTGGCTGACCACCGCCAACCAGCCTCTTTCGGATTCCTTGCGCGCTGCAACTGGCATCGAGGCCGAATCCATCGGGCCCAACGACTTTGGCAAGCTTCTGGGGCTATACGATGAAATGTCTCCTCGCCTTACGAATGGCACGCCGTGGTTGCGCGAAGTGAAGCGCTACTACAGTGTTGTGGCCAAGCTAGAGAAAAGCTTCCGATCGATCCAGCCGGCCATATCCGCCTGGGCAGCTTCGGAGATGAAGACCTGTTCGCGCTATGTCGCTGTGGTTCTCGATCAAAACCTTTCGCTCGATCTCGACCAACAAGCTGCAGTCCGTTCGGTGTAAAAAGGCCACTTCGCGCGGCGATGCGGGTGGTGTCACCCTTTTTCCCTCTCCTTCCCTCCACCGAGCCAGCAAACAATTGATATAAAATGACTTAGGAGATCATTTAGCGTTGCCAGAATTTCATGACAGCAGCGTAGTCCAGATCTTCTTTTGCGGCGGCTTTAACCGCGGAATAGGTCGAATAGGCAGCTGCGGCAGCAGGGAGCGTCACGCCAGCTTCCTTGGCCAGATCGAGTGCCAGCCCCATGTCTTTGTGCATCAGCCGCAAGGGGAAACTGGGCGGGTATTCGCCCTTGAGCAGCAAGGGAGCCTTTACATCCAGCACGGCAGCCCGCGCCATGCTTGACTGGAGAACTTCGACGAGTTTCTCTCCCTGCAGCCCCGCGGCCGTTACTAGCGCGAGAGCCTCGGCCAAGGCGTCTACCTGGAGCGCCAAGATGAGGTTCATAGCCAGCTTAATGGTTTGTCCGGCGCCGTTCGGGCCCAGGTGAAACCAGCGCTTGCCCATCACGCTAAAGACCGGCTCCGCATCCTTAATAACTTGCGCATCGCCACCCACCATAAAGACCAACTCCCCTTTTTCGGCGCCCCAGGTTCCGCCGGTTACGGGAGCATCCAGAAACGCGATCTGGCGCTCGGCGCAAGCCGCCGCAATCTTGCGGGCAAGCACAGGTGATACGGTGCTGGAGTCGATGTAAATACTGCCGGGGCGCAGGGATCCCAAAGCGCCTGAGCCCTGCCCCGACCCGCCCCATAGGACACCCTCCAGGGCAGGCGGATCGCTGACGACAGTGATAAGTACATCAGAGGCAGCGGCCACTTCCTGCGGGGAGCTAGCCAGCCTGGCACCCGCAGCCACCAGCGAATCGGCCCGCGAAGCAGTGCGGTTCCAAACGGTCAGTGAATAGCCTGCCTTCAAAAGATTCAGGCCCATGGGACGCCCCATGAGACCGAGGCCGATCAATCCGACTTTTGAGCCAGGACCAATGTTTCTGGAGGAGCTGCTATTTGCTCCGGGCGCTACGGTTATTTTGGGACGGTCATCTGTAGTCACGAAAAGCCTCCTGCGCGCCAAGGCCGCGGAACGGGGCCACTGCGGCGAATTTGTAGGGTCTGCGACGGGTCGATTGTAACCGAATCGCTGCGGCAGAGTCGTGCAAAGGGTAGGGTGATGTAGGTCGGAGCGGGCTAGGCGGTCTTAGGACGGTTCTGCAGTGGAAGAATCGCAGAAGCACCGCCAGTCGCGGTTGTAGCGTTGGATGGGCTCTGAACTTTGGTATCAGCGGGCGAGGTTTCCGCGCCAGGAGCTGCAACGGACGCTTGAGAGCTGGTACTAATGCCGGAAGTGGCAGCCTGGGTAGGCTCCGCTTTCTCTTCCAGGCGCACGATGTATTGGTACGGAATCTCCCAACGAAAATGCTTCTCTGAGCCCCGCTGCTCGAAATGCTGCTCCAAAAAGATGGAGCGGCCCGAATCCGCCACAAACGTGCCGGACGCAGGCAAAAGGATGTCTCCGGCGCGGTATTGGACTTCAACCCTGCGCCCAAGAAAGGCTGAGTAGCGGGCCATACTGTTCTCAGTTTCCGTAGTGGCTAGTAACATCGTCAATGGTACGGAAGGACTCCCCCGAGGTAAGTGCGGAAAAACTGAGGAATGCCCGCGATTCGCTCCACAAGTCAGCGGCTGGAGAGTTCTACGGCGCTGTGGCTGAATTCCAGGCACGCGTACCGAACCGCGGCCCGAAGCGTTCCTAAAAAGGGAGCCAAAACCTTCAACGAAGGCGCCGGATCTCGTTTAGCAACGAAAGCGGCCTGCTTATGCGGTGCCGTATTTTCTCAGGTAATTCTTCACAGAGAATTTGCGGGCGGTGTTATGCGAGCTCATATAGCGGACGGTGCCGAAGATGGGGCGCTCCGGACCCCACGGACGGTCGTAGCGGCCGAGGCACCAGAAAATGCCGCCGTAGGAATTGGGGTCGCGGCCATCGAGCGCATATTTGTTGTTGAGATGGATGAGAGTTGTAACGGCATCCTGCGGAGAGGGTGACCACTCGAGAATTTTCTTCCCCCAGAGCATGCGCAGATAGTTGTGGATGCGGCCCTCGCGGACGAGTTGCCTCTGCGAGGCGTTCCAAAGCGGGTCGTGCGTCCTGGCAAATTCGAATGGCTCGAGCGTGTAGAGATACGGACGTTTATCGCGTACATGCTTTTTCAGCGTCTTCTGCGCCCAATCGGGAAGCGACTCGAACCGGTCGTAATCCTCTCGATGCGAACAGAAGTTATAGCCAACCTCGCGCCAGGTGATGAGCTCGTCGAGAAAAGCCTCGGCGTTCGCGCTCATGTTCCACCACCCCTCGCGGCTTCCGTTCGCGCGCAGCGCAAGTTTCTCCGGCTTCCACTTTTCCTGGCGCGAAATTTCAGCGAACACTTCGTGCACGGAGATGTGACCAAAGTGCAGATAGAAAGAGAGCCCGCTGGCGCCATCTAAATCCGGTTCGTTCCGCTGTTCGGAGTAGTCGGGGAGTTTTACCCTTAGAAAGTCTTTCATTTGCGAACATGCGGGGGCGTGTCCGCCCCGGACTTCTACAGGCAAAACGTTGTGATCGATCGGAAGTGCTGCAAGCGCGCCTGCCTCCCCACGGAGAAGCGAAGGGGAAGCAGCCGGCCATCGCGTAGTAACAGCTCTCGGAAGTGTAGGACGAGGGCGAGAGGCGTTTGTTTTCCCGAGCGGATCGGCGGAAGGGAATTCGGCGAGGTGCGTTGGCCATGTCTTTTGGAGAAAGCGGCGAAACGAGTGAGCGGTCGAAAAAGCTTGCTCCGCGGCACGAACTGGAAGCAGCCCGTTCGAATCGACGGCTTCGAGACGAACAGAGAGTTTTTTTGCCGCAGCCGTTACCATGCCCGGAAGAAAAAAACAGGGATAGTCGTCAGTGACGACCAGGCAAGCGCTCGCCGCCAGAGAAGAGAGTAATCCGGCCCCAGCTCCCGCGACCGGCTCCACATAAGGGTAGTAGAGGATGCCGCGCGAGATGCAAACGCTGGCGTTGTGCGTCATTCCCTCGAGAACAAATCGATGCAAGCGGTCGCTAGCCCAAGGATAACCGCAACGCAGCGCCTCCAAAATGACCAGCGGCTTGCGCAATTCGCGACAATGCTCGAGCGCGCGGTCGAGCGCGAAGTTGAAAGCCAGGCGGCGGCTGGCAATCATCCAATAAAGGATGTAGCGACCACCCGCGCGAACGGGAGCATCATTGCAGTCGCGAATGCGAATTAACGGAACTGTGACCACAAGAGTCACCATGGAAATGCTCGAGCGCGAGGCGAGTTGAATTTTCAGAATATAAGAGGCCTCACAACCCCGCAAAGCCTCAACGAGCTCCGCGGAACACACCACCTCTTTTTACTTGAAATAAAATTGCCGCTCAAAAGGTTAGCCTTCCGCGCCGCTTGACACAATTTCCTCCTCATTGTTTACTCCCCGCAGCGAGGAGGTCCCACGTATGAGATTCAAGCTACAGGTATCTGCATTGGCTGCCGCTGCAGTTCTTTTCTCGGTGCATCCGAGCGCTCTGCGAGCGCAAGAATCGTCCCACAAACTTACGGTAATGGATGAGTTTCAAATTCAGCTCCCCACCGATCCCCAAATCTCGCCAGACGGCAAAAAAATCGTCTACGTACGCCGCTTTGCGGATCCCATGACCGACCGTCGCTACTCAAATCTCTGGATCATCAATTCCGACGGCACCGATCATCGCCCTCTCACGACCGGCAATCACAACGACGCCTCGCCGCGCTGGTCACCCGACAGCGCTCGCCTCGCTTATCTGTCCGACACCGACGGCAAGCAGCAGCTCTACATTCGCTGGATGGACTCCGGACAAACGGCCCGCATCACCAATCTCGATCAATCTCCCGACGCCATCGAATGGTCCCCCGACGGAAAAATGCTCTCCTTCTCGTCACTCGTTCTCGGCAAAGGTCCTCACCTCGCCGATCTTCCGTCGCCGCCCGCGGGAGCCAAGTGGGCCGAGCCAGCCACGGCTTATGATCGCCTGGTCTATCGATTCAACGGCGCGGGCTATTTGAAACCAGGCTTCATGCAGATTTTTGTCGTCTCCGCGGAAGGCGGCGCTCCACGCCAAGTCTCCAACGGAAATTTTCCGAATGGTGGCAATGAATACGGCGCCACTCGCGCCACCTGGACGCCTGATGGAAAATTTCTCCTCGTCTCCGCCAATCGTCATCCGGAATCCGACCACGAGAATTTCGACACCGAAATTTACGAGTTCAGCGTCGCCGACGGTTCTCTTCGCGCTCTCACCAATCGCAAAGGCCCTGACAACAATCCCGCTATTTCACCTGACGGAAAGTGGATCGCCTACACCGGTTTTGACGACCGCTACCAGGGTCATCAGACCACCAAGCTCTACCTAATGAACCGCGACGGCACAGGGCCCCATTCCATCTCCGACAAACTCGATCGCGATATCCAAAACCCTGTCTGGGCGCCCGACAACAGTGGCGTCTATTTCCAATACGACGAGCAGGGCGACACAAAGATCGGCTTTATTTCTCCCGACGGAACCGCAAAGAAAATTGCCGATCACGTCGCGTCCGCCACAGGCGCGGGCGGAGGAGGATCTTTCTCCATAGCTCACGCCGGTCCCATCGCCTTTACGTACGGCCGCACGGACATCCCCGGCGACGTCGCCATCAATAGCATGGGCGCGATGAAAGTGCTCACCTCTCTCAACCAGGAATTGCTCGATCAGAAAAAACCCGGCCACGTCGAAGAAATCCACTACAAATCCTCGAAAGACAATCGTGAAATCGAAGGTTGGATCATTCAGCCGCCCGATTTCGACGCCACCAAGAAATATCCGCTCATCCTTGAAATTCATGGCGGCCCGTTTGGCGATTACGGCGACCGCTTCGATTTTGAAAAACAGGTCTGGGCTGCAATGGGCTATGTCGTCCTCTACACCAACCCGCGCGGCAGCACCAGTTACGGCGAAGAATTTTCTAACCTCATCCACCACGCCTATCCTGGTAAT
>Ga0265354_1000198_pt1 | contig 11144 bp, 9 predicted proteins | sample NZE1metagenome_FD_189074 | JGI IMG/M metagenome (GOLD analysis project Ga0265354, IMG submission 189074) | Rhizosphere microbial communities from Maridalen valley, Oslo, Norway - NZE1 | ecosystem: Host-associated > Plants > Roots > Rhizosphere > Soil | place: Norway: Oslo | collected 2017-09-14 | reverse complement strand
CTCACAACGGCAACTGCTCCCTTTGCTAGCCGGTCGAGGTTTGCGCGGGTCGCTTCACCGGTGCCTGGCGCGGCGTTCTGCTCGCGCAGAATTTCTGTGACCTCCGCCCTCCTATCCTGCGGATAGTCAAGCGAACCTATTGTTTTCTTTACCGCCGCGATTGTTGGTGGATGCCCGTAGAACTGTTTGACGGAGGAGAAATTATCAAGGAATTGAAGAAAGAGCTTGGACTGATGCGGGAGCTGGCGAAACGGCAGGCTTCTACATTCCATCGGGGATTAGATGATACCGACAGCTTTTCGTCACAGCAAATTTCAGTGCTTCCCTTTCGCTACGTCTCAGAGTTTAGAAGAGATAGCGCAATGCCTAGAAAGGTCCTTGATTTAGACGGAGACCGCGCCAGAAAGGTGTGCGGGCACATGGGCGCCCACCTTTGCCATCAATTCCCGGATAGCAAGCCTCTGCTCTTCGTGCAATGGCAATAGGGGTTGACGCGGTATGCCCCCTCGATAACCGGCTTGGTCCATAGCGTACTTCACAGCGGGAATGCCATTCTGCGAAACAATCAGCTTGGAGGCGGGCAGAATCGTCGCCTGCAATGTCCGCGCCGTTTCCATATCGCCTTTTCGTGCGGCTTCGAATAACGCGACGCATAGTTCTGGCAACGCGCTAGCCAAAGCCAGGATGGAGCCAACCGCGCCAAGCACCATCGACGGAAACATCATGCTCGCTGACCCAACTAATAGTTGAAAAGAAGAAGGGGCGGCGGCAAGCATTTCCGCTGCACGCTGCACATTTCCGGAGCTCTCCTTGATCCCGACAATATTGGGATGCTGCGCGAGAACACCGACTTCCAGAGCTTCCAGAGCGACGCCCGTGAATTGCGGAACCGAATAAAGCAGCACGGGGATCGGCGAAGCATCCGCAACGCGCCGATAGTGAGCGATGAACGTTTCCGGCTTGTACATCGGCTTGTAGTAATACGGCGTCTTTACCAGGGCGACATGGTAGCCAAGTTCCGCCGCACGTTTTGTGCGATCGATGGTTTCGGCAGTGGATTCGGCGCCGGTTCCGGCGATCAGCCGCATTCCGGGCGCGGCAGATTCCTTCACAGCGACGAGGATAGTGTCGACCTCCTTGCGGGAGAGCAGCACGGATTCGCCGGTCGAGCCAATCGCTACGTAGCCGGCGAGACCTGTCGAGTTGTACTTGGTGATGTTGTGCTTGATGTCTTCAACGGAAACAGAGCCGTCCGCCGAAAATGGCGTGGTGAGCGCGGGAAATACACCGGAAAGATTCATGATCTAGTCTCCTGAGCCGGTGCTGCCAGAGGCAACGACTCGGCCGCGATGCAAATCCTGTAAGGCGGCAACTTCGGTACCTTGATCGAGCAGCGCGCGAATACCGCGTGCCGCGGCATGGGCCGCCGCAAGAGTTGTGATGCACGGAATGTTATAGCGAATCGCGGCGCGACGAATGGATTTTTCGTCGTAAAACGATTCGCGCCCGAGCGGTGTGTTGATCACCAGATCGATTTTACCCGTCTTGACGAGGTCGACGATGTTCGGCCGGCCTTCGTTTACTTTGAAAACGGATTCCGCGGGGATGCCTGCCGCTTCAAGAGCCGCCGCTGTGCCGCGCGTCGCGAGCAAACGGAAGCCAAGCTCATGCAGTTCTTTTCCGAGCGAGCCAAGATGCTTTTTGTCGCGATCATTGACGCTAAGAAAAACCGTGCCTTTGCGCGGCAGCCGCTGTCCCGCGGCGAGCTGGGCTTTCGCGAAAGCGAGGCCATAGGAAGTGGAAATACCCATGACTTCGCCTGTGGACCGCATCTCCGGGCCTAGTATTGTGTCCACGCCGCGAAACTTATTGAACGGAAAGACTGGCGATTTCACGGAATAGAATTCGTGGACCGCAACCTCAGCAATCCCGTTGTGCAGCACTACAGGCAGATTCATGTCCGCCAGCTTTTTGCCAGCCATTAATCGCGCGGCCACTTTTGCTAGGGGAACGCCGGTCGCCTTGCTGACGTATGGAACAGTGCGCGAGGCGCGCGGATTTACTTCGAGGACGTAAACCGTGTCTCGCTGAATGGCGTACTGTACGTTCATGAGGCCAATCACCTTAAGAGCGAGCGCGAGGCGTTTCGTGTACTCGCGGATATGCTCGAGGACAGCAGGAGACAGACTAACTGGCGGAAGTACGCAAGAAGAATCGCCAGAGTGCACGCCGGCTTCCTCGATATGCTCCATAATGCCGCCGATGACGACGTCCGTGCCGTCGGCAAGCGCGTCGACATCAACTTCCGTGGCTTCCTCCAGAAATTGATCGATCAGAACAGGACGCGCGGGTCCCATCATCGCGGCTTGCGCGACGTATTCCTGCACGGTGTTCACGTCGTACGCGATCACCATGGCTCGCCCGCCAAGAACATAGCTCGGCCGCACAAGAACAGGCATTCCGATTTCGGCGGCAACACGCGCCGCTTCTTCCGGCACGAGCGCGGTGCCATTGCGTGGTTGGGGAATCTTTAATTTGTCGAGCAAACCGCCGAAACGGCGCCGATCTTCCGCTAGGTCAATAGATTCCGGAGCGGTGCCGATGATAGGCACGCCATTGCGCTTCAGTTCCTGCGCAAGATTCAAAGGCGTTTGGCCGCCAAACTGCACGATCACACCTTGTGGTTTTTCGCGTTCGACGATTGCGAGAACGTCTTCCAGCGTCAGGGGTTCGAAATAGAGGCGGTCGGAAGTGTCGTAGTCAGTCGAAACTGTCTCGGGATTGCAATTCACCATGATGGTTTCGAAACCATCTTCGCGAAGCGCGTAAGCCGCATGGCAGCAGCAGTAATCGAACTCAATTCCCTGGCCAATTCGGTTCGGACCGCTGCCGAGAATCATTATCTTGGGACGTTGCTGAACGTCAGACTCGTCTTCGTCTTCGTATGTGGAATACAGATATGGGGTGAACGATTCAAATTCGGCGGCGCAAGTATCGACGCGTTTGAAAACCGGGGATACGCCATAACGCGCGCGCTGAAGGCGCACGGACGCCGGAGTACTCTTCCAGATTTGCGCTAGCTGTTCATCGCTCGTCCCGTGGCGCTTGACCTCACGAAGGAGCTCCTTCGAGGCAGTCTCAACCGTAACGGTAGCGGCGCGGCGATTCATGGCTACAATTTCTTCAATTTGATGAATGAACCAGGGATCGATTTTGGTGAGTTCGCAAATTTCTTCCGCCGGCAAACCTTTGTCCACTGCAGTAAGCAGCCAGTGAATACGGTCGGGGCGCGGGGTGGCCAGCTTCTCGCGTAGCAAAGAATCCGGCGTTTCCGCAGGGGCGCGCCATGGTGTGTGCGGCTCGAGGGAACGAATTCCCTTCTGCAGTGCTTCTTTAAACGTGCGGCCGATGGCCATGACTTCACCGACCGACTTCATCTGCGTTCCGAGGGTGCTGTCCGCGCCTGGAAATTTTTCAAACTGCCACTTGGGAATCTTCACGACCACGTAATCGATAGTCGGTTCGAAGCAGGCAGGCGTTTTCTTTGTGATGTCGTTCGGAATTTCATCGAGCGTCATGCCAACAGCCAGCCGCGCGGCAATTTTAGCGATTGGGAAGCCGGTCGCCTTGCTAGCGAGCGCCGAACTGCGCGAAACGCGCGGATTCATTTCAATGACGGTCATGCGGCCGTTCTCAGGATTAATGGCGAACTGGACGTTTGAACCGCCCGTCTCAACACCAACCTCGCGAACGATGGCGGCCGCAGCGTCCCGCATGCGCTGATATTCCTTGTCCGTCAAAGTCTGCGCCGGCGCCACGGTAATGGAATCGCCCGTGTGCACGCCCATGGGATCGAAATTTTCGATGGTGCAGATGACCACGAAGTTGTCGCGGTGATCGCGCATAACTTCGAGTTCATATTCCTTCCAGCCGAGCACCGATTCTTCAACGAGCGCTTCGTGAACGGGGCTCATGTCGAGGGCGTGGGCGATGGCTTCGCCAAATTCTTCTTTGTTGTACGCGATCGAGCCGCCCGTCCCGCCTAGAGTGAAAGAGGGGCGAATGACGAGTGGAAAGCCCAGTTGATCGCACAATCGCAAGGCGTCTTGCGCATTATTGACGAGTGCTGATGCCGGCACTTCCAGCCCAATTTTGCGGCATGCATCCTTAAACCACAGACGGTCTTCGGCGACTTTGATGGCGCGAAGCGAAGCGCCAATCATCTCAACTTTGTATTTTTCAAGAATCCCGCTCTCGGCAAGCTCCACGGCAAGATTCAGAGCGGTCTGGCCTCCAACAGTCGGCAAGAGCGCGTCAGGTCTTTCCCGCGAAAGAATCTCTTCCAAATATTCTTTAGTGAGCGGCTCAATGTAGGTGCGATGAGCCAATTCCGGATCGGTCATGATCGTGGCGGGATTGGAATTGACCAGGACAACTTCATAACCTTCGGCGCGCAGGGCTTTGCACGCTTGTGCCCCGGAATAATCAAACTCGCAAGCCTGGCCAATCACGATGGGGCCAGACCCGATAATTAGAATTTTCTTGATGTCAGTGCGTTTTGGCATCCGGCCTCAGTCGTTTTGGCTTGCATCATCTTACAGGAAATCAAAAGCAGATTCCTCGCTACGCTCGGAATGACAGATGGTGGGTCAGGAGTGGGCATTCTCAGCTGACGGTTACGGTTTCAGTCCTTGCAATTGAAGCTGACCTTTCTCGAATGCGTACAAAAACGTGGAACAGTGAGTGCTCCCTTTCTTACCTGGCACAAACCGAACCAATACCTTGTATTCCTTGTTGTCGATCGCAGCGGACACCCAATAATCGCCGGCCTCAAGCTTCTTGAATTGGAAGCTGCCGTCGCGTCCGGTGGTGAGCTCTGCCAGAGGTGTAACCAGCTCGCAGCAATCGGTGCTCGGAGAAAACAACCGAATACGGATATGCTCAAGTGGTTTGACTTCCTGCTTGGGCGAATTCGTTGTTCCCGGCTGCGCTGCTCCTTCAATAGAAACCAGCTTGCCGCAAAGCCCGTCGACGGCAACCGGCTCCGGAGTATCGGCTGGATTGGCTGAACGGAAAAGTCCGAGCAGCAAAACCAGAGCAAGCAACTGCCACTTCACGCTGCGTTCTCCTTCATCATGTCCGTGAATTTGGTGAAGAGATAGTGGGAATCATGCGGACCCGGCGAAGCTTCGGGGTGATACTGCACGCTGAAGAGCGGCAGATTCTTGTGGCGCATGCCTTCGTTGGTGTGGTCGTTTAAATTAATGTGGGTGACTTCCACGTCGCTAGAAGGAAGGGATTCGGGATCGACGCAGAAGCCATGATTTTGCGCGGTGATTTCCACCTTTTGATTGAGTAAGTTTTGAACAGGATGATTCGAGCCATGATGCCCAAATTTCAGCTTAAACGTTTTGCCCCCAAGAGCTAGCCCGCAGAGCTGATGACCGAGGCATATTCCAAACACCGGGACGCGACCGAGAAGCTTCTGAATATTCTCCACGGCGTATCCGACAGGCTCCGGATCGCCTGGGCCATTCGAAAGAAAAACGCCGTCCGGCTTGAGATCGAGAACATCTTGCGCCGAAGTCTGCGAAGGAACAACCCACACGTCGCAATGGTGATCGACGAGCAGACGCAAAATATTTTGCTTAATGCCAAAGTCGTAGGCCGCAACCCTGAATTTCCGAGTATCAGAAACTCTGCCGGACTCGCCCATGGCTTCCGACCAGGGAGGAATGGTGAGTTCGATCGAGCTCTTTTCCCATCCGTATGCCTTTTTGCAAGTCACGCGGCTGGCGAGTTCTTGACCAGCCATCGCTGGCAATTGCTTGGCTTCGAAGATCAATTGCTCTGCCGGTGTGCCGTCGGTGGCTACAACGCCTCGCAGGGCTCCAACGTTTCGAATATGGCGAACAAGCGCTCGTGTATCGATATCCCAGATAGCGGGAATCTTGTGGCGGTTCAAATAAAGCTGCGCCGTTTCCGCCGAGCGCCAGTTCGAAGAGATCTGTGAAAACTCTCGCACAATGAGCGCTTCGATGTACGGCCGCGAAGATTCCTCGTCGTCAAGATTGGCGCCAACGTTTCCAATATGCGGATATGTCAGGCAAACGATTTGCCCGGCGTAGCTGGGGTCGGTGAAAACTTCTTGATAACCGGTGAGGCTGGTATTGAAAACGACCTCGCCGCCGCGGCGCGTGATAGCGCCCGCAGCACGGCCGTTAAATATGCGCCCGTCTTCCAGAGCGAGAGTGGCAGGTCGGTGCTGAACTTCGGTCAGTGTGTCCTCCGAGAATTGTCATAGAGTATGCCAGTCACTTTGAGTTCGTGGAACTGGCTTCCGTTGTGGAAAGCGATCCGAAATGGTCCACCGGCCAGTATGCAAAAACCGCGCGCCCATAAATAAATTGGCTGGCGACGGGACCGAAAACGCGCGAATCATTCGAGCTGATACGGTGATCGCCCATCACGAAGTAACTGTCTTTCGGGACTCGGACGGGGCCAAAGTCGCTCATATCCTCGTATTGCGGAGGCACGTAAGGTTCGTCAATGGCGCGGCCATTGACGTACACAATGCCCTGCCGAATCTGAACATCTTCGCCAGGTAAGCCGATGACGCGCTTGATGAACGATTTCGAATGGTCGAGAGGATACCAGAAAACAACGACATCGCGCCGCTGAATGGGTTCGAAACGGTAGACAAATTTGTTGATAAAAATGCGTTCCTGATCGGATAGAAGCGGCGCCATGCTGGTGCCTTCGACTTTTACCGGCTGATACAGGAACACGATGATGACGAGGGCCAAACCGATGGCGATCAGAAGATCGCGCGTCCAAACACGGATTTCATTTCGAAGGGAATGGACTGTCGAAGTCGCCGGAGCAGTAGTTTCCGGAACCGATGAAGCGAGAGGTTGGTTCTGGTCCGCGCTTTGCATTTTTAATTGCCTTCTATTTATAACACGGCGGTTGCAGGCCGCGCCAGATTGGATTTGTGCCGCGCAATGACGGATTGCCCCTTTACGCTCTTCTCTTGCCAGGCGTTACATAAGATTCCAGCATGGTGGGCATGCGTTGCCCGCGTCGACGCGAAGTTTGACTGTCGCGTGACGGCCTAGTCGGGAGACAAAGCGAAGTTCAGCATGGCCACGGCGGCAATTACCGCGGTTTCGGTGCGAAGAATAAGCTGGCCCAGGGAAGCTTCTTGGAAACCCGCGCTGCGGGCGGCGATCAATTCATCATCGGTCCACCCCCCTTCAGGCCCAATCGCAAGAGCTGCGGCAGATGACTTCACGTTACCGAGAGACATGCGAATCGCCTGGGCGTCGCTGCGCTCGGAAAGCAACAGGCAAAATCTGGATGCTTGGCTTGCAAAGGCTTGTGCTGGCTTGGCCGGTTCATCAAGTTGCGGGATGCGAAGACGTCGAGACTGTTGAGAAGCTTCCAAAAGAATTTTATTCCAGCGTTGGGAACGCTTTGCGGCCGCGGCTAGCAATCCCTTTTCCGATCGAGCCGCAGCCAGCGGGATAATTCTTGCGACGCCTAGCTCGGTGGCTTTCTCAATGGCCCATTCGAACGCGTCAAATTTAACGATGGAAAGAAGAAGAGTGACGTCAGCGACTGGTTTCAGCGCAGGTAGTTGCTCGACAAGAGCGAATTCGACGCGGTTTCGAGCAACGGTTTCGATCCTGGCAAGCCACGCTGTAGAACCATCGCTGAGTTCGTAGAACTGGCCTGTCTGTGCCCGGAGGACGTTTCCTAAATGATGCGCAGCATCGCCTTCCATGACGGCGGTGGTTCCAGCGAACTGTTCGACAAAGAATCGGCGACGCATTCGGGGATTCTAGCGCAGGAACGCCTCGCTAGCCGAAGATGTCTTTCACTTTGTCGAAGATGGTCGAATTGCGGTCGGCAGGCTTGTTCTCCACTTTCAGAGACGCCCCGAGTTGCTCAAGCAGTTTCCGCTGCTCGCGTGTGAGCTTTGCCGGCGTGAGAACGCGAACGTGATAGTAAAGATCGCCTTTGCCGCCTCCGCGTGGATCGGCAAGTCCTTTTCCCTTGATGCGAAAGACGGCCCCGCTCTGCGTAGCTTCCGGAATTTTTAGCTTCTCCTCGCCAATCAATCCAGGAACTTGCAGCTCCGTGCCAAGCGCGGCTTGCGTGATGCTGAGCGGAATCGTGCAGTAGAGGTCCGCGCCACGTCGCTCAAAAAACGGATGTTCCTTGACGTCGAGAACCACATAGAGATCACCCGGCGCTCCACCGTTTGGTGCGGGCTCTCCTTCGCCGGTAACGCGCAACCGCGTCCCTGAATCGACTCCCGGAGGGATTCGCAGCTCGATCGTCTTTTCGCGCTCGATGCGACCCTGGCCGCGACACTCCATGCAGCGCTCGCGCACGATTTGCCCCGCGCCCTGGCATGCGGGACACGTGCGGGTAATGGTGAAGAAACCCTGTTGGTAGGCAAGCTGGCCGCGCCCAGCACATGTTTGGCAAGCAACTATGCCGGTACCTTTTTTCGCGCCAGTGCCATTGCATGCCTCGCAATACTCCTGGCGCGGCAGTTTAATTTTTGTGGTGACGCCGATGGAAGCTTCTTCAAACGTAAGCGTCATGTCATAACGGAGATCGGCGCCTCGCTGTTGACGACGACGGCTGCGGCCCCCTCCGGCGCCAAAGAGATCCTCGAAGCCAAAGAAGTCCCCTAGGATGTCGTGGAAGTCGCGGAAGACGGTACTGTTGAAATCCACACCGCCGGCAGAGCCGGAAAGCCCCGCGTGTCCATACGTGTCGTAGACTTCGCGTTTTTGCGGGTCGCTCAAAACACTGTAGGCTTCCGTGCACTCCCGGAATTTCACTTCGGATTCTTCTTTATTTTCCGGATTGCGGTCCGGGTGCCACTGCAATGCGGCCTTGCGATAGGAAGTCTTGATCTCTTCGACAGAAGCAGTTCGCGAGACGCTTAGCACCTCATAAAAATCTCGTTGATTCCCCTTTGGCATGCAATCCCTTTCGTTCGAATTAGTTCGCAGCTTCTTTCGATGCGCCGCCGGGATGAACGGCTACGCGCACCATGGCCGGCCGAAGGACGCGTCCATGAAAAATGTAGCCAGGCTGAAACACTTGCAGAATCGTGCCGTCCTCTTGCTGGAGGGTTTCAGTCCTGTCCATCGCCTGATGCAAATGCGGATCAAATTGCTTGCCTAGTGGATCCGTGCGCTCGACCCCAAGTCGGCTCACGTTATCGACAAGCTGCTTGTAAATGAGCTCGAAGCCTTTGCGATAATTTTCGTACTCCGCTTCCCGATGAGCCGCGAGAGCTTGCTCGAACCCGTCAATAATCGGAATCAAGCTTTCGACGACGCGAGCGATGGAGCGCCTGGAATCGTCGGCGCGTTCCTTTTCTATTCGCTTGCGGTAGTTGTCGAAGTCTGCCTGGCGGCGTACGAGCGTTTGGCGCAGGTCGTTCAGATCGTTGGCAAGCTTTGCCACCTCCCCATCGGCTGCGGATGAATCCGCGGCGAACTTGTCCTCTTCGGCTTGCTCCGCTGTATCTTGCGTGCTGCTGTCCTTGTTAAAAGGCGAGTCTTTGTCGGGCACTTTGCTGCCTCTCTTGTGGAATAAGTTCTTCAAATTTTGCTCAATGCTTCGCTGAATAGCTGCGCGACGTACGCGACAGCAGTCATAGCCCGTTCGTAATGCATGCGAGTTGGGCCAAGTACGCCAAGCGAACCCTGCACAAGATCGTTCCGCGTGTATGGCGCGCTGATGATTGCGAGATTGTCTCCGGCTTCCGCTATTTCCTTCACTCCGATTTGCACATGTACGGGCTCGGGCGTTTCGATGCACGCGTTCAGTACTGTCACTAACCGGTGCTTTTCTTCGATGGCCGCGAGCAGCTCACGCAGTTGCGCCTGGTTTGTAAACTCAGGCGTGCCCACGATCTGGGCTGTGCCCTCTACGTGAACTTGGCTCGTTTGACTCTCTCCGAGCATCGCCGGGTCCCACAAAGTGAGGGCGTTGCCAATGATTCCCTCATATTGCTCGCGGTCTGTGGCGAGCTTCAAGAGCAGGTCACCCCGAATGGCTTCGAGAGTCCAGCCGGAATAGAGGCGATTCAAAAAGTCCGCGGTCGCGTCGAGCTCGGCCTGGGCAAACGGACGGTTCGGCCTGACAATTTTGTCGCGCGTATTTCCGCCGGGCGAAATCAGCACCACGACGACTCGCCCGTCTGGAAGCAGCCACATACGCGCATGTTCAAGAACGGTTCGGCCAAGCGGCGGCGAAACGATGATGCCAAGTCCATTCGACACTTCCGCAAGAACGTGCCCGGCGCGCTCGGTGATCTCCGAAGCGGTTTTCGCGCCGCCCATTTCGCGCTGAATCCAGTCGCGATCGCCAATAGTCAGCGTCGCCTGCGAAGCAATCTCCTGGGCGAAGAACCGGTAGGCCGAAGAAGTGGGCACACGCCCTGCCGAAGTGTGCGGCTGGTAGAGAAACCCGCCGTCTTCCAGATCAGCCATTACGTTGCGAATAGTCGCCGTGCTCAACGTCTCTTCATACCTCTTGGAAATCGCGCGCGACGATACCGGCTCACCGGTCTCGATGTAGGTGCGCACCAGATCCGCGAGAATCTGACGGTTGCGCCGTTCCTGTAGGGCTGGATTCCTCATAGCAGCACTCTACGCTAAGTGCTAAAGAGCGCTACCCCTATTGTAGAAAGCGTGTCAAGCACCGTCAATCCGGGTTAGCCGCGCGTTTCGCTAACGTACGGGTACGCAATTAGTTGTTGTCGATTTGGGCGCGCTGGAGCTTGTCGGAATAGTCGATGTAGATCGTTTTCCACTCGGTAAAGAAATCGATGGCGGCAATCGCGGCCTCGCGGTGCCCGTTACCGGTTTGCTTGGTGCCACCAAAGGGCAGGTGCGTTTCGGCGCCGATGGTCGGCGCGTTTACGTAAACTATTCCCGTGTAGAGATCGCGCGTGGCTTGAAAAGCCTGATTCACGTTGCGTGTATAAATCGATGCCGACAAACCGTATGGCACGCCGTTGGCCACTTCAATTCCCTGTTCGAAACTGTCAATCGGAATGACCGACACGACTGGGCCGAAGATCTCTTCTTGGGAAATGCGCATTTGCGGCG
>Ga0265354_1000197_pt1 | contig 11146 bp, 6 predicted proteins | sample NZE1metagenome_FD_189074 | JGI IMG/M metagenome (GOLD analysis project Ga0265354, IMG submission 189074) | Rhizosphere microbial communities from Maridalen valley, Oslo, Norway - NZE1 | ecosystem: Host-associated > Plants > Roots > Rhizosphere > Soil | place: Norway: Oslo | collected 2017-09-14 | reverse complement strand
CCTTGGCAGCAGCGCGGATCAGTTCCTGGGTGCGGTGCGGTATCGATTTTGCGGCTGGGGAACGGTTGATTACGAAGGAGACTGCGGCCTGAGAAAGCCCGAGGTGCTCCGCGAGAGACTTCAGGCTCACCCCCGAGCCGGAAGACTTCCGCGCGTCAGAGGTGCCCTTTGATTTTGAACGCGGCATAGATCGGTCTGGGCTGGTAGTCTCCCATAACGGGCCAAGGTAGAACAAGGTCCAAAGCCGGATAAAAGTGGCGTCCCCCGACGAACGCTACCTTTCCTTGTGTATCCTACTAAATCGGTTTACTATGCTCTTTCCATCGAGGAGGAAAGCGCGCCATAGGATTTGCCTGATTTGAAATTGTAGAAATTCCCAAAGAATAAGGATTTTGCTGGAAGCGCGGCCCCGAATTCAGTATCGTTTGCCGTCCTTGCCCGTTCCGGCCACGCTTTAATAATTTGCTCCTAATTTCCGTGCTCTAGAGGACGGCTAGCTCAACGTCCGAAAGCACCATCGGAGTTTTTGATAACGTGCTCACCTCGCTGATTCGGTTCGCAATCGTGGCTTGCCTCGCGATTTCTTGTCAGGCTGCCACGGCGCAAGATTCGCCCTCTGCTGCGGCGTCCAGCTACGCGACGCCCTCTTCGAATCTCATCAATCCCGCCACGGAAAAGAAGATTGATGCCCTTCTCCACAAGATGACTCTTGAAGAAAAGGTCGGCCAGTTGGTGCAGTATTCCTCCGGGCAGCCCACTGGCCCAGGCACCGGCCGCACCGATTACAACGACATGATTCAAAAGGGCCAGATCGGTGCAATGTTTAACATCACCACCGCCCGGGAAGCGAACGCATTTCAGCGTGTTGCGATGGAAAAATCGCGGCTGCAAATCCCTCTTATATATGGTTTGGACGTCATTCACGGGTACCGCACCGAATTCCCGATTCCTCTCGGGTTGGCAGCTTCTTGGGACCCTGAGCTCGTCCAGCGAACCGCGCGGGTGGCTGCGCGTGAAGCATCCGCAAGCGGAATCCGCTGGATGTTCTCCCCCATGATCGATATCGCTAGGGACGCGCGCTGGGGGCGAATGGTGGAGGGTTCAGGAGAGGATCCGTACCTGGTCTCGGCAATGGCGCGGGCTTACGTGCTCGGCTATCAGGGCGAACGGCTCAACGCGCCAGACAGCGCTGTGGCGTGCCCCAAACATTTCGTGGGCTACGGCGCAGCCGAAGGCGGCAGAGACTACAACTCGGTGGAGATTTCCGAACACACCCTCAGAGAATTCTATTTGCCTCCTTTTCGCGCGGCTCTCGACGCGGGTGCTGCAACGATTATGACCGCATTCGATTCGCTGAACGGAGTTCCTACCTCGGCGAATCCCTTTACCATCAAACAGATCTTGCGCAAGGAATGGGGATTTCAGGGAGTCGTTGATAGTGACTGGACTTCCATCGCCGAACTCATTCCCCACGGCATTGCCAATGATCCTGCAACCGCCGCTCGAAAAGCATTCCTGGCCGGCGTGGAAATGGATATGGTCAGCAGTTTTTACCATGACCACCTAGCGAATCTGGTGCGGTCCGGCCAAGTGCCAGAAACTGCTGTGGACGAAGCAGTTCGCCATGTTCTGCGCGTCAAGTTCGCGCTGGGTCTCTTCGAACATCCTTTTGCGGATGAAAAACTGGAAGCAGGGATGATGCTTCAGCCGGAGAGCGTGTCGCTGGCGCGTGCCGCTGCGGAGCGTTCATTCGTTCTGCTGAAAAATTCTCCGTTGGCAAGCGGATCGCCGCTACTTCCTCTTTCCGGCGATGCAAAGAATGTCGCCCTCATTGGGCCGCTGGCAGATGATGCTACGGTGATGCTTGGCTCGTGGTCGGCGCAAGGCCGACCCGAGGACGTCGTCACGTTGCGCGCTGCGCTGGTTCAGAAGTTAGGCGCGGATCACGTGCGTTATGCGAAGGGCGGCGACATCACCAAGGCATCGGACGAACAGTTGGCCGATGCCGTCAAGGTCGCTCAGAACTCGGACGCCGTGATTCTTGCACTCGGCGAAAATGCTCCGGCGATGACGGGAGAAGCTGCTTCGCGTGCGCATCTCGGATTGCCGGGACAACAGCAGCAGCTGTTGGAGGCAATTGTCGCCGCAGGAAAACCCGTCGTGCTTATATTGTTCAGCGGTCGCCCGCTCACCCTTCCCTGGGCGTTTGAACACGTCCCAGCTGTCTTGGCAGCATGGTTTCCGGGAGTTCAAGCAGGCCCTGCTCTGGTGCGAACACTCTTCGGAGAATCAAATCCAAGTGGAAAACTTCCGGTGACCTGGCCGCGCAGTGTCGGGCAGGAGCCGCTTTACTACAATGCCCTCAATACGGGCCGTCCGGCGGGCGATGCCGACCTCACCAAGCCACCGTGGGAAGGCTCGGTCAAATATATCTCGCGATATATCGACGAGCAGAACAGCCCGCAATTTCCTTTTGGATACGGACTGACCTATACGAGCTTTAGCTACGGCCCGACGCAGGCGAGCTCCGCGCAATTGAGCGCAAAAACACTGAACAGCGGCCTTCAGAACGCAATGCATTCGTCTAACTCCGATCTGACGGTAAGCGCCGACATCACCAACAACGGCAAGCGAGCGGGCGAGGAAACCGTTCAGGCTTACGTTCGCTTGGAAGGCACGAGCACGGCGCAACCGGTGCGAGCACTCAAGGCTTTCCAACATGTCAATCTAGCTGCAGGAGAAACGCGGCGCGTCACCTTTCATCTTGGGCCGGAAGCGTTCGCGCTTTGGGACGATCAAAATAAATATGTTGTCGAATCCGCGCGCGCTAAAATCTGGATTAGCCCGGACTCGGCCCACGGGTCTGAAGCGACCATCGAGATCGCGAAGTGAACGCCACGAGGTAACGAGAGAAAAGAAATGACTGACCACTGTTGGTATCCCCGGAGAAAAGTCATCAAACTTGGAGGCCTCGGGCTTCTTTCTTCCTCGTTTGCGCCGCTGCTAAATTGCTTCGCAAATTCACAAACGACCTTCGTCGAGCCTGCAGGAACTCCCTATCAAGGGACTGACGAAAAACTGCTGGACGAAATCCAGCGTACTTCCTTCGACTTTTTCTGGTTTGAAGCAAGCGCAAAAACCGGCCAGGTGAAAGATCGCGCGCTGGCGAATGGCAACGACACGCGTGCCATGTCCAGCATCGCAGCCACGGGATTCGGTCTGACGAGCCTTTGCTTAGGCGACCATCGCGGCTTTGGCGCGAGCAAGGAAATTCTGGAGCGCGTGCGCATCACGCTGCGTTTTCTGGCGAACGACCTTCACCACGAACACGGTTTCTACTACCACTTCATTCACATGGAGACCGGCGCGCGTTGGGAAAAAACCGAACTTTCTTCGATTGATACTTCCCTGCTGCTCTGCGGCGTGCTGACCGCTCGCCAATATTTTGCAGATCAAGAAATCAAGGATCTCGCTACCAAAATCTACGAGCGCGTCGATTGGCCGTGGATGTTGAACGGCGGCACGACGCTCTCGATGGGCTGGCACCCCGAATCCGGCTTCCTGGATGCCCGCTGGGAACATTATTGCGAGCTGATGATGATTTATTTGCTGGGAATCGGTTCGCCCACTCATCCTCTTTCGCCAGACACTTGGAAAGCGTGGACGCGGTCGGTAATCAAATACCAAGGGCTGGAATATATCTCGGGCAACGATCCGATTTTCACGCACCAATATTCGCAAGCGTGGTTTGATTTCCGCAAAAAGCGAGACGCCTACGCTAATTATTTCGAGAATTCGATCACGGCGACGAAGGCGCACAAACTGTTTTGCCTTTCGCTGCGCGACAAATTTCCGGACTACAGCGAAAACCTGTGGGGAATCAGCGCCTCCGATTACGAGAAGGGCTACACGGCGTGGGGTGGCCCGCCGCCGCAAGGGCCGATCGATGGCAGCATTGTGCCGTGCGCAACGGGCGGCTCGCTTGCCTTTCTTTTCGACGACTGCATGCGGGTGCTGCGCAATATCCGCGGGCGCTATAAAGAAAAGGCGTGGGCGCGCTATGGCTTCGTGGATGCGTTCAATCCGCTGGACGGCTGGTACGACCAGGATGTGCTGGGTATCGACCTGGGCATAACTATGCTGATGGCGGAGAATCACCGGAGCGGCCTCGTCTGGGATACGTTCATGAAAAATCCCGAAGCGCGAACCGCGATGCAAAAGGCGGGGTTCCACTCGACGTAGTCCAATTCCCAGGTGGCCGCTTGGAGCCAGCTTTCTTCTGCCGGGTTCCGGTTGGCATAGCCCCCACCCCCGGGGTGTCCGCGAGTTATGAAGTAAACGATTGAATGGAAAAGAGTTGCGGGAGTTTCTGCGTGTAACCGCAGACGCGCACGCGAGTCTGTTCCCTCCCCTGCGCTTTTCGTGCCCTCCCGCCGGTTTTTTCGTAAGCGTTGCTCCTAAAGGACTTAGAGGCGTTGCCTTGGCGGACTTCCGCGCCCGGGGAAGAACCTGACGGCGATGGATGGGATGCCGTGCTGGAAGGACGAGGAACGGGGAGGAGAACATGTGCAAGGGTAGCGTAAAGTTATCGAGAACGGCAAGTCTTTTACATGGAATAGTCGAATTAGGGCGGTGAAAGGTCGTTTTGGAGATGTGAGTGGCGAAGCACTCGAGCAAGCCGCGCGCAAAAAAACTGCCAACGAATGGGAGAGTTCTACAGCCAGTCGTTGGCAGGTTCCTCGATCAAATTATGGAGGCGCTCTCGAACTTCGAGCTACGCCTCCCGGGGTGGTGGATTAGAAGCTAAAGCGAGCTCCCAGCGTTATGACACGGGCGGCAAGAGCGCCGGTAATCGTGCCGAAGTTTGAAGCGGCAATATTGTTTGAGATGTCATTGGGGTTGAGATTCAAATTGTTGAACAGGTTGTAAGCATCAAACCGGAGTTCAATCTTGGCGCCTTCGCCAAGCCCGGGGATCCTGGGCAAGCCAAAAGCCTTGGCGAGCGTCAGGTCCACGGACTTATATCCAGGGAGGTTGAGCGAGTTGCGAGCCAAACCAGGACCTGGAGGAAGGCTGGTGCCGAAGAATGGAGCGTAGTTTGTCGGTGAAAAATACGCCGCGCCACCCTTGGGAAAGTTCGAGTTCGCCACGGTCTCGAATGCGCTATTGCTGGTGATATTGCCCGCACCACCCAGATAGGCAGCGGGGAACAGCGACCCGTAGCCGCATTGTGCGCAATAGGTGTTTCCCCCGCTGACGTTCACCATCGGACTCCAGGGGAATCCGGAGTGGATATTGAAGATGCCGCTGAGCGACCAGCCACCGACAACTTTTTCCACCCATCCGTTGCTACCATGGAAGAAGACCGGCTGCCACACGCCAAAGACCTTGAACGAGTGCGCTACGTTGTAGTCGCAGCGTCCGTAATCCAGGTTCTGGTCGAAAGGATAGGGCTGCTCCGAGTACGGCGCGGAGCTCGTGTCCATGCACTTCGACCAGGTGAATTGCGTGTCGGCCTGGAATTGTTGCGAGAAATCATGCTTCAGTTCAGCGAGCATGGCGTTGTAATTCCCGTGGCCGCTTACACCCCAGTAGTCTCCGCCGCCGATTTGCGGATTAAGGGGATCACCTAAAGTGGAAGGTACGGCGAGCGGGTTTTCATGGAAGTAGGTGTCGCGCGACAAACTTCCCTGATATCCCAACGACGCTACGAACTTGTAACCCAGATCGTATTCGGCATCCACCGAGTAGTGATGGACACGCATAGTGGGCAAGGTGTTAGGAAAGATTTCAACGTTGACGGTGCCGGTTGTCGGCAGTCCATTCGGGCCAAAACTCGAAATGGTGTTCGGGTTCACTGGAAAGCCAGTCAGATCATGGACGCCCGACGAAAGGGCATACACGATGCCGCAGTTGGGCAGCGGCTGCACGCAACTCGCGGGGTCCGGAGTGGTTTGCTGGAGCGTGGGAGAAACGGCCAACCCAGGGTTGTTGACGATATTTGACGAAATCGCGATCTGTTCTCCGTTAAAGCTCAGGCCGTAACCACCGCGAATCACCAAGCGATTTTGGAACTCATAGCCGAATAGCGAAGTTGGACTCCAAGCAATACCGACCTGAGGTCCGAAGTTGTCCTTCTGCGCGTTCCAGGAATTGCCCTTCTGGACGACCAAGCCCGTCAGATAGTCCGACCCAACGCCGGGAATTGCTCGGAACATGTTGTCTTCTTTTGAGTACAACGGAGCAAAGTAGGACCAGCGAATGCCGAAAGTGAGGGTCAGGTTCGAGCGAAGTTTGAAACTATCTTGAACGAAGAGGCCCACGATGTTTTCACGCTGGTCCTGGCGAATCGTCGTCGGAGCCCCGGTATTGGGATCGAAGTTCGAATTCTCTTGCTGTGGCGCATCGTTGAGGAAGTCCCAAGGATTGAAGAAGCGATAGCTGGGCACGCCGCAACCGGCACATTCTTGCTGATAAAAGAGCCGGGTGCCATCACCGCCAAACTTAATGGCATGGCGCCCAATGATCTTGGTGGCCACATCCTTGAAGGTATAAGTCCACTGGTTCAGGATGCTGCCGACATTCGGCCCAAACTGATTCACAGTAGTGCTGCCGATCGTATCGATTTCATCGGTGGGAAATCCGATCGGAGACTGCGGGTTGGAGTCGATCTCGTTCCAGCGCCAGCCAGCGGCATTCACGCGAAATTCGTTGAGCAGGGTTGGCGAGAAGGTATGATCCCAGATCGCCGAGAGCGCATCGTTGATTTGCGAATGGTGAAAGATGTCGTAGGCGCGGTTGCCGTTGTAGTTGTCTTTACTCAGGGGAACCCAGTAGATCGCAAAGCCGAGGTGGTCCTTCTCAGTGAGATTCGCATCCAGGCGGCCATTGTATTGGGTAGCCGTAAATTTCGTGGGGTTGATCGTGTTGTAGTTCGCGAGGTCGGCCACGTTGCCCAAGGGACTGCCAGGAGTTCCACAGCCTGTGCCCGCTCCACCACATCCGGGGTTTGTTGCACTCGTCCAGCCTTGATCCTGTGTCCCCAAGCCCGTCGTCAGGGGTGTACCGATATTGATGCCTTGCCCCGAAATCGTCCGGCAGTTCACTCCTTCCGTAAGACCGGCGGTCGCACACGTAGCGTTGGGATTGAGGGTTCCAACTACACCGTTACCAGGGAAAGAAAGATACTGCGCGGCGATGCTTCCCGATGGCGCTAAGGCGTCGAACGCCGGAGTATCGTACCAACCGTTTCCTGTAACGTTGCTGAAAGGTTCACGAACGGTCTCATAGTTGAAGAATGCGAATATCTTATTTTTCCAGATCGGGCCACCAAGGCTGCCGCCGAACTGTTCGAACTTATTGTCGTCTCGCGTCACGTCAAGGCCCTCGCCATTGAACCGCTGATAGGCGTTCAGGTTCGGTTGGTGAGTCGTAAGAAACAGACTGCCGTGATAGTTGTTCGTTCCGCTCTTGGAAGTAATCTGAATCTGAGTGCCAGCGAAGCGTCCATCCTCAGCATCGTAACTATTGGAGATTACTTTTACGCTCTCCACCGAATCTTCAGACGGTGTGACGACTGTAGCTCCGCCCCAGACGGAGCTGGTGGTGCTGATGCCGTCAAGCGTAATGCCATTGTTCTCGGTTTGCTGCCCGTTGCCGATGACCTGCGCACCGTTTTCGGTCTTGAAAATTCCGTCCGCACCGCCGGACTGTCCTCCGCCTGTCTGCGTGCCGGGAAGGTTATAGTTGTCGTTGCCGCTCGCCTGCGAGCCATCCGCGAAGGCTCCGGGAGCCAATTCAACGAGTTTTAGGACATCGCGTCCGAAGGCAGGCATGTGCTGGATCTGGTTGGAAGTGACCGTTCCGCTGATAGCGGCTGTTTCCGTGTCGATGAGCGGCGTGGAATCGCCGTTCACGGTGACGCTTTCGGTGACCGCTCCAACTTCGAGCTGGAGGTTCACAGCGTTCGGTTGGTCCGCGATAACTCCTACACTCTCGAGGACCTTTTTCTTGAAGCCCGTCTTCTCTACGGTGAGGGAATACTTGCTGGCAGCAAGAGCGTTGAAGTTGTAAATGCCGCTCGCGTCGGTCGTGGCGGTCAGAGTTTGGTTCGTATCCAGATTCTTTAATGTGACGGTGGCGCCGGAAACTACGTCGCCCTGCGGGTCGGTGACCACTCCCTGAATCGAAGCGCGATACTGCCCGTATGCGGGGCACATAACTACAATCATGCAAACCAATAATCCAAGAACACGTAGGGAAATCTTAAGCAGGTCCATGTCGAATCCTCTCCCCGAGCTATTGCCGATAGACCCTGCACCGCGAGCTAAATCGGTTAACTAATCGTTTTGTCAAAAAGTATAATCATGCCTTTTTTGAATGTCAACGATTCTTAATCTTGATGCTTGTGCGGAAACGTTTGTTTCCGTGCTGATTTGATGTTTGCGGAGTACAAAAAGACACTAAGGCGCCTGCAGACACAAAAGCCCGTGAGCCAAGAATACGGTTTCAGGATGAACTAAAAGATTTGGCTCCCCGGGCTAGATTCGAACTAGCAACCCTTCGGTTAACAGCCGAATGCTCTACCATTGAGCTACCGGGGAACCGCGCAGGCAGGAACGGTTCTTGCAACAGCAGCGAGTAGTCTAGCGAACCCTCCGCAAAAGTTCAACGAATCGCAACCGCCAAGCTGCCCGCCTGGCATTGATCAGGTCGAGGAAGACCTTGACTTTTCTTTGGGGCAGGCTATTGTCGGCGTTTCAGAATTTCGTGCGGAAACGAGTGCAGTACAACGGAGCGTAATAAATGATGCGCAAGTCGTGTAGCCTCAAGATGTTGGGTCTTTTGTGCGCGAGTTTTTTGGCCGCGCTGTCCACTTTCGGGCAGGCGCAAAGGCCGGTGAGCAAGTCGTACGTGCTGAAGGCAGCGCGGATGTTTGACGGCAAGAGCGATGCGCTTGTGAAGCCGGGGCTTGTCGTGGTGACGGACGGAAAGATTTCTGGCGTGGGCTCTGGCGCCGCGATACCGGTGGGCGCCGAAGTGATCGACTTTGGAGACGCTACTTTACTTCCTGGCTTTATCGACGCGCACACACACCTCACGAGCATGTACAGCGACGACTACAAACAGGCCGCGCTCGATTACCTCCAAAAACCGATTGCCGAGCAAGCCTTGGACGCAACCGTCAATGCACGTGTGACGCTGATGGCCGGTATCACGACCGTGCGCGACGTAGGCTCATCCGATTACGTGGACGTCGGTTTGCGAAACGCGATCCGGGATCATGTCGTAGTTGGGCCTCGCATGCTGGTGTGTGTGCATGCATTGGGGTCTACAGGTGGGCACTGTGACGGGTCGGGCGGCTATCGCGAAGGACTTTTCGGCCACGAATCCGGCCCACTGGACGGCGTTATCAACGGTCCCGATCAAGCGAGATATGCGGTGCGCTTGGATCACAAATACGGAGCAGACATCATCAAAGTCTGCGCAACAGGCGGAGTGCTTTCTCTCACTGACGACGTGGACACTCCGCAGCTCACGCAGGAGGAATTGAACGCCATCGTGGACGAAGCCCATGCACTGCGGCGCAAAACGGCCGCGCACGCCCACGGAGCCGAAGGTGCCAAGCGCGCCATCCGAGCAGGCATTGATTCGATCGAGCACGGAACCTTTCTCGACGACGAAGCTCTCGACATGATGAAGCAACGCGGCACGTATCTCGTCCCTACGCTGATGGCGGGGCATGGCATTCAAGAGCAGATCGACAAGGGCATATATATTCCGCCGCCGATTCTGGCCAAAGCAAAGGCTGCGATTGCTGCCGGTCATCAGATGTTCACGAAAGCGATGGCCAAGGGCGTGAAAATCGGCCTCGGAACGGACGCAGGAGTTTATCCGCATGGGCGCAACACGGAAGAGTTTCACCTGATGGTGGACTACGGGATGAAACCAATCGACGCGCTGAAAGCCGGAACCTCAGCTGACGCGGATTTGCTTGGTTTGGCCGACAAGATCGGGACGCTAGAGGCGGGCAAACTCGCCGATGTGGTGGCAGTGCCGGGCGATCCGGTGGAGAATATTCGCCAGACGGAGCACGTCTTTTTTGTGATGAAGGAAGGCGTGATTTACAAGAATGACCGTGGTACCGCGGCGCACTAGCGCTAAAGACCGCCTTACACTATTCGCGAACGAAGGAACTTTCATGGCTGATCTCCCCAAAACCGTTGCAACAGACTTCGCCTGGTACTACGAATTTATTGCGGCTCACGTTCACAAGTGGGTCGACCCTTTAACGCAGGAGCAGTTCTGGCACAACCCGTTCACTTACGGAAATAGCGCCGGGCACTTGATCCTGCACCTGACCGGCAATCTGAATTACTACATCGGAGCGCGGGTGGCGAAGACAGGATACGTTCGCGACCGCAATAGAGAATTTACGGAGACCGGAAAGCCAGACAAAGCAAAAGTGTTGGAAGCCTTCGACGAGACCATTGCGATGGTCGTGTCGACAGTCAGAAAGCAAAAGCCCGAAGACTGGATGGCACCTTATTCAGCCGAACTCGAACCTGAAGCTGCGGAACGCTTTATGATTTTTCTCCGATGCGCGGGTCACGCTTACCATCACGTTGGACAAATTATTTTCCTGGCCAAAGAACTGGCACGGAATGCAGAACCGCCATCCGCATCTGCCTGAGCGGATTCGCCTGAGAGATACGCGCGATAGGCAGAATCTGGAGCGTTTGTGTTGTACAGGGAGATGTCGAAGACCAAAGCGGCATTCCTGGTCTCACTCTCAGGACTTGCGGCCGTTATCTCTGCGCTGGGGCTGCACGGCTGGCATATATACCTGGCACTGTCGCTCATTGGTATCGGGCTAATCATCGGATTCTTCCGTTGGACGCGGAACTACTGAACGATTGAATTCAGAACGAAACTTGGGGAGCGAGACAATGCGCAAGGCATCTTGGGCTGCTGTGATTGTAACGATGATCTGTGTGCTAAGTGCGCGCGTCTTTGCTCAACAACCGGCTCCCGCAGCCGCAACTTCCACTTCAACCACACCAACGATCGACCAATCGCTCGAGATGAAAGGCGCGTTTAGCCCGGAGATTTCGCCTGATGGAAAGCGCGTTGTCTACGAAGTTTC
>Ga0265354_1000195_pt1 | contig 11152 bp, 8 predicted proteins | sample NZE1metagenome_FD_189074 | JGI IMG/M metagenome (GOLD analysis project Ga0265354, IMG submission 189074) | Rhizosphere microbial communities from Maridalen valley, Oslo, Norway - NZE1 | ecosystem: Host-associated > Plants > Roots > Rhizosphere > Soil | place: Norway: Oslo | collected 2017-09-14 | reverse complement strand
GACGGCTCACTTAATCAACTCGCTCTGTGGCGCGAACTGCTCCAGAAAGGTGCCTCCGCTCCTGACGTAGTCAGCATTGACGTGATCTGGTCCGGCATACTGAATCCATACCTCATGGATCTAAAGCCTTACTTTGCCGAGCAGGTTTCCTCACAAAATCCGGTGGTGCTCGCGAGCTACACCGTGGGCGACAAGTTGGTGGCTATACCGCACCACGCCTATATTAGTGTTTTGTATTATCGTCCGAATCTTCTGCGAAAGTATGGTTATCGGGAGCCGCCCAAAACCTGGGATGAGCTTGAGAAGATGGCCACTCGCATTCAAGCAGGTGAAAGGGCCAAAGGCGAGAAAGACTTTTGGGGCTACGTGTGGCAAGGTGGCGTCACCGAAGATCTGACCTGTAGCGGCTTGGAATGGCAGATCAGCGATGCTGGCGGGCGCATCATCGAGAACGACCGGACAATTAGCGTGAATAATTCACAAGTGATTCGCTCGTGGCAGCGAGCCGCGCGATGGGTGGGTTCCATTTCGCCGCCTGGGGTGACTGCCTACGGATTGTGGGACGCCCAGAATCTTTGGGGCTCAGGAAATGCCGCGTTCCTTCGCGGTTGGCAATCCGACTATAGCGTGATCACTGGCGGCTGGCCTTTTGTTGAGTCGTCTTCCCCTGGTTCCACGAGCAATTCCCCCCAGTTTGGGATAACCAGTGTTCCAGGCGGCGCAGCTGGGCGCGCAAGCACCTTGGGTGGCAACGGATTGGCGATTTCCCGAACCTCAGCACACCCTCGCGAAGCGCTCGAGCTAATCCGATTTCTTCTAGAAGGAGATGCCCGGCTCACGAGTGGGAAGGAACAATCCGTGGCCCCTGAGGGCGTTGAGTTCTATGAACTTCCTGCGATGTTAGATCCTTATCCCCTGCTTGCAAAATCTAGGCAACATGGGGCCGGCCTGGTTGCGCGCCCTTCCGTAGTTTCTGGTGAGAAATACGAACAGGTCAGTAGGGCGTACATCGGTGCAGTACGGTCCGTCTTGACCGGCGAAAAGATACCGTCTGTAGCCGCAGCGGACTTGGAGAAACAATTGGTTGGAATAACGGGATTCAGCCCGGGACCGCCCTCCAAGCTGAATTAATGGTCCCGCGAACAGAGGTCTCTGAGAGCTTCGATTGTCTTTTCATATATCTCGGCTTCCAGTCCATGCTCTAGTGATCTCGGCCAATCGTAGTCGAGCCAGGCAATAGGGAGTCAACTGTGGTCGCGAAACTTGCAGGATGGACGAAACGAGTTGCCAAGAAATCGTTTCGCCTCCATCGTCTCAACATCGGTCCACGTTTGACGCTATGCTTTGTCTTCATCATCCTGGTCATGTTGTTGGCAAACGCGGTGTTGCTCTGGCAGTTCCATCAAGCTCGCGTTCAAGCGGACCATCTAAACGGCGTCGACCAAGAGTTGATTGTAGTGCTGCAAGCTCATACCAATCTCATGTTGTTTTATGAGCGGCTGGATGCGCTCGCCCATTCCGAAAATATTAGCGAACTCGTGACCGAAGCGGAACGTCTTCGTAACGACCTCCTTGAGGACGGCCAGCGCACCAGAAATGCCCTCAATAGTTTGCCGCCGGACCTAAAGCTGGACCCGACGCTGCTGCCTGCCCTTGAGGCAATTCAGGACGAACTGCCGGCCGAGCTCGGGTCCATCACCGATTTAGCCAAAACGAGGGACTGGCAGGCAGTTCGCTTGCGCCTTGCTAACCAGGTTCGTCCACTGGAATCCAGAAGTTCAGCACTCGTTAAAAACATTGCTCAACAAGTCGCGGATCAGCAGACGGAAGCGGTCTTGCAAGTTGCGCGCTTACAGAGTCGTATTCTTTGGATTGTCCCTCTGTCTGCCGTTTTCACACTTCTCATCGCAGCTTTTCTGGGTTTGGCCATTACCCGCAGTATCACCGGACCACTCAGGTCGCTTGTCGAAGGATCGAAGGCTTTGGCCCGCGGCGAGTTTCATCATCAGGTTTCGGTAATCGGCGACGACGAGATTGCCCAACTCGGTCAAGTCTTCAACGCTACGGCGACGAGACTGCATACTCTCTATGAGACTTTGCAGAGTAGCGAGGCTTATCTCGAAGAAGCCCAGAGGCTTACACATACAGGGAGTTGGGTCTGGAAGGTAGCGGGAGGGGACGCATTACATCTCTCCGATGAGTGGTATCGCATCTATGAGTTCGATCCAGAAAAAGGTATGCCGGGTTGGGATGAACGGCTCCAACGCCTTCATCCTGAAGATCGCGGCAGGTGGCACAAGGTAGTCGACCGAGCCATCCGCGAAAAGTCGGAATACGACATTGAATTCCGAATAGTCCTGCCGAATGCCGCTGTCAAATACATCCACACCGTCGGCCATCCGGTCTTGAATGCAACCGGGGAATTGGTGCAATTCGTGGGAAGCTCGACGGACATTACCGAGCGTGTGCGCGCGGACCAAACTCTGCGTCGGAGCGAAGGATATTTAGCGGAAGCCCAGAGATTGAGCAGGAGCGGCAGTTGGGCGTGGAATGTACGGACTCGTGCTCTCTTCTGGTCGCAAGAACACTATCGCATCTATGAATATGACCCTGAGAAAACAAACCTCACCTGGTCGCACATTCTGGAAAGGGTCCATCCGGAAGATCGGGCAGGAGTCCAGCGGAGAGCGGAAATGGAGTCCACACAGAACGAGATCGTGGATTCCGGTGGAGACTACCGAATTGTACTTCCCGACGGAAGGATCAAGCACCTTCACTCTATCGCTCATCCCGTGATGAATGAGCTGGGTGAAATCACCGAAGTTGTCGGCACTACCATGGACGTCACAGAGCAATACGAAGCGAGAGTAGCTCTGGAGTCTGCTTTTGAACAAATAAAGGAGCTAAGAGATCAGCTCTATAAGGAGAACATTGCCCTCCGCGAAGAAGTCGACAAGGTCTCCATGTTCGAAGAGATTGTCGGCTCCTCGGAACCTCTCCGCCGAGTTCTTGTACAAGTGGCCAAAGTGGCGGCGACCGATTCGACTGTCCTCATTCTCGGCGAGACAGGGACTGGCAAAGAAATGATTGCTCGGGCCATCCATAGGCGGTCCAAGCGTGCAAACCGCGCCTTTATCCGTGTGAACTGCGCCGCGATTCCTCCCGCTCTGATTGCCTCCGAACTCTTCGGCCACGAGAAAGGCGCCTTCACAGGGGCTTCCCAACGGCATCTCGGACGCTTTGAGCTGGCTGATGGAGGTACGATCTTTCTCGATGAAATCGGGGAACTGCCTGCCGAAACCCAGAGTGCCCTTCTTCGGGTGCTCCAGGAACGCGAATTTGAAAGAGTGGGGGGAAGCCAGTCCGTATCCGTCGACACAAGGGTGCTATCCGCCACAAACCGCGATTTGAATACGGCCGTCACTGCCGGCACTTTCCGACAGGATCTTTTCTACAGACTGAACGTTTTCCCCATCCAGCTACCCTCGCTTCGCGAGCGCGCGGACGATATCCCCCTGCTGGTGGAGTACTTGATTGAGCGATACGCGAAAAAGGCGGGAAAAAAGCTCCGCAATATCGATAAGAAGACCCTTCAATTGTTTCAAGACTACAACTGGCCTGGCAATATACGGGAACTCCAAAACGTGGTTGAGCGGGCTGTGGTCTTGTCCGATAGCGAGACATTTTCTGTTGACGAGACATGGCTAAAGCGTGAGCCGTCCCACCAATCGTTGAGGCTTGATCCTCTTTCTAAAGGACTTGGGCGCTTGGACGAGACAAAAGAAAAGGAAATGATTGAAGCGGCCTTAGCTCAAACCGCAGGCCGGGTTTCGGGTCCCGCTGGCGCAGCTGCCTTGCTCGGTGTCCCGCGGCAGACACTCGAGTCCAAAATCGCTAGTTTGGGAATCAACAAGCATAGATTCAAGTCGGTCTAATTTCCCCGCAGGATTACCTCATATATTCAACGAACTGGTCGAATAAGCGTTCCATTTTGTGTTTCCTATTCGAGTCGCCCGACTTCAGAGTTTCGCTCTTGGTCCCGCCCATGGTGCAAGGATCCCGCCTGAAACCTTCAGCAAAACTGCCGAAAATCAGCAAATGCCCATTTCGGGCATAAATAAATGACCAACAATTATTTGTTTTCAGTCACTTAAGCGGGGCCAGCGAATTGCACCTTGTGTTTGCGTTGAAGGGGCGGCATGACGCTAAGAATTGAAAGAAGTTCAGGAGCCGGGAAAACGATTCTTCGAGTCAGTGGACGAATCAGTTTGGAGTATCTTGCGGATTTGAAGTCGCAGACAGAAGGTCTGGGACCTGGAACTGTAATAGACCTTGAGCACGTAACGCTAGTCGACGTGGAAGGTGTGGGTTTCCTAAGCGAATGTGAGGTAAAGGGAATCGAGTTGGCGCACTGCTCACCGTATATCCGCGAGTGGATCACGAGAGAACGACAAAGATAGCGAAATACTGGGGGGGGATATGGCTTGTCAACGTGTGGCTGTTTGTACAGAAGAGAATCTGGTAATGGAAGGTCTCGCGCTCAGGGATGAGTGCGAGCGGTTGGATGAAAAACGTTTGGTTGCGGCCGCCAAATACGGGGAAAGCGTGGCTTTCGATGTGTTGTGTGAACGGCTGACGCCCAGGATTCTCAGGTCTTTGCTGCGGATCACCAAAAACCGCGAAGACGCAGAAGATGCTCTCCAGGATTCGCTCTTGAGCGCTTTCATTCACATCTCGGAATTTGACGGGAGGTCGGCCTTTTCCACTTGGCTGACTCGCATAGCCATCAATTCGGCCTTGATGATTCTGCGAAAAAAGCGCACCTCTCGTGAAATTTCACTGGATAATTCCGCCGATTCCGAAGAGAAGTCGCCGTCCTGGGAAATGCCAGATCACGCGCCCAACCCAGAGAAACGCTTCGCACAGAGCGAGCGGGAAAACATTCTTCATGGCGCGATCAGCGCTTTGCGGCCAACTGTTCGCAAGGTGATCGAGCTGCAACAACTGCAAGAGCATTCTATGAAGGAAACGGCTGCGATGATTGGCATCTCTGTTCCGGCAGCGAAAGCGCGTCTGTTTCATGCAAAAGTCGCTCTGCGCAAGGCGCCAAGGCTGAAATGCATCAGGTACGCCCGTACCAAACACTTCAATCTACCCTTCATCGTTCGTTCGACACGGGCAAACAGCCGGCGAGCAATGAGCGCGGTCTGACTCTCGAACAAAGCTCGGTAACTGAACGGATGCTTGACCTCGGCACAGGCCGCAGAATACGCAAATGAAATAGCAACAGAAATTCAGAAAAGTGAGAGATCCAATGAAGGCTATACAACCTGTTAGTAAAGCATTTCAGTCTCTCTGCATCGTTCTGCTCCTGCTGACTTGCTGCACGCTCTCGGCGCAGAATAAAGACCAACGCATACGGAATATTGTTCTGGTTCACGGCGCGTGGGCAGATGGTTCTGGCTGGAAAGGCGTGTACGACATTCTTGTGAAGGACGGCTACAACGTCAGCATCGTTCAAGAGCCGGAGACGTCTTTTAAGGAAGATGTCGCGGCCACGAAGCGCATCCTCGCCCTGCAAGATGGTCCATGCATTCTAGTCGCGCACAGCTACGGTGGAGCAGTAATCACGGAAGCCGGCACGGATCCATCTGTCGCCGGATTGGTGTACATCGCGGCCCACATGCCGGATGCGGGCGAGAACGAGGCTGACGACGGAAAGCGTTTTCCAAGCGACCTCAGCAAGTCGACGGCGATAAGGAAAACCGCGGACGGATTCACATACCTCGATCCCGCGCAGTTTCATGAGTACTTCGCAGCCGACCTGTCTGCTGAGCAAGCCGCTTTCATGTCGCGCTCTCAGGTCCTCAACTTTGCTGACAATTTCAAAGGAGTCATCACCACGGCTGCGTGGAGAAGCAAACCAAGCTGGATGCTGGTCGCCGGAGCAGACAGAACCATCAATCCAGAACTCGAGCGCTGGTATGCCGCACGAGCCAAAAGCCACGTTGTTGAAGTCGCAGGCGCCAGCCATTCGGTCTACGTCTCCAGGCCGAAAGAAGTTGCATCTTTGATCGAAGACGCGGCGTCTCACTCGCGGTAGAAGAGAAAACAGGACACAACTGGCCTAGATGAAACAGAGCGCTGCGCATAGTTTTTCTGTGATGCCCATAGGTACTTGTAGAAGTTTATGAAACGCCGATTGTTCCGTAAATATTTTCCGTGTTCTCCAGGAGGTTGGCATGGTCCCGGCGCCAGACAAAGGAATGCAGCATCTCGGCAGTCCCTACTCGGTTCCAGAAACTCTTAAGCGCATTGAATCCTTGTTGCAGGAAAAAGGTTTGACGATATTTTGCCGCATCGATCATAGCGGCGAGGCCGAGAAAGCAGGCTTGAAGATGCATCCCACGCAGCTGATTCTTTTCGGCAGTCCGAAGGGTGGTACGCCTGTGATGGTTGCTTCTCCCACGGTCGCCATTGATCTTCCGCTGAAGGCTCTGATCTGGGAAGACGCTGGCGGCAAAGTGTGGGTCTCCTATAACAACCCCGAGTATCTCCAGCAACGGCACAATGTTCCCGCCGATCTGATAAAAAATATCAGCGGCGCCGGCCAGCTTCTTCAATTGGCGCTAGAATAAGTGAGTTTTGGGGCACGCGGGCTATTTCAAGAGAATTTATGCCTGAAAAATTAGTGAAGGACTCCGGGCTTTCAACCAGCAGCAACCCCAACCTTGCCCGCGATCATCTCGCCAATGAACGCACGTTTCTCGCTTGGATCCGCACCGGGATTGCTGTCGTTGTCTTCGGTTTTGCGATTGGCCGTTTTGCTATCGCTATCCGACAATGGATGCAGCTGGAGGGCCAAGGGCATGTTGTGCCAACAGCCGGTCTTTCGGTGTGGTTCGGCATGGCGGCGATCATTGCCGGAGTACTTGTTTGTTTGATGGGATTAATTCGCTATCGCAAGACTCGCGAACAAATTGACTCTGGAAACTTCCAGCCAGCGGGCTTTATCATCGATCTCGTCGGAATCGTAACCGCGCTCTTTGGTTTGGCCCTCGCCGCATATCTGGTTTACATCGACCTTCACTTCTAGCGTTCTCTCCCAGAATGCTCCGAATAACAATTCCATCATGCACGACATTGTAGGGGCGGGGCTCGCCCCGCCCGGGATAGACTAAAGCCGACAGATCAGCAATTCTCTCTCATACACCATTTCTTTCGGCAAATGATCGTGCAGTCCAATGAACAGCTCTTCGTGCTCTATCACTTCCTTGCGCCAGGCTTCCCGGTCAAATTTTTGTAGCTCTTCAAACTTCTCTTTGGAAAGATCCATGCCTTTCCATTCCATGTCTTCGTAGCGCGGCATCCATCCGATGGGAGTCTCGCGGGCCAAAGCACGGCCCTTCGTGCGATCAACAATCCACTTCAGGACGCGCATGTTTTCCGAAAATCCCGGCCACATGAATTGCCCGTCTCCATCCTTGCGGAACCAGTTCACATGAAAAATTCTTGGCGTTAACGTCAGTGATCTTTGCATTTTGATCCAATGCCGGAAGTAGTCGCCCATGTGATAGCCGCAGAAGGGAAGCATAGCCATCGGGTCGCGGCGCACTTTTCCAACCGCACCGGCTGCGGCAGCTGTGGTTTCCGATCCCATCGTCGCTCCGATATACACGCCAGAGCTCCAATTGAAAGCCTGGAAAACGAGCGGCATCGTCGTTGCCCTCCGGCCGCCGAAAATAATTGCGCTAATAGGGACGCCGCTAGGATCCTCCCACGCCGGATCGATCGTCGGACACTGTGAAGCCGGTGCCGTGAACCGCGCGTTGGGGTGCGATGCCTTCGCTCCGGTTTCTTTCGCAATTTCCGAAGTCCACTTCTGCCCCTTCCAATCGAGGCATTCCGCCGGAGGCGTGTCCGTCATGCCCTCCCACCAGACGCCACCGTCCGGAGTAAGCGCGACATTTGTGAAAATGGAATTTTTTGCAAGAGTGGCCATCGCGTTCCGATTCGTCTTTACGGACGTTCCTGGCGCCACTCCAAAGAATCCCGCCTCCGGATTGATTGCGCGTAGCAAACCTCGTTCATCCGGACGAATCCACGCAATGTCATCACCGACGGTCCAAACTTTCCATCCGTCAAATCCCTTAGGAGGGATGAGCATCGCCAAATTTGTTTTTCCGCAAGCGCTCGGAAAAGCGGCGGCCACATACGTTTTTTCGCCAGCCGGATTTTCCACGCCAAGAATCAGCATGTGCTCCGCCATCCAGCCTTCGTCGCGCGCAATGTTAGAGGCAATTCGTAACCCGAAACACTTTTTACCGAGCAGCGCGTTTCCGCCATAACCCGAGCCGTAAGACCAAATCTCGCGCGTCTCCGGGAAATGCACGATGTATTTTTCTTTGTTGCATGGCCATGGCACGTCTTTCTGGCCTTCAGTCAGCGGAGCGCCGACCGAATGCATGCACGGAACCACACGTGGAATCCCCGTATCGATCTGCTTAAATACAGGCAATCCTATGCGCGCCATGATGCGCATATTGACGACCACATAAGGCGAGTCTGTCAGTTGCACACCGATCTGCGACATTGGTGAGCCGAATGGCCCCATGCTGTACGGCAGCACATACATCATGCGCCCGCGCATCGCGCCGTTGAAAAGACTCTTCAGCTTCTTCCGCATCTCGTACGGATTTTCCCAATTGTTTGTCGGACCTGCGCTGTCTTTCGAGAGCGAACAAATGAAGGTTCGATCCTCGACGCGCGCAACATCATTCGCATCGGAACGTGCGTAATAACATCCTGGCCACAGTTTTTCGTTCAGCTTGATCAGGGTCCCTGCCGCAACCATCTGGCTTCGCAAAAGTTCTATTTCTTCTTCCGAGCCATCGATCCAATGGATCGCCGCTGGCTTTGCGAGCTCCGCCATCTTTCCCACCCAGCGCAACAAGTGCTCGTTCTTGCTGAGTGGTACTGCGGGATTTCGGCCGTGCATGCGTGTGGTGTCCTTTGCCACTGCTTCGTGCATGATAATAAATAATCTCCGCTATTAACTTTACTAGGTGTGTCGATGAAAGGGAACTGTGACGGCCGTTCTTGGAAGAAGTGTAACCAAGCTTTGAGGGCGCTCTTGGCCGTCTATTGGCCACAGATAAGCTGCGCTGCAAAAGGGTCGGTGTCCACAAATATGTAAGCACGCACGCTACAACAATAGTTATAGCTCGCCGTCCCAGAATAGCCGCCGACATATAAGAGTCTCTTCCAAGTATTCGGCAGAGCTGATCAATCGGATTTGTAGGACTTGGGGGGAAGCAGGAGCTGAACACCGAAATAGCCGACGAAGTAGGCTTGATTGGGGCGGGTTGGCTCCAAGCTGCGGCCGGCCATGAACAGCAGGATTACGGGGCTGTGGATTTTATAGCGGCCGCCCAAGCCAAGCGTCGGTTGGCTGTCGGAAGGATGGAAGGTCCCTTGGGAATAGAGTTCCATGTCCATTTCGAGTTTCGAAGTGAAATCGTGGCCGATGACCAGGCCGGTGAGCCAGCCATCCGGTCCTTTGTGGACAAACTGATAACCGATTTCGTAATTCACATCGACAGGGCCAAATTTCTTGGAGAACTCGAATGGCAATTCGAAGGCATCGCTGTCAGATGTGATGCCGCGGCGGACGGCATTGTTGGGGTTGTTGAGGAAAAACTGGGGGAAGACCGAGATAGAGAGCCCCGATTCACCGCCGTCGTAGAATCGCCACTTGACGCCTGGATTCGATTGACCCAGGCCAAATTTCGCTGTCGAAGAGGGTGGTTGGACGCGCAACCAGGCATTTTCGTAGGTGAGCTGGATGCGATCGCCGATGCCGAAATTGATGTCGACGTCAGGAGTGTGGGAAACGGACTGATTACTATAATAAAAGGGCATGTAACCGAGATTTATTTCCCAGTTGAGATTGCCCGGCGTTCCCGGATCGTTCGTGTAGAAGGGCGGTCCACCTTGGGCAAGTGCGGCGTTTGCAGCAAAGAACAGGAATAAGAGGAGGATTAGGCTACGAAACATGTATTGGGGCCAGGGGTAACGAGGAAACCTCGAGCGCAAGGAACGCAATAGTGGCCAGTCGGCGACAGAAATAACGTGGGTTCACAAACTTCCCCTTGAGCGGGCGCAGCCTTCTCTCTCCGCTAGGGTGAATTTAACGACCTTGAGATAAACGGACGATTAATCTGCGCTCGCAGGCGCCTGTTTGGCTGCCGGGAGATACACGGCGAAATGACTTCCCGCCGCATCGGAACTCGCCAGTTCCAACCGCCCGTGATGCGCCTCAGCAATCCAGAGAGCGATCGAAAGTCCCAATCCCGCTCCGCCCTCGCGCCCCGATCGCGATCGCGCAGGATCAGCCCGAAAGAACCGCTCAAAAATGCGAGAGTGCAGATCAGGAGGTATTCCCGGTCCCGAGTCGGTAATGTGTATCTCGAAGCCTGCAGTCACCGCGCGACAGGCAATATCGACCCGTCCGCCCTCACTGGTGTACTTGATCGCGTTGTCCAGAAGATTCAGGATCATCCGACGTAGAAGCGCCTGGTCGCCGCGAATCAGGCATTCCTCAGAAGCATCCACCCCCAATTCAATATTTTTCTCGCGCGCCAGGGTCATTGCGGAATGCGCGCAGTCAGCCACCACCTCTTTCAGATATACATTCTCTGGCGAGAGAAGATATTGCCCGGAGTCCGCTCGGGTCAGAGTGAAAAGGTCCTCCACGATTTTTATTAGCCGCGAAGTCTCCTCGTGTAAAATCCCGAGCGACTCCAGATAGTCTTCCGCTTTTCGTCCTTGTTGCGACATCGCAACCTCGGCCTCGCCGCGCAAAATCGCCAACGGCGTCCGAAGCTCGTGAGAAGCATCCGCGATGAATCGCCGTTGGCGCTCAAACGATTGGTCGAGCCGATCCAGCAGATCGTTGAAGGTAGTGGCCAACTCTCCGAGTTCATCGTTGGCATTCAGCACCGGAAGCCTCTCGTGCAGATTGACTGCACCGATGCGTCGAGCATGTTCGCCCATCGCGACAACGGGAGCCAAACTCTTTCTCGCCAGGAAATACCCGCCCGTCCCTGCCAGGATCAGACCCACAAGAATCATCCACATGAATGTCAGCCGA
>Ga0265354_1000194_pt1 | contig 11189 bp, 9 predicted proteins | sample NZE1metagenome_FD_189074 | JGI IMG/M metagenome (GOLD analysis project Ga0265354, IMG submission 189074) | Rhizosphere microbial communities from Maridalen valley, Oslo, Norway - NZE1 | ecosystem: Host-associated > Plants > Roots > Rhizosphere > Soil | place: Norway: Oslo | collected 2017-09-14 | reverse complement strand
ATTGATGACGAGCGATTCGCGGAGGATCGCGAAGCGATGCTCGATAGGGCTCGGATCGCCGGAGTAACTACGCTCTTGGCGATTGGGACTGGACCCGGGCCGCATAAATTGGATGCGGCTTTGCCTTTTGCCGAGGAGTATGCGTGGATCTACACCACCGTGGGAATTCATCCGCATGAGGCGAAGGAAGTGACGCAGGCGCATCTCGATGAACTGGCGCGGTTGGCGAAGCATCCTAAGGTGATTGCTTGGGGCGAGATTGGGTTGGACTATTTTTACGATCATTCGCCGCGCGATGTGCAGGAGCGCGTGTTTCGGGAGCAGATGGCGTTGGCCGCGGCGGCGAAGTTGCCAATCATTATTCATTGCCGTGATGCTTGGGCGGATTGTTTGCGAGTGATTGAAGAGGTGTGGCGTCCTACGGGGTTGGGCGGGATTTTGCATTGCTTTACTAGCACGCTGGAAGACGCGCGGCGCGGTGTCGATATGGGGTTTATGGTTTCGTTTGCGGGGAATTCGACTTATCCGAAAACGCAGAATTTGCGTGACGTTGTGAAAGCTTTGCCGATGGAGAACATTTTGATAGAGACAGACGCGCCGTATCTTGCGCCGCAGCCTTACCGAGGGAAACGCAACGAACCGGCTTACGTGGCGGAAGTGGCGCGTACACTCGCTAGTGTGAGAGACTTAGCCGCGGAAGAATTCGCCGCCAGGACAGCAGGGAATTTTCGGCGATTTTTCTGTCTTTCCCAGCCGTCGATGAGCGCGGCTGCGGAGTCCCAAAGATGATTGCAGGGCAGGGGAGGAAGGCTATCGCGCTGCTTACTGTCAAAGAGATTTTTGATCTCGTGCGAGAGGATTTGGTTTTGGTTGAGGAAGAACTCGCGCGACAGAGCGCTGGCGCGTTCGAGCCGGTTGCGGAAATTACGAGCTATTTGCTTGGTGGCGGAGGAAAGCGTTTACGCCCGGCGCTGCTTTTACTATGTAACGGATCTACTGGGCGGCGGAGTCCGGGAGCGATTCGATTGGCTGCGGTCGTGGAGCTGCTTCACAGCGCTACGTTGATTCATGACGACGTGATTGATAGCGCAGACACGCGGCGTGGTCGGCCTTCAGCGAATTCGCGTTGGGGGAATCATCGCAGTGTTTTGGCGGGGGACTGGCTTTACATGCAGTCGTTTCAGATGGCGCTGGAGGAAAGAAATTTTCGCATTCTTGATGTGCTGATCGATCTTACGCAGAAAATGGTTGAGGGCGAACTAATTCAGCTCGCAAAAATTGGGCGGATCGACGTTACGGAAGAAGATGCGCTGCGGCTCGCTACGTATAAGACCGCGTGTTTGTTTAGCGGTTGCGCGCGATTGGGAGCGGTGCTTGGCGGACTTGAGGGCGCTGAGGAAGAAGCGCTTGCCGATTATGGGCGTTATGCGGGGCTGGCATTTCAGTTGGTGGATGACCTTTTGGATTTTACGGCGTCGACCGAGCAGCTTGGGAAGCCGGTGCTCAGCGATTTGAAAGAGGGAAAGGTTACCTTGCCCTTGATCTACGCTATGGATAATGGGCACCGGGATGCGCGTGCGTTGGTGGCGCGGGTGCTCGAGGAAAAAGAGTTTCATTCGGTGCGGGCGGAGACGATTGTTTCGTTGGTGCAGGATTCTGGGGCGCTCGATCGGGCGCGGAGTCTTGCGCATGAGTATGCCCGTCGCGCCAAAGCCTGTTTGGAGGGTCGCGTGGATTCGGAGTATGCGCGGGCGTTGATGACGTTGCCGGATTTTATTTTAGAGCGCGAGAATTAAAAGCCAGGTTTTGCGAAGACGGGCACGGCCCTTCGAAGCTCAGGGTAAACGTGCCGTGCCCCTACGGAAATGCTTCCTTTTAAACTGGTCTACCACGAAGGCTACGACTTAAACCTAGGCGAGCACGTTTTTCCTTCACAGAAATTCCGTTTGATTGCGGAAATGTTAGTGTGCGAGGGAATCGCTGGTAGCGAGGATTTCCTTACGCCAGATTTCGCGCCGGACGAGGATATTCTGCGGGTGCACACGTCCGAGTGGGTGCACAAGCTGAAGACCGGAACGCTGTCAGCTAGCGAAATTATGAAATTGGAGATTCCGTTTTCGAGGGAGGCAGTGGAAGCGTGCTGGCTTGCGGCTGGCGGATCGATTTTGGCGGGGCAGGCGGCTTTGCGTGACGGGTTTGGGTGCAATTTGGGCGGCGGATTTCACCATGCTTACCCGGGGCACGGCGAGGGATTTTGCGCGATTCATGATGTGGCAGTGGCGATTCGAAGGCTGCAGCATGACGGCGCGATTCGAAAGGCGATGGTCGTCGATACGGATGTGCATCAGGGGAACGGGACGGCGGCAATTTTTGCGGACGACGAGTCCGTTTTTACGCTTTCCATCCATCAGGAAAATAATTATCCGGCGTATAAGCCGCCTTCGGATGTGGATTTGGAGATGGCCGATCGCGTGGAAGATGACGAGTATCTGGCAGCATTGATTCCAGCGCTGCAGACCGCGCTGGATGAGTTTCAGCCGGAGCTACTGTTTTATGTCGGTGGGGCGGATCCTTTTTGTGAGGACCAGCTTGGCGGGTTGATGCTGACGAAGAACGGGCTGAAGACGCGCGACCGTCGCGTATTTGAAGAAGCGCGGCGGCGCGCAATTCCTGTGGCGACCGCATTGGCTGGGGGATATGCGCGGCGCATCGAGGACACGATTCGAATTCATGTGAACACGATTCTTGCCGCCCGGGAAGTCGCGCTCGCTTTTCCTTCGGCTTCGGCGGCTGGACAAGATTAGAATTGCGTTTGCAATCAGAGTTCACTTTATTTAACAGAATATGAGGTATTCATGATGCGTCCTAGAGTGCGCACCGCTTCTGGTTTGTTTTTTCTCGGAGTCATGCTGGCGCTGGTTCCCGTCGCTGCGCGTAAAGCCTCGGCCCAAGCGCCTGCGGACTCAGAGAAAAAATTGAAAGTATACATTTCGGTGGACATGGAAGGCGTAGCAGGGACTGTCACTGCGGACCAGCTTGGCCCAAGTGGATTTGAATATGAGCGCTTTCGCCATTTTATGACGGACGAGACGATGGCGGCAGTGCGAGCAGCAAACGAGGCGGGCGCCAGCGAGATCGTTGTAAGCGACTCGCATGGAAACGGAGAGAATTTGCTGATCGAGGAGTTTCCGAAAAACGTTCGAATTGTGCGCGCGTGGCCGCGGCATGGCGGAATGATGGCTGGCTTGGATTCGAGCTTCGGCGCGGCCATATTCATCGGTTATCACGCATCCACTACAAATCCGAAGGGCGTTCGTGCGCATACGTTTTCGAGCGCGCATTACGCCCGTGTGACTCTGAATGGCAATTCGGTGACTGAGGGGGAATACAACGCCGCTTATGCTGGTGCGAAGGGAGTTCCGGTTATCTTTGTATCTGGCGATGATGCTGCCGTGGAAGAGATCAAGTCGCGACTAGGAAACCTCGAAAGCGTCGAGACGAAGAAGTCGCTCGGTTTTCATTCGGCGGAAACTCTCACGCCTGCGGCTTCCTGCGACAAAATCTATGCTGGAGTGAAATCCGCTTTGGGCCGGCTGCACGACTTCAAGCCTTATGTGATCAAGACTCCAGTGACGCTGGAAATTACATTTAAGAATTACACGCCAGCGGAACTGCTGAGCTACCTACGGTCGGTGCAGCGAGTGGATTCGCATACGATCCGCTTTGTCGGCAAGGACATGGATGAGATTGATGATTTCGAGGAATTCGTGGGGAACTACAACGCCGATTTGGCGCCATGAGACGAGTTTTCTGCGCGTTCTTATTGGGCCGCGAGCGCGTGTCGGACCGCGTTGTTTAGTTCCGCATCCACATCATCCGGGTCGAATCCTTCCGCGCGATAGGCAATTTTCCCCGTGCGATCCAGTATCACAACGGTGGGAAAAGAGCGTACGGAGAGGAGCGTATCCAGCCCATCCGCAAAAACTACGGTTGTGCGCGGTTTTTCTTCCTGCAGATAGGGCGGCACTAGAGATTCGTCTTCGTCGCAATCCGCAGCAAGGAAAATGATGTCCGCGACTCCCTGGAATTGCGCGGCAACGCGCTCGAAATGGGGTTCCATTTCGCGGCACGGGCCGCACCAGGTAGCCCAAAAATTTACGACGACAATTTTTCCTTTTTGTTCGGCGAGCGAAAACGGCGAGCCATCTTGAGCCTTGCGCAAGGTGAAATCGTAGGCCTCTTTTGCTCCGGCATTTCTTTTCGGTTTCGCGGCTTCTGAGGACGCGGCGACCTCGTCGTAGGAGTGCAAGATATAATCACCGAGGCCCTGGTCGGAACCGTGGGCCAGGCGCCAGACGTTGCCGAGCTTTTGACGAATCTCGCGGCGGTTGGCTGCAGCAGCTGAAGTCGAGGCATCCGCCAAGGCGAAGGCTCTGGAATATTCGCGGATGGCGCTGGGCAAGTCCTTATTTAGTTCCGCGATTTCACCGAGTTTCTCTCCGGCGGCAGCACTCGGAGAGAGCGCCATACTCGCGCGAAAGTCTTTCTCGGCAGCGGCATTGTCGTGCAGCTTGAACGCAAGTCTTCCGCGAAGCACGAGAATATTCACATTGTCGCGCTTCTGCTCCGCTTCCCATTGTTCTTTTGAAACTTTGGGAGATTTTTCGCTGTCGGAACTGTTGTTGATAAAGTCCAGGACGCGAGTGGAATAGTTGAGGGCGCGGCGGAGGGCTGCTTCGTCGTCATTGCGCTCCAATAGCTGAATCGCGAGCAGTGTCATGGACATGTCTTCCGGAGAAATGGCCACGAGGCGCTCGGCGTAATCGGTTGCGCGCGGGGAGTCTCGCAACTGCAGGCTGGCTTCGACGAGCGCGCGGTAGATCTGTGGCCGTTGCCGCGACTCCGGATAGTCTTTGAGAAATTCTTCGAGGTTGCGGACAAGCGAGGCCCGGTCATTGCCGGCGCGATCGATCGCTTGTTGCAACTCTTCGGTTTCGGATAATGTTTTTGCGACAGGCTGCTTGGGAGTGGTGGGTTTTGTGCTCAGTGCTGGAGTCGCCGGACTTCCGCTTTGCTGAGCGGACGCAGGATGGCTCGCGAGACACACGGACAGGATCGCGAGAGGCATGGGGCCAAGCGCGAGGAGTTTTCGCGTGCTAGTCATCAATTTGAATTCTAATCTGTTTGGTGAAAATTACCGAATGGCAGCGGGAGGGGCCCTTACAGGGTAAACAAGCCCCTCCCCTACATAGGTCGGCGATCAGCGAGTGCATAGGGCATTGGGCTTTGGCCAGAGAATCGGTTATTGCGCGCCTTGGACTTCAATAGAGCCGGATACGGTGTGGACTTCGACGCGGCCGCCGCCATCTCCCATGTGGGCGCGCAGCGAGTGCTTGCCTTGCTCCTCAATCATGATGGGAATTTGCGCGCTAATTTGACCGGTAACGGCGCCAGCGGAAAGATGAAAGCTGGCGCTGGAAGGTACAGCGATATCCACGGTACCGGAGACGGTCTTCAAATCCCAATAGCTATTGCCGCTTGGATTGCCCTGGACTGTAACGCGCCCAGCGGTAGCGTGGGCTTTCACGTCGCCATTTGCGTCACGCACCTCAACGGTTCCGCTGGAAGTGTTGGCATCGACGCGTCCGCCAGGATTTTTCACCTCTACATTGCCTGAAATGGAGTGAGCCAGGACGTCACCCTTGGCGTTCAAGACGGTAACATTGCCAGAGATGCTGGTGGCGCGCACATCATCGCCGCAGTTTTCGGCGGTGACCGTACCGCTGGTAGAAGAGAACTTGACCTCGCGGCCGATGTCTTGTCCACGGACCGTTCCAGACACTGAGGCCGCCTGCACGGGACCACGCAGGTTGCGAACAGACTGAGAACCGGACACGGTGGACGAATTGACTTCCGTGTCGCGTGGCACTTCGATGGCGTAAGTGATGGCGACGTTACGCAAGCGCGACATTTCTTTTCCGATGCGGAGAGTGTCGCCTTTGAGTTCGACGGGAGGGCTAGCGACGATGTCGTCCAGCCGTTGCTGTGGGTTGCCTAATCCAAAGCCGGAGACTCGCACATCCGCGTGCACGTGCACTTTGCTGTCAGCGCTGCCGACGATGCTTATGTCACCAGAGACATTGCTGAGTTCCAGGCGGATGGGACCCGAGACATCCAGAGAGCGGTCGAAACTGCCGGAGACGGAAGGGCCCATCTGGCAGCCAGCAAGCGCCACCACGATGGTGAGCAAGATGACAGATGAGGCCAGTTTGTGACGTCGCGTCATTCTTCCTCCGGCGCCAAAGGCGGCGCTTTCTTGCCTTTCCCTGTTAAAAGATACGCAAAGACTAATGAAAATGTTCCGGTAGCCCAAGGGACGAAGCTTGCCTTAGCGTGCAAGGCCTCTCATTCAGCGAGCCCTGCCGGTATCCCTCAAGATCCAGCGCGACAAACGTGAAGCCCGCTGCTTTCAATCGCGCGCAGATAGACGCAGCCATTTCTGGTGACATCGCGCGAGGCATTTCTTCGGGAGCAATTTCCACGCGCGCAAGTTTATCGTGCAGGCGGACGCGAAATTGCCGGAAGCCCAGTTCGCGGAGAGCCGCTTCGCTCCGCTCCACAAGAGCAAGCCGCTCAGGAGTTACTTCCGTTCCGTAGGGAAGGCGCGAGGCTAGGCACGCGGAAGCCGGGCGGTCCCAAGTGGGCAGTCCCGCGCGTTGGGAGAGTAGACGAATTTCGGGTTTATGAAGTCCGGCGTCGAGCAGGGGCGCCAAGACGCGATGTTCCGAAGCCGCGCGGTGGCCTGGGCGGAAATCCAGCGTGTCGTCGGCGTTGACTCCATAAGCTATGACTGCGAAGCCGCGTTCTTGCGCCATCACATCGAGCACGGTGAACAACTCGTCTTTGCAGAAATAGCAGCGATCCGCGGCGTTTACGCGGTACCTGGGATTTTCCATTTCATGCGTTTCGATGAATTCATGGCGAACGCCCAGCTGGCGGACAAAATCCTCCACTACAGCGCGGTCATGCGAGGAGTAGCTTGGGGAGAGCGCGGTCACCAACAAGGCACGCTCACCGATGGCGCGATGTGCGGCCCACGCGAGGTAGGCGGAGTCGGCGCCTCCGGAGAGAGCGACGATCACGGAAGGGAATTCAGCCAATTGCTTCAGCAGCGACAACTCTTTTTCTTCCGCCGAAAGTTGCCCCTGTTCCCCGAGATGAATATGCACGAATGTATTCATTTCCATCGAGAGTATACCCCACCGGATGGATTATTTCGTTTGCCCGCTTCGTACGAAGGCATGGTCATTTGAAATCTAGCAAGACGTCGACCGTATGTTTGTCCGCGTCCGTGCGCAGCCAATGGCCGACGGTATCGTAGTGCACGGGCAGTTCGCCGAAGATCTCGGCCGGATGAGACTGCAACTGAGTAAGAAATTTTTCGAAGATAGACTTGTCAAAAACAGCGCCAGCGGGGATGGACCACATTTGATGAATGCGCCCTTCGGCTGCGAGCGAAAGCCCAGTCAGAACCATCGTGCCATAGTGATACTGCGGACCTTCCGTTACAGAGACTGCATAGGAAACGCCGTGCGTCTGGTCATCGTACGAGGCGACGGGATCAATTTTTGCATCGAGGTAGCCCAGGTGTTCGTATTCTTCCCGGGCGCGGTCCCACCCTGCCTCGATTTGCATGCCGTCGGCTGCGTCATCAGTTTTTAGCCCGATTTCTTTGGAAAGCGTGATGGTGGAAAGAACAGAGTTTCCGGACCACTGGGCTCCCTTCCAGTGATAAACAGCGCCAGTGGCAACCGGGATGAAAATCGGGATTTGATCGGGCAGTTTCTGATTGGGATTGCCAGTCAAGCGTACTTCGGGCGGGCCGAGCTTCACGCGCAGGAAGCCTTGCTTTAGATAGAACGGCCGCAATTGCTCCGAAAGAAAGAGATCGATGGTCATGCGCGAAAAAGGCTTGCCCTGAACATCGGCAAGCTGTTGCTGCACGACATGGGAAGAAGAAACAGCGGGATCGCTAAATTCCACGCTGGCGATGAAGAACGCGGCGCCCTCGACGTGAAATTCCTGGACGTTGCCTTCGGCGAGAGGACTGGGAAGCAACTGGTGTTCTACAGTTACGTTGAGCTGGTGCGAGGCCAGCAAATCTTTCACGGCATCCGTGGCCTGATCCACGACCGCGCCGGCTTCGGGAAGAGTGCCGTCGAAGAAGGTTGCTTTTTTGCGGATGGCGTCGCCGAGTTCGCCATCTGAGAACCATGGAATGTTGTCGAAGTAAACGGGAACTCGCGGAGCTTCTTCGAGTTGGAATGTTACCGTGAGGCCGTCAGCGCGTGTTTGAAAGCTATAGTTCACTTTGGCAAACATGCCTGTTTGCAGCAGACGGTCTGCAGCGGCTTGCAGTTCTGTTTTTCCGACTTGGGAGCCTTTTTCGAGTTGGGCGAGCGCGATGATTTGGGCTTCGGAAAGAGTTTTTAGCCCTTGCGCGCGGATCTCGTGGAGACTTGCGGTCGCTGGTGCTGAGGTTTGAGCTTGCGCAGGTAGAAAGAAAAGAATCGAAGCAAAAAGACGGATCCCTAAGAAGACGCGGAAGAAGCGACTCATGTTTTCAGTTTAGCGGAAAAAGGCGCGCGGGCCTATTCAGGGGAGAGACTGTAGCAAGAATGTAGTGCGAAGGACTGTGCGAGATCTTTCTGCTATTCGACCGTTACGGATTTTGCCAAGTTACGGGGTTGGTCGACGTCGCAGCCGAGGCGCACCGCGATATGGTACGCGAGAAGTTGCAACGGAATGATCTCCAGCAGTGGCGCGAGAATTTCCGGCGCCGGGGGAAGCTCGATGATGTGATCGGACGCTTCGCGAGCGAGGTGGTCTTTTTCGGTAGCGATGGAGATGACGATTCCATCGCGGGCTTTTACTTCTTGGATGTTGGAGACGCTTTTTTCGTAGCGTGTGACAGATTCCGGGTCGGTGTCGTCGCGAGTGGCAAGGACAACCACGGGCAGATTTTCATCGATGAGGGCATTGGGCCCGTGTTTCATTTCGCCGGCGGGATAGCCTTCGGCGTGAATGTAGGAAATTTCCTTGAGCTTCAGCGCGCCTTCCAGGGCAATCGGATAATGAATGCCGCGCCCGAGATAGAGAAAGTCCGTGTAACGGAAAAACTGGCGAGCGAGATTTTCGTAAAAACCGGAGGCATCGGCTTGCAGGATCGTCTCCATCTTGTGAGGGATACGCGTGAATTCCTGCATGAGCTTTACGGCGGCGGCGGGGGCGAGCTTCCCGCGAATTTGGCCTAGATAAGAAGCAAGGAGCATGAGCGCGGCCAATTGCGCGGTGAAAGCCTTCGTCGAGGCCACGCCGATTTCCGGACCCGCGTGCGTGATAATTGTTCCTGCGGCTTCGCGGGTAATCATTGATCCCATCACGTTGCAAATGGCCAGTGTTGGAGATCCTTTGAGCTTTGCTTCGCGTTGCGCCGCCAGAGTGTCCGCAGTTTCGCCGGACTGGCTGATGCAAACGGTCAGCGTTTTCGAATCCAGAATGGGGTCGCGATAACGGAATTCGCTGCCGTAGTCGACTTCGACCTGGAGGCGAGCCAGCCGCTCAATCATGAATTTCCCGGCCAGAGCGGAGTGCCAGCTCGTGCCGCAGGCAACGATGCGCACTTGCTGGAACTCGCGGAATTGTTGTTCGGAGATTTGCATCTCGTCCAGGAAAATTTTTCCGGTGTCTTGCGAGATGCGGCCGAGCAGAGTGTCGCGCACGGCGCGGGGCTGCTCGAAAATCTCCTTTTGCATGAAGTGCTTGTAGCCGCCCTTCTCGGCCATGATCGGGTCCCAGGCGACGTGATGCGCAGGGCGCTCGACTGGGCGGCCATCGTGATCCATCACGCGAACGCCGCTCTGCGTGAGGACGGCGATATCGCCATCCGCAAGGAAGAAGATCTGGCGAGTGTGTTCGAGGAGGGCCGGAATGTCGCTGGCGACAAAGTATTCGCCGTCACCCAAACCGATGACGGAGGGCGGACCGATGCGCGCTGCTACGATTTTGTGTGGATCGCGGGCTGATAGGAAGACCAAGGAGTAGATGCCGCGCAATTCCTTTAGAGACTTGCGAACAGCATCTTCCAGCGGGGCACCGCCTTGCGAGTTTTTTTCTACGAGGTGAGCGACGACTTCCGTGTCCGTCTCCGTGACGAATTTGTGGCCCTCGCGCTGGAGCTGCTCTTTCAGCTCGAGATAATTTTCGATGATTCCGTTGTGGACAACCACGATTTGGCCGGTGCAATCGCGGTGCGGGTGCGCGTTTTCTTCCGTGGGACGGCCGTGAGTGGCCCAGCGGGTGTGACCGATGCCGTAGGTGCCTTCGATGGGCGACTTCTGAATGACTTCCTCGAGATTGCGGAGCTTGCCCGGGGCGCGGCGGATTTCGAGTTTTCCTTCTTTGGTGACGACCGCGATGCCCGCGGAATCGTAGCCGCGGTACTCCAGCTTTCGCAGTCCTTCGATGATGACAGGCACTACCTTCTTCGGCCCGATGTAACCGACAATTCCGCACATGCGCGGGGTCTCCTGAGGATGCTATTTGGTTAGACTAGCACGGACTTGCGATGGCCAGCGGGTCCCTCTTGTAGATGTGGCGAAAGGTGCCACGTTACATCAGGGCCGCAGGGGCGCATCGGGGGCCGACTGCAGTTCGTAGGAAACGAGATTGCGGTTCGAATCGAAATGGAAGGTAACGCGCGCGGTGGCAGGCTGAAGAGTGTCGGTGTCGACGTGGCGCACCACGGCGACAAGAGAATTCTTGTCGGCAGAGTCCTCGACTGTGTAACCGCGCGATTTGAGAAAGTGGTCCACACGCGACATGGGGGTGCCTGGAGGAAGCTGAGTGTTGAGCATCTCGTCGATCTTTTGCAGGCGTGAGTCGGAAGTATGGGAGTGGCTCTTGCATCCAGAGGCCGAGAGCAACGAGAGAAGTGCAATGAAAGCCAGCAGTAGAAACGACTTAAGATCGGACGACGGCGACGGTAGATGGCGATAGTGAACCATGGCGCGCCGCGCTTACTCTACGATTTCGAAGCGGGATTCTTCAATTACGGGGTTGGTGAGCACTTCTTTCGAGATGTGCTCAACTTGCTTCACGGCTTCTTCGTGGGTCAATCCCTCGACATT
>Ga0265354_1000193_pt1 | contig 11255 bp, 8 predicted proteins | sample NZE1metagenome_FD_189074 | JGI IMG/M metagenome (GOLD analysis project Ga0265354, IMG submission 189074) | Rhizosphere microbial communities from Maridalen valley, Oslo, Norway - NZE1 | ecosystem: Host-associated > Plants > Roots > Rhizosphere > Soil | place: Norway: Oslo | collected 2017-09-14 | reverse complement strand
AGCCGCCTTCTTCAAACGCATCCACGTGTCCGTCGCGAGTGCGCTTCGCTTCCGGAAAAATGATCAGGCTTGTTCCGCCGTCGATGGCATCCTGCGTGAGTCGCCACATGCGCTTCAGATCAGAAGGGCGGCGCACGTCGGGCACAGGAACGTTGCCGAAGCGCTTCATCAGCCATCCATAGGCCGGAATTTTGAAGTGCGACTCCAGTTCCCAGCCACGAACGTATTGCGGGATGGCGCAATAGAGTATGAAAGGATCGAAGAGATTTACGTGATTCACCATGAAAAAGCAGGTGCGCTGAGGATCGAACCCCGGCGAGCGAACAACCTCCACGCGCGCGCCTGCGAGATAAACGATCCGGCGGCAAAAGCTGCGCTGAAGCCAGTCGTGCTCGTGCGGGTCGAGAAAAACGCCAAGAAAAACGAGCAGCGGCGCAAACACGAAAAAATGCAAGCCGCTCAGAATCCATAAAAATCCGCTGCGCAGCGCAAAGAGTGCGCGCTTCATATATAGATGTCCACGGCAGCAGGAATTATATCGAGCGAGAGACACTCAAGCGCGGCAATTTCCCCGTCAATCAGCACATCTACCGGAACGTTCACGCCAAATTCGATGTGGCGCACGGCGCGCCGCGACGCCAACGGATGTTCGATGTGCGTGCCGTCATAGAGTTTGGGGAGCATGCGCAGCAATCCGATGCGCCCAATTGGCCCCCAGCGCACAAATTCAATCAGGCCGTCCGTGGGATCGGCCTGCGGCGCGATGAGCATCGTCCCGCCAGTGAATTTGCTGTTGCTGAACGAAAGAAAGAGGCAGCGGCTGTCATCCCATTCCTTGTCATCGTCGCAACGCAAACGAAAAGCGCGCCGGCGCAACTGAACGACGCGCACGAAGACACCGAGCAGATAGCCGAGATAGCCAAAAGGTTTGAAATAGCGATTGGTCAGAGCACCCACGTCCGCTGTGAAGCCCAGGCTAAGAAGGTTGAACGAATAGACTTCGCCTTTCGTATGCGTCAGCCGAATCAGATCGACGGCGCGCTTTCGATCTGCAATCAGAGCTTCGAGCGAAGCGTTCGCGCCTTCCTTTGTAAAATCCCGGAGAAAGGAATTACCGGTTCCAAGCGGTAAGAACCCCAGAGCGATACGTTCCTTGCCGCGAGCGCTTTCATAAACTCCATTCAGAATTTCATGCGCGGTGCCGTCGCCGCCGACCGCGATGAATCGCCGATATCCCTGCTCGCAGGCTTCGCGCGCAAGCTCGACGGCGTGACCGGGCCCAGTTGACGCAACGACGTCGATCTTCAGTCCTTTTTCGCGCAGCCTCGCGAGTGCCGGCCCGGCGAGCTTGGCCGAGCGGCCGCCACCTGCGGCTGGGTTAACGATTGCAAAGAATTGGTGCCTCAAACCGTTTCATTCCTCAAAGGAATTGTTTGTTCCCGTTCGCGCTTATCCTCTTTACAAAGGCAGAAACGCAGTGGCCCGGTCGAGCTTCGCAAGCTGCTCCGCAAGTACGTTTCTCTTTATCTTCAGCGAAGCGGTGCGAGGAAAATCCTGGTCGAATAGAGCCACGCCGTGAATGCGCTTGTAGTTCAGCAGCTTGTTGTTGCGCGCGGATATCTCGCGGCGCAGCTCCACGGTGTAAGTTTGGCCGGGCTCGAGATGCAGCGCAAGCAGCAGCTGTTCGCCAACCATCGAACGCTGCGGCCAGATATAGTTGGCAGCGAAAACGCAAAATTCTTTTACCGCAAGACTGTCAAAGACCGCTTCGATGTCCTCCGGATAAATATTTTTGCCTTCCTCGCTGACGATCATGTTTTTCTTGCGTCCGAAGAGTTGCAGGTGGCCTGCGGAATCAAATCGGCCGAGGTCACCGGTCATAAGCCAACCGTCCACTATGGTTTCGGCGGTAAGCTCCGGCTCGTTGAGATAGCCGGACATGATTGTTTTGCTGCGAACAGACACCTCGCCGATGCCGTCAGTGTTCGCATTGACGATGCGCACCTCCATGCCGGGAAGTGGCTTACCAACAGTATCCGCGCGGAAAGGCTTGAGGTCGTTGACGGTAATGGCGGTGCCGGCTTCCGTGAGGCCGTAGCCATTGGCGACCGGTATGCCCAGGTCGTAGAAGAATTGAAGAGTTTGCGGCTCGGTGAATGCGCCGCCGACGATAATCGTGCGAAGCTCTCCCCCGAAGGGCTCATGAACTTGTTTCAACAAGCGGCGGCTGAGACCAAGTCTCGGGCGACTTTTTGTCAGCGCTTTGTTGATGCTTACGAGTGCGTTAAAAATCCTGCGCTTGCCGGGAGAAAGCTCGTCAAACCGCGCCTGCAAACCCTTCTGCAAGTTTTTCAACACGAGCGGCACGAGACTCACATAGGTGATCTTGTATTTTGAAAACGCCTCACGAACATACTCGGGTCGTAGCGTGCGCAGATGCACCACGGCTGCGCCACAAATAAACGGTCCGAAAAAGCCAACCATGAAGTCGATGGCGTGATTCGTCGGCAGAATGCTGAGATATCGCATGCCCGGAGAAAAAGAATAGATGGATGTGAGCGCGACGCACTGCTCGAGGTAATTCTCGTGCGTCATCATGCAGCCTTTGGGGCGGCCACCGGTGCCGGAAGAATAGACGATACAGGCAACGTCCTTGCGCGTGCGAGGAATGAAAACTGGTTCGCCGCCATCTTGAAATTCTTCCCACCGATGCGCACCAGCAAGCTCGGCGTTTTTAGGCGCCTCCGTTACCAGAACAGTCGTGACGTTTGTTGCCGCAGCGCGGCCCTCTACCGCGCTCAGTTGGCGCCAGATAGGGTATTCGGTGACCAACACTATTGCACCGGAGTGCTTAAGCAGTTGCCATTGCTCATCCGGCGTGAGTTTGTAGTCGAGCGGAACCAAAACGCCGCCAGCATAAAAAATCGCGTATGCCGAAATCAGCCATTTGGACTGATTCGTCATGATGATGCTGGCTCGGTCTCCAGCGGCGAAGCCTGCGTCTTGAAGCGCTTTCGCGAGAGGATGTGCCCGCGCTTTGAACTCCCGGTAGGTGAGCCGCTCTTTTTCTCGCTCGCGGTCCGCTTCGATCAGGCACACTTCGTTTGCAAATTCTCCCAACGCATCCTTCAGCGCCGCGCCGATGGATTGATATTTCGAAAGGTCCAGCATTACAGGCGGGATTGAATCCGCGAAGCGAGCGTGCGAAAGTCGCTTACGCCTTGCACTTCGTAGTCGGGCAATTCAATGCCGAAATGATTTTCGAGGCGGCTCAGCATTTCGAGCGTTTGCAGGCTGTCGATTCCCAGCTTCTTGAAGAAATCGTCTTCAGGTGCGAGCGAGCCCGCCGGCACGTTGAAGTGCTTCGACGCCAGATCGAGGACTTCCTGGGTGGTTTGCTCAAGCGTTCGCATGGAAGCCTAAATTTACCATTTTCCGCACGAAGAAAGAAAATGACGTGCCCGCCGGTGAACCCAATAAATTCCCGAAAACTCTCTACGGCAAATACGGCATCGCGTCAGTGGACTCAACGAATTTCTTGAGCGCAGCCATGACCGTGGGACGCGCAAAGAGATCGCAGAAGAGATCGATTTCGCGGCGCAGCTCTTCGTGCGGGATGGGCTTAATGAATTTTTTTGCGGCCGCCCTCGTGACGCCGTCAAACTTGACGATTTGAGCCGCTGTAGCCCGCGCGATGCGAAGTGCCTCTCCTTCAGCGGCAATCTGCGCGACCAGCCCCACTGCTTGCGCGCGCGTGGCGTTGACGCTGCGGCCCGTCAAAAGAAGATCCCGAATAAACGCATTGCCCAGATCGCGCTTCAGGCGCGGAATGCCGCCGAACCCTGGTATCAGGCCAAGGCGCAATTCGGGAAATGCGAAGCGCGCCATCTTGTCCGCCACGATGATGTCGCACGTCAGCGCGAGTTCGAAGCCCCCTCCGAAACATACTCCATGCACCGCAGCGATCGTCGTGAAAGGGGCGGCATCGATGGCGTTAAAGGCGTTATGAATCCGCGCAAGAAAATCGCGCACGCCCAATACGCGGTCTTCTTCGGAAAGTTTAGCCGCGCCATGGTAAAGTTCCCGCAGATCGGCGCCAGCCGAAAAACCTTGCTTGCGCTCGCTGTAGATGATGCACGCCGAGGTTTCCGAGGCAAGCGAGTCTATCGCGGCAACAAACTTTTCCAATTCATCGAGCATCGCGAGCCCAATTTCGTTCGCAGGTTCGCGGTCGAGCACCAACTCGATCACGCCATCGCGCCATTCCCAGCGAAGAGCTTTGCCGGTGAACGACTTCACATCTTGCTCCCGGCGGCGGCTTTGCTTTCCATCGCTTCCGCGTACATCGCGCTGATTTCCGCAGCAAATCGCGTGTTGATGGCTTCACGGCGCAGTTTGCCCATAACCGTGAGGAGCCCGCTTTCTGGCGTGAGGTTTTCTGTGAGCACGGTCAAATTTCGAATTTGCCGATAATGCGGAAGCTCAGGATTCACAGCATCCAACGCAGATTGCACGGCAGCGCGGTCGACCGAGCCCGTTACCAGCGCGCAAAGGAAACCGCGTCCATTGCCGACCACAACGATCTGCTGCGCGCTGGGAAGTAAACGTGCCAGCTTCTCTTCGATAGGTTCAGGAGTAATTTTGTGGCCCGAATTAAGCACGATCAGGTTTTTGATGCGCCCAATGATGCGCCAATTGCCGCGAACATTCACTTCGCCCTGGTCGCCGGTATGAAACCAACCGTCCTCTAAGACCCGCGCTGTTTCTTCGGGACGGTTCCAATAACCCGGAAAGATATTCGGTCCGCGCACGACGATCTCGTCGTTTTCGCCAACTTTCATCTCGATGCCATCGACCGCTGTTCCAACATAGCCAGGCTCCACAGGAACGCGAGGATCGTCCAGCGTGCAGATCGCGGTGGTTTCCGTAAGCCCATAGGCCTGCAGAACGGGTATCCCCAGCATTAGAAAAAACTGCTGCGTTTCTGGAGCAAGCGGCGCCGAACCGCAAATCAGCGCGCGAATATTCGGGCCGAACCGTTCTTTAATTTTACTGAAAATAAATTTGCGGCCGAGCGCGAGCCAGAAAGCGTCTGTGGCGCGCCCTCGTCCCACGTGTTTACGTGTCCACGCCTCGCGCGCCTTGGCGTAAAGGAACCGTATTGGCGCGGCACGCTTGGACAGCGCTTCCTCCACGCCGCGGCGCACTCGTTCGAGCAGCGTAGGCACATTCAGGAAATAGTGCGGCGAAGCCAGCCGAATTTCGTCTGCCAGCTTTGTGAGATCCGTAGACAGCGTCAGAACACTCTCCCGCGAGAGGCACGTCAGCAAAGTGATCCACGAGGCCGCGAAACTGAACGGACCATAATGGAAGACGCGGTCAGGCTCTTGCGCCCCGCCCATGAGCAAATCAAGCCGCTCACGCGTGCAAGCAAGCATGTGCGTCACGTTACCAACGTTCAGACAAACTCCTTTGGGCTCGCCGGACGTGCCGGAGGTGTAAATGATGGCGGCGAGATCGGCGTTCACACGAGCGTTCGGCTCATCAGGCGGCAAGGCATCTGATGCAGTTTCTTGCAGAACATCATCAAATAGAACAAGCCTTCGCGCGCTTGACCATTGCGGCGGCAAAGCTTTCGCCACAGCCTCCCCCAACGCCAAATCACTGGTGAACAAAAATCGCGGCAAGCAATCTTTCATCATCGCCGCCAGTTCGGCCGGCGCTTGCCGTGCGTAAAGCGGCACAACGATAACTCCTTCGGCCAGCAGCGCGAGGTTGAACGCCACCCACCGTGCAGAGTTCGGCGCGAGTAGCGCGCAGCGCTCGCCAGACTGAAGTCCCGTGCGGCGCAGATGTCCGCGAACGCGCCCAACCTGTTCAAGCAATTCCCTTCCCGAAACGCTGACGAACTCTTCTCCATGAATTTCGCGCAGCACGACGCGGCTATCGGCCTTTTTGAGCTGCGCGAAAATATCCTCGAGAAAATTCGGCATGGTGGCTAGGTCGGGCATCAGCGCGAGGCGGTTCCAGCAACAGAGTGCTGCGGCGCAGCGGCGGAAGAGTCGTAGCGTTCGGCGAGTTGCACCAACGTGTCGCTCAACGGCGGGAGATAATCTTCCCACGAAAGAATTCCTGAGCGCAGCGGAAATTCCGGATACGTGCGTCGCATGGCGTCCTCAAGAAACGTGCCCATGCGCGCCATGACTTTCAGATTGCGGACAACGGTCTTGCCAATGCCGTCTCGCACCGACTCCGCTTCGGCCACCAGCGTGTCCATCATCTTTATAAGTTTCGGCTCGAGATCAGGATCGTCGACGGTCAAGAAAAGATGCTGATGCCCACGCTCGCGCATCAGATTTCGTATGCGCTCGTCCATCGTGACGCCCGCGGAAGCCACCAGGCTCGGCATGCACGTCACGATTCCGTGATAGCGCGAAGAGACCATATAGGTCGCCGCGCGAAGAATCGAGACGAGCTGGAACATATCGTAGTCGTCCGAAGTGAAAACGGGAATGCCCGGGAGGGCTTTCTCAATATCGCGGCAAGCGACCGCGTCCAGCCTCTCCATCGCGACAAGAATGGGAAAAACATTGTGGCGCTGGCGAAACGAGGTGAGCGCTTTAATAAAACTGTCGATATAGTGCCGATATTTTTTCTCGACTTCCGAGCCCGACTGAAAAAAGTAAACCGTGCGGTACTGACTGTCCTTGTATGCCCCGGTGGTGACGCGTGCTAGATATTTTCCGACCGAAGCCTTTACCGGCCAGACGAACGGATGAATAGGGCATACGGCCATCACGGGAGTTTTCTCATCCCATCCGGCGTCGCGCAAAGCTTTGCGGCCATACGCAGGCGGATGCGGCTCGAACGTCCAGGCCGTGTCCGTTCCGAGTTCCGTGGGAATGCGTAGAGAACTGAGAAGCTTCTGCGATTCCTCATTGCGCGTGATCACCAGAGAATCGTGAACGTAGCGTTCGCACATCCACTCAATGAGCCCGTCCATGTGTCCCGCTTCGCCGCCATAGCCGAGCGAAAGCTTGTTCTCCGCCGAAGCCAGGCCCAGCGAGCCAATCATCATCGTGGTCAGCGCATTGGCGAACTTGCTTTTGAACATCGAGCCTTCGCACGCCAGTACGCCGTGATTTTTCTTAACCTCACGAAACAAAAATGGCGGAAACACATCCGGCAGATGAACTTGCTTCGTCCCTTCGAAATAGCCGCGCGTGCGATCGAAACTTTGCGTCATCACACTAAAATCGACTTTGTCTGCGCCGAGCACATGCCGCACTTGCCGCAGCATTTCTTGCACGCGCACGTCCGAGCCGGTATTTCTCGTGCCGTTGTAGCCCGCAAAAAGCAGTCGAAGCTTTTCGCCCGGAGTCCAACGCTGGCCAAGGCCAAAGGTCCAACCCAGCCGCCTGATCTCAATCAGCGCGCTCACCCAGGCAACGAGAAGAAAGTCCGTCATGCGCGAGCGCTCCCCGCAACTACGGATTTTTCCGTCGTATCAACGCTCATTTCGGGCCACGGCTTTGCCGGATAGCGAAACTTATTTTCACGGCTGAATTTCAGAAGCGGAAACGCGTACGTCGAAAACTTTGCCGGAGATTCCCCCAGCTCGGCCACTACACGGGAATTATCGAACACCGTATTCCAATCCAGGTAAGGCCAGAAAACTTTCAAGAGCGACGCCCCGCGAGCCACAGCGCTTTTCCCGTTCGAAAGCCGGTTCACCGTACTGGAAAACGTGCCGCCCATCCAGGGCCAGTACGCCGGACGCCGCCAGCCGCCAGCTTCCGCAAGCGCGTCCGTCAATTCCTTGTATGTCTGCGATCCAGTGCCAGACGACAAATGATAAATGCCTCGAACGGGCTCGCTCTTCTGGTGAATGGCTACAATAGCCTTGCTAACGTAATTTGCGGGCACGATGTCGATTTTATCCTGAGGACGCAACGGAAGAACAGGCATCCGCACAAGAACATCAAAGGCCTGCACCATATCAAATTGCGAAGTCTCCGGGCGTCTGCTATCGCCCAAAACAATCGCTGGCCGAAAAATTGTGTGCGGCACATCAGCAAGCAATTGATGCAGCATATGCTCGCCGAATTTTTTGGTGCGCGCGTAGGGATCGTAGTCGGACCGCGCCCAATCAATCGCCGCATCTTCTTGTACAACTTCGTTCCGGCGCTTCCCCGCGACAGCCACCGTGGACACATGCGAATACCGCCGCAGCCCGTTCCGATTCTGGGCGCGACGCGCCAGTTGAATCACTTCGAGACCGCCGCGCAAATTCACATTCAGGCACTGCCGCTCCGATTTGCGGTTTAGCGAAGCGGCGCAATGAATGATCGAATCGGTCGTGTCCACCAGCGCGTGGTATTCGTCGTCGCTAAGCCCGAAGCGTTCGCTCGTCAAATCGCCGCGAAAGATTCGCACGCGCGAGTTAAGGTACTCACAAAACTCGCGAAATCCGAAATGAAGCTGCAGTGAAGTCCACAATCGCTCGCGCGCTTCTTTGTCGCTCTTCGCGCGAACCAGAAGATTCAGTGTGTCGCGATGTTCGGTGAACAATCCCGCGGCAACGTAGCTGCCCAAGTATCCGGTCGTGCCGGTTACGAAGATCGCCATAGAGGGTCTGACGGCGTCGCAGAATTTGACACAACAGCGGCCCGGGCGTGTTCAGGAGACCAATCCAGCTCACGGGGTGCGCGCGATTCGAGCGGTCGGCCTTCCATTAGGGGATAGCACCACCGGCGGAGGGCTGGAATGTGCACGTTGATCCAGTAATCCCACCAGTCGATCGATTCGGGAGCAAAGTCAAAAACAGCTTTTTCTTCGTGCGAGAGCGCCGCGGAAAGCAGCCTCGCGTTTTCGCATTCGAAGACGTGTTCGTTGTGAAGAATAAACGGCTCGTAGAGTTCGATGAGCTTTTCCGCGCGTATCAAGTCCCGTTCCTGCCTGGCGAGCGGAGCCTTCTTCATGTGCAGCGAAACCGCGGCGCGATTGATCCGCGAGATGAGCGCCTTCTGCATAGGAATGGACAGTCGCTCATACCGCTGCTTCGAAACAGGTATGGTTTCGAATTTCACTTTGAGCCAGTGCTCGATTCCCTGCTGCGTTCGGTAATGCTTGCGGTGCGCCAAGCCCGTCAGTTCGATGCTGCGGCCCATGTTTACAGGATTGATCGCCGAAGTAGCCAGCTGATACATCCGCGCATGCTTCCGCGAAATCACGGCCGCCGCGATCAATGTCATGCCACGGCAAACCATGTCCACGGGAATGACGTCGAGGCATTTGCGCTCGTTCGAAGGCAATTGCCGGAAATTCGTACCTAGCAAATACGACAACGGCCCAGAAGTATTGATCCCCTCATTCCAACCGGTAAACGGCGAGCGCTCCGAACTTTCCACAATCGAAGGCCGCACAATGGCGATCGGCAACTCGCCGGCGCTCCGCGCAAGCATGGATTCGCCCAGGCTCTTGGTAAACGTATAGGTGTTCGGCCAGCCCAAATGCTGCGCGCGACGCAGGCCGATGCGCACCAAACGGTTGCGTGCCCAACGCAGCCGATTTCGTTTCAATACGCCATCGAGCTCCGTTGCAGGCACAACCGACGGATCGCCGCTCCGCCCAAGCGCCTGCCGCTGCAGCGCTCTCGTAAGTTCCGGGCTTCCCGCGCGCTCTTCAACGTGGCGGATCGTTTCGCGCAACGAAGCAATTTCTTTTTCCGCGTTGAACGCCGTATCGCGGGCAGGATTGTAGTTGGCCTGCAACTCTTCGGTCACGCGCCCATCGCGCATGCCCACCACATAACACGTCGAAAGATGCATTAGGCCGGCATGGTCGCACTTCCGCAGAAAGTTCAGCAGGTGCATCGTGGAATCCACGTTGGAAGCGAGAGCATCGCGCAAGTCCGGATTAAAATCCGTCAAGCCCGCGCTGTTCACCACCAGATCGAGCGATTTTGCCAATCGCGCCTGCGTCGCCGCATCCAAACCCAGCCCAGGTTCGCCCACATCGCCTTCGACAACTTCAACCTTGTCCTCAAGCAGCGTGCCGAGTTTGCGTCCGTATTTCTCCTGCAGCGTGTCGAACGCAGGCGATTCCTCGATAATTTTTTGAAAACGTTTCTGCGCCGAAGTCGTCCTGTTCCTGCGAATCAGCAGCGTAATCTTTCCAATGTTCGGGATATTTTCGAGCAGATCGACAAGCCAGACTTTGCCGATAAATCCGGTCACGCCGATTAACAGGATGTGGCGATTCGCAAGCGTTTCGCGAACCGCTAGCGGACCAGTGCGCGGCGCTCCGTCAAAAAGCGTAACGGATTTGCTTGCAGGAAGCTCAGGACGCACCGCCGTCTGCACCGCAGTTTCGAGTCGCGTCGGATCTTTTTGCCAGCCAAGCTGACGCAACAGTTTCTCGCGCCCGATGCGGCCGTCGGTCGCACCACTTGTAAGCCAAGCAAAAGGTCCGCGAGGGCGCACGACCGGGTCGAGCAAACGTCCCGTAGCGTGCCCATCGCGAAATTCCATGCGGTTGGAAATAAATGATTCGACGCCGAGATGCTGCGCCAGCGGCCGCAAAATATGATCCAGGAGCTGGCCGACAAGTACAATCCGCTCGCCGCTCTGCGCCGCATCGAGCAATTTCTCGACAGCCTCGCGGCGAAGCTGCGGCTTCAGCACGTAGTGAAAATATTCCTCGCCGAGAAGGTCCAACCGGTCGCGGCTCACGCCTCGCAGCAGCGTGTGCAGCAGTCTCGTGGCAAGTGTCCGGTTTATCGCGTAATCGATGGGCCGGGTAATCGTTATCCACGCGATTCCCGCTCGACGCCTCCACCGTTCTGCAAAACTCTGCGCGTTCCACGTAAAAAACCACACCGGGCGCATTGCTCCCAGCTCCAGCAAGGAGCCTTCGACGCGCCAGTAAGTCGGTGGGCGCGACGCCGTCTCGCCGGTCAAGCGTTTCGAGTTGTTAGCTGGGTCCGCCATTAGAGATAACCGGCCATCGTCAGGCCGCTGTTGCAAGGTGAAACATATCTGCGCTGAAAGCTTGAATAATGATTCGCACCCTAAATTATTTCATTCAGGACCGGATGCCAAACAGCCGTCCGCCTCCACACCCATGCGTGTACCCCGACCTGGGGGGCGTCAGCCGCCTAAGAAAGTGTAAAAGTAGCATCCTCAGCGGCTTACCGCAAGCCAAGCCGCTCGTTCTCTGGAAACCAACCTGTCAGACTGCGTCCGAATCTGTGC
>Ga0265354_1000192_pt1 | contig 11290 bp, 8 predicted proteins | sample NZE1metagenome_FD_189074 | JGI IMG/M metagenome (GOLD analysis project Ga0265354, IMG submission 189074) | Rhizosphere microbial communities from Maridalen valley, Oslo, Norway - NZE1 | ecosystem: Host-associated > Plants > Roots > Rhizosphere > Soil | place: Norway: Oslo | collected 2017-09-14 | reverse complement strand
GCTATATCGCAACGATGAGCGATAACAGCGTAACCCAGGTTTATCAGATGAAGTGGAAGCCCGCGGAGTAAGGCTCCGGGGTGAGGGGCTGGGATCAGGTCGTCTCCGCGATCCTTCTAGCTCTCGCCTTTCCGTCGCTCACAGTATGCTGAGAACAGCACCATGAACCGGGTCATCGATTTCGACATTACAGAATGAGGTTTTCCGTTAACGAGGGTAGGACGAATCCGTGTCATCAGGGGATCACCACTCCCCGATTTGTTGCCCCCATCTGAGCGCCCTCGGATTCGCGCACCACGACCCGAACCAGAAAACTCCCTGGTTGCAGATCAAAACTGGATTTAACGCTCAGGCCAGTGCTGTTCAAGCGCTCCAGTGTCCCCTCCTTAAGTTGCATTTCGAGGACCGTCTGTTTGCCCGTAAGCATGTTTCCATTTTCATCAAAGATGGCGGTAGTGACCGTCAACTTGTCGCGATTGCGTTCGTCAGCCACGCGGAACTTGAGTTCCTTTATCCCTACGTGCGCGACGACGGACAGGTGCACTCCATCCGCGCCCTTGAAGTATTGAGTCCGGCATTCGATAGGCAGCTCGCGCATTTCCTCCTGGGAGAAGACCGCCTGCTGGATCTCCTCTTTCGCAGTCGCCTCGGGGTTGGCTTCGCCGCGCGGTGCGAAATATCCATGGCGGGCCTGCAGCGCCCATTTTTGCTTATTCACCAGCGTCACTTTCAGATCGTGATATTTCCCATCGAGCTTCAAGTTTTGCGGCGTAAATCCGAGTACATAAGAGACTTCTGGCTCGGTCGCGGCATGCAGCAGACCTTGATCAATGTCATTCCGGTCGTGAAAGAAAACCCCGCCAGTGCCGTCTGCCAGCTCCGCAAGCGTCGTGAAGTGTGATTCTTCTTCCCTCATTATGTACTGCGTTTTCAGGGGACTAACAGAGGGGACACCCGTACTAGCGTTGGATGCGTCATAGACGGAGGAAACGTACAGGCCCCGCGCATCAATCGTATTGATCACGACATTTTCTTTCGTGGCCCGGTCGATGACTTCCCCTGCCGGCTGATGCATTGATGGAAGCAAGAAAAATCCCGGCGACATCATCACGATGACGCGCTGTCCGGGCAGCACGCTCATCCTTCGAATTAAAGCCCCCAGATTTTGGTAGGTACGCTGTTCCTCCGCTTCCGCGATATTCACTACCATTGAGGCCGCTGCTGTCACCGCGTGCGCGGCTGTCTGATCTGCCCCCGCCGGGACCCCGCCCCCACCCGTCGAAACCCCGCTGCAACTGATATAGTCCTGGATCGCCACCTGCATCGCGGAGGGGTCGGCTCCGTCTGCGATCATAAACGCTTCGTCCAAGGTCATCGGCGGACAGCCTGCAGAGCTTGGCGCGAGTGAATGTGGCAAGATTTGCTGGACCGCCTCCTCTAGTTTCCCTCGGTCTCCCGTAAAATCCTGTTCCACTTCACCGGAGGTGGTGAAAATGGAGAAGCGGTCGCGAGCCCCCATGGCCGCGAAGAGCTTCGCGGTCGCCTGTCGCGAAAACATGGCGTCTTGAAGCGAGAGATGCAGATCGTCGAAGAATAAGGTGACGAACCTTTGCGGTAAATCTCCCGCTTTCACCGGTGCTCCTTCCGAAGTTGCCTCCGCAGAATCGACGGTAGGCGCGTGAGAAGCAGGAGTCTCTTCGGAAAAACTCGAAATGATCTGTGGTTTACGCTCGTCCGCGAGCTGAAAATCTTCCTTTTTCAGATTGGAAATGACCTTGCCATTGTTGTCGCGCACCACGACGCGCACGAGCACCAAGTTGACTCGCACTTTAAACGTCGCAGGAGAATCGTGCGATACGATTTCGTCGTTGGTTGCTTTCGCATCCGGTTTGGGGGTGTTCTGGGATGTGTCCGCCGGTGGCGCTTGAGCAGTTTGTGGTGGCGCAGGAGGATCCTGAGCGCGAGCAACCGGGAGCACGGCGAAAGAAAAAATGCCAATTGCAAGAGTGAACCAGGCTGTTCTCGGAAGACTCCTCGAAGGCCGGCCGGGTGGAACCGTCACCATGAATTCCCCTCCCCTTCAGCTTCCCCCAATCTAATTTCGGTCGAACGAACTCGTGTCATCAGGGGATCACTACTTCGCGATTTGCTGCGCCCATTTGGGCCCCTTCGGAATCTCGTACTACCGTGCGAACCAGAAACGTTCCTGGTTGGAGATCAAAGCTCAGTTTCACATTTAGGCCCGTTTTGTTCACTCGCTCCAGCGTTACATCTTTCAACCGCAGGTCGAGGACTCGCTGCAGGCCGGCAAGCATGTTCCCGTTCTGGTCAAAAATACCAGTGGTGATGGTCAACGTATCTTGGTTCCGTCCATCCACCTTACGAAACCTGAGTTCTTCGGTCCCCACATGAGTAACTACGGAGAGGTGTACTCCGTCCGCGCCCTTGAAGAATTGTGCCTGGCATTCGATGGGTAGCTCGCGCATTTCCTCCTGCGAGAAGACCGCCTGCTGTATCTCCTCTTTGGCCGCAGCTTCGGGGTTGGCTTCGCCGCGCGGGGCGAAATATCCATGGCGAGCTTGCAGCCCCCATTTTTGTTTATTCACCAGCGTCACTTTCAGATTGTGATATTTGCCGTCGAGCTTTAAGTTTTGCGGCGTAAATCCGAGTACATAAGAAGCTTCAGGCTCGGTCGTGGCGTGCAGCAGACCTTGATCAATGTCATTCCGGTCGTGAAAGAAAACCCCTCCGGTGCCGTCTGCCAGCTCCGCTAGAGAGATGTAGTGCGATTCTTCTTCTTGCATTGCGTATTGCGTCTTCAGAGGACTAACAGATGCTGTGGTGGCAGGGGTGGATGCGTCATAGGCGGAGGAGACCCACAGGCCGCGCGCATCAATCGTATTGATCACAACATTTTCTTTCGTGGCCCGGTCGATGACCTCCCCTGCCGACTGATGCATTGATGGAAGCACAAAAAATCCTGGCGACATCATCACGATGACGCGCTGTCCGGGCAGCACGCTCATCCTTCGAATTAAAGCCTCAAGAGTTTGATACGTACGCTGTTCCTCTGCTTCCGCGAGGTTCAATACCATCGAGGCCGCTGCCGCCAGAATAGGACTCAGTCCAGTCGAGGTCGCGCCCGGACCCAAATTCCCGGCGCAATTTATAAGGTCCTGGTTCGCCACCCGTATCGTGTCGGGGTCGCCTACGTCTACGAGCATATGCGCTTCGTACAACGTCATCGGCGGGCAGTCCGCAGCAGATTTCTGCGTGAGTGAATGCGGCAGGATTCGCTGGACCGCCTCCTCGAGTTTCCCTCGGTCCCCCGTAAAATCCTGTTCCACTTGACCGGAGGTGGTAAAAATGGCGAGGCGATCGCGAGGCCCCATGGCCGCGAAGAGCTTCGCGGCGGCCTGCCGCGAAAACATGGCGTCTTGAAGTGTGAGATGGAGATCGTCGAAGAATAACGTGACGAACCTTTGCCGCAAATCTGCCGCTTTCACCGGTGTTCCTTCCGAAGTTGCCTCTGCTGACTCTATCTTCAATGTAGGCACGTGGGAAGCAGGAGTCTCCATCGAGAAGCTGGAAATGATTTGTGGTTTGCGCTCGTCCGCGAGCTGAAAGTCTTCTTTTTTCAGGTTTGCGACCACTTTGCCGTCGCTGTCGCGTACCACGACGCGCACAAGCACCAAGTTGACGCGCACCTTAAACGTCGCAGGAGAATCGTGGGAAACGATTTCATCGTTGGCTGCCTTCGCATCCTGTTTGGGAGCGTTTTGGGATGTGTCAGCCGGTGGCGCTTGAGCAGTTTGTGGTGGCGCAGGAGGATCCTGAGCGCGAGCAACTGGCAAACCGGCGAAAAGAAGGATGCCACCTAGAAAAGCGAACCAGACGGTTCTTGGGAGGTTACTCGAGGCCCGACCGACCGGAACCCTCATCATGAATCCTCCACTATGTCTGACTGTCTCTATCGGATGTTGGTGGGACTAATCGTAAATACCATGAGAGTTGCCAAGACCGTCGAACGGTCGTGTATGTATTCCCCTCACTTCTAATATTTATGACGAGTAACTCGCGCTCGCGGTTACAGCTGGTATGGAATCCGTAATCTTGTGAGAAGTGATCTGGCTTTTCAACTTCCGGCAAGCTTCATTATCAGAAACTGGGTTTTGAGGCTAAGCTTAGGACTTTTCCACGCCTTTCCACAGCCGTGCCGCCCTAATTACCCCTGCGCTAAACGCCGCCACTCTTGCAGCTTACGCGATCCGCGTTCGAATCAGCACGCGTCATTCGAATACTCATGCGCTACGATAAATAACTAGTATACAGTCGTCAGTTTTCCTGCTACCATTCGGCATGTTCGGCCCGAGCTTCAAGGCATTTCTCCCATCCCATTTCTGTTCGCAGCAGCTGCCACGGTATTCTCCCGCCTGCCCGGAGTCGCGAGGCACTCCCCCTGAGCCTAGAATGCGGCAAAACCAGCGCTCTACCGTGTTAGGTTCTCGTTTAGCCCTCCGATCTTACGACGCACACTTAGTCGGTGCGCCCTTGCTCTCTCGAAGAGCAAAAAGAGAGCATTTTCCGCATGTACAAAGCCCTTGTTTTCAATCTCTTACAAACCGTAATTTTGTTACGCCTTTTCGTTTCAGGAACTTACAGATTGCCCAGGGGGGTGTTTTCTCGATGCTGTCCAACGCCGCCCCTTCGGTCTCCGGGCTCGTCGGTTCGTCGCCTACCCCGGTGTTTGGATGTATCCTGAGAGAAGCCACCCCATGAACCGCGTCTATCTCGATTACAACGCCACGACGCCCGTCGACCCTCAAGTCCTCGACGCCATGCTTCCCTATTTCTCCGGCGACTTCGCCAACGCCTCCTCCATCCACACTCCCGGCCAGCGCGCCCGCGCCGCCGTCGAAACGGCCCGCGAACAAGTCGCCGCGCTCATCGGCGCTCGTCCCCAGGAAATTGTCTTCACCAGCGGCGGCACCGAATCCGACAACCACGCCATCTTCGGCGTCATCAACTCTCTTGTGGCACAGCCAATCCTGACTGTGCACTCTTCCTCACCCACTCCACAACACGTCATCACCACCACCATCGAACACGAAGCCGTCCTAAACGCTTGCCAAGCCGCCGAAAAGCAAGGAGTCAGCGTCACGTATCTGCCAGTCAATCGCGAAGGCCGAGTCGATCCCGAATCCGTGCGCCAGGCCATCCGGCCTGAAACCATCCTCATCACAATGATGTATGCCAACAATGAACTAGGTACTGTCCAGCCTCTCGAAGAGATCGGCCTCATTGCCAAAGAACACAAAATCTATTTCCACACCGACGCTGTCCAGTCCGTCGGGAAAATCCCTATCGACATCAATACGCTAAATGTGGATCTGCTTTCTCTTTCCGGCCACAAGCTCTACGCCCCAAAAGGCGTCGGCGCACTCTACGTTCGCAGCGGAACTCGCTTGCGCCAACTTCTCTACGGCGGCCATCATCAGCGAGGATTTCGCCCAGGCACAGAAAATGTCGCCGGAGTCGTCGGCCTAGGCAAGGCCGCAGAAATCGCGCGCAATTCCTTTTCGAGCGACGCCCATCGAATCTCGGCACTGCGCGACCAACTCGAATGCGGCTTGCTCGAACGTGTCCCTCAAATCCGTGTGAACGGCAGCCGCGCTCCACGCACTCCGAATACGACTAACATCCAGTTCGCAGGGATCGACGGCGAAGCCCTGGTCATAGCGCTAGACCTGAAAGGACTAGCCTGCTCCGTGGGCGCAGCCTGTTCCTCCGGAGCCGTCGAGCCATCGCACGTCCTGACCGCCATCGGCCTCTCGCAAGAAGAAGCCAAGTCCAGCCTCCGCTTCAGCCTCGGCCGCAAAACTACCGACTCCGAAATCGACTTCGCGTTGGAAGTAATCCAATCAACAGTCGCCAAACTCCGCGCGCTCTCGCCAACCTATCGCAAAGGGGTAGCCGCCCAGTAGGGGCACGGCACGCCGTGCCCGTCTTTCGCGATATAATATGCAGTCCATGCAATCGACTACCGAATTCGACACGCTCCCCACTCGCGAAGAAACGCAACGCGGCCTGGTCGTTATCGCCATGTCTGGCGGAGTCGACTCATCCACCGTCGCCGCCGTTCTCCAGGAACAAGGCCGCCCCATCGTCGGCCTCACCATGCAGCTCTGGAATCAGCGCCGCCTCCCCGAACTGCAAGGCGGCGGCCCCAAGCAACACCGCTGCTGCTCGCTCGACGACGTCTATGACGCCAAACGCGTCGCCCAGCACCTGAATTTTCCGCATTACGTCGTGAACTTCGAGGAGCAGTTCGAGAAGCGAGTCGTGCGCCCGTTCGTCGATCAGTATCTCGCCGGCCGCACTCCGATTGCCTGCACCAACTGCAACACGGACGTGAAGTTCGAGCCGCTTCTGCGCATGGCTCGCCAGATTGGCGCCGAGCGTCTGGCCACAGGCCATTACGCGCGCATCCGCCGCCACGAACAAACGGCTCGATGGGAACTTTTGCGCGCGTGCGATGAAAGCAAAGACCAGTCCTATTTTCTCTGGGGACTTTCCCAAGACCAACTATCGAGCAGCGAGTTTCCTCTTGGCGAATTAACCAAGGAAGAAGTCCGCGAACTTGCGCGACGCACAAATCTTCCCGTGGCAGAAAAGCCGGAGAGCATGGAGCTGTGTTTCGTTCCAACCGGAAATTACGTGCAGTTCATTCAAGCCTATTCAAAAGACGCGGGAATCTCGTTATCGCAAACCGAAGGTGAGATTGTCACGGAAAATGGCGCCGTCGTAGGCCATCACAACGGCGTGCAAAACTTTACGATCGGCCAGCGCAAAGGCCTCGGCTTCTCGGCAGGCAAACCGCTCTACGTTCTCTCCATCGATACGCAGAATAATCGCGTGGTCGTTGGCGATGACGATGCCCTGCGTACGACTTCCTTTGAAGTGAATGATGTGAACTGGGTTTCCATCGAGCAACCCTCAGGCCCGGTTCGCGCCACCGTTAAAATCCGGCACAAGCACGAGCCAGCGCCAGCAATTGTTGAAGCTCTAGAAGATGCCCGCGCACGAATTATTTTCGATACGCCACAGCGCGCCATAACGCCAGGCCAAGGCGCCGTCTTCTACGACGGCGACCGCGTTCTCGGCGGCGCATGGATTAAATAAATAATACCTGGCTGAGACTCTGAGCAGTCGAAACAACGGAACGAAGTTAAAAAGTACCGAGGTAATGAGAAGAAAGAAATCTAGAAAGCGGGAAACCTAACAAAGGTCCGCAAGAAAAGAACGGCCAGCGAGGAAGAGGAGTTTCGAGTTTCGAGTTTCGAGTTTCGAGTTTCAAGTTTCGAGTTTCGAGTTTCGAGTTTCGAGTTTCGAGTTTCGACTCGTAGCTGTGAGCTGTCAGCTTTTCAAATAAACAGCTCTTCTTCCTGCTCAAGCGGCTCATCAGGCCGGCGCCGCTCGCGCCGTGACCGCAACAGATCGATTCCCACCTTGATTCCCTGAAGAAGCGCGGAGGCCTTCTGCATCGGCCGCCAAACCGTGCTCTTGAATTGGGTTCCGGCATCTTCCACGGTTTCAAGCGCGCCGGTTAGAATACGGTCAGCGTGGTTCAACTGTCCGCGCAGCCGGTCCGTGGCATCGGTGAGCACACGGTCCATTTTCTGGGCCTGCCCACGAGCCAGGTAAACGACATGCGCCGCATCCGCTACCATGTTTGAAATTTTCGGCTGCGTGTCATCGAGAAGAATTTGCGCGCGCGTCAAAATCGGACCAACACGCGTATGCAAATCGGTGACAAGCCCGTTTACTTTTTTGTTGGTCTGGCGAAATTCAATAAACAAGGCAATCAGCATCGCGCCCTGAACCACGAGGGCGATCGACGCGACAATGCTGAAAATCATCAGCCAAATATCCATACTCGCCCCACGCGTCCTCTCAAGAGGACGGAATCAAACCGTGCCAAACCTGCCGTGCCAAACTTCCCCTAGTCAATCCTTCGACGATTCAATACACCGCAACTTCGCCGGCGCAACGAGTCAAAACGCGCGGCGCTGGAAGGCTGTGGTTTAGGACTTTGAAGCTTCGCGACGATAGGCCTCGCGTGCCCCTTCGACGGCTGCGGAAATCGAATCCTTGCCGCGCGATGCCGCATCTTTGCTGCGCTCGATTAGATCGTCAGCGCGCTCACGAAGTTCTTTGGCTTTGCGCTGCGCGAAGTCGCGACCCTCATCGGCTTTTTGAGAAAGAAATTCGCGCGTTTCTTCGCCAGATTTCGGCGCAAACAAAATTCCTACTAGTGCGCCCACACCCAGACCGACGAGAAAATAAGTGACCTTGGATCCTACATTGTCCGCCATGAGAACCTCCAGAAAAACCGTAACATAGCGGCACGCAGCGCGCAATATAGGCTAACCAGTATGTGTTACTCAGTCTGGTTATCGTCGTGATTGTCGAGAGATTGCAGCGCACCAAGTTGTTCGAACAGTTTTTCTGCCGTTTTGCGCGGGATTACTCGACCTACTTTTTCCAGACCGGCACGGCGCACATTGATGACACTGCCAAATTCCCGCAAGAGTTTTTGCGCGGTACGTGGGCCGACGCCCGGAATGCCGGTTAGCGCAGATTTGGTCTGGCGTTTAGCACGGCGCTGGCGGTGAAACGTGACTGCAAAGCGGTGCGTCTCATCGCGGATTTGCTGGATAAGATGCAGGACCGGCGAGTGATGCTCGAGAACGATTGGCTCGTCTTCCTGGCCGAAGACGTACAGAATTTCTTCTTTTTTTGCGATGCTGGCGAGAGGCTGATTGATGATTTGCAGCGAATCAAGCGCTTGGGCAGCAGCGTGGAGTTGGCCGATCCCACCGTCAATGAGAATCAGACTCGGTAGAGGTTTCTTTTCTTCCTGCAACCGGCGATACCGCCGCGTCACCGCTTCGCGCATGCTGGCAAAGTCATCGTTCTTCGAGATGGGTATTCTGGCGATGGGAAAAGGATCGTTTGGAGCGGGATCGTTCGGCAATGGATTGATCGAGTTCTCACCGCGGCCCTCGTCTCCACGGATAATGAATTTGCGATAGTCGGACTTTTTCATGTGGCCGTTTTCCCAAACGACCATGGAGGCGACCGTATCCGTTCCCTGAATGTGGGATATGTCAAAGCTTTCAATACGGTGGGGCTCTTCGGGAAGATTCAAAGCGTTTTGCAGAGCTTCACCTATCGCTTTCGAACTCGGTTTCAGCACGCGGAAGCGCTGTTCGAACGAATGCTTTGCGTTGCTTTCGACGAGGTCCAGGAACGATCGTTTACTGCCGCGCTGGGGGGTGAAGATTTCTACTTTGTGCCCAGCACGCTCGGCTAGCGTTTCCTCAAGCAGTTCGCGATCTTCGAAATCGATGGGTACATGAATGGCTTTCGGCAGATAATCCGCTTCCAGATAAAGCTGCTTGAGAAGGGATGGAACAAATTCTTGAGGATCGAATTCTTCGAGGTCTTCCCAATAAAATTCGCGGCGGTCGACGACGCGCCCCCCGCGCAAGTGAAATAGATTTGCCGCGACGAGCGGCGGTTCGGCGTAGTACGCGAGCACGTCGGTGTCATCGCCATGAGCCGACGCGATGCGCTGACGTTCTTCGATATCTTCAAGCGTTCGCAGAAGGTCTCGATAGGCAGCCGCTTGCTCAAATTGTTCTTTTTCGGCGGCGGCCATCATTCGTGATTCGAGGCTTTTCATCAGGTCGTGGCGGCGGCCTTCGAGAAATAGGCGGACGTCGCGGGCGGCTTCAGCGTAGCGCTCATCCGTTGTGAGCCCAGTGACGCACGGGCCGAGGCAACGATGAATGTAATACTGCAAACAAGGCCGCGGATGGCTCCGCGTGAGATCGACGGTGCAGCTCGGGACGAGGAAGCGTTTATGAACGAAATGGAGAATACGGCGTGCGAAACCTGCCGGAAAATAGGGGCCGAAATAGAGCGAACCATCTTTTTTGATGCGGCGCGTAAAATAGACGCGAGGATATTTCTCAGCGGCAGTAAATTTGATGTAGGGGTAGGTCTTGTCGTCCCGCAGCATGACGTTGAACTTGGGACGATATTTCTTGATGAGATTATGTTCGAGAGCGAGGGCTTCGCGCTCGTTACCGACGAGAATGGTTTCAAGGTCCGCGATCTCGCGGGCGAGCGAACCGGTTTTGGCGTTCACCCAGCTCGATTCGAGAAAATATGAGCGCACGCGGCTGCGCAGCGACGCCGCTTTGCCGACATATAGCACATTGCCGCCAGCGTCCTTGAACAGGTAGACGCCGGGGCTTTCGGGAAGCAACGCGGCTATTTCTCGGGGTTCCATGGTAGTACAGCGCGGAATTTATGCTTAAGCGCCAACCTCCATCATACTAGAATTGGAAAGAGTGGCTGGTGAACGGAGACTGGTAATTGGTGATTCGTGACTGGTGGAAGATGGGAGTTGGCAACATGCTTGTCGAACGGGCGCATCCAACGGACAACATGAAAAAAGTCACGCGAATCGTTCTAAACACAACGCTTCTCGCTTTCGTGATCCTCGCGATGCCGACGCGCAACTTTGCGCAGGACCCGCCACCGCCTCCGCCACCAGACCCGACCGACAAGCCGGCCGCGCCCCCGGACAAACCCAAGTTCCCTAAGCCAACCCCGGACAACGCGGCTCAGAATGCACCGGATCAACCTACTTGGGACCCATTGCGCGCAGAAAAAGACATGCAGGTGGGCGAATATTACATGCACAAAGGCGATCTTGACGCGGCCATGGACCGCTTCGAAGACGCCGCATTAGCCAAGCCCGGCTACGCACTTCCCTACCGGTACTTGGGCGAAGCGCAAGAGAAAAAAGGGATGAAAAAAAGAGCCATCCAGTCCTATAAGCGCTATCTGGACCTGTATCCGAAGGCAGAAGACAAAGACAAAATCCAGAAAAAGATCGACAAACTGTATAAGGACGTAGAGAAAGAAAAGAAGTCGATGAACTAGTCCGGAATTGGCACGAGAGGAATTGACGTCCACCTTACAGCGCGGACTCTTTTGCCTCCAACCTGAATCCAGATGCAATAATGTCGAGGTTCCCCCCTGGAGGGATTAGATAGACCCGGAAGTGAAAATATCCCGCTAAAGCACCGGGTGAGTACTTCAACCGTTCATTCTGCAATTTGATCATCAAGTCCGTCTTGGTTTCACACGTAGCGCTTGAAATGTCGTCAGCGCATTCTCGTTTCCCTTGCAGATCAATATCGCTAAAAAAGAA
>Ga0265354_1000190_pt1 | contig 11325 bp, 8 predicted proteins | sample NZE1metagenome_FD_189074 | JGI IMG/M metagenome (GOLD analysis project Ga0265354, IMG submission 189074) | Rhizosphere microbial communities from Maridalen valley, Oslo, Norway - NZE1 | ecosystem: Host-associated > Plants > Roots > Rhizosphere > Soil | place: Norway: Oslo | collected 2017-09-14 | reverse complement strand
CAAAGCCGAGCGTGGCGTCCTCATCTGCGGCAGCGGCGTCGGCGCCAGCGTCGCGGCCAACAAGCTTCCCGGCATTCGCGCGGGAATATGCCATGACACTTATTCGGCGCATCAAGGCGTCGAGCACGACAATATGAATGTGCTTGTGCTCGGATCGCGCGTTGTTGGCATCGCCCTCGCTCAGGATTTGGTGCGGACGTTTATGGGTGCAAAATTTACCAATGAAGAGCGGCATGTACGGCGACTCGGCAAAGTAAAGGCCCTGGAAGCGAAGTACTGCACCGGTTCCTAAGCCCCGGCAGGCATTAGCCAACCCTGGCCAATGTGCATGTGACAGGCACGGCTGCAGCCTCAGGGAGTACAATAGACGTTCAGCTAGTTCTCAAAGCTAGAGGAGAATCATCATGACGACAACAACTACAGTCCCCAATGTCGGTACCGCGCAAGGCGCCAACCCCCTCAAGGCGCTGCTGGCCTTCGGCCAATCCCCCTGGATGGACTACATTCGCAGAGACCTGCTCACCAGCGGCGGACTGAAGAAATATATTGATAACGATGGGCTCCGCGGCATGACTTCCAATCCCGCGATTTTTGAGAAGGCCATCACTGGCAGCGACGTTTACTCGGATATTCTGAATTCGCCGGACGCAAAAAAGCTTGACGCTAAAGGTCTGTTTGAAAAAATCGCTATTCGAGACGTTCAGGACGCTTGCGACATTTTCAAAAGTGTCTACGCCGAGTCTAAACGCCGCGACGGTTATGTCAGTCTCGAAGTCTCTCCGTACCTCGCCAACAATACCCAGGGCACCATCGACGAAGCTCGGCGCCTTTGGAAGTCCGTCGATCGTCCCAATGTGATGATCAAAGTTCCTGCCACTCCCGAAGGCATCCCCGCGATTCGCCAGCTTCTCGAAGACGGTCTCAACATCAACATCACGCTGCTCTTCGCGCAGTCCGCCTACGAGCAAGTCGCCGAGGCTTTTCTTGCCGCGCTCGAGGCTCGCGCCGCCAAAGGACAGGACATCAGCCAGATCGCCAGCGTCGCCAGCTTTTTCGTAAGCCGCATCGATTCTCTGATTGATGGAAAGATCGAAGAAAAGCTTAAAGCCGCCACGGACCCGGCGCAAAAGGCGTTGCTCGAAAGTATTCACGGCAAGATCGCCATCGCCAACGCCAAGCTCACCTACAAGAAGTATCAGGAACTTTTCGGTGGCTCACGTTGGAACGCTCTGGCCGCTAAAGGCGCGCAAACGCAGCGCCTGCTCTGGGCCAGCACCAGCACCAAGAACCCCAAATATCGCGACGTGATTTACGTGGAAGAACTGATTGGCGCCGACACCGTGGACACCATTCCTCCGGCGACTTTCGATGCCTTTCGCGATCACGGAAAACTCCGCAACAGCTTGACGGAAGACCTCAACGCAGCACGCACGACTATGGACAGTCTCGCCAAAGCCGGCCTCTCCATGAAAGAAGCGACAGACAAGCTTCTTCTGGACGGCGTCAAACTGTTCGCGGATGCGTTTAAACAGCTTCTGGACGCAACGGGAAAAAGCGCAGGGGTGAGTGCGTGAGCTTGAATCGCCTGACCTACACACTCCCCGACAAATTCGAAAATGATGTGAACGCCTCGCTTCAAAATTGGAAGAAGAGTGGCAAAGTGAAGCGGCTTTGGCAAAGGGATGCCGCGCTTTGGACCGGCACGGACGAGGACAAGTGGCTCGGCTGGCTGGATATTACTGAACAGCAGATCGAAGACATTGGCAAGCTGAAAGAGATTGCCGCCGATATCAAAGAGGCGGGCTTCAAGTACGCTTTGCTTCTCGGCATGGGCGGCTCCAGCCTTTGTCCCGAAGTTCTTCGCATGACTTTCGGCAAGGCCACTGGCTATCCGGACCTTCACGTGCTGGATTCCACGGATCCGGCGCAGATTAAAGCTCTCGAAGAGAGCGTGGACCTCAGTAGCACCATCTGCATCGTTTCCAGCAAATCCGGCAGCACGCTCGAGCCCAACATATACAAGCAATATTTTTTCGAACGCGTGAAAGCCAAGGTCGGCGAAAAAGAGGTCGGGAACCGCTTTATAGCCATCACCGATCCCGGCTCAAAGATGCAGCGCATCGCCGAGAGAGATAAATTCCGCAAAATCTTCATGGGCATCCCAAGCATCGGGGGACGATACTCGGCGCTTTCTAATTTCGGCATGGTGCCAGCGGCCGTTATGGGCATCGACGTCTCGAAGTTTCTGAAGAACACGCAAAAAATGGTGGAAGCGTGCGGCGCAGATTCGGATACGACCACGAACCCCGGAGTCATCTTGGGAACGATTCTAGGCCTCGCCGCGGATCAGGGCCGGGACAAGATGACGATCATCACTTCGCCGGGAATTTACGATCTTGGCGCTTGGCTCGAGCAGTTGCTAGCCGAATCCACCGGAAAATCCGGCAAGGGCATCATTCCCGTGGATCGCGAACTCCTCGCCAAGCCCGATCTTTACGGCAACGATCGCGTTTTTGCCTATCTGCGCCTCGAATCGGATCCAGACAAGGAACAAGCCGCCGCTGTCGACGCCCTCGCAAAGGCGGGTCACCCAGTCGTCCGCATCGTGTTGCCGGACGTCTACACCCTCGGCCAGGAGTTCTTCCGCTGGGAAATTGCAACGGCGGTGGCCGGCTCTCTCATTGGCATCAATGCCTTCAACCAGCCTGACGTGGAGGCCAGCAAAACAGAAACGCGCAAGTTGACTACTGAATACGAATCCACGGGCAAACTGCCGCCCGAGTCGCCGTTCTTTACCGGCGATGGCGCGAAGCTCTATGCCGATCTGAAAAATGCCGCCGAGCTAAAGGGTGGCGGCACGCTCGCAGGCTTTTTGAAAAAACATCTCGCACGCATTGGCGGAGGGGATTATTTTGCCGTGCTGGGTTACATCACGATGAACGAAGCCCACGAAGAAGCGCTGCAGGCGATTCGCCTGGCCGTGCGCGACAACAAAAAAGTCGCTACTGTCCTTGGATTTGGGCCGCGTTTCCTGCACTCCACAGGACAAGCATACAAAGGCGGACCTAACTCCGGTGTTTTCTTGCAGATTACTTGCGACGACGCTGTGGATATTCTCGTTCCGGGACAGAAATACACGTTTGGCGTGGTGAAATCGGCGCAGGCGCGGGGTGATTTTGCCGTACTCGCAGAGCGCGGGCGGCGCGCGTTGCGTGTTCATCTCGGGAAGGATGTCGCCGCCGGACTGGCGACGTTAACAGACGCGATTCATCAAGCGCTCGCATAAAATAAATTTCGATAGAATTCGGCGAAGCTTTACAAAATTTGCGCACAGGAGCAATTGCAATGCAGCTTGGCATGATCGGACTGGGAAGAATGGGCGCCAACATGGTGCGGCGCTTGCAGAAGAACGGCCACACTTGCGTTGTGTACGACCGGAGCGCGGACTCCGTGAAGCAACTCGCTGGAGAGGGTGCCACGGGGTCGAACTCGCTCGAAGATTTTGTCAAGAAACTCGAAAAGCCTCGCGCCATCTGGCTTATGGTTCCGGCAGCAGTTGTTGATGCCACGCTTCACGAACTCACGAGTAAGCTTGAAGTCGGCGACATTGTCATCGATGGCGGAAATTCCTACTACATCGACGACATTCGCCGCGCGCGTGAACTTTCCGGGCAAGGCATTCATTATTGCGACGTCGGTACGAGCGGCGGCGTCTGGGGCCTTGATCGCGGCTACTGCCAAATGATCGGCGGTGAAAACGACATCGTGAAGCACCTCGATCCCATTTTCAAAACGCTCGCACCGGGCCGCGGGAATGTAGATCGCACCCCCGGTCGCGAGAAAGCCGGCGGAACATCGGAAGAAGGTTATCTCCATTGCGGCCCATCGGGAGCTGGCCATTTCGTCAAGATGGTCCATAACGGAATTGAATACGGCTTGATGGCGGCCTACGCCGAAGGCTTGAATATCCTAAAGCACGCCAACGCTGGAAAAACTCAGCGCGAGGACGACGCTGAAACCACTCCTCTTCGCAATCCTGAACACTATCAGTACGATTTCAATCTCGCGGACATCACCGAAGTCTGGCGCCGCGGCAGTGTGGTGGCCTCCTGGTTGCTTGATCTCACCGCCATCTCTCTTTTGGAACAGCCGACGCTCGAACGCTTCTCAGGCCGCGTCTCGGATTCTGGCGAAGGCCGCTGGACCATTCTCGCGGCGATCGAATCCACCGCTCCTGCGCCAGTCCTCACGGCGTCTCTCTTCGAGCGCTTCACATCGCGCGGCGAAGGGGATTTTGCCTCCAAGGTTCTCTCCGCCATGCGGTTTCAGTTCGGCGGCCACATCGAGAAAAAATCCGGACACTAAACAATTTCGTTTTCTCCGGCCGTCTGGCCGATCGAGACAGGATCAACTAAATGAATGCTACTCAACCCGACTCCGCTCCCGTTGGCTCTCCCTGCGTAATGGTCATTTTCGGGGCGAGCGGCGACCTAACCAAGCGCAAGCTCATCCCCGCTCTCATCAACCTGAAGCAGGAAGGTCTTCTTTCTGAGCAGTTTGCCATTGTCGGTTTCGCCTTCGACCAGATGAACACCGATTCTTTCCGGGCGCTTCTCGACGAAGAGATCAACAAATTCGAAGATCACCCCGTCGATCCAAAGTTATGGCAATGGTTTCTGGACCGCATTTACTACGTTCAGGGTGATTTTAAAGATCCCGCTGCGTACCAGCGTTTGAAAGACCAGATCGTGGAAGCCGATAAAAACCACGGCACACAGGGCAATCTTTTCCACTACCTCGCGGTCTCTTTTGAATTTTTCTCGCTGATCGTTAAAAAGCTCGGTGAAATTGGCCTCACCAAGGAAGAAAACGGCAAGTGGACCCGCGTGATTGTGGAAAAGCCGTTTGGTCACGACCTCCCGTCCGCGCAGCAATTGAACAAAGAACTAAAGCAAATTCTCACTGAAAAGCAGATTTTCCGCATCGACCATTACCTCGGCAAGGAAACTGTCCAGAACCTGATGGTATTTCGCTTCGCCAACAGCATGATCGAACCCTTGTGGAATCGCACCTACATCGATCACGTGCAAATCACCGCAGCCGAATCTGTAGGCGTCGAACACCGCGGCGCTTTTTACGAAACCGCTGGCGCACTCAAGGACATGGTGCCCAACCATCTCTTCCAACTCCTCACGCTCACGGCCATGGAGCCGCCCATCTCCTTCGAAGCTGACGCCGTCCGCGACAAGCAAGCCGAAATCCTGCATGCCTTGCAAGTTCTCACGCCCGAAGATGTCTTGCAGAACGCGGTTCGCGGGCAGTACGGGGAAGGCACGGAAGACGGCCAAAAGGTTCCCGCTTATCGCAACGAGCCAAACGTCGCACCGGATTCGAATACCGAGACTTTTGTTGCTCTAAAACTCAAAATCGACAATTGGCGCTGGGCCGATGTGCCTTTCTATCTGCGCACCGGAAAACGTCTCGCCAAGCGAGTAACGGAAATCGCCATCCAATTTCGCCGGACGCCTTTCATGTTGTTTCGAAAAACCCCCATCAAGGACCCACGCACCAACCGCATGGTGATTCATATCCAGCCCGACGAAGGCATTTCCTGGCGTTTCGCCGCCAAAGTTCCCGGCTCCGTCATGAAGCTCGGCCTCGTCAACATGGATTTCGATTACGCGCGCGATTTTGGCAAGTCGCATAGCACTGGCTATGAACGCCTTCTTTATGACTGCATGATGGGAGACGCCACGCTTTTCCAGCGTGCCGACATGGTAGAAGCCGGCTGGGCTGCCATCGAGCCTGTCATTGACGTCTGGAAAGCGCTCCCCGCTCGTGGTTTCCCAAATTATGCTTCAGGCTCTTGGGGGCCAAAAGAAGCTGACGAACTTATGGCTCGCGATGGCCGCGCATGGCGCAGGATCGGCGAAGAAGAGGAAGACGCGAAGAGTTCAGCGACGGCCACGGAAAATTTAAAGGGCCCTGGAGCTATGACGAAGTAGAGCGAGAACCTTATGGCCGCAGACAACTCCACCACCGAAGTTCGAGTGTTGCCAGACGGCGCGGCCATCGCGGAGCGCTGCGCGCGCAAATTTGTCGAGATTGCGGCAGCCGCAGTTAAAGAAAAGGGTTCATTCCATGTGGCGCTGGCAGGCGGGTCCACGCCTAAAATTCTCTACAGTCTGCTCGTGGAGGATCCCGCTCTCCGTGCGCAAGTGCCTTGGGATAAAATGCATGTGTTTTTCGGCGACGAGCGCCATGTTGGCCCGGACGACCCGCAAAGTAATTTTTGTATGGCCAGGGAAACGATGTTCTCGAAGTCGCCGCTGAAACCGGAGCAAGTCACGCGCATTAAAGGCGAACTCCCGGAAGCGGAAGATGCCGCGAAGGAGTATGACCAAGCCATTCGAACGTATTTCAAGTTGAGTATCGGCCAATTCCCGCGCTTTGACTTGGTGTTGCTCGGTATGGGCAGCGAAGGGCACACGCTCTCGATTTTTCCGGGAACAAAAGCGCTGCGCGAAAATCGCCGCATTGCGGTGCATAATTGGGTAGGCAAAGTCCTGATGGACCGCATCACATTCACCGCCCCGGCCGTCAATAATGCCGCCAACGTCATCTTTATGGTGACGGGCGCGGACAAAGCCCCGGCGCTGACCGCGGTCCTCGAACGATTTTACGAGCCGGATCAGTTGCCGGCTCAGTTGATTCAACCGCTGAACGGCAGTTTGCTTTGGCTGGTGGATACCGCCGCCGGCAGCATGCTCACGCGAGCAATTCGCGAATAACCTAGGAGAGCAATATGGCAACCACGACTAGCACTGGAAACATTGAAACGCTTCTCGGCGCAAAAGCCGAATATTTTCTGGGATACAAGACCCCGAAGATTTCGAAGGACCGGCTACATCTTCCCGGTCCCGATTTTGTCGACCGCATCTACGCCGCATCGAACCGAAATGTCCGAGTGCTTACAAATCTTCAGCGCATCTTTGGCCACGGACGCCTCGCCAACACTGGCTATCTTTCGATTCTTCCCGTTGACCAGGGTATTGAACACTCCGCGGGTGCCAGCTTCGCCAAGAATCCGGACTATTTCGACGCGGAGAACATCGTCAAACTCGCCATCGAAGGCCAATGCAACGCCGTCGCCTCTACCTTCGGAGTTCTTGGCGCGGTCACTCACAAATATGCGCACAAAATTCCCTTCATTGTGAAGCTCAACCACAACGAGCTGCTCACGTTCCCCAACAAATTCGACCAGATTTTTTTCGGCACTGTACAGGAAGCCTGGAACATGGGCGCAGCCGCCGTCGGCGCAACCATTTATTTCGGTTCTGACCAGGCCGATCGGCAAATCGTTGAAGTGAGCCGCGCCTTCGCCGAAGCCCACGAACTCGGCATGGCTACGATCCTGTGGTGCTACCTCCGCAACAATGCCTTCAAGAAGGATAAGGACTATCACCTCTCCGCCGATCTCACCGGCCAGGCCAATCATCTCGGCGTCACCATCCAGGCCGACATCATCAAGCAAAAAATGGCCGAGAATAACGGCGGCTACATGGCCCTCAACATGGGCGACTCCAGCTACGGAAAATTCGACAAACGCATTTACACCGACTTGGCCAGCGATCATCCCATCGACCTCTGCCGCTATCAGGTAGCCAACTGCTTCATGGGCCGCGCCGGCCTCATCAACAGCGGCGGCGCCTCGGGTGCCAACGACTTCGAGGACGCCGTCACCACTGCCGTCATCAATAAACGTGCCGGCGGCACCGGCCTAATCTCCGGTCGCAAAGCCTTCCAGCGTCCGATGAGCGAAGGCGTCCAACTCCTAAATACGATTCAGGACGTCTACCTCAGCCCCGACGTCACAGTGGCCTAAACAAAGACCTGTAAGGGAGGGGCTTGCCCCTCCCTTATCTTTTGCCGGCTCGATTTCCCCTCCCTTTTTTTTCCATATCCCTCTTTCTCTATATCGCTTGACGGCTCAAAAATCGCCAGCCTTCCGAATTTGGTCTATTCTTAGGGAGTGAGCGCGCCACCCGTTCAAAACGTTCTCTCTCCGTCGGCGAACGCCGTCGACGCCCAATCACGTGAGCACTCGAAAAAAATACGCCGCCTCCTTCTAATCTCTTTCACCTGGCTTCTCGCTCTTCTCATCGGCGCAGGCGTCGACGCTCTCTTTTCCCTTCGATACCTCGACCGTGCCTCCCAGGAACTAAGCAAGCGCTTCACCGATCACAATCGCGCCCTCGGCACCATCGTCGTTTCGGTGCGTGTCTATGACGATCAAATCGAGCGCTTCTTGCTTCAGGATCAACTTCAAACGCCCGGTCCCGAAGCAACGGATGTCGCAAATAAAATGGCGGCAGTCCGCGTGGCGCTGCTCAGTTTTCCCGTCGACCGTGATCCCGATGAGCAAGTGCTCCTCGCAGCGATGCAACAGCAGCTTCAGGAAGAAGAAACTTCCTGCGCCACGGCCTTGGCCTGGCGCTCCGATCTGCGCCGACAACGCGCTTATCAGTTTATCGGCCAGCAGCTTATTCCCTGGCGTACCCGCATCTTTGAGCTTTCGTCGCAAGTTTCCTCGCTGAATGAACACAAACTTGCCCTCGAGAATCTTGCCGTCGCCGCGCGCTTCCAAACACTGGAATCACGCCTCATTTGGCTCGTCGCCCTCGGGCTAATCGCGGGAATCCTCATGTCGCTGATTTGCGGCTGGTACATCCTCCGCCTCGAGCGCCAAGCTCGCCAGCGTTATCAAGCGCTCGCCCGCAGCCGCCTGGAACTCGAAGGATTATCCGCGCGCCTCGTTGAAGCCCAGGAAGAAGAGCGCCGCTCCATCTCCCGCGAACTTCACGACGAAGTCGGCCAATCCCTCGGCGCGCTCCTGGTCGAAGTCGGCCAACTGTCGAAGTTAGTTCCGCCCGATGACTCCGTCACGCAAGCCCAAATCGCGCACATAAAATCCGTGGCCGAAACTGCCGTCAAATCCATCCGCGACATCGCTTTGCTCCTCCGCCCGCCCATGCTCGACGACCTCGGCCTCATTCCCGCTCTCGAATGGCAAGCCCGCGAAATTTCGCGGCGCAGCGATATGGAGGTGGAAGTTCACTCGGAAAATGTCTCGGAAGACTTGGGTGATGAAACGAAAGTCACCATCTACCGACTCGTCCAGGAGGCCCTCAACAACGCCGCCACCCACGCCTCCGCGAAAAACGCCAAAGTCACTGTTGCACAAGGGTCGGACAAAATCACAATCGAAGTTACCGATGACGGTCACGGCTTCAATCCTGAACGCCAGCGTGGCATGGGAATCCTGGGCATGGAGGAGCGCGTCCGCCGCCTCGGCGGCGCTCTCACGATCGAATCTGCGCCCGGAAAAGGCGCCACCGTCAAAGCGGAACTGCCGCTCCACCACGCGGATTCACCGCAACCCGTTCATGATTCAGCGATGAACGTACCCTGAGCCAGTCATGAGAAAGATTCGCATCCTCCTCGCCGACGATCACAAGCTCATGCGCAGCGGCCTTCGTCTCCTTGTCGAGCAGCAACCCGATCTCGCGGTGGTCGGCGAAGCCAATGACGGCCGCGAAGCTGTCTCTCTCGCAAAATCCCTCAAGCCCGACGTGATCGTCATGGACATCGGCATGCCCAATCTCAACGGCATCGAAGCCGCCCTTCAAATCACTCAAGCCAATCCGCAAATCTCGGCCGTCATGCTCAGCATGCATTCGGATGAAAGCTACGTTCTGCGCGCTCTGAAAGCCGGCGCAAAAGGCTACTTGCTAAAAGACTCCGCCGAGTCCGACCTCATCAAAGCGGTTCACGCCGTCGCCGACGGCAAATCATTCTTTAGTCCCGCGGTCAGCAAAGTTCTTCTCGACGACTACGTCCGCAAACTCAAACGCAGCGGAGCCGAAGACGCCTACGACTTGCTCACTCCACGCGAACGCGAAATCCTCCAACTCGTCGCCGAAGGCAAATCCAATAAAGACGTAGCTAACCTCCTGAATCTCAGCGTGTACACTGTCGAAACTCATCGCTCGAACATCATGGAAAAGCTCAATTTGCGCGGCATCCCGGAACTGATTCTCTTCGCTGTACGCCGAGGAATTATTTCCTAAGTCCCATCATATGTGCTAGATACAGCATTGTCTCTTTCCCTGTTCCCGCACGCCTCGTTTCCCTCTACCCAATCACAGTTCCCAATATCCCGGCTACCAGGGAGAATCAACCTCCTCCACGAAGGCGTCTGATTAAGTGGCACTGAAGACCGCCGCTACCACCCGACTGGTCGGTTGCTGCGAATCGCATTTGAAACAGGAGAGAAAAATGAATTCAGCGAAATCTCTGCTCAAGTCTAGACCGGCAGTCCTCGGCCTCGGCTTTGTACTGGGTGTGGCAGGCTTGGGCCTGGGCCACGCTACGGAAAAGGCACTATCATCCAATCCCCCTGCCACCTTAAAGCTGGCCGACGCCAACGAAGGGCCGAGCAAAAGTAGCTACGCTCCCCTCGTAAAAGAAATCTTGCCATCCGTCGTCAACGTTTCTTCCTCAAAAGTCGTCCACAACCGCCGCGAATCCGCGGAAGAAATGCCTATGGATCCGATGTTCCGTCAGTTCTTTGGACAGGACGGCGACGGTGGGTCCCGGGCTCCCAAAGATTCTCGAGAGAAGGCGCTTGGCTCAGGCGTAATCGTCAGCCCCGAGGGCTATATCCTCACGAACAATCACGTAATCGATGGCGCCACGGACGTTCGCGTCACGCTCTCCGACAAGCGCGAGTTCCAGGCACGCATCGTCGGCGCTGATCCGAAGACCGACGTCGCGATCCTGAAAATTGACGGCAGGAATTTCTCGCCTATTACCATCGGCGACTCCTCCAAAGTCCAGGTTGGCGACGTCGCCCTGGCTATTGGCAATCCTTTCGGCGTGGGCCAAACCGTCACCAAGGGCATCATCAGCGCCACAGGCCGCGGCGGTCTCGGCATCGAAGCCTACGAAGACTTCCTCCAAACCGACGCCCCAATCAATCCAGGCAATTCCGGCGGCGCGCTCATCAATGACCGCGGCGAACTCGTCGGCATCAACACGGCGATCATCTCCCACGGTTCCGGAGGCAGCCAGGGTATCGGCTTTGCCATTCCGGCGAATCTAGCTCGCCAGGTTATGGACCAGGTCCTGAAGAACGGCCACGTTACCCGCGCTTATCTCGGCATCTATCCGCAGGACGTAACTCCAGCCATGGCCAAAGCCTTCGGCGAGAAGGACTCGCAAGGAATCGTCGTTGGCGACGTCACCCCCAACAGCCCGGCATCG
>Ga0265354_1000189_pt1 | contig 11333 bp, 10 predicted proteins | sample NZE1metagenome_FD_189074 | JGI IMG/M metagenome (GOLD analysis project Ga0265354, IMG submission 189074) | Rhizosphere microbial communities from Maridalen valley, Oslo, Norway - NZE1 | ecosystem: Host-associated > Plants > Roots > Rhizosphere > Soil | place: Norway: Oslo | collected 2017-09-14 | reverse complement strand
TTATTTCTAGCCACCGTTTTCTAGCCGCTTACTCCGGCTTTCTCACCCTACTCTTCACTCTTTCGATCGTTTACGGCTTCGCTCGCGCCGACGCGAAACAATCCTTCGACGAAATCACCGTTCACCGTATCAATGTCGTCGAACCCGACGGAACCATCCGTCTCGTCCTCACCAATACCGCCAACTCGCCCGGGGTCTACATTAAGAACAAGGAATATCCTCATCCCGGCGGTAGAAAATCCGCTGGCTTGCTTTTCTTTGACGAGGAAGGAACCGAAGACGGCGGCCTAAGCTACGGTATCTCCAAAGACCCCACAGGCCATGTCACCGGCAGCGACGGACACTTAAGCTTCGATCAGTACATGCAGGATCAAATTTTCACAATCGACGCCGGCCGCGACGGCAACAAAAAATACTCGCTCCTCCGGATGGACGACCGCGGCGACTACCCCATTACAGACGTGCTCGAAGCCCTCACTCGCATCTCAAAGCTCCCCGAAAATCAGCGCGAAGCCGAACTCAAAAAGTTTCTGGAGACTCACCCCGGCGATCACCCGCGAGTCATCCTCGGCCGTGCCCGCGACGGAGGCTCTATACTCCAGCTAAAGGACACCGAAGGCCACGACCGCCTCGTCCTACGCGTAGCGCCAGACGGGACTCCAAAACTCCAATTCCTCGACGCCGCCGGCAAAGTCCTCAGCGAACTCCCCCAAAATGCCGCGAGCTCCGCACCTCATCCGTAATTTCCGCACGAGGTCTCAAAACATTTTGTAACCTCGGCTGCTCGTAACCAGTAATTGGATATAGAGATCACTGATGGAACTGCTGGAACGGTTTGCGGCGGGCGACCTCGAAGCTTTCGAGGTGCTGTTCCGGCAGCACCAGAGGGAAGTTTACGCCTGGATCGTCCGCATCGTCCGGGACTCGGGCATCGCTGAGGACCTGACCGTGGAAACATTCTGGCGTATCTACAAATATCGAGCTCGATTCAAACCGGACGGCAATTTTCGAGCCTGGGCGCGCCGCATTGGCACCAACGCAGCTCTGGATCACCTAAGGCACGCGCGTCACGAAACCCAGCTCCTCGAGGACGTCCCTTGCGCGGTAGGCGCGGATCCCGCGGTGCGCCGGGAAGTTCGCGATCAAATTCGAAACGCTTTTCATGAGCTTCCAGCAAAATACCGGCTTGTGGCCACTCTGGCTCTGGTGGAAGAAGAAAGTTATGCCGAGATCGCCAAGGCCGTCGGGATCTCCGAAGCGCTTGTGAAAATCAGGGTCTTCCGCGCCGTTCGAATGTTGCGTAAGAAGCTCAATTCTCTTGGAGTCGAGGTCAGCGCGAAATGAGCAACGACGAAATCACTAAAGAAATGCAGGAGCTTCTCAAGCAAGCCATCGCTCCCGCAAAAGACAGCGAGCTCCGCCGCGACCTCTGGCCGCAAATGCTGGCCAAATTCGAAGAGCAACCAGCCCCTGTGCATGCGATCCCCTGGTTCGATTGGGCGCTCGCCGCGCTTGCCGGAGCCACTCTTCTCTTTTTTCCAGGGATTATCCCGGCGTTGTTCTATCACTTGTGAAGCAGGAGGCTTTATGAACCAGCATAAATATCTGCGTGCCTACATGGCGGGCATCGTCGTCCCCACGATCGTTCTTCTGATCGGCGTAACGGTGTTTTGCATCGCGCGCTACGCCTACGGCTTCTCCATGCAGCTCGAGCGAGTGATGATTTTCCCGATGGCTGTCGTTCCCCCACTGTGGGGCCTCTGGAACATGCTCTACATCGCGTCGCACTCGCGCACTCATCTTCCGATTGGTTTCCACGGAGCCCTGCTGCCGTTTCTCCTGGGCCCGCTCGGCATCTTGCTGACGGTTGCCCTCGACTTTCAGGTTCCCGGCTTTGCAACCCACATTTTCCCCGTCCTCGCCGTGGTTGGCCTGATCGCTTACTACCTAATCTGGAAGTACATCGTGAGCTCTCTCAACGCGGTCATTGGCATCGCCTGATCCGTTTGAAGACATCTCTATTGTGCAATCACAAAGGATTGCCTTGAGGAACAGCCAGCCGGTTACCGAGAGCTATTCGCTTCTCAACGCAATGATCGGATCCACCCGCATCGCTCGCCTCGCGGGCACGGCACACGCTGCCAGCGCCACAATCGCAAGCACCGCCATAACACTCACCAGCACTAGAGGATCAAGCGCCCGCACGCCATATATTTCGCTGGCTACGGCCTTCTGCATCGATACCGCCGCTATAATTCCGAAAACTAATCCAACAACAACAAGCTGCAGTCCCTCACGCAGAACCATCTTTAGAATGCTCCCGCGCGAACTGCCCAGCGCCACGCGAATCCCGATCTCCCGCGTTCGCTGCGCCACCAGATACGCCAGCACTCCATAAATCCCCAGCATCGCCAGAAACAACGCTACGCCGCCAAACGCGTTCGCCAGCAGCATCGAAGTCTTGCGCGCGGCCAGCGACAGGTCGACCCTCTCCGACATCGAATGCACATCGAACACCGCCAAGTCCGGATCGAATCGAAATATCTCCGCTCGCAAAGCTCTCACGGCCGAATCGGTATTCCCCGCCGCCTTCAGAGCAAATGCAAAAGTATTGTCTGGCTCTTGCTCAATGGGGCGGTAGTATGCACCGGCGCTTCCGCCCTTATCTTCCAGATGCTCGTATCGCAAATTGCGCACTACTCCGATGACCGTCAGCCAGGTTGTGTGTTCGTCGACCTTCAAAAGATCTTGCGGACTCCCGGGCAAGTACATCCGTCGCCCCACGGGATCGCTGTTCGGCCAAAAGTGCTGCGCAAGTTGTTCGTCCACGATCACAACGAGAGGAGCAGCTTCTTTATCGCGCTCGTCGAAGCTCCGTCCCTTTATCATTGAAATGCCCATAGTTTCAAAATATCCCGGCGATATGTCCATCCGAAAAGGAGAAATGATGGACTCGCCCGGCTTCATCTGATAGCCCTCGGCCAATATAACTTCGTCGTTATGGTTGCCGCTCAGCGGAATCACGTCTGTTGCTCCCGCCTTTGTCACTCCCGGGATCGCTCGAACCGCGGGCAGCGCGCGGTTCAGAAATCCCCGCCAGTCTTCGGGGTTCGCGTATTTCGATCGCGGCAAGCTCACCGACGCCGTCACTACACCTTCCGGCCTGAATCCCGGGTCCACCTGCAACAGCCGCCTAAAACTCGTCAGAAACAACGCCGCGCCCATCAGCAGCGCAAACGCAAATCCAATTTGCGCCGCTACCAAAAGTTGACGCACGCTTCTCGTTTTCTTTCCTGTCGTCCCCGTGCGGCTATCTTCATGCAACGCATCGTTGATCCCGATCTTCGACGCACTCACCAATGGAAACAGCCCCACAAACAATCCTGCCGCCACCGATAAAGCGAGCGAAACGAGAATTACCGTCCCATCCATGCGAACTTCGCCTGCGCGCGGCATGTGTTCCAGGCCGACCAAACTGAGCGTGCGCAACAACCCCGCTCCGAGAACAATTCCGCCCAGTCCACCGAACAAGGCCAATCCCACGTTCTCCAGAATCAACTGCCGCATCAACTGTATACGGCCTGCACCCAATGCAATCCGCGTCGCCATTTCTTTCCGCCGCAGCGACAGCCGCGTCAGCGCCAGATTCGCGATGTTCAGTCCGCCGATAAGCAGCACGAGGATCGCGCCACCCCACAGCAAATAAAGAGTCTTTTTCACTCCCTCCGTCAGAATGTCCTGCAGCGGCTTAACCACCGTATGGAATCCCGCGTTGATTAGAATTTCCTTGAATTCCGGAAATCGCTCCAGATTTTCACTGTTCAGCACATCGACCTGCGCTTGCGCCTGTTCCAGTGTGGCGCCCGGTTTCAATCTTCCGATGTAAGTCCAATTGTTGCTGTGGTGCTGCGTCTTTTCTTCCGCCGTGAACGCAATCGGCATCCACAGTCGCACTTCCGGATCGATAAAATCGAAATTCGCTGGCATCACGCCGACAATCTTGAACGGCTGCCCGCTGATCCGCAGGTCTCGCCCAATCGCCGACGGATCCCCCGCATAGAGCTGTTTCCACAATCCATGGCTCAGAATCACTTCCTGCTCGCGTCCAACCTCTCCTTCTTCCTCCAGGAAAGGCCGCCCCAGCTCGGGCGTCACCCGCAAAAGCGTAAACCACGATGGCGTAACGGCCATCGCGTGTACCCGCTGCGGCAATTCATTCACTTCTACGGTTTGATCGCGCTGACGAAACTCAGCTTGGCTCTCGAATACCGTGATCTCCTTTAGCCGGTCAAAATAATCTCCAGAGCTGCTGGCGTTGAGTCCGCCCACCCCTGCTTTTGGATATTCGTTCGACATCAGCAGGATCGAATTTGCCTCTGGCAAGGGTAATGGCCGCAAGACCACGGAATTCACGATGGCAAATAGCGCCGTATTCGCCGCAATGCAAATCGCGAACGTAAGCAGTACCGTCGCAGCAAATCCCTTCGCGCGCCATAACGACCGCGCCGCATATTTCAGGTCGAGAAAAAATGCATCCATGATTCGCCATCCCTTCGCTGCAAAAAACGCTGGACTTTGGAGTGCGGCAGCCCTGCTGCCGCCTTTTCTCAGCGACTACCACGACGTCGAGTTTGGCGAGGCTCAACAATCAGCTCAAGCCACACCAGCCCTTATTTTTTCAATACGCAAAAGACGTAGGAAAAGTTCAAACGTCAGCCATTCTTGTTCAATATGCTGAGTAATTCTTCCAGTAGGGGGCTTTGACCCGTAAGAATTTTCTGCCGAGCCGTCGCCAATGCAAACCAGCCGCCCCGGTCCACTTCCGGGAACTCCCGAATTTTCTTCGACCCCGGCGGCCACTCCATCGAGAAATTGTTGCTGCGGATAGCGGAAGAATCGATGTCGCCTTCTATAGCCCACGCGTAAACTATTTTCCCGCTGGCCTGTTTCACGGGCTCCAGTGCTTCAAACCTGCCCTTCACAGAAAATCCAGTTTCCTCTTGGAACTCCCGCTTGGCGGCGTCCAACGCCTCTTCTCCGTCGGCAAACTCGCCTTTCGGAATCGACCACGTTCCCTCGTCCTTCTTCGCCCAAAAAGGTCCGCCCGGATGCACCAAAAACACTTCCACCGAATCGCCATCTTTGCGATACAACAACAAACCCGCGCTCTTCTTTGCCATCCAGCGCTTCCTTAAGGCTCGGCAAGATACGGCGTTTGTACTCGGTCCATTTTTCTATATGAACAAATCTGCGCCGACGTGAAAAAAAGTCGCCAGCCTCTTAGCCTGTGCCTTGCTCACGGCACGCTTGCCATGAAATACCTCAGACGTAATTCCCTTCGACCCAAACACTTTCCACAAATCTTTCTGCGTCAAACCCCGAGCCTCCATCAAATGCCGGAGTGTCTGCCGCGGCTCGGCCTTCCGAATCGGATAGCGCCGCTCTTCGTAATCGTCAATCAGGACGGTCAGCAACTCTGCAAGTTCGCGTTCCTCCGCGCTTGGATTTTCGCGCTCGTCGAGGCGAAGCAGTTCGTTCGCTAATCGCTCGTGCTCTTCTTCCGTCCGGATGACATGCGGAAGCGTACGACGCAATAGCTGTCCATAGGTCTTCTCGTTGAGATCAATCGTCGTCGTGCTGCTCATTATTTCCAACCCCCTCTGTCATACTCCGCGTGCGTCAAGATGTGCAAAACAAATACGCGTTGGGTTTGGTAGTTCACCCTCGCAATCAATCGGTATTTGTTTCCGGCGATGTTGAAGATTGTTCGTCGCCCCACCAAGTCAGCATTGTGGTAAATCTGCTTCATCTCCACGGGCGTCTGCCAGGTCGCTCTTCGCACCACCCCGTACCAGGATTCAAGGTTTGCCTTCGCGTCTGGGTGCCTCTCCCAGAATTGCACCAAAGCGTCGCGCTTTATGATGCGCATATCTTTCCAAGGTTCTCATAATGAGAACAAGGCGTCAACTTAGATTTCCATCGGGTGCGGATGCCCCACCCTCGTTTTGTGAGGGTGGGTCGCTACTGAGTCCGGATAATATTGCGCACCAGTGATTTGGACTGCGGCAGCTCTGCTGCCGCTTTTTTCAGCGCCTCGAACAACCCTATTTTGGTCGAGCCTCAATAAATGTCCGATTTTGAAGCCTTTAATCCACGCCCATCACTTCTTCACCACCGTCACCACCACCTGCGACGGATACTGCTTCGAGTGATGCACGGAGTTGTGTGCTACGACACCTTTGTCCTCATCATAATTATTCCCGCCAGTATTCAAGTTCCTGTCGAAGCGCGGAAAATTGCTGCTCGAAATCTCAATCCGCAGCGAATGCCCAGCCTCAAAATAATTGCTGGTATTCAGCGGCTGCAGCGTCACCTTGTACACCCTCCCAGCCTCCATCCACACCAGCGGCTTGTCGTACCCATCGCGATACCGCAGCCTCTGGATCGATTCATCGAGGTTGTAAGCCCGTCCATCCGGATACACATCGATCACTTTCACCGTAAAATCCGTATCCTTCGCGTCCGACGAAACATAAAGCGTGGGCGTGATTGGCCCGCTCAGCTCCGTCCCTTCCTTAAACGGCTCGGACGTGTACACCAAAATATCGTTCCGCGCCTCCATTTTTCTCTGATCGAACGCTCCCGCTTGCACAGCGGTTCCCGTGCAACACACGTTTCCGCCGTACGAAGGCACCGGATTCATCGGATCGTACGTAAACGAATCCGCCTTGTCCGCGGCGGGCGCAGCCGTAACCAGCGCTCCATCTCCCGTCAGGGAATTTGCCCGACCCGCACTCGACAAATACACCGTCATCGTCTGCGCGCCAGCAGGCGGCCAGGTCTCCGACGTCTGCCACTTGTTCATCCCCATCGTGAAGTACGTCACCTTAGGCATCGCATCAATCTTCGCGCTCTTCTCGCCCTTCAAAAACCGGTCGAAAAAGCTGTACGTAATCTCCTGATAGTCAAACCTCGCATCACCCATGCTTCGCTCGCCAACCACCGTATCTTCCGTCGCGCGCGTATAAGCGCAGTGCCCCACTGGCGCAATAATGACCCACTGCTCATCGCCAACTCCGCCCGTCGCCGTCTTCCGCACGTGGTTGTAAAGCTCAAGGTTCGGCCCCATCGACACGTCGTACCACGTCATGAACCAAAGCCCCGGAAGATTCAGCGGCATGTCGTCGTGATAAAGCCCGCCCTTGTACCAGGCTGGATCGTTTGGGGCGCGTTGGATCATCCGCCCGCCCGTAGGCACCCGCATCGCGTCCGCATAAATTCCGTTCGGCGCATCGGCCGCCTTCAAAATATCCTGCTCCGGCAAATGCCACAGCGCCTTAGACCAGTCCACCGGCGGCGGTTGCTGTGCCAAATCAAACAATCTGGACGCGCGAATCAAATCCTGCTGCGAAGTATTCGCCGGGAACATCGGCCTTATCTGGTTCTGTTCGCCAGCCAGCCACGCAATGAAAAGCATCTGCACCGCGCCGCCCCGATACCAATTACCCTGTTCGTAATACGGTCCCACGCGTCCCACTCCCGCGCCAAAACTCTGAATATTCATCGCCGCGTACGCCGGATGCCCCGTCGCCGCAATCGCCATCTGGTATTCCGCTGTCGAAGAACATCCCGTCGTTCCCACCTTGCCGTTCGTCCACGGTTGCGCCTTCAGCCAATCCAGCATGTCCGTTCCATCCGTCGTCGGTGCACCCAAAATCTCGTAATTCCCTTCCGAGAAAAAATGCCCGCGTTCGTTTTGCACTACGTACGCATATCCGCGCTTCACCGCCGTCAGCGCCGTTCGCATGTCCGCCGGCAATCCGTTGCGCACATCCCAAAAATTAAAATTGTACGGCGTGCGCACCCAAATAATCGGCACTGGCTTGCTGGCATTCTTGGGCCGGTAAATATCCGTCGCCAAACGCACGCCGTCCCGCATCGGGATCATCACTTTGCGTTCAATAATGGCCACCGATTCCAGCTCTTTCTCCGTCTGCACCCGCTGATCCTTCTGCTCCTGCGTAAGTGGCGTTCCCTGCTGCGCCCTTGCAACGCCAATCAAAACCGCGCCAGCCATCAAAATCGCCAAGCCCACCCGTCCAAACGAATTTTTCATCACGAATCTGTCCTCCCCCGAACGGCAGCGAGATTAACACCATGCCGTCCATCACGTGAAGCCTTGCATCTGGAGTGCGGCAGCTCTGCTGCCGCTTTCGCAGTGCTGCCCCTACCGCGGCGAGCAAAGCGGGAGCCAAGCTCCCGCACGCCAGATTTACGGCGGGCACTGTTTCGCCTCTCCACAAATTGGTACGCAACCACCACGCGAATCCCGCGAACCGCGCATCGCAAGTTGCATCTCCACTTCCCAGACGCGATACTGGAGCCATGTCCGCGGTCGGATCCACGCCAGCCCTTCGCGTCACTGGTCTTCGCAAGGCTTATCAAGACGTCGTCGCCGTCAACGGCCTCGACCTGGAAGTACGCGCCGGCGAATGCTTCGGCCTCCTCGGCCCCAATGGCGCTGGCAAAACAACCACCGTCGAAATCTGCGAAGGCCTCACCGCTCCCGATTCCGGTGAAGTCGAATTGCTCGGCATGCATTGGAAAACCGACGCCGATCAGCTTCGTCAACGCCTCGGCATTCAGCTGCAAGACACGCAGCTCTCGGAAAAACTGACCGTCTTCGAAACGCTTCGCCTCTTCCGCAGCTTTTTTGACCAGGGTCCAGGCGCCGCCGAAGCCATCGCTCTCGTCCAGCTTGAAGAAAAAAAGAATTCTCGCGTCGGCAATCTTTCCGGTGGCCAAAAACAGCGCCTCGCGCTCGCATGCGCGTTAGTCGGCGATCCCGATTTTCTTTTTCTCGATGAGCCCACGACCGGCCTCGATCCGCAAGCCCGCCGCCAGCTTTGGGACTTGATCGAGCAATTCAAATCCTCAGGCCGCACCATTCTTCTCACCACGCATTACATGGACGAAGCGGAGCGCCTCTGCGAGCGCGTCGCCATCATGGACAACGGCAAACAAATCGCTCTCGGCAGCCCGCGCGAATTGATCGCCTCCACCTGCGCGGAACATATGGTTGCATTTTCCGCTGGCGCGAAATCGAATGTGCTGGATGTTTCCGCGTTGCGCCAAATCGAAGGCGTCCGCGAAATTCGCTCCGAAAACGGTACGGTAGAAATGCAAGTCACCGAACTGCATCTCGCAGTTCCGGCATTGCTCGCCGAATTGACGCGCCAAAATATTCCGCTCACAGAATTGAGCACGCATTCCGCGACACTTGAGGATGTGTTTGTCTCCTTGACGGGACGTCACCTCCGCGATGAGTGAGCACAACGAGCGATCCAATGAGTGAAACCACAGCCATTCCCGATATTCAAGCGCGCGCAGCGGAGCGTAAAGCTCCTCGCGGCAAGACATTCGCAGAGCATCCGCTCGTGCAATTAACCATCGTGCGCTTCCTCGAAACGCTCCGCGAACCAGAAGCGCTCTTTTGGATCTTCGCGTTCCCCATTCTTCTCGCAGGAGGCCTCGGCATCGCGTTCCGCAATCGTCCAGCGGAAGTACTGAAGATCGCCACAGTCACGCCCGAAATTACGCAGTCCCTGCAAAAGGAAAAGCTTCTCGCTGTACAGCAACTCGACCTGCCCTCCGCCGAAGAAGCGCTACGCACCGGCAAAGTCGCGTTGCTTGCAGTGGCCGGCGCGAACGGTGCCATAGTCTATCGCTACGACGATACGAATCCAGAAGGACGTACAGCGCGCATGTTGGCGGATCGCGCCGTGCAGCAAGCCGCGGGTCGCGTCGATCCCGTTACGTCGAGCGACGTGCTGATGCGCGAACCCGGCTCGCGCTACATCGATTTCCTCATTCCAGGATTGCTCGGAATGAATCTGATGGGCAGCGCGATCTGGGGCATGGGTTTTACAGTTGTTGATGCACGTCGCAAGAAGCTGCTGAAGCGCTTGATCGCCACTCCGATGCCGAAGCAATACTTCCTGCTTTCTTACGTTCTCTCGCGCATCTTGATGCTCGTGGCGGAAGTAGGAATCGTGCTTGGGTTCGGCGCGTTGATTTTTCACGTGCCGGTGCGCGGCTCGCTGCTGAGTCTGGGAGTAGTGTGTCTTCTGGGGTCGTTGACATTCAGCGCGCTCGGCTTGCTGCTCGCGTCGCGTGCCAAGACTATCGAAGCGGCTTCGGGTTTAATGAATGCCGTCATGCTACCGATGTGGATTGCTTCCGGCGTGTTTTTTTCCGCTCAACGATTTCCCGATGTCGTGCAACCCATCATCAAAGCGCTTCCACTGACGGCGGCGATCGATGCGCTGCGGCTAAACATGTTGCAGGGCGCGAATCTCGTTCAATTAATGCCACAGCTCGCCGTGCTGGCCTCCTGGCTCCTCATTTGCTTCATCCTGGCCCTAAAACTTTTCCGCTGGCGCTAACTACGTCCGCTAACTACGCCCTTGTAGGGGCGCGATTCATCGCGTTCCACCTTGCCCAGGCGTCTAAATCAGAGAGCCTTTGTCTCTTCCAGACCACGCTAAAAAATTGCGCTAGCTGACTGCTTTCTTGTGAAACTGTCGCAGCCCCACCGTAAGCAGCAGCGCGTTAAATCCGATCAAGCCAACAAAAACCGCAGTCAAAGGCAAATGCGGAAACTGCGGCACAAGCGTCGCCCGCAAACCTTCGCTGGCATAAACCAGTGGATTGACGAGCACGACTTTCTGCATGATCGGAAACTTTGCGAGTGCGCTCCACGGATAGTACGTGCAACCGAAAAAGATCATCGGCGCCACCACCAGAGAAAACATCAGCCCGATGTGCGTTTGCTCGACGCTGCAGCCAAGCGCCAGCCCGCCGCATGCAGAAAAGAGCGCCACGAGCAGCGCGATTACGACGAAGAGAATTGGCCGGTGCAGGCTCAAGTCCACACCCGGCCTGAGCAACAGCCACGCGGCGGGAATCACCATAATTCCGGCAGCAAGAGCTTGCAGCGTCCCTGCGACGACCTTTTCAATCGCGACCCAGGAAATGTCCATGGGCGCAAGCAGACGGTCTTCGATCTCGCGTGTGAATTGAAACTCGCCGATAAGCGGCATGGCGACCGCCCAAATGCCCGTGCCAACCATGCAGAGCGCCATGATGCCCGGAAGCAATTGGCTTTTATATTCCGGAGGCATATAACCGCTGCCGACCATCACGCGGCCAAAAATAAACACGAACATCAGCGGCTGCAAAAATGTTTGGAATAGCAGCGCCACGATGCTGCGGCGCGCCACTCGCGCGTCGCGCGCAAGCATCGCCATGAAAGCCTTGTAGTTCATTCGCGC
>Ga0265354_1000188_pt1 | contig 11333 bp, 8 predicted proteins | sample NZE1metagenome_FD_189074 | JGI IMG/M metagenome (GOLD analysis project Ga0265354, IMG submission 189074) | Rhizosphere microbial communities from Maridalen valley, Oslo, Norway - NZE1 | ecosystem: Host-associated > Plants > Roots > Rhizosphere > Soil | place: Norway: Oslo | collected 2017-09-14 | reverse complement strand
TCATCAGCACACGCGATCAGTTAGCGACATCTGCAAGTCATAGTTTCTGGTTTACCTGTCAGGAGAATCATCATGAAAAAGGTTGGCCTTCTCTGCGGGCGTGAATATAGTTTTCCTCCAGCCTTCATCGTTCGCGTCAATGAGCTTGGAAAAAAAGACGGCGTTGCTGCTGAATTCGCAAAGCTCGGCGGCACGCGCATGGGCGAGCCCTCCGGCTACAGCGTAATCGTCGATCGCATCTCGCATGAGGTTGAATATTATCGCGGCTACCTCAAACATGCTGTTCTCCAGGGAACGTACGTCATTAACAATCCCTTTTGGTGGACTGCCGACGACAAGTTCTTCAATTATTCCGTCGCCTCGAAGCTCGGCATCGCTATCCCGAAAACGGTTCTGCTGCCCCAAAAGGGATATCCCAGCGACGTGGACATCACTCCGGAATCTCTTCACAACCTCACCTATCCTGTTGACTGGGATGGGCTTCTCGATTACGTCGGACGGCCCGCCATCCTCAAACCTTTTTCCGGCGGCGGCTGGAAACACGTCTACAAAGTCCACAATAAAGAAGAGCTTCTCGCGGCCTACGACAAGACATCGCCATACTGTATGACGCTCCAGGAGTTCATCGACTTTACGCAATACATCCGGTGCTTCACTTTTGGAAAATCCGATATTCTCCCTGTCCACTACGATCCGAAAGATCGCAAATACCTTGTCGAGCACAACTACTTGTCTTCCGAACTCGGCGCGCGCGTCGTCAAAGATGCGCAGACCATCAATCAATCCCTCGGCTATGAAATGAACACCATCGAGTTCGCCGTAAAAGACGGCATTCCTTACGCAATCGATTTCCTGAACCCCGCTCCAGATTTCGAGCGCGACCGCATCACGGAATTTTATTTCGATCACGTCGTCGAGAAAATGGCCCGCCTGGTGATCGACCGCGCGTTGAACGGCGATCCCGCAAATCCCTGGCCACGCTGGGAAGAGATGCTTGGCGTCGGCGCCGCAAACGGGTTCACCGGCGCTCCCAAAAGCGCCGCAGCAGCTCAATCATCGGCCCCCAGTCCCTCAACGAGCCCCTCGGCGGGATCAGCCGGATCTAAATCAAAATGACCATCGCTGCGACACCATCGATAACACCTCACAATCCGGCCGAAGAGTGGAACGACATTCTGAAGGCCACGCTCCTCCGCGTCCCCGCTCTTCCAGAAGACTTATTCAAAAAGATGCGCCGCGCGAAACTCACCTTCGGCGACCGAGTCCACTGCCCTTTCCTCCGCCCTTTCTTTCTCTCGCCGGAAGACGAGGAGCGCGTTCGCAGCGTTGCCGAGACCATCGCAGATCTTGGCGAACGTGTTGTTACGGCGGCTCTCGAAGACAAACATCTTTTTGCGCAGCTTCACTTGCGTCCTGAAGAAGAGCGTTTGGCGCGTCTCCCCGCCGCCTACGGCCGGGCCAGCACCGCCTCCCGTCTCGATGCGTTCCTCTTGCCCGATTCCCTGAAGTTCGCCGAATACAACGGGGAATCTCCGGCTGGAGCAGGCTATGCGGAAACACTTGCGGAAATTTTTCGCGAACTTCCTGTCATGGGCAAATTCGCGCAGAATTATTCAATCCATAGTTACCCGCTAAGCGCCAAACTCCTCGACGCCCTGGTCATGAGTTATGTGGACTGGGGAGGCTCCGCCAGCCCTCCGCAAATCGCCATCGTCGATTGGGAAGACGTCCCTACTTTTAGTGAATTTGAAATCTTGCAGTCGCGTTTCGAAAAAATGGGAGTTCCCACCGTCATCGCCGACCCCCGCGAACTCGAATTCGACGGCCAGAAACTCGTCGCACACGATAAAAAAATTGATCTCGTCTACCGCCGCGTCCTAATCAATGACATCGTTGCCAAACCTGCGGAATGCGCGGCGCTCGTCAAAGCCTATACTGCCAACGCTGTCTGCGTCGCGAACACGTTCCGCTGTAAAATCCCCCACGTAAAAGCTTTTTTCGCGGTCCTGACGGATGAGCAAAATGGCGCTCTCTTTTCTCATGACGAACGCGAAATCATTCGTCGCCATATTCCCTGGACACGCGTGGTCGCCGACGTAAAGACCTCGCACTATGGCCAGCCCGTGGAGTTACTCGAATTCATCGGCAGAGAACGCGAAAATCTCGTCCTCAAGCCCAGCGACGAATACGGTGGCTCGGGTGTAACGCTCGGTTGGGAAACCGACGAAGCAGCATGGGACGCGGCAATCGGCCGCGCACTCTCGGCCAAAAACGGCGCATGGATTGTCCAGGAACGCATTCCCATCCGCCGCGAAGTTTTTCCATATATTGTCAACGCGGGCAAAGTCGACTACCGCGACATGCTTGTCGATTTCGCCCCCTATCTCTTCCGTGGAAAACTATGCGGCTTCCTCACCCGCCTGAGCGCAACTGGCCTCGCCAATGTCACCAGCGGCGGAGGTCAAGTCCCCGCATTTCGCATCGCCCCGCGAACGGTTCCATCCTAATATTTGGAGTGCGGCAGCCCAGCTGCCGCTTTTATCAGCGGCTCGTACGACTCAATATTTGGCGAGGCTCCAAAATTGGCAATTGGTCTGTTTCCAAAATACAGTCCAATTTCATGAACGCCCCTTCAAATTTCGACAAATTCTTGTAAAATTGAGAGATGTACTTTGGCCACCCAGACCCAGATTTGATGCCCGGCGCCAAGAACGCCGTGGAGACTTGCCTCAGCGTTCGCCCCGGCGAACAGGTCGCCCTCATCGCTGATGAAGCCAGCCGCTCCGTCGCTGCCAGCATCGCCGCCGCAATCGAAGATCGCGGAGCACGATACACCGGCCTGCTTCTCGAAGATTTTGGCCCCCGCCCGATGAGCGTGGCTCCTCCGGCTGTTCTGCAAGCTCTCGAGACCTGCGACGTAGGCGCGATGTGCATGACGCCGCAACCGGGCGAACTCGGCGCTCGGATGGCGATCGTTCGTGTCGTCGAACGCCGCCAAATCCGTTATGCCCACATGGTCGGCGTTACTCCTGAAATCATGCAGCAAGGCATGCGCGCGGATTACCGCATGGTAGATCGTCTAAGCGACAAACTTCGCGAACGAATGTTGCGCGCGCAAACACTCACCGTGAAAACCGAGGCGGGCACCTCGATCAACGCACATTTCGATCGCGGCCTCGACTGGGTAAAGACCAGCGGCCTCATCAGCCCGCGCTACTGGTCCAACTTGCCCGCCGGAGAAGTCTTCACAACTCCCGCCACGGTGGACGGGACCTTCGTCTGCGATGCCACCGCAGGTGACCACTTCAACGGCAAGTACGGCGACCTGCAAACTACGCCTCTCGTCCTGAAAATTGAAGGCGCCCGCTTGACCGGCGTGGATTGCGCCCGCAAAGATCTCGAAGAGGAATTCTGGCAATACTGTCACACCGACGAGAACAGCGATCGCGTCGGTGAACTCGCTTTTGGCACCAACCTCGGCCTATCCTCGATGATCGGCGTCCTTCTTCAGGATGAAAAATTCCCGGGCGTCCACATTGCTTTCGGCGACCCCTACGGCAGCCAAACCCATGCCGACTGGAAATCCAAAACCCACGTCGACGTCCTCACCCGCAACTGCGACGTCTGGATCGACGACGATCAAGTCATTTCCAAAGGCCACTATCAGCTTGACCATCTCGGCCTGGCGTGACCTCGCAAGCCTTCTTTCTTCTGGTTGTCAGGGATTGCTTTAGAAGAGACGCGCTACGTATTCACGCATCTGGTGCTTCCAATAGGGCCAGTCATGGCCGCCTTCTGGGCCCCAATTGTCCAGCGAATGACGGATTCCCTTGCTTGAGAGGATCTCGGATAAGCGATACGTCGGTCCACTGTTCTCCCATTGACCTGTGCCTGTGCTGATGTGGATGTCGCACGAGGCGAGCTGGCCCAGAACCCAGGGATCATTCAAGTTCGCAAGATAATCGACGGGATTATTGAAATAAAAATTGTTGTCGTACATTCCGTCCATGAAGTTGCGGACATCGTACACGCCAGACATTGCGAAGCAGCGCTTAATCACATCGGGATGCTTGAAGAGCGAGTTCGCCGCGTGATACGCGCCAAATGACGCACCCATGGTGGAAATGGCGATCCCGGGACTTTGGCAATTGTCCCAAATGAAAGGAACGACTTCTTCTCGAAGGTAGGAATCGAAAACGGACTGCACGTAACTCCGGTGGAACGGATGCGCGCCCTTATTGTAAAAGCTGAGGCCATTGATCGAATTGATACTGAAGACTTTTATCTTCCCGCCTTCGATGAAATCGGCCAGCGCCCCGATCATGCTTTGGCCTTCTAGCTCCGTTTCGTCGCCAGCGCTGGTCGGAAAGCCAAGAATCGGTTGTCCCCAGTGGCCGTGAACGATTACGCCCATGTCGATGCCCAGGCGCGGTGAATGCCAGCGGTGATATTCGCGTTTCATATGTGGTCCCTCGCAAGCCGTGAGGGGAAAGAGAGTATGCCAGCCCAGCCCGGATGTGGGCAACGGAATTGAACAGCGAAACTGACGCCGAGCTGGGTGTATATTTGAAATGACAAAATCTGCTAAGTAGGGACAAATCGAATGGCCACGCCTTCCACCGCAAACCGCCCTACCCCGGAACGCATTTTCAATCTCATGAACGCCTTCCAACAGACGGCTGCTCTGAAATCGGGAATCGAGCTTGACGTTTTCACAGCCATCGGAGCGGGCGCGAATACGCCTGAACTCCTCGCCACAAAGATCAGCGCTTCCGAGCGTGGCTTGCGCATCCTCTGCGATTACTTGACGATCATGGGCCTCATCACGAAGGAGAACGGGCATTACGCCCTTACTGAGGAGTCGGCGCTTTTTCTCGACCGGCGCTCGCCTGCCTCTCTCGTCGCTGTAACGGGGTTTCTCGGAAGCGAATGGCACAAGAAAAATGTCGAGGCTTTGACCGATGCGGTGCGCAGAGGTGGAACCACGGGAGTACAAGGAGACAACTCCAAACCTCAGGATGAAGTTTGGGTCGCGTTTGCCAGATCGATGGCCCCGCTTACAATCCCGGCGGCTAATTTTATCGCCGAACTAATCGGTGCCGAAGAAGGTAAGCCATGCAGCGTGTTGGATATCGCCGCCGGACACGGAAACTACGGCATAACCATCGCGAGAAAAAATCCGCAAGCGCATATCGTTGCCGTGGATTGGCCGTCGGTACTTGCCGTTGCTCAAGAAAACGCACAAACTGCGGGTGTTTCCGGCCGTTACACAACGCGCCCCGGAAGCGCGTTTGATACGGATCTTGGGAGCGGATACGACATTGTTCTGCTGACGAACATTTTTCACCATTTCGATATGCCAACCTGCGAGACGCTGATGCGCCGCGTTTATGGTGCGCTCAAGCCGGGCGGAAGAGCTGTCACTCTCGAGTTCGTGCCGAACGAAGACCGCGTGACGCCACCAGCGGCAGCTGCATTCAGCCTCAACATGCTCGTCGGGACTGACGCTGGCGATGCCTACACCTATTCGGAATACGAAAAAATGTTTGCAAATGCAGGATTTGCGAAAACCACTCTGCACCCAGTGACTGGAATGCCTCAACAGGTGCTGATTTCCGGGAAACCAGAATGAAAAAGAAAAAGACCGTCAAAAAAACTAGCAAAAAAACAACCCAAAAAGCATTGCCCAAGCCGCCGCGCACGATAGATCGTGAAATGCGCGAACAAGTGGCTTATTTGCTGAAAGGCGGGGGCGCGCACGTCCACTTCATGGATGCGTTGGATGGATTCCCTCCGGAGAAATACGGCTCGTTCGCGGACGGTCTGCCGCACACGGGATGGCAGCTGCTCGAACATGCGCGGCTCGCGCAGCGGGATATCCTGGAGTTCAGCAGAAATCCAAAACACGTCTCGCCGCCTTTTCCGTCCGGTTACTGGCCAAAAACACCGGCGCCCGCCAATCGTGAAGCTTGGGACGAGAGCGTCGCGGCCTTCCAGCGCGACCTGCTCGAAATGGTCCATCTGGTAGCGAATCCGCGCACCGATTTGTCAGCCAAAATACCTCATGGCGAGGGGCAGACGATTTTGCGCGAAGCTTTGCTGCTCGCTGATCATAATTCTTATCACTTGGGCCAGCTCGTCGCCTTACGCCGCGCCCTTGGCGCCTGGCCTGAGTCTTAGCCAAACCACTCTTGCAACTATCCGAAACGGCGGTAGGATGTTGAGCTAGAGCTGTTGGCGGAAAACGTGGATAGCGACCGGAGGCAGCAATGATTCGAGTCGAAAATATGTCGAAAATCGAATCGGAATCGGCGAATACGCGTCGCGATTTCTTGAAAGGGATTCTTGGGGCGGGGGCTTTCGTGCTCGGCGTTTCCTTGATGCCGGAGCAGCTTTTCGCGGAATCAACTGGCGGCGACGCAGGCAATCCATTTCCTTCGTCAGAGAAAGCGCCTCTGCAACCCAGCGTCTACTTGGCGATCGGTACGGATGGCACGGTTTACGTGATCGCGCACCGTTCGGAAATGGGGAATGGGGTGCGCACGTCCTTGCCGCGCATTGTTGCTGATGAATTGGATGCGGACTGGGCACACGTGAAAGTCGTGCAGGCCATCGGCTCTGAAAAATACGGCGACCAGGATACGGACGGATCGCACTCAGTGGTCAGCTTCTTTATGCCACTGCGAGAAGCGGGAGCGACGGCTCGGCTGATGTTGGTGCGTGCGGCGGCGCAGCAGTGGGGCGTCCCGGCAACCGAATGCTCGACCGAACTGAATCACGTGATTCACAAAGCATCCGGAAAAACACTTGGCTACGGCGAGCTTGCGACGGCAGCCTCAAAACTGGAAGTGCCCAAGAAAGAAGAGCTGAAGCTGAAGGCGCGCAGTGAATGGCGCTATATCGGAAAACCTGCAGCGGCGTATGACCTGAAAGATTTCTGCACCGGCAAAGCCAAATACGGGCAGGATACGCAAATGGAGGGAATGCTTTATGCGAGCGTCGCGCACCCACCCGTAATGGGCAGCACTGTAAAATCGGTGGACGATTCTGCAACGCTTTCCGTTGCTGGCGTGAAGCAGACGGCAACAATAGATACGTTTAAGCCCCCGGTTCTTTTCCAGGCGCTTGGCGGCGTGGCCGTGCTCGCGGACAACACTTGGGCAGCTTTTCAGGGCAAGAAAAAATTGAAGATCGAGTGGGAGACGAGTCCTCACGGTGTTTTTAGCTCCGATCCCTACAAAAAGGAACTGCAGGAGACAGCGCGCAAACCGGGAAAAGTGGTGCGAGAACTTGGTGACGTGGATGCGGCGTTTGCCAAAGGCGGCAAGATTGTGGAGGCGGAGTATTACGCCCCGCTGCTAGCCCACGCGTCGATGGAGCCTCCCGCGGCGCTCGCGGTTTACAAGGAAGGAAAAGTAGAGGTCTGGGCTCCGTCGCAAAATCCCGTCGGCGCGAGAGATGCAATCGCAGCGGCAGTCGGAGTAAAAAAAGAAGATGTGACGGTGAACGTCACGCTATTGGGCGGCGCGTTTGGTCGAAAATCTTTTCCTGATTTCGCGGTGGAAGCTGCCGTGCTCTCCAAGAAAACTGGCAAGCCGGTGAAAGTGGTCTGGAGCCGCGAAGACGATATCAAGTTTGACTCCTACCATTCGGTGTCCGCGATGTACATGAAAGCTGCCTTGGGTGAAGATGGAAAACCTACCGCGTGGCTCCAACGTACTGTGTTTCCTCCCATCGGTTCGACGTTCAACGCCAGCGCTGTTTATTCCGATGCGGATGAACTTGGCCTGGGCTTCAGCGATTTGCCATTTGCGATTCCGAATCAGCGTTCCGAGAACGGGCCGGCCACCGCGCACGTGCGCATCGGCTGGCTCCGTTCCGTTGCGAACATTTATCATGCCTTCGCGATTCAGTCCTTCGAGGATGAATTGGCGCATGCGGCCGGTAAAGACCCGGTCGAGTACGCGCTCCAGCTTCTAGGGCCTGACCGAATCATTCCCAAGAGCGAGTTGCCGAAGGACTATTCGAATTACGGCGGAAGCTACGAGCAATATCCGATCGATACGGCCAGATTCAAGCGAGTGGTGGAGACCGCCGCTGAAAAGTCGGGCTGGGGGAAAACAAAACCGGGCAATGGCGCCGGGATTGGAATTGCCTTTCACCGCAGCTTTCTGACGTACGCAGCTTCGGTCGTCCAAATGCACATCGATGACGCAGGGCGCGTGTACATCGATCGAGTGGACTCAGCGCTCGATGCAGGGACAGTCGTGAATCCGGCGATGGTCATAAATCAGTTTGAAGGCGCTGCTGTGATGGGAACGAGCATCGCGTTCTATGGCTCGATTACGGCCACGAATGGCGCCATCGACCAATCGAACTTCAATGATTTCCCGATGGCGCGAATGAATACAGCCCCATGCGAAGTACATGTGCACATCGTGCCGAGCGATGCTCCTCCGGGAGGAGTGGGCGAACCCGGATTGCCCGCCTTCGCGCCAGCTCTATGCAACGCGATTTTTGTGGCGACGGGCAAGCGTATCCGCGAATTGCCTCTCTCCAAAGCGGGCTTAGCTTAAAGTGTTCAAAGGGTATTTGCTTTTTCTTGCTGTGCTCGCGGCAGCAGTATTCCCCGTTGGCGCCCAACGCAAACCGGTCCTCCCTCAGATCGATCTCCCACATCCGTATTATTTCCGCGAAATGTATTTGCCGCAACTGACGAGCGGGCCCAGCAGCGTGGCATGGTCGCCGGACTCGAAAGAAGTGGTGTATTCGATGGCAGGATCACTCTGGCGCCAGAAAATTGATTCGAAAGAAGCGCAGCAGATCACGGATGGCCCGGGTTACGACTACCAGCCGGATTGGTCTCCGGACGGAAAGAACGTCGTTTACGTTTCCTATCAGAATGATGCAATGGAGTTGTGGCTTCTGGATTTGGGCTCTGGAAAATCGCAGCAACTGACGAGCGGTGGCGCTGTAAACGTTGAACCGCGCTGGTCTCCAGACGGAAAACGAATTGTCTTTGTTTCGACCACGTACAATAAGCGCTTTCATATTTTCCGTGCGTATATAAACGGCGGAACACTCAGTAACGTGGTGCGGCTGACGGGAGAAACCAAGAGCGACCTGCCGCGCTATTACTACAGTGTTTTCGACACGGAGATTAGCCCAGTCTGGACGCGCGACGGCAAAGAAATCCTTTTCATTTCAAATCGCGGGCACATTCACGGCAGCGGTGGCTTCTGGCGTATGCGCGCGGAGCCTGGCGCCACAGCGCACGAGATTCACTACGAAGAGACGAACTGGAAAGCGCGCCCGGATTTTTCGCCGGAGGGCTCGCGCATGGCTTACAGCTCGTATCTTGGCGGACAATGGCACAACGTATGGGTGATTCCAGCGAACGGCGGCGATGCGTTCCCGCTCACTTACAACGGCTGGGATTCCACAAATGTGCGATGGTCACCAGACGGAAAACAACTTGCGTTCATTACAAACTACGGAGGGGCGCCAACTACGAGGATTGAGTTCCAAAGCGTTCCGGGTGGGCCGATGGGCGAGTTACAAATCGAAACGCGGAATTATATGAATCCGCGCGGCACCGTCCAGCTGCGCGTGGTGGACAGCAGCGGCAATGACTTGCCGGCTCGTGTTTGCGTAACCGATGAGAACGGAAGATTCCTTGCTCCAGATTCGGCTTGGATTCACGCTGATGATGGATTTGACCGAAGTGAGCGGCCGTTTGAGGCGCATTACTTCCACTTAGGAGAGATGGCCAGCCTTGTCGTGCCCGCCGGCAAGATCAAGATCGATGCAACGAAAGGATTTGAATATAAGCCGGTTATCCAAACTGTGGAAGTGCGACCCGGGGATTCCAAACGAGTCGAAATAAAACTGGCGCCTTTAGAGAACGGTTTGCCTGACGCAAAGAACTGGATCAGCTCCGACTTGCACGTGCACATGAACTACGGTGGTATTTACCAAGACACCGCGTCCCGTCTGTCCGAGCAAGCAAAGGCGGAAGGCCTACGTGTTGTCAGCAATCTGGTCGTCAACAAAGAGCAGCGATTTCCGGACATCGCGAGCGTCGGAGAGAACCAAGAAACGTCCGATCCCGGGAGCGTCGCGATCGTTAGTGGGCAGGAATTCCACACAAGCTATTGGGGACACCGTGGGCTCGTGGGCCTGCAAGGCTCGCTTCTCTTGCCGGGTTATGCCGAATATCCGAACACCGCAGCCGCGAGTCTGTATCCGATGAACGCCGACGTGTACGACATGGCGCACCTTCAAGGCGCGCTCGTGGGAGCGGTGCATCCCTTTGATGTAGAGCCCAATCCGTTTGCCAATCCCCCGGAGCGGATTACGGACGAGCTTCCCGTGGATGCTGCGCTGGGAAAATTGGATTACATGGAAATCGTCGGATTCAGCGATCATCGTTCGACAGCGGCAGTATGGTACCGCTTGCTGAATCTTGGATTCCGATTGCCGGCCGGCGCGGGAACGGATGCAACTGCGGATTACGCCGCTCCCATACGAGGGCATGTTGGAATGGACCGCGTCTACGTTTGGGTGCCAGACTTGCCTCCGACGACCAGTTCCTGGAAAGAGGGATTGAAACAAGGAAGGACGTTTGCGACAAACGGGCCTTTAATAGAGTTCACGCTTGGGGGACAACGAGTTGGGGACGAGTTGAAGTTTGATGGCGCGCAGGCGTCTGTGCCGTTTACTGCGAAGCTGCGGTCGATTGTGCCGCTGGATCATCTCGAAGTGGTGTGCAACGGCCGAGTCGCGCAAACGCTCAAGCTTGCTGGAGCTCGCGACTCCGCGGACGTCACCGCGACGCTCCCACTTAACGAAAGCGGATGGTGCGTGCTCCGGGCGTCGAGCGACAAACCCGAATATCCGGTGCTGGACAATTATGTTTACGCGACGACGAGCCCTGTGTACGTAACGCTCGGAGGCAAGCCGCCCCGTTCGCCAGAGGACGCAAAGTATTTTGCCGCATGGATCGGCCGGACGATTGACACGACATCACATTATCCCAACTGGAATTCACCTGTCGAAAAAGAATACGTGCTGAAGCGTCTTGAGGAAGCGAAATCGATCTTCGAGAAACTAAAGTAACCTCGTGCAGTACACTCACGGTCTGCAAAAAAGAACGCCGCGGCTGAAAATTGCCGCGGCGTCCAAAGAACCTAAAGAAACTACAAAGACTACTCGACGATGTGAATCGCTTCCTCGATGTGGTGGTGCGCCTTGTCGATGTGTTCGAGCGCGCGCTGCTGGAGTCCCTGGGCGAAGGCATTGTCTTCTTCCTGGGCGACGTCATTGTGGGCTTT
>Ga0265354_1000187_pt1 | contig 11337 bp, 10 predicted proteins | sample NZE1metagenome_FD_189074 | JGI IMG/M metagenome (GOLD analysis project Ga0265354, IMG submission 189074) | Rhizosphere microbial communities from Maridalen valley, Oslo, Norway - NZE1 | ecosystem: Host-associated > Plants > Roots > Rhizosphere > Soil | place: Norway: Oslo | collected 2017-09-14 | reverse complement strand
CGCGCCTGGTCGGCTGGGCCGCCCATCCCGGCGATCTCGATTCGTTCGCAACTCGGCTTCGAGATGCAAACATCGCCTTCGACGGCCCGAATCCCGGCTCGCGCAAACGCCCCGATGGACGTCTCCTCCAATGGAAAACTCTCAATCTCAAGGACAATCACGCCGGCTTGCTACCCTTCTTCATCGAGTGGAGCGCCGACACTGTCCATCCCTCCGCCGACTCGCCCGCGGGTTGCCGTATTGTTCGGTTCCAAATCACAACTCCGGAGTCCGAGCAGCTAGGCAAGACGATGGCAATCCTGAGGCTCGATGTGAAAATCGCAAAAGCCGAAAAAGCACAACTTCGCGCGACCATTGCAGGTCCAAAAGGTGAGCTTGCCCTCACTAGCTAGAACACATAACCGCAAACAAGGTTGAACGCGATGAGGGGAACCCTCTGGATTGTTCAATGGGGTTGTGTAGGTGTATTCGGAGCAGCCCTCTGCTATTGGTCTGCACAGCTTTCATTATTTTATAACGCTTGGACTACAAGGCTTCGAGAACGGCATCCGTATATCAATCCACCTCCTACCGATGATGCACGGAATTCAAATACCAGAATAATGAAATGGCTCTTTCGCATTCTCGGCGCGTTCCTCCTTCTGCTGGCTATCGTGGTGCTACTGGGCATTCGACACTTTCGCTAATCTATCCCCTACCAGTTTGGGTATTGCCGGGCAACCCGCCGAGCATGCTATACTTTGAAACCCGTCCCCGGCTCGTTTTCGGCTGTGGGTGGGGATTTATAACGATTCGAGGCCCAGCCCGGCGAGGCGGGCTGCAAGGCGCCTTTTAGCACTTAGGGGGGAATATCGCAGAACGCAACTTCCGGCAGAGTGACCGTATCCGAGTTAACGAAAGGATCCGGGCGCGTGAACTCCGGGTGATTGATGAAGACGGCGGCCAGCTTGGCGTCATGCAGCCGTTCGAAGCGCTGAAACTAGCGCGCGAGCGCGGGCTTGACCTGGTGGAAATCTCGCCCACGGCGGATCCTCCAGTTTGCAAGATCACCGACTACGGCAAGTACCTCTATCAAGCCAATAAAAAAGCGCACGAACAGCGCAAGAGCAGCCGTGGCTCGCAGCTCAAAGAAGTGAAGTTTCGTCCCGCGACCGCAGAGCACGATTATCAGGTTCGCAAAAACCAGATCATCCGCTTCCTCGGCGACGGCCACAAAGTTCGCGCGATGATTTTCCATCGCGGCCGCGAAATGGCGCACCAGGAAGTAGGCCGCGCCAAGATGAACCGGCTTTTGGTGGAAATTGCCGACCAGTGCCAGATCGAAACGATGCCGAGAATGGAAGGCAACGTTCTTGTCGCACTGCTCGCGCCGAAAAAAGGCGTTTCGGTAGCCAAGCCCAGCGGCCAGTCAACGGCCAACGCGCAGCAATCGCAGTAGAATTTGGATTTGTAGGGGCACGGCACGCCGTGCCCGTCCGTCAACGAGCGGAGCAATTGAGAATCGCAGCGGCGGTGAAAGTACCGCCCGTCAAGGAGAGTATTTCAAGTCATGCCACGGAATTCGACGAAACCAAAACTGAAACTGAAAACCCATCGCGGCGCTAGAAAGCGTTTCAAGATCACCGCGAACGGTAAAATCAAACGGATGCACTCCGGCAAACGCCACTTGATGGGCACGAAAGCCCCCGGCCGCATGCGCAAACTAAAGAAACTGACGCTGGTCAGTCCCAGAGACGTTGCCGCCGTCCGCCAAATGCTACCCTACGGCTAGAGCCGTAAGAGTTTTCGCGCGGATAGTTACATTTAACACGCGCAATAATTTTCTTCGTAGGGGCACGGCATGCCGTGCCCTTCCGATTAAAACGCAGGACGCAAGTCTCGCGTATCGTGCCAGGCAGCGCTTCACGGGTGCCTGCCGGCCGATAAGCCGCAAAAATGTTTGCCGCAAGGCAAACAAAAGCGGCCAGCAACAAATCAGAGACAAACCCGCTGCCTGACGCGTATTTTCTCGCGCGAGCGCACCGTTTTTGTCTCCCAAACTTAAGGAGAAAAACCCATGGCACGCGTAAAACGCGGCACAAAGCGCCGCGCCCGTCGTAAAAAGTATCTCAAACGCACAAAAGGCTTCTTTCTAACAAAGAGCAAGCTGTACCAATCCGCACAAGAAGCTGCGAATCGCGCCGACCGCTACGCCAAGCGCGATCGCCGCGTAAAAAAGCGCGAATATCGCAAACTGTGGATTCAGCGTATAGGCGCAGCCGCCCGCAACAACGGCCTAACCTATGGCCAACTTATTCACGGCCTCAAAGCCGCGGGTGTCTCCCTCGATCGCAAAATCCTGGCCGACATCGCGGTGAAAGACGCCGCCGCCTTTACAAGCCTGGTAGCCAGCGCCAAAGCTGCCGCGCCACCCCAAGCCAAAAAGGCGTCGTAGCCGTTTCGAACTCTGTAGGGGCGGGGCTTTGTTTGCCCTGAGTTTCGAAGGGCCCCGCCCAGCTTCTTGCGTGGATCCCATTTTTCCGTAGGGGCACGGCACGCCGTGCCCCTACGGTGTAATGTACTTCGCGAATATGCCGATCAACGAAAACCCAACCGGCAAGACTCTCGCGCTTCTCGGCGTCACTCAAGCCGATCAGGTCGCAACGCTCGTCGCTGAAATCCGCTCACGCTTCGACACCGAATCCGCGTCCATCCACGACGAATCCGCCTGGAAAATTTTCCGCGACGCGTGGCTAGGCCGCAAATCCGGCGTCCTCGCACAAATCACCGATAACTGGCTCAAACCCGCCCCTCCCGATCTAAAACGCGCCGTAGGCGCCGGCCTGAACGAGCTCCGCGCCCGCGTCGAATCGCAAATCGAATCCCGCCGCCAAGCCATCGAATCCGGCGCCGACCAATCCGCCCTCGCTCACGAACACATCGATCTTTCTCTCCCCGGGGTACAACGTTCCGTCGGCTCCCATCATTTAATCCGCCAGGTCTTCCAGGAAATCGAAGACATCTTCGTGTCCATCGGATTCTCCGTTGTCGAAGGCCCCGAAATCGAAACGCCGTATTACAATTTCGAAGCGCTCAACATTCCCGAATTTCATCCGGTCCGCGACGACATGGACACCTTCTATCTCGATCTGCCCAAAGGTGCTCCGACACCGCTTCTTCTCCGCACACACACGTCGCCGATGCAGATTCGAACGATGGAAAAGCGCAAACCACCCGTCCGCGTTATCGTTCCTGGCAAGGTCTATCGACGCGATAATCCCGACGCCACACATTCCTTCATCTTCCATCAAGTCGAAGGCCTGGCCGTCGACGCGGACATCACGTTTTGCGACTTCACCGGTACCATCGAATATTTCGTAAAACAATTTTTCGGCCCCGGCGTAAAAACGCGCTTCCGCCCCAGCTATTTTCCGTTCACCGAACCGAGCGTCGAGTTCGACGTTTCCTGCATTTTCTGCGGCGGCAGTGGTACGAGCGCCGGCGGCGGCACCTGTTCCAAGTGCAAAGGCGCCGGCTGGATCGAACTCTTCGGCGCAGGCATGGTCGACCCCGCCGTCTATGGCTTCGTCAACTATGACGCCAAAAAAGTCAGCGGCTTCGCCTTCGGCATGGGCATCGACCGCCTCGCCATGCTCAAATACCAAATCGACGACATCCAGGTTTTTTTCCAAAACGATGTGCGCTTCCTGCGCCAGTTCCCATGAGGAGCGTGCGACAAGCATTTGTAGGCGTCGGGCTTTAGCCCGACATCCGGCTTCTTGGCAATAAACATGACCTTCACCGACTCCAAGCAGCGCTTCTCCAATCGCGTAGCCGACTACATTCGCTACCGTCCCGGTTATCCGTCGGCCGTACGCGACGTCCTCCGCAGTGAGTGCGGTCTGAAATCAGGTCATGTGGTAGCCGACATCGGTTCCGGGACGGGCTTCTTGAGTGAGCTCTTCCTGGAAAATGGCAATCGCGTCTTCGGCGTCGAGCCCAACGAAGCAATGCGACAGGCAGGCGAAGAATATCTTGCCTCTTATGACGGTTTTGCAAGCGTCGAGGGCTCCGCCGAATCCACGGCGCTCGATGACGCGAGCGTAAATTTTGTCACCACAGGCCAGGCGTTCCACTGGTTCGACCAAAACGCCGCCCGCAGCGAATTTACACGCATCCTAAAGCCCAGTGGCTGGGTCGCCGTGATTTGGAATGAGCGTTTGACGGACACAACGGCTTTCCTGCGCGATTACGAAGCTTTGCTTCGAAAATTTGGCACGGACTACGCCACAGTGAAAGAAAGCTATCCAAGCGAGCAGCACATGCGCGATTTCTTTGGCGCGGGCCATTGCAGCTCGCGAATGGTCCCGAATTTCCAGGAATTCGATTTTGATGGCCTCGCCGGACGTCTGCGCAGCAGTTCCTTCATCCCCGCGGCCGACGCGCCGAATTACGCACCAATGATGGAAGAACTCCAGCGAATTTTCGCCGCGTACAATCAGGCCGATCGAGTCCGCATGGAATATTCCACGCACATCTATTTCGGCCACCTGGAAGGCGCCCGATAGTGCGCCCGCCATCCATTTGCGCAATCTGTTCTTGTAGGGACGAGCGGGTGCCCCACCCTCGTTGTTTGAGGGTGGGTCTTCGCGGTCTGACGGAGCTAGGCCTTCGCCAGACGGAGCAAAGCTGACAAATGAAGGTCATCTACAATTGGCTGAAAGAATTCGTTGACGTGACCGCTCCGCCAAACGAAGTAGCCTCGAGACTGGCTCTCTCCGGCACCAACATCGGCAGCGTCGAAAACGGCCCGCACGGCGCGGTCATCGATGCTGAAGTCGGTTCGAATCGTCCCGATTGCCTCGGCCACTACGGAATTGCGCGCGAATTGGGCGCCGTCTATAAGCTCCCCCTGAAGCCGGTACTGCCGAAGCCCGCCGAAGGCACAGTAAAAGCAGCTGACGCCGTAAAAGTTGAAATTCAATCTCCCGAGCTCTGCGGCCGCTTTACCGCCCGCGTCATTCGTGGTGTAAAAATCCAGCCGTCTCCAAAATGGCTCAAGGATCGTCTCGAAGCCAGCGGCGTTGCCAGCATCAGCAACGCCGTCGACGTCTCCAACTACGTCATGCTCGAGCTCGGCCATCCGCTTCACACGTACGACTACGACAAAGTCCGCGATCACCGCATCGGCGTCCGTCGCGCAAAAGCCGGCGAAAAAATTCGCACCCTCGACGGCCTCGAACGCACTCTCAATTCTTCGTTGTCGGTTGTCTACGATGGCGACGGCTCCCGCGCCGTTGGCATCGCCGGCATTATGGGCGGCGCCGACACAGAAATTTCCTTCTCCACGAAAAACATTCTCATTGAGTGCGCCTGGTTCGAACCCATCGCCGTTCGCAAAGCTGCGCGTTCCCTGAAACTTCACACGGAAGCTTCTACGCGCTTCGGCCGCGGTGTCGATCCCGAAACGGCAGAACTAGCTTCACGCCGTGCCGCTGAACTCATCCTGCAACTCGCGGGCGGTGAACTGCTCGCGGGCGTCGTCGATGTCTATCCCGGCAAACGGGCCGCGAAAAAGATCCACCTGACGCGCACCGAATTTCTCCGCGTCATGGGCGCCGACGTTCCCGACAAAGAAATCGAAACTATTCTTAGTTCGCTCGGTTTCGCGCCCGTTCGAGTCGGCGAAAATCGCGGCGCTGAAGGCTCACTGCTGGCCGCATGGGAGTGCACGCAGCCAAGTTGGCGCGCCGAAGTGGAACGCGAAATCGATCTGATCGAAGAAGTCGCGCGCATCTATGGCCTCAGCAAATTTCCACCACGCCTGCCCGCCGCCCGCCAAGGCGCGCAGCGTCTCGCGAAATTCGAACCGGAGTTGCGGGTCCGCGAACGCCTCATCGGCCTAGGCTATCGCGAAATCCTGACGATTCCTCACGTGGCCGAAGAACGCGACGCGCTTTTCCGCCCCGAAGGCATAAGTCCCGCGCGCCTTGCGAACCCACTTTCCGAAGAAGCTAGCGTCCTCCGTTCGAGCGGCCTGGTCACGATGGCTGCCGCTCTCGAATGGAATCTCAATCACGGTCAGCGAAATGTACGCCTCTTCGAAATCGGCCGCAGCTATCGCCTGGAAGGAAGTGCCGCCGTCGAGACCCCAGTTCTGACCATCGGTGCAACAGGCGAAGCCCGTCAAAAGGGAATCATCGAAGGCGAAAACGCGCGCGTGTACGAATTCGCCGATCTGAAAGGCGATCTAGACGCTATCGGCGCGCTAGCCGGCGGTTTCGAATGGAAGGAAGGCGGAGCTGCATGGACTCACGCCGCTCGCCGCGGAGCAGTTCACCTAAACACCGTCATTTCGAGCGAAGCGAAAAATCTCTCTTCGATTGGTGCGCCGGCCACGACCCCGGATTCCGTTTCGCTCGGAGTCGCAGGACAACTTGCGCGACGCGTTGCCGAAAAATTCAAATTGCGCCAGGAAATATTCTTAGCGGAAATCGAACTCGATTCGTTGTACGCACAGATTCGCAGGACGAAAGAAGAACGGCGCTACGAGCCACTTCCACGTTTCCCGGCCGTCGAGCGCGATTTTTCTCTTCTACTCGCCGACGGCACCGAGTTTACCGATGTTGTGAAAACGATTGGCGCACTGAATATCGGTGAGATCACTTCGATTGAAGCGGCAGACTTATTCCGCGGCAAAAATGTCCCCGCCGGAAAATACTCTCTGCTAGTGCGCGTAACATTTCAAAGCCGCGAAGCCACGCTGACCGACGCTCAGACCGCCGACTTCTCCGCCAAAATTGTCGCCGCACTCGAAAAAAAGCTCAGCGCCCAGCTCCGCGCAAGCTAACGAGTATATGGGCACGATTCATCGTGCCCGACGGTTGAGTCAGCATCGCAACTTTGTAGTGGCACAGCATGCTGCGCCACTACCACCAAGATGTGATATCTTCGGCTAGTCGATACCCCATGAGCACACCCGTAAAAGTCGAAATCTTCGGCCAGATGTACACGATTCGCGGAGAACTGGATGAAGCCTACGTCCAGAAACTCGCGCAATACGTGGATGAAAAAATGCAAGCCATCGCCGCAGGCACTGCCACGGTCGACACGCAAAAAGTTGCCGTCCTAGCCGCTCTCGCCATCGCCGACGAACTCCACAGCATCCAGAAAGACCGCGGCGACCGCGAAGACCTGATGCGTGAACAAGCCGAGCGCTGCCTCACCCTAGTCGAACGCGCCCTGAAACAAACCGCTTGAAGGTCGCTCCGTCTGCGTTTGGAAATCTCATCGATCAACACACAAACTGCAAAAGCAGATTCCTCGCTATGCTCGGAATGACAATTTGAAACTACTGAATCTCACCTCATTGGCTCCAGCTAGTGGGGGTGCGGTCCCAGCGGTGGGGACGGAGTTGCGAGTGGAGGGCCGCGGGCAGCGAGCCTTTTTCGCCTGCGGCGATGTTGGATTCGACGTTTTTGAGTTTGCGCATGCCGGGAATTATTGTCGCCACGTCTTTGTTGTTGAGAATGAAGCGCAGAGCCATTTCCGCCATGGTCATGCTGTCTTTGAGAAGAGGCTTGAGCGCGTCGGCGTGGGCCACACTGCTTTTGAGATTTTCCGCGACGAAATAGGTGCTGCGCCAATCGTTTTTGGGCCAAGTGCTTTCGAGTGTGAGGATCCCCGCGAGCGAACCTTCATCGAACGGGCAGCGAGCGATAACGGCGACATCTTTTTCGCGGCACGCGGGAAATAGCTCGTCCTCGGGATTTTGATCGAAGATGTTGTAGATGACCTGGACAGCGTCGACGAGGCCGACGCGCACGGCGCGGATTCCGTTCGCAGGTTCCCAGCGATTGAGGCTGATGCCGACCGCGCGGACTTTGCCGCTGCTGCGCAGATTTTCGATCGCGCGGGGCAATCGCTCGTCATCGAGCCATTTGTCTTCCCAAGTGTGAAACTGGATGAGTTCGAGACTTTCGACGCCGATGTTCGCGAGACTTTTTTCGACGTACTCGACGATGTATTCGGGCGGATAGCAATCGTCGAGAGAAAATTCGCGGCGGCTGGGCCAGCGGCGATTTTTCGGCGGAATTTTTGTGGCAACGTAAAGTGTTTTGTCGGGCCCGCCGGCGACGGTGCCTTGGTTAGCGCGCAGAATTTTTCCAAGAAGCTGCTCGCTGTGGCCGTCGCCATAAGCCCACGCGGTATCGAAAAAGTTGCAGCCGAGATCGACGGAACGCTGCAGCGACGCGAGCGATTCCTTATCTTCCGAACCGGTCCAACCGGCCATGCCCCACATGCCGTACCCAACTTCGCTGACGTTCCATCCGGTGCGGCCAAATCTGCGGTAGTGCATGGGTGGTTGTCTCCTTATTTTGGAGTGCACATTATACGCAGATGGAGTCGTGCGCGCCTTGCCGATGTCTTGTGCTTCCTGCTACCACAAAAAAAGAAAGAGGACGCGATGAATCGCGCCCCTACAAGGGAGTAGAGCAGGATTAGTAGCGCCAGCTTGTGGTATCGGCGCCTGGGGGCGCGGTTTTGAGCATGTGAGACTCGGATTCGCGTAGGACGCGTTGGGTGAAGGTTAGGCCGCCTTCGCGGGTGGTGCTGCCTGGGGGGCCGGTGTAGCAGTGGGGTTGGTCGACGCCGTAGTCGAAGGTGGCGTCGGAGTGGGGGGCGGTCGTGGATTCTAGGGCGTGTTGCATTAGGTGGACAGCGCCATCAAGGAAGAAGGTGTCGGCGGTGCCAACCATTACGTGGAGTTTCCCTTGAAGCTTGGGGCCTAGCGTTTTCCAGTCGCGCTGCAGGATGGCCGTCAGGTCGTAGTGCTCGCGCCAGTAGGCAGCGACTTCTTTATTGATTACGCCGGTGCGCTGGTTCCAAATTTCGGCGGGGTAGCCGTCAGGGCCGGCGGGGCTGAAGACGGCTTGCCAGATGTCCCACTGTTCGCCGGAGCGGCCGTGGGTGCCGAGGACGAGTTCCCAGCGATTCGTGCCTTCGGTGGTGGCGAGGATGATGCCGGGCGGAGTGCGCATTTCGGACTGGGCGATGCGGCCGAAGGGGCCGATGGTCCAATAGGCGTTGGGGTCGTCGTAGATGTTGACAGTCTGGTAGGCGTGGAAGTCGACGGGGTCAGGACAGGCTCCATAGGCGCCGTTGAAATCGTCGGGGTACAAAATTTGCGTGGCTAGAGTTTCCCAGCCGCCGGTGCTACCGCCGTAAACGGCGCGCGCCCAGCCCTGGCCGATGCCGCGGAATTGCTTTTCGATAGCGGGGATCAGTTCGCGATTGATGGCTTCGCCGTAGGGGCCAACGTTGGCGGAATCGACGGCGTAGGAATCGTCATAGTAGGGATTGGCGTGCTGGACTAGGAGAAGCAGCATGCGGGGGAGCTTGCCGGTGGTCCAGTCCTGGTAAAACTTGTATTGAGTTTGGGCGCGATCGAGTTGGTAGCCGGTCATGCCGGGGTCGGGAGGAGTGGTGCGGAAGCCCGTGAAGTCGTGGGGGAAGTGACCGTGATCGAGGAGAAGAGGATAGCGGGCGTTGGGATGGGAGGCCCAGCCTTCGGGGAGGACGACGATGGCGCCGAGATACATCGGACGGCCCCAGAATTTGGTGAGAGCCTCACTTTGAATTTTGATGTGCTTGACCCACTCGGTGTCTTTAGCGGGCTCAATGGGCGGGACAATTTTCGTGAGATGGATCTGGATCGGGGCGGCGTTTGCGGCGGCGGGATCGATGTGAATTTTTTCGGGGACGCTATAGAAATTGCCAGGCTTGGTGTCCCAGTGCTGGCCTTCGCCTTCGTCCATGGGGAGCTTGACGGTGTGGCCGTCAGCGCGGTGGAAAGTAGTGTATTTGTTGAAGACGCCCTGGACCCAGTAATCGCCGGCGGGGAGATCGCGAAAATTGGTCGTGGGGTAGCCGAGAGCGTCATCGGAGATGATCGCGTTTTGGCCGGGGACAAGAGAATCAACATCGACGCCGAAAACTTGCTGGGAGTTCACTTCTACTTCGAGGATTTGGGTGCGAGGCTCGGGGTCGTCTTTGGTGGCGATGACGACGTAGACGCGGCCGTCGAGCGGAGTGGAGCTGAGTTTCGAATCGAAAGAGATGGCGAAGCGAGGTTGCGCGACGGTTTTTGCGGCTGGAGCTTGCGGCGCAGCCTGGAGAATTGCGGGGAACGCAGCGAGCGCGACGAACGCCAGGAGGTGGGCCAGCGTGCAGAGGAGAAACTTGCTTGTGGTTTTGCGCGAGACGCTGCGATCATTTTGTGAGCCAAGCGGCATCAGGATTTTCCTTCGCGAAAATTGGAGTGCGTTTCTGGAGCCGCGTCATTGTAGCCGAGTGTTCAGAGAATGTCTGCGTCGGGCTGGCGCGCGCGTAAGTCAACGCAAGAAAGGAGCGTGGCTGAAGCCACGCTCCTACACAAACGCTAGGAGAGACAAATCGCAGGGAGTAGAGCCGTCAGCGGAAATCAGGCTGCGACAGCGGCGGTTTTCTTGGTGGTCTTGCGGCTCTTTTGTAGAATTTCGCGTTCGGCGCGTACCCAGTCTTCGAGAGGGTTGCCGGGAGCGCCGTTGCGCTCGAGATAAATTTCGTAGGCGCGCAGCTCGATTTTCCGCTCAGGGGAAATCCTTTTGGCGGAGGGGGATTTACTTTTCGCCGTCGTACCATTTCCGTTTGTTCTTGCCATAAGCTCCTCGTCAGGCTGTGACCCGCAGCCCAGATTCCTACCTTTCGAGAAATGCCGGCCTTGTGCGGCCAGATCGCTGATCTAAAATCGTCTTCGAACTGAGAGACACTGTTCGAGAAACAACGTTTCTATTATGAGAGCGAACGCGCCCAGAAAGGTAAACGAAATTTGAATGGAGCGTATCGAATTCTGCAATAATCCGCGCACGAAGAGGCTGCGGAAGAAACGCGCGTAGTATCGAAGATCCTGCTGTGCGGTCACGACACGGGGTTGCTTGTAGCTCAGGTCTTCTGCGTGGCTTAGCTTGCTGCTCTTAAATGGAGAACAAGTTGCCGGCGTGAAGCCGCTTGTCGCTGGGGTGGCTCGGGGGTATGCTTCCCAGCGGGCGCTTGCGATAAGCGCTTGGGGCGGGGAGGGAATGAAGATGAGGCGAATTGGATTAGTAATGGCGGGTTTGCTGATGAGCGGAACGATTTGTTCGGCGCAGGATGCTGCGCCGACGGGGCCGGTGGCAAATCCAGTGACGACGATGGTGAAAAGTCAATTGACGCGCTACGAAAAAAATATGGTTTCGGCGGCAGATTCGATGCCGGCGGAGAAATATGGATTTAAACCGACGGCGGAAATGAATTCGTTCGGGCACGTGGTGATGCACA
>Ga0265354_1000186_pt1 | contig 11386 bp, 10 predicted proteins | sample NZE1metagenome_FD_189074 | JGI IMG/M metagenome (GOLD analysis project Ga0265354, IMG submission 189074) | Rhizosphere microbial communities from Maridalen valley, Oslo, Norway - NZE1 | ecosystem: Host-associated > Plants > Roots > Rhizosphere > Soil | place: Norway: Oslo | collected 2017-09-14 | reverse complement strand
TCCGTGCGCTCCGAGTGCCTTGTACGAATCGGTAAAGGCTGACGGCTCTACTGAGATGCGGAAGTTCGCGAAGGGCATGGAGCCTCGACTAGCTATCATCTCGCTCATGAAAGCCAATGTGTGTGTGATGGAGCGATCTGCCAGATGTTGGGCACAACCGCGGGTGAGATTTCACGAGTTCGTAAGAGTTTGAAGGCGGCATGAACCTTCGGAGGCGTAAGAGATTGAGGAAACTCCTGATCTGCAGGGTCGCTGCTCCAGGAAGGCGGGGAACACAAAGATGTACCGACTCTCAACACGCCGTAGAAAGGACTAGGCAGCCCACGGGTGAGCCAAGTTCAATCCAGATTAGTGGCCCTGCACATCCGGAGCGGAGGCAGTAATGGTAAACACATTAAATGGCAACGTCCTCCCAGGAGTTGCTGCACCAGCCCCATGCAGTGAACAGGATCGCGAAGGGGACAGTGTGGGACCGCCGAATTGGGTCTGGCCAACACAATATCCCAATGCTTTTGACATAGCGGTGAACACCCTGGCGGGGGCAACTGTACCGGGTGTGTCAGGCGAGGTGCCTGCGGTCAGGGAATTGTGTATACCGAAGACGATCTATGTGGACTTTGGAGACTGACATGGTGAACACCCTGAATGGCAACGAGCTTCCAGTCGACCACGTTCCTGCCCCGAATCACGATGCTCCTATATCTGCTGTTCACCGCGATGCCCGCAAGGGTATTACAGTGAACCCCAATCTCATTAAAAGGACGCCTGGACCGGGAGAAGCCTCCAAGGGCGAGAACAGGGATTTCGTAGACGGACTCGCGAGAGTTATACGTGGAGCCTGAGGTTACCTGAGGGTATTGATACCTGGAGGCGCTTGTGTCAACTCTTCTGGTGAATGAACCAACCCTTCGTGATTTAGAAATTGAGAAGGTTTTTAAGGAATTGATTCACGAGGACTTTGGTTGCAATAAGCCATCACACACTCCCGACCGTGTATTGAAATCCCACGAAGCCGTCCCACCTATTCCGCAGAGGAACATTCCCAGCCAGCTACTGATCAAGCTCAGGAAGGATCACAATGATTGGCATGTGACACAGAATATGAATGTTCGTACCTGCCCCTTCTGTTCCGATGAGAAGCCATTCCAGACAAGGTTTATTCAACGGGATTTGACTGCTGAGGACAAACCGATTCTAGGAAAAAGCAGCAAGGGTAGTGCGGCTATGGGGGTCTTCCAGCGCGGATATATGGAGGTCCTTTCCTGGAAGTGCTCGCCGTTCTATATTTCCGTAGCATCAGGTAGGGGTGATTCACTTAATCGTCTGAGGCAGTCTAATGGACTGCTTGGCAAGTTTGTGAGGAAGTACGAAGCAGAGATAACTGTCGAGTCTCTACCCAGAACGGTCGAGCAGCTGAATCAAAGGGGTGATTACGTCCAGGGTAAACGAGCAGAGTTGGGGTGGAAGTACCCGAAATCCGGATGCCGTTGGGAACGGACAGAGTTGGAAATGATCTTGGGTTAGCCCTCCTCTAGTACCAAAGGACTAATTTAGTACTGTTCCCGCCAGTTCGTTGGAAGAAATTCCCACCTAGTTGTATTGGAAGAGATGATAACCATCCAATTTACGAACCGTGCTATGAATAGAACCGCGATTGATTCGACGGCCAAAGGAGATGCTGTGGCCCGTCGAAGATTCCAAAGAGGCAGTGTGTACTTGAGTAAAGCAAGAACCGTTTGGCTGGGGATGTACTCAGAATATGTCCTCGATCCAAACGGTGTGGAACAACGAAGACGAAGGCAAGTGATTCTCGGTCCAGTTCGCAAAGCGAGCGGGGAAGAGATGCGGAAGAAGGAAGCACAGCGACTCCTACAGCCTTACGTAGATCGCGTGAACTCTTCTATCTCTAACCTCACTCGTGAGTGCAAGAGCTTGACGTTCGAGGCTTTTGCAGTGATCTGGGAACGGGATTACCTGTGCCAGAAGAAGCCATCCACTCAAGCAACTATGCGGGGACACTTAAAGCGGCTCAAGAAGTTCTTCGGTCAAGTGGACATACGGCAGATAGGAGCGGCTGATTTACAACGCCTCATTGCCGACATGCAGAAAGGAGGGAAGCACGCACCCAAGACAATCAAAAATCTCTGGGTGACTGTCCGCTTGATTTGGAGCGCGGCTCTTGATCAGGGCTACGTTGACCGAGTTCTTCCTAAACCAGGCCTCCCGAAAGCGTTCAAGAGGAAGCCTCGGTATTTTCATCTTAACGACGTAGCGCGGATCATTGTTGCGTCGGAAGCTGAAAACCGGTGCTTCTATTGGCTTGCAGCAGAGACAGGTCTACGGGCAGGAGAGCTAGCGGGGTTGACGATCGGCAGCGTGACCCATCATGGTCTTGTCGTTGACCAATCTGTGTGGAACGGTGTCGCAGATACTCCGAAGACTCAGAGTGCTCTTAGAACTCTGGCTATATCTCCGCAGCTAGCCATCATGCTGTTAGTGCACGGGAAGCGTCAACTCGATCGGGGACACAAGTACCTGTTCTCGAACTCGAAGGGATCGCCGCTAGACATGAACACGTTTCGGACGCGGAAGATGCTGCCGTTGCTTCGCTCGTTGGACATTAAACAGGCGGGGTACCACGCATTCCGACACTTCAATGCTTCTTTTCTCAACGCACTCCGGGTACCCCTAAAGACGATTCAGGAACGGCTCGGTCATGCTTTTGCCGGGTCGTTGACTTTGGATGTCTACACCCACTCGGAGTGGAAAGAGAACTATGAGGCTGCGAGGCTGTTGGGAGAGTCTATCGAGAAGGCCGTGAATTCTGTCAACGTAAGTGCAATTCAACAAAAAGGGCTCCCGGTTGGAGCACCGGAAGCCCTTGAAGCAGCGTAACTTAATGGTTGCGGGGGTCAGATTTGAACTGACGACCTTCGGGTTATGAGCCCGACGAGCTACCAGGCTGCTCCACCCCGCGTATTCATACTACGCGACTTGCCGTACTACTGCAACTCCAGCTTCTTGAGTGACCACACAAGGAATCGAAATTTGCGGAATTTTTTTAAAAAAAGAAAAGCACAACTCAAAGCGCGGCAAAAACTTTACCAGGTATTGTAGGCCGTTCCATCGAATCCGGAACTGAGCGGGGAATGCGAATGCACGTCGACCATCCCTGTGATCACTTGATCCGGACTCAGCACGACATTGTCGAATGTCGGGTCCCAATCCGCGGCCTGAGTCATGGGATCGACAGGTACTTCCCGTAGATAACCGGCTTGGTGAAGGTCTTCGAGCGATTGTGGCGCAGCCTGCTTATCGAGCGTGTAATTGTCAATCGCTTCGCGCAATACCTGCAAATCGTGTTTCAGCACCGCTTCGCGCGAGCGCCGGATAGTCATGTCATATCGTCCAGCGGCCAATCCCAGCAGAATAAAAATGATCGCAATCACAATCATCAACTCAATCAGCGTAAACCCGCCGTTCGAGCTCCGCGCCGTGCGCTTCCCTCCGGCCATTCCGCTTACCATGTCTCTTCTGATTTTGTTCATCTCAATACCTCGACCAAACTACCAGTCGCTATACTTTGTCCCATCCAGCGCCGTGCCCGACGACTTGGAGTACACATCAAAAACATTTTTCCCGCCCCAACTTGTCGAGTCCGGATCGTCGCTAATCGAGCGCAATCCCCAGTCCGCTCGTCCAGTCATCGGATCGACGGGGATCTTCCGCAGAAAACGCAGCCTCTTGTCGTCGCCTGCTCCCAGCTGCACGCCTTTCACCAGCGTTTCCAAATCCGGCGGATAATTCTCGCTCCCAACTTCCGTCCGAAACTTGTGCTGATCAGCCAGGTCTTTGTACCGGTCGATGGCGTCCTTCATTGTCCGCAGGTCATAGTGAAGTTCTGACTCCTTCTGGCGGATCACCGTATATTTGAAAACCGGCAGCGCCATGGAAGACAGAACCATCAAGATGGAGCAAGCAATAATCAATTCGAGCAGCGTCATTCCCGCTGTTAGAGAAAGGCGCCGAGGTCGTGAACTTCTATTGGACCAAAAGCCGCGACACAACATCGTTCATTTCCTCTTGCTTGGACTAAGGCTGAACCTGCACCGTGGCCTCATTCGTGACCAATGGAATGGGCCGCTGCTGCGAATCTTTGGCGTTCTGTTGAGTGATCGTCAAATTCGACGAGCCCGGCGCAATTCCCTTAATCACAATTCCGAGAAGAGTGCCGCTTCCGCTCACGCCTTGGGTATTTGGCTGACGCGTCGCGGAAATGATGCCCTGGCCCTTCTCCGCGTTGAGACTCTTCACGATAGCGATTTCCTGCGTGCCTCCGGAGAGGAATCCGCCATGCTGTCCTTCGCTCACCGCGTGCTGTACGTCCTCAATGCTGATTATCGCCGGATTGTATTGCAGCAACATCGGTATCGAGAATAAGTCGCTTACATTTTCCACAACCACCGCGATTGTCTTGGTCTCGCCCACCTTCAAGGACAGTGCCTGCGGTTCAAATCGCAGCTTTCCAGGTTGGCCTTGCGGCGGATTCAAAGATGCTGCATTCGGCGCACCGCCTGCGCCCGGGACGGCCTGTGTCGTTCCGGGTACAACTCCGCCTGGAGCTTGCGAAGCTGGCTTCGGAACTTGCGGCGTTGGCGTCCGGGATTCGCTTTCGAGTTTTACCTGAATATTCTGATCTGAACCCGTGTAAATCCCCCGCAAATTTTCCTTCGTCCAATCCGGCAGCCGCACGATGTGCGGAATCAGCATGATTAATACTTCGTCTTCCTGATGTTCCACGCTGTCGCTCGAGAACAAATACCGTATGACGGGAATCTTCGCCAGCCCGGGCCACCCGTTCAACGTCTTCGTATCGGTTCTCTGGATGAGGCCGCCGAGAATGTAAGCCTCACCATCTCCCAATCGAATATCGTGTTCAACAACACGCTGGCTGATAATCGGCTGGCTGATTCCACCGATAGTGGATGTGCCTGTAACTGAAGACACTTCGATCTTTATCTTCAGGCTGACGTCGTGATTCGGGTGCACGCGCGGCGTCATGTCAATATTCACGCCAACGTCCTGATACTGGAATTGCGTGTTGACCAGCGGATTCACCAGGCCTGCGGAGCCTACTGAGCCCACACCAACACCCGCTTGAAAGCTGCCCGTTGCAATCGGGATGCGGTCGCCGATTTTGAGTTTTGCTTGCTGCCCGTCCACGGAGCGAAGCTCGGGGTTCTGAATGATCTTTGTGAAAGTGTCGGTGAGCACAGCGTTGGCAGTAAAGTTCGGGAGCGTGACTACGTAATCACTGCCATTCAGATGAGCTAGTGTGTTCAGAGTGATGTTGTTCGTTGTTGTGGATGTTGTCGCCGTGCCTCCAGCTCCACCTGTAACTGTGCCTGGAGTTGTTGTAGTCGCATTCGGATTTATGGCAATCGAGGCGGTTTGTCCCGGCTGGATTCCCAGAACCCGCAGACGATCCGAACGCGCCTCCAGCACTTCCACCTGAACCACCACTTCTGGTTTGGCTTTATCAATGTCATCGAGCACTTTACCGACGAGTTTCAGCACGTCCGGAGTCGCCCGGATGATAATTGCGTTTTGCGAGTTCAGTTGCTGGACGCGCTTCAAATCAAACAACTGGCGAAGCCCGGTTAGAATTTCTGTCAGGTCCTGCGGTGTTACTGTGTTCGACAGATAAAACGTCTTCAGGACCTCTTCTTCGTAATCCTTCCGTTTGGCCGCCTGGTCCGGAATAACCATGATGATGTTTTCCGTGATCGCTTTCGTGAACGCCTTGCTCTCCAGGCATACAACTTCCAGTGCCTGTTCCAAGGTCAAATTGTTCAAATCCACAGTGATTCGCCTGGCGGGGAAGTCCGCGTCGTAGATCACTGTTAATCCCGCCAGCTTCCCAATCGTGTCGAATACGACCTTGGCGTCGGCGGAAGCTTTATACGTAATCGCTACGTTTGAGAGCGGTTTAAGCTGCGGCGGCTCCGACATGTATTTCTGAGTATCTTCTTCCGCGGGCAGCCTTGCATTATCCGCTGCATGCTGTTGCTCCACGATCATCGCCAGCGTTTTTTTGAGTTCCTGCCCTGCGACCGCACTGGATGGATCATCCATTTGCGCTCGCTGGAATTGGGCTGCAGCGCCCTGCAGATCCCCGTTTTCTCGCTGCTTCAAGCCTAGTTTTATATGCTGTTCCCCAGCCTGGAAGCGCGTCTGATTGAGCCTAATCTTGTATTCCGCGTTGTTGGGTTCGGACTTGACCGCTTTCTGGTAATACTCAAGCGCGGCGTCGTAGTCCTCGATCGTCTCAGCCTTCCGCCCTTTGCTATACTCCGTCTGGCCCTTGGGGCAGCCCACGGCGAAGACACCCATCCCGACACATAGAATGACGCTACAACTACGTCGCATGGACTCTCCGAGGCCTCGACACGAAGCCGATGCAGTCTAAGTCAGTCTAACACTCGGTTTAGAGCATGGGCAACACGCGGAAGGTTGGCTGTACTACTTCCGATAATATGGGTTTTTTCGTGCCCGTAGCCAAGTTTTAACACTCCAGCTATGATGGAATATTGTGCCGAAGCCTGCTAAGAAACCGGAGAAGGACAGCAAAGCTGGCGAGCAAGTCGTGGCCCAGAACCGCGCCGCTTCGTATAATTTCCATTTGCTCGACCGTTTTGAGGCCGGTCTGGTTCTGCACGGCACCGAAGTGAAGGCCTTGCGCGAAGGGAAAGCGAATATTCGTGATGCTTATGTCGATTTCAAGCCCAGCGGTGCGTGGCTCGTTAACGCGCACATTGCGCAGTACTTGCCCGGCGGTCCATGGAACCACGAACCCCTTGGGTCGCGCAAACTTCTTCTCCATCAGAACGAAATTCATAAGCTCTCGGGGCGCACCCAATCGAAGGGTTTGACCGTAATTCCTCTGCGCATTTATTTCCGAAATGGCCGCGCCAAAGTCGAAATCGCCTTGGCGCAAGGTAAAAAGTCCTGGGATCGCCGCCAGGACGAACGCGACAAAGAAGCTCGCAGGGAAACTGAAAAAGCTATGTACAACAACCGGAGGCGTTAAAGAAACATGCAAATCACACTCGAATCAAAGCCGTATGCCGCACTGGAGACCGAAGCTCTCGTAACTTATGTTTTCGAGGAGACTGACCCCGTCCAGGGTCGTATCTCGGAACTCGATCAGACCGCGAACGGCTTGTTGCGCAGTCTCGCGAAGAGCGGGGAACTCACCGGCAAGACTTTGGAAATGACTCTCATTCACGCTCCGGCTGGGCTCAAGGCGGCTCGTTTACTGCTTGTGGGGGCAGGTAAGCGCGAGCAATTCACCAGCGGCACACTTCGGAAGCTTGCCGGCGCTGCGCTGCGCTATCTCAAAGCACGCTCAGTCAAGCAGTTGGCCTTTCTGGTTCGCGAAAACAACGCCAACGAGGAGTCGGCTCAAGCCATCGCGGAAGGCGTTCTTACAGCCAACTTCGAAACCGATAAGTACAAGACTGAAAAGAAGAACGACAAGTCCATCGACACGGTCTTGCTTACCGGCTACTCGGACGCAGAACGCTCTGCTGCCGAAAAAGGTTTAACACGCGGCCGAATTATTGCCGAATCGCAAAATTTTGCGCGTGACCTCATCAATGAGCCGTCGAACAAGCTGACGCCGAAAATTCTGGCCGAAAAAGCTGAAGCCATGGCCAAGCAAGCCGGCCTTGCCGTCGAAATTCTCGACGAGAAAAAAATCACCGAGCTCAAAATGGGCGCACTGCTCAGCGTTTCGCAGGGCGGGCCAGAACCCCCTCGCGTGATGGTGGTCACTTATACGCCGCCGAATCCGAAGCCCGGAGCGCCTGTCATTGGGCTCATCGGAAAAGCCGTCACGTTTGACACCGGCGGCATCTCCATCAAGCCCGCTGATGGCATGGAAAAAATGAAGTACGACATGGCTGGTGGCGCCACGATGCTCGGCGTCATGCGCGCACTTGCTGCGTTAAAACCAAACGTCAAAGTGATTTGCGTCGTGCCGTCAACGGAAAATATGCCCGGAGGCACAGCGCAAAAGCCCGGCGATATTCAAACGGCGATGTCTGGCAAAACGATCGAAGTTTTGAACACTGACGCCGAAGGCCGGCTAATTCTCGCCGATGGCCTTCACTATGCTAAACAGCTCGGCGCCACGCATCTGATTGATGCAGCCACGCTTACGGGTGCAATCGTTGTTGCGTTGGCCAATGTCAACGTCGGCGTGTTCGGCTCGGACCAGCCTTTCACTGACAAACTGCTCGCCAGCTCCAAAGCAGCCGGCGAAAAAATGTGGCAGATGCCCATTGACGACGAATATCGCGAATTCATCAAGGGCACTGTAGCCGACATTCAAAATATCGGTAGCGGCAAAGGCGGCGGAGCTATTACCGGCGCAATGTTCATCAAAGAATTCGCCGGTGACTCGCCTTGGATCCATTTAGATATCGCCGGGACCGCCTGGAACGACGACGCGAAATCGTGGCTAGCTAAAGGCCCTACGGGAGTCGCGCTCCGTACGCTTGTTCATCTCGTCATGTCGTACTGATTTTTCCTCTTCGTTTTGTTTTCCGTTGTAGTGGCGCAGCATGCAGCGCCACTACAAGAGGGGCACGGCGTGCCGTGCCCCTACATTTTTTCTGGCGCTTCGATTCCTAGCAGCCCAAGTGTCTCCACCAAGCGCGCTTCGACTAGTTCGGTGAGCCGCAATAGGAACGCGCGTTTTTGCTCATCGGCTTCGTTCAGGATGTGGTGCTTGTGATAGAAATTGTTGAACTCTTGCGCCAATTGAAACGCATACTTGGCAATGAATGCAGGTTCTTGCGCGCCGATGGCCGCTTCCACCGCACGATCCAGTGAGCCCACGCTCAACAACAATTCCCACAAGCCGTTTCCTTCGGGGCCAGCAAATAGTGCGGCCGCAGTTTCAGGAGTGACGGCAACATTCGTGGCGCCGGCTTCTACACCTTTGCGGCGTATTCCACGAATCCGCACGACCGCATATTGGCAGTACGGCCCCGTCTCGCCTTCAAAACTGAGAGCGTCCTTGAAATCGAACGCAATGATCGCGTTGCGCGTAAATTTCAGAAGGAAAAACCGTAGCGCGCCGATGGCAATCTCATGCGCGGTTCGCTTTTGTTCTGACTCGCTCATTTCGGCGTGGCGTTGCTGGACTTCGGCGAGGGTTGCAGCTTCGAGCTTGTCGATTAGATCGTCTGCTTTGACGCCGAAACCCCTGCGGCCGCTCACTTGGATGAAAGGGAGTTTGGCTTCCTCAGGCGTAAGTTCGTAACCCATTTCCGCGGCGCAGCGGGGAGTAAGAACAACGAAGGCATACGAAAGGTGAATGGATTTGTTCGCGGCTTCGGCGTGGCCGAGGCGCCGCAGGGCTTCAGCTACGACATCCTGCACGTAGGCTTGGCGCGTGTCGATAACGTTGTAAACCGCAGTCGCAGGCTCGGCGAAATGCGGTGCAGCGGGATCACTTTTGATGGTGGTCGTGGCCCAAACCGTTTCCCCTTCGGGCGTGGCTGGCCATTTGCGATAGTTGAAATCCTTACCGAGTAAGCCGAACTTCCAAAGTTGATAGGCGATGTCCTTACCGACATAGGTGACGGTGCCATTGGAACGGACGATGATTTTGTCTTGGATATTCTCTTCGTCGTCCTCAGGTGCCTCAGGAGATGCCTCAGGTTTTGCTTCGGCCGGTTTCTCTTGGGTCTTCGATTCTTCTTTCCAGGGCATGATCCAGCAGCCGGCCATTTTCCCGGCGCTCACCAACTGAATGACGCCGAACTTTTTTAGTAGCTCGAAGGCGGCGTCCCAGAACTTGAGGTGAAGGATTTCGCTCTCACGGGCAAGCAGCTCGTACGAGATGCCGACGCGAGCCATAGTTTTGAGATGCAGACTTGTGATGGTGTCAGCGACAACTTGGGCGACTTCGGATTCTTCGCCACGATCTTCCTCAATGGCTTTGAGAGTACGCGCGCGAAGTTCAGCGGCACGCGGTTTGTCCTCTCCAAGATATTGGGTGGTTTTGGCGTAGAGATCCCAACAGTAATAATCGAAGCGCGGCTCCATAGCGGCCATTTTCACGCTAACGGGAGTGAGGCGCTCCATGTCGAGGAAGCCGATGACGACATCCGCGACCTGGACACCGGTGTTGTCGATGTAATTTTGGATCTGAACTGGATTTCCGGCGTGACGAAGGATGCGCGCCATGGTGTCGCCGAGGACGGAATTTCGGAGATGACCGATGTGCGCGGCTTTGTTGGGATTGATGCTTGTGTGCTCGACAATAACCTTTCCAGATTTGTTTGTTGAGGGAAGTGGCGAGGGGCGAGTGACTAGTGGCGAGCTAGCGTCCCAGAATGCTGCGCGATCAAAATACGCGTTCAGGTATCCCGCTCCAGCGACTTCGATTCGTGCAACGCCCTGGACCTTGCCAAGTTTGGTTGCGATTTCTTGCGCGATGATGCGCGGAGCTTTTTTCAGACGCTTGGCCAACTCGAAGCAGACGGGAGAGGCGGCTTCCCCCATTTCGATTTTCGGAGGGCGATCGAGGGCGACATCCATGGAGATGGAGTAGTGCTCCTGGATGTGGCGCACAAGGGCTTCGCGAAGGCGATTAGAGAGCGTTAGGTACACAGTGCCTCGTTCGGAGAGATGGGTGAGTATAAGTGGCAGGGAGGAGCTGGGTCAAAAGGTGACGGAGAGTTTGGGAATGCACGATACCCCCCCCCCCCCCCCCCTTGTGCACGAGGTTGTTCCGAAGTCTCTGAAAATACAGGGAATAGGTGGGATTCCTGCGTGCGCGCATGCTTGTAACAGATTGAAATGAAAGGGGATGCGAGGGGCTCTATGTGGAACGGAATACGCGGGAGATTGGCAGACGAGGAAAAGCTAGCGCGGCGGTTTTTCGGACAACCAGCCGAGCGAGACATAGATCATGTTACCATGAGAGGTAATAAATGTCAAGAATTACTTTATATATAATAGAAAGGAAAAGAGTTAAAGCGGGCAGCGGGCGTGAAGACAGCAAAAAAAGAGGATCGGCAGGATGCCTCGGACTTTTCGTGGTAATCTAACATGGCTATGAAGCGCGAACCCTTAATAGGACTCTGCCAACCGGTGGGTAGCACCAGCCGTGCGGCGGGGCCTTATAAGCCCTGGTAAACGCCAGATTAGTGTGCCGGGAGGGGGCAGCACCCTCACCCACCACCAAATTCCCAAAAAAATTAGGACGTAAGCTTTCGGGCGGCGGGCAGTAGAGTTCCTTTGTTTGACACTCCTGTGTTGCGCCGATAGTATCAATCAGCTCGCGTGACGTCGTACTTCTCTTGCAGAG
>Ga0265354_1000185_pt1 | contig 11500 bp, 8 predicted proteins | sample NZE1metagenome_FD_189074 | JGI IMG/M metagenome (GOLD analysis project Ga0265354, IMG submission 189074) | Rhizosphere microbial communities from Maridalen valley, Oslo, Norway - NZE1 | ecosystem: Host-associated > Plants > Roots > Rhizosphere > Soil | place: Norway: Oslo | collected 2017-09-14 | reverse complement strand
CCGCTGGTGATATCCCGCAGACCGTTGGAATAGAGCATGTCCGCAGAAGGAGCAGCAGCGTTGCTAGCGGTAGGAGGAGCTGCGTTTCCGTCATTCGATGGCCTGGGGCTTGTGCCAGGAGCGGATATGGCGGGCGACGAGCCGGATATTTTGGAATCGATGCTTTGGACGGCGCTTTGAACATCGACGAGTTGCTGATTTAGTTTGCCGAGACGAGATTTAATCTCTTCGAGATTGTCGGAAAGACCCTGGACCTGGGTGGACATAGTGTCCAGGCGAGCTCCGGAGTTGGCCTGCACGTCCTGCACAGACTTTTGAACGGTGCCCATGGTGGCGTTGAGTTTGCCGACGTTTTCGCTGGCCTGCTCGACGAGCGTTTTGAGGACGGTGTGATCCGTCGTGATCTGAGTGGACATATCCTTTTGACCTTGCAAAAGCGTGGTGACATCGCGCTGCAGGTCGATAATTTCGCGGGCGACGGCTTCAGCCGGGCGAGGCCCGATCAGACTGCCGCCGAGCGCACCGGCAAAAATGGCGGCGGCAAAAAGAACGATGGTGCGGATTTTCATGAAAAAAACCTCCTCAGATGCGTCTGCTTCTCAGACGAATGTACGGGCCAGGGAAGAGCGCTCCAACTCTTAACGGCTGAGCAGCCGGCATAGCTGGAACCGGGCGGCTCTTTATTCACTTTAACGGCAGAGCCGCGCGCGAGCAAGAGGTTGCTCGGCCACGCGGCTCTGTCGGTCATCGAACAGTTACGAGGTTGCCCTCGGATTAGTTGGCCTTGACGAAGTGGCCAACGCGGTTGCGCTGCCAGCACTCTTCGGTGCTCTCCGAGCAGAACGGTTTCTCTTTGCCCAAGCTGGTGGTATTCAGTCGGTCGGCGGAGATGCCGAGAGAGACCAGATAGGCTTTGACGGCCGCTGCGCGGCGATCGCCGAGGACGAGGTTGTATTCGGTAGAGCCGCGTTCGTCGCAATGACCCTCGATGGTGGCCTTGATTTGCGGATACTTGCGGAGGAAATCCGCAGTCTTTGCAAGGGCGTCGCGGGCATCGGCACGGATGTCGGCTTTGTTGAAGTCGAAGTAGGCGTCCTTTACTTCCTGGAGGAAGAGGGCGTTATAGTCGATGGCCGGTGGTGGCGGTGGCGGCGGTGGTGGCTGTGCCACGGTGACGCGGACGCTGGAATCAGCCGAACCGCCTGGACCGCTGGCAGTGATCGTGTAGGTGGTGGAATCAGACGGGGTGACTTTCGTCGAACCTTGAGCCGTCACGGCACCTACTCCCGGCGCGATCGTGAGCTGGGTAGCATCGGTGGAAGTCCAGCTCAGAGTCGTCGAATCTCCAGTGTTTATGGACGTTGGGTTCGCCTGCAACGAGACCGTCGGGCGCGCGGCCGGAGGCGGTGGAGGTGGCGGTGGTGGCGGCGCCGCGGCTGGCTTTTTGGCGCAACCCGCGGCAAAAGCAACAGCGAGAACTGCAGTAAGAATGGCCCCGCGATACAAAGAGCTAGAAACCCGATTCATTCGAATCCTCCTCAGCGTAAGAATCCCTTGTTTGTCCCACCAGAGCCATCATCCTATCACTAGCGGGCTGGGTTAAGAAATACATCGTATCACGATATATTACAGATGGTACACAGACAAATGCCACAGAAAATCCTAAGAAGCAACAGCAAAAACAATAGTTCAGGGAGAATATTCCAACCTGTGCGTCTGATGCCCGCCGCGCACGGAAGGTTTCGATAAATTTATGCAGGAGCCTGTTTTACTTAGGCGACCAGTTGGGCGACTCGTTGTGGCCTTCGGTGGTTAGCTCGTGCGGCTGCGAGCCGTCGGCCAGCATGGTCCAGATCTGGCGCGGTCCGGTGCGAGTGGATTCGAAGACGATGTGGCGGCCGTCGGGAGCCCAGCTGGGGCGCTCGTTGCGGCTGCCGGAGTCCGGCGTGAGATTGAGAATTTTCTGTGAAGCTGGCTCCATGACGTAGATATCGTAGTTGCCATCGGGGCGGCGCCAGCTGAAAGCGAGGAGCTGGCCGTTGGGCGACCATGCGGGATCGATCACATAGCCTTTGTCTGGAAGATCGAGAAGGTTCACGTTGGTGCCATCGGAGTTCATCATGTAGAGCTTAGGGATACCGCCGCGATCGCTGACGAAGACGACACTTTGGCCGGTCTTGGGATTCCAGGCGGGGGAAGTACTGCCTCCGTTAGAGAACGTTAGGCGCTTGGGCTTGCCGCCGCTAGTGTCAGTGACGTAGAGCTCGGGATTGCCGGCCATAGATGAGGAAAAGATGAGTTGCGTTCCGTCGGGGGACCACGCGGCGGCGCTGTTGGTGCCGCGGAAGCGAGGGAAGGAGATGACTTTACCGGCGTCCGCAGAATACATGCAGATTTGGGCGTTCACCACGCCGTTGTAGGGCTGGTAGCAGGTGAAGGCGATGCGCGAGGCGTCTGGGGACCATCGTGGCATGAGCGAGATGGTGCGGAGAGTCGTGAGTGGATGCTGGTTGGCGCCATCGTAATCCATTAGCCATACCTCTTTGGAACCGGTGCGCGAGCTGATGAAGGCGATTTGCGTGGATGCAATGCCAGGGAGGCCGCCGGAGAGTTTGAAGATTATTTCGTCAGCGAATTGGTGGGCAAATTTGCGGACTTGCTCATCTGTAGGCGCGCCTCGATAGATTTTGCCGACGACGGACTCGGCGGAAGGACTGGTGACGTCGTAGAGCCAAGCCTGGATGGCAACTTCGGAAGTGGATTCCGTGAGATTGCCGAAAGCGACGTAGTGAGCGTTGACCTGGGGATCTGTCCAGGCGGTGCGTTGCAGTTCGCCGGGTTGCGTGGGAGCTTGGGTGGGATAGAAGCTAGGGCTGACGAGATCGAGGATTCCGCTGAAGGCGAGGTCGTCGCGGACGATTTGGGTGAATTGCTGGGAATGAACTTTTGCGTTGTCGGCGCGGGGCCCGAAATCGGCTACTGCCAGGCGAATCTTATCGACGCCGAGGCCGGTGCCAATGCGGAACCACGCATTCTGGCCCTGCTGTGCTCGTACGGGAGTGACTACATACGCGAGAACGGCCAGGACGACCAGCAAGCTGATTTGTTTGAACTTCACTAGCACCCTTACCTCCGATTTTCCTTGCCGCACAATGCACGAACGAAGGAACTGCTTTAGTGTGTTAAAGACAAATCAAAGTCGAATGTGACGTCCACGCTAGTTCCCTGGAAATCATTGGGAAGCGGTCCGAAGTGAATGCCGTCCAACGCGCGTTTTGCCGAATTGTCCATCGAGAGATTGCCGCTGGATTGCTCCATCTGGACATTCTGAATGGACCCGTCGCGATTGATTCGAAAAGTCATTACGCAATGGGCCTGGCGTGCAGCGCGAACCGCCGGATCAATCGTGGTTTGGAGCCAATTCTGACCAACACTGCGGCGGACTGCTTCGATGTACCAAGCATAACGTGAAGCAAAGTTGCCGCCACCTTGCCCTTGCACGGTAACGGGACCGGAACCGCCACCAGGTGTTGCAGCGTAACTAGTAGGAAGATTGGGAGAACCGCCTTTGCCGTAATCCACAGCATTGGGCGGAGGGGGAATTTTCGGCGGATCGACCTTGGAGGGATGCGAGATTGGTTTTGGTTTTTCGTTCTTGAAATCGGGAATTTTTTCCGCCGGAGTTTTGGGCTCTGGCGGCTTGGGTTCTTCTTTATAGAGGCCTTTTGTCGGATCGACCGTATTGCTTTCGGTGACCGAGGGCTTCGAGGGCATGGGGATTCCCGCGGCCGGACCGACGAGCTTTACGTTGACGCTTCCTTCGGTGCCACCAATACCGCTCCATTCGGGGCCACGCATCTGTAGATAAATGGAGACAGCGATCCAGAGCGCGAGAAATATGTGAAGAATTACGGAATAGACGAGGAATTTTCGGAGATCGAGATCTTCGGCCGAATTGGCTCCGAAGCGGTCAACCGAATTGACGATCGCGGTGTTCATTTTCCGCTCATAAGGGCTCAGCGCGTGCGGGCGCGTTCCGACAGTGGCTCCGTAACGATACTAATATTACTGACGCCGGATTGGCGCAGAGTGTCGATCACTTTGGCGAAAGTGCCGAAGGGAATCGTTTCGTCGGCGCGAAGGAACACTGAGTCTTGCGGCTTCTTAAGCTGGGCTGCTACCTGAGCACCCAGCTGGTGAATGTTGATAGGGCTGTCGCCGAGATACACGCGCTGGTTTTTGTCGATGGTGATGACCAGGCGCTGCTCGTTGATTTCTTTAACGGTGGTCGTTTTGGGGACGTCGACTTCGATGCCGGATTGCAGGATCGGAGCGGTGATCATGAAAATGATGAGCAGCACGAGAACAACGTCGATGAACGGGACCATGTTGATCTCGGAGAGAGTGCTCTGCGTGTTTTTGGAAAGTTGCGGCATAGTCTTGTAAGGCGGCCGGGGGCTGGCGGCCACAAAAGTCTACGTAAAAGTTTTTTCGATTTGGGCTCCAACTTCAAGCGCAAAAGTATCAAGGCGCTGCGCAAGATCCCGGATGTTCTGCAAAAAGTGGTTGTAAAAGATGACCGCCGGGATCGCGACGAAGAGGCCTGCGGCTGTGGTAATAAGGGCTTCAGCGATGCCTGGGGCGACAGCGCGCAAGCTGGCGGCGCCGGCGTTTCCGAGGCCGGAAAAGGCGTCGATGATCCCCCAGACCGTGCCGAAGAGACCAATGAATGGGGTCACGGAGCCGGTAGTGGCCAGCCAGGACATTCCTTTTTCTACGCGGCGGACTTCTTCCGCGGAAGCGAGTTGCATACTGACGGTGACGGCTTGGAGGCTTTTCAATTTTCCAGTGGGTTGCGGATTGCCAGTGCCGACTTGGCTCAAAAGCTCGCGATAGCCCGCGGCGTAGACCGAAGCGAACGGCGAACCGGCGGAAGCAAGCGCTTGAGGATTGGCCACGCCTTTGGTGGCGCGAAAGATCCGAAGGAATTGGTCGCTTTGGCGGCGAACGCGGCCAAAGAGGCCGAGCTTCTGAAAGATCATGGCCCAGGAGACGATGGAAAATATTCCGAGCAGGAGCAAAATGCCGCGGGCGACCCAGCCCGTCTGTCCAAGAATGTTACCGAGATCAGCGACAAAGACCGTGGCGAACAGAAGAATGGTGCGACCCCTCAGTTAGAAATAAATTTTCCTTACTTCAGGAACGTAGCACACGCCCACAGGGTGGTCAAACAAATGAGATGCGTGAGCTAAAGATGGTGCTGCCTCTTTGGATACAGAGAAGGATGAATTTTCGGGGTTGGATTGGTTTGACTTAGGGGCGGACGTCGAGTTCGCCGGTGAAGAGTGTGTGTTAGACTGCGAATTGGGCGCGATCGCGCAGCATGCTGCGCCACTACAAAGGCGAGATGAGCAAAACGTTTGACATCGGGTTAGAGAGACTGACTAGCGGGTCGAGACTTCCCATGGGCACTAGCGTCGGCATGCAGAATGTTAGCGCCGAACTCCAGCCGGGTCTCCTTGGCACATCGCGCGGCACGTTTTTTCTGGAGACGTTTGGCTGCCAGATGAACGACCACGACTCAGAGAAAGTGGCAGGCGTGCTGCTTTCGCGGGGTTACCGGCAGGTGGAGTCGCCGGAATCGGCGTCGCTGGTCCTCTATAACACCTGCAGCATCCGGGAGAAGGCGGCGCAGAAGGTTTTTTCGAGGCTTGGGGAATTTGGCCTGCAGCAGAATGCGGGCCGGATTATCGGCGTGCTGGGTTGCGTGGCGCAGCAGGAAGGCGAAGAGATTTTTAAGCGCGCACCGTGGGTGAGTCTGGTGTGCGGCTCCGCGAGCTACAGCAAACTGCCTGAGCTGCTGGCACAGGTCGAGGCAGGGAACCAGCGCGTCACCGGCCTTGATAACGATACCGATGAAACGTTTGAAACGCCCGTGACGCGGCGCGACAATCCGTGGCGCGCGTATTTGACGATTATCGAGGGTTGCGACAAGGCTTGCTCTTATTGCGTCGTTCCTTACACGCGGGGGCCGGAGCGCAGTCGCGCAAGCGATTCAATTTTGCGCGAAGTGCGGCAGCTTGCGGAGCTTGGATACTCCGAAGTGCAGCTCCTGGGGCAGACGGTCAATTCCTACAACGACCCGACAGCGCGTCATATGAGTTTTTCGGATTTGCTACTCGCGGTAGCGGACGCGCCGGGCATTCGACGCGTGCGTTTTACGACTTCTCACCCACGCGACTTCACTCAGGACATTGTGGATGCCATTGATGCGCAGTCGAAGTTGTGCAATCACGTGCATCTGCCCGTGCAATCGGGTTCGACGCGAGTATTGCAGGCGATGCAGAGGACGTACAGTCGCGAAGAGTACTTGGAGAAGATCGCGATGATTCGCCGCGCGAAGCGGTCTATCAGCATTACGACGGACATTATCGTGGGTTTTCCTGGCGAGGTGGAAGAGGATCTTGGGGAAACGCTCAGCCTGCTGGACGTGGTGCGGTACGACGGAGTGTTTGCGTTCAAATATTCGCCGAGACCGCATACACCATCGCTGAAGATGCCCGACGCGATCCCTGAAGAGGAGAAAAGCCGGCGGCTGGCTCTCTTGCAAGAGAAACAGAGAGAAATACAGACGGTGAAGCACGCTTCGCTTGTTGGGGAGACGTTCGAATTGCTCGTTGGCGGAAAATCGCGGCGCGAAAATCAGTGGTCAGGGCATACTTCCTGTCATCGAGTTATAAATTTCGCTTCCCAAGAGCAGGCGCTTCTGGGAAAGTACGTGCAGATTAGCGTGACGGGAGGGACTCCAACTGGTTTGGTTGGAGAGCAAACCCGTTAGGGCAGAGATTTCCGCCTCCTGGTTTGAGGCGTGCTGATATTTTGAAGGCACGGACTGAAGTCTGTGCTACTCGGGAGGTCACATGGAAGTGGAGATGAAAATCCGCGGCCTGATGATGGATCCCGTGACAAACATGCCCATCGTTGTGCTCAAGGATGTGCAAGGCCAGGCAATATTGCCGATTTGGGTCGGCGTGTATGAAGCCAACGCGATTGCGCTGGAAATCGAAAAGGTGCAAACGCCGCGGCCGATGACTCACGATCTTCTGAAAAATGTTCTGCTCGGGCTCGATGTGCTGGTTCACAAGATTGTAGTGAACGATCTGAAGGACGATACGTTCTACGCCCTGATTTGGGTTGAGCGTGATGGGCAAATGATGACCATCGATTCTCGGCCGAGTGATGCTCTGGCGCTGGCGCTCCGTGTGGATTGCCCGATATTTGTGGATGAAGAAGTCCTGAAGAACTCCAAAGTCTCCAGCGCGATTACGGAACGCAGTACCAACGAACAACTGCGCAACTGGCTCGAAGGTCTATCCGACGACGACCTCGGCCGATATAAGATGTAGCTCGGCAGAACGAATTTTCATCCCACCGTAGTTTGTGCCGCTCTCCGGACAATTGGGGACGTTTTTTGCTATAGATTTGAGCGTTAGTGCGTAAACACCTTGACGTTTTCGACGTTGCGCGGTTGTGATGGCCCGCTGAGCGCCGCGCTGATCTGCTGGGTTTGTGGGTGCGAAGGCGCGAGCGTGACTACGGCCTGATCCTTGTAGCGGAGGGTCGGGATTATGGCGAGGAAGCGCACGATCAGAACCACACTCACGACATACCACCCCGAGCCTGGGCCGTGAAGGGGAGCGACTTTGGCAACCGCCGGGATCATCCCCGAAAAGAAAAAGCCCAGTAAATGAAATGGCAGACCGCAGAGGGTGGCTCCGATAATCGCAAAGGAAGTCGTCACGAAAAGCTCGTTGAAGACTTTGCTGGCGCGCCATCTCGGAACTGCTCCAGTGACTGCGCCGAGCTGAGGAGCACGCAAAGCCGCAAGCGGCCCGGGGAGAGGGCGCACGGCAGGCGTCGATTTCCACCATACGTTGAGGCGTTCGGCTAGCTTTGAGGACAGCACTCGAAGTCGAAGCGTAGAAGTGCCATTGATGCAACCGATGTTGAAGACACCGCTGGTGCCGAGCTCATCGTCCTTCCATGCCATATAAATCCGGCAGGGAGGAAGTAGGCCGGGCATTCCTAGCGCCACCTTGATAGCGATAATCTGGTCGGGACGTAGGGAAAATTTCGTTTCCTCGCCCCAATAGCAGAGGCGATCGGAGCGGACAAAGAGGCAACCCAGATCCCAGTTGGTATTATGCTCGTAGCTGCGGGGTGCGGCGGCAGGCGAGAAGCCCACGAAAATACCGTCCCAGGCGTCGGCCTGGATTCCTTCTTTAGCAAGCTTGGTCTTCAGCGAAGCAACCAGTTTCGGCAATCTCATCGGTGGCAAGAAATTTGCGCACGCATAGTACACCGCGATAGAGACCGCAAACCCAGCGAGAAATAAAACGCCTCGAAATGGCGAGTGAAGGAGGAAGCGATTCGCGAGGAGAGCGAATGCCGCCGGCGTGAAAATGAGCAGGGCAAGCATCGTAAAAGCAACGCGCAAACTGCCGCCTTGCTTGGTGTGCGTAGAGTGGACTTTGACGCCGGGCGCGACCGTGTCCGGAAGCACATAGTGATCGTCCGCCGCCGCCGCCGTTTGGGCAACGTCCGAAATACGCTCCATTGGAATCCCGGCTTTGCGAGCGATGGCTTGCGCACGGCGCAGCGAAGAGGGGTGGGTGAGCCATTTTTCGCTCCAGTTGCTCCAGTGAATCGGTAGCATGTTTAGCTGGGAGAGCTTGAAGAGCGCGGAGATGGCAGCTTCCGGGTCGCCGGTGACTTCGACGGCGCCTGCGTCTGCGGCGTATTCGAAGCGGCGCGACCAGAAATAGGGAACGAGCGTCACAGTGGCGACGATCAACGCATACCGCGGAGCGACAGAGAGATGCAAGAAAGCATTAAGGAACCCGAATCCAGTGATCGCCATGAAATAGCTGAGCAGAGCGACCATTCCCAGCTTGCCGGGGTGGCCGAGTTTCAGGTGCGATAGCTCGTGTCCGAGAACATAGTTCACTTCGCGGCGGGTCATCCGTTGCAAGAGAAAGTCCGTGAAGGAGATCACATTTCCTTTACGGGCAAAGGCGTTAGCCATTTGCCCTTTCCCGGAAGGGATGATGTAGACCTGTTGAAGTTTGACGCCTAACTTCCGCGCCATGGCGAAAGCGCGATCGCGCAAGTCACCGGTGGTGAGGGCATGGGGTTGCATGCCGAGAAACGTCTGGCGGGCGCGACTGGCGATGATGAAGACCGCGTAGGCGGCCACCATCCAGACCATGCCAACGCGGGCCGATCCCTTCAGCAGGGTGGTAAGACCCGTGAGGAACAAGGCCAGCGGCAATAAGGAAGCGCAGAAAGTATGGATGCCCTGCATAGCTAGTTCGCGACGCGTCCACGTGAGCCCGCGCAGCTTTTCTTGCACGGGGTGCGATAACACTAGGCAAACGATCCATATAATCGCTGGCGGAAACCACCTGACGATCGTCGGTGTCACTGTGTAGGCCCACAGAGGAGAGAAACGAGTGCCTGCGGAGAAGAATTGCAAAAGCTTCAAGATATGTAGCGAATCGGCGGCGATCCACCAGCCAAGCAGCGATAAGTTAAGCGTCCAATTCAGATAGCGCATGTAGGCGAACCACACGACTGCTTTGTCCTGTGCTTCGCTGCTGAGTGCCTTCCGGCCCATCCAAAAAACTAGAAGCGCGGGGAACAAAAGAACGCCCAGCAGAACGTATTCCGCGCGCCTAACAGAGCTGGCGGAGAACCCGAAACGGACGGTCACTTCTTCGGGGATGGCGGAACCGATTTGCCAGAAGTACTGGTGTGTCAATTCAGAGAAGTGTTGCGAGCTCGCGGGCATTCTTCCAACGAGGAGTGATTGCGTGCTGCTAACAGGTTGCGTTTCTGTAATTTCCAGATCGGGCAAGCGCAAGCTGAGACTGAGCCTCTCTATCCCGTGCTCCAGCGCGAATTGGCGCAGAGGGGCGGTGGAAATCTTTAAGTCCCGAATTGTCGAAGCGCGGTGGAAAGACGATTGGCAAGAACCGGTGTAGACCTGGGCGATGGAGTGAAGGAAGGGATCTTTGGTTTGAAGGGTACAGCCAAGCGAAGATTCGAGCATGGATTTGATCTCGGGTTCGCTGCTCGCTTGCCCGTTTGCGAAGAAACTCACCTGAGCGGTGCCGTCTTCGGCAAAAACTACACTTAGGCTAGCAGCAGGAATCGGTTTCGCATCTTCGTCGACGTCGTCCGAATCGTCAGAGGGCGATTGCGCATGCGCGGAAACCGCGCCACACAGGAGCGCGAGAATTAGCAGGACGGGATAGAGCGACCATTTCCACCACGAGCTTGGACGCATGACTTGCACCCTTTCGCCGGCGAGATGCGCAAGGATCACCGGGACTGTCTGAGGAATTGAATTACTCTCAGTGTAGAGTCGCGGAATGGCAGGGAAGTATTTCTCTCTTGCCGATTGATGTACCAGATAAGGGGAGTACGGAAACGGCAAAACTGTCCATCCGGACTATTGACCGGATAAGAGATTCACGGGATGGAAAATATTAAATCGCGTACCCGCTTGCGCCAAACGACGAGGAGGACAATTCCGATTAGAATGAGCGCAAGACTCAGCCCGGCCCAAAGACCGAAAGCTCCCCAGCCGCGGCGGAAACAGAGCCATGCGCCGAGCGGCAAACCGATGACCCAATAAGCCGTGAAATGACAGAGCATTGGTGTGCGCGTGTCTCCCAGGCCGCGCAGGGCGCCAGTGGCAACCGTTTGAATGCCATCAAAGAGCTGAAAAGCTGCGCCGGCCGCGAGCAGAAATATGGTGCTTCGTATGATGGCTTTGTCCGGCGTGTAGGCGCGCGCAAGCCAGCGAGGAAAGACAAGCAAAATGATGCTCGCGACGGTCATGAACGCGGCGCCGAGAAAGATGGCTGTTCCTCCGGCATCGCTAGCGCCTTGCGGGTCTTTACGGCCGATGGCTTGGCCGACGCGCACCGCAGCAGCAGAAGAGATACCTAGTGGAACCATGTAGGTGAAAGAGACGGTGTTCAGAGCGATCTGATGGCTGGCAAGCGCAACGGCTCCGAGCCGGCCGATGAGCGCTGTCACGAACGCGAAAACTCCAACCTCCAAGGTAATCTGCATAGCCGCGGGAAACCCCAGCGCGATCAGGCGCCGGATGCGCTGCAGGTCGGGCTGGATGGGCGTGTGAAGCAGCCGCGTGCGATGACGCCGGTCGTACCAGAGGAGATACCCAACGAGGAGCCCGGAAAGATAAATGCGCGCCCAGGCAGTGGACCAGCCGGAACCGACCGTGCCCATGGCGGGAAACCCAAGCTTGCCGTAGATAAGGAGAATATTTCCGCCCGCGTTGATGAGGTTCGCGGTGATCAGAGCGAAGGCGATGGGCCGCACCAGATTCATAGCCTGCATGCAGCGACGGACAGCAAAATAGAGGAGGAGCGGCATTGTCCCCCAGGCCAGTGCTTTTGAATAGGGAACT
>Ga0265354_1000184_pt1 | contig 11506 bp, 5 predicted proteins | sample NZE1metagenome_FD_189074 | JGI IMG/M metagenome (GOLD analysis project Ga0265354, IMG submission 189074) | Rhizosphere microbial communities from Maridalen valley, Oslo, Norway - NZE1 | ecosystem: Host-associated > Plants > Roots > Rhizosphere > Soil | place: Norway: Oslo | collected 2017-09-14 | reverse complement strand
CCTTTGGCGTGAGCGGATTCCAGCGCGTCGGCAATTTGAATGGCCATTGGCAACAATTTTTCGATAGAGCTGGGCTGGCGGTTCATTAATTGACCGAGCGTTTGCCCTTCGAGAAGTTCCATCACGAGAAAATGCTGGCGGTCGTGCTGTTCGATAGCATGGATGGTGCAGATGTTGGGATGGTTCAGCGCCGAAGCGGCCCTGGCCTCGCGCTGAAAGCGTTCGATAAGTTGGGTGTCTTTCGCCATCTCGACGGGCAGGAATTTCAGCGCCACGCGCCGTCCCAGTCGAGTGTCCTCCGCCTCGTACACCACACCCATCCCACCGCTTCCTATCTCTCGGGCAACTTTGTAATGGGAGAAAACTTGGCCGACCAGCGAAGGAGTTTCCGTCATTGGGCTCTCATATTATTCGAGGGCTTTCACTCGGTCAAGCAAACCGCAGTCCGCGCGTTGACTTGCCTCTTGACGCACCCTAATATGCATGCCAAAGGACGGAGTTTCCCACGATGATTGGCCAAACGCTCGGCCACTACCTCATCGTTGAAGAAATCGGAGCAGGCGGCATGGGTGTGGTCTATCGCGCCCATGACGAGCAGCTCGACCGTGACGTTGCGCTGAAAGTTCTTCCCCCTGGGTTACTGGCGGATGAAGCTGCCCGGAAACGCTTCCGCAACGAGGCTCTGGCTCTCGCCAAGTTAAACCATCCAAACATTGAAACTGTTCATGAATTCGGGAGCGAGCGGGATTTCGATTTTCTTGTCATGGAATTGATCCATGGTGTCCCGCTAAGCAAAAAACTTTCAGAAGGGCCGCTTGATGAAGCTCTAACCCGAAAACTGGGCGCCCAACTCGCGGAAGCGATGGCCGCTGCTCATGCCCAGGGCGTGATCCACCGCGACCTGAAACCCGACAACATCTACATCACGACGGAGGGACGGCTGAAAATCCTCGATTTCGGTTTGGCAAAGCTTTTTCGTCCTGAAACCGAAATCGGCCAGACGCAAAGCATCGATGACACACACTCGATTTCCGGAACTCTGCCTTACATGTCGCCTGAACAGCTGCGGGCGGAGCCCGTCGACGCCCGTACTGACATCTACGGCGCCGGCGCTGTGCTTTACGAAATGGCTACATCGCAACGCCCATTTCCGGAGAACCAGCCGACACGGCTGATCGATGCCATCCTCCATAGTTCTCCGCAGCGCTTGAGCACATACAAATCGCGGAGTTCAGCTTCGCTCGAGACGATCATTTTCAAGGCGCTCGAAAAGGAACCCTCGCGGCGTTTTCAATCTGCGCGCGAACTTCTTGCCGCTTTGGAATCGGGCGTGGTTCTCCCTGCACCCGCGCCCGGATTCAAGTGGTCCACAGTTGGGATTGTAGCTACCGGCGTGATTCTGATCCTCGGAGTTGTTCTCGGATTCAATCTGGGGAAATCGCGCGACCGCATCCTCAATCGTGTAATTCCTGGGAGAACGCTTTCGCACTCGTCCGCCTCGACGATACCGGTCCGGCGATCTGTAGCGGTATTTGGTTTCAAGAACGCAGCCGGTCGAGCGGATTCGGCGTGGCTATCCACAGGGTTATCGGAGATGCTCACCACGGAACTGGGAACCGGTGGACAAATTCGCACCGTTGCGGAAGAAAATGTTGTACGGGCGAAAATGGATCTTTCACTCACCGATGCCGATAGCCTGGCCAAAGACACGCTGACCCGCGTTCGCAACCATCTGGACGCCGACTATGTGGTCCTCGGCTCGTTCGTGGATCTGGGCAAAGAAGGCGGCGGACAGATTCGCGTGGATTTGCGCCTCCAAAATGCTCGCACTGGTGAAACCATCGGAGTTGTCTCCGAAACAGGCACTGAGGGCGAACTCTTCGGCCTGGTTTCACGGGCTGGCAGCGACCTGAGAAGGGAACTGGGAATCGACAATATTTCCGAAGCCGAAGCTGGCAGCCTCCGCGCGGCCATTGCTTCCAATCCGGAAGCTTCTCGTTTCTACGCCGAAGGGCTTGCAAAGCTGCGCGTGTTTGACGCACAGGCCGCGCGTGACCTTCTGGAGAAAGCCGTTGCCGCCGATCCCAACTATGCATTGGCCCATTCAGCGCTCTCCGCTGCTTGGTCAGCGCTTGGTTATGACGCAAAGGCGGCAGATGAAGCCAAGAAGGCTTTCGACTTGTCAGGCAATCTTCCGCGTGAAGATCATCTCTCTATAGAAGGTCGCTACTACGAAGCCATCAAGAACTGGCCAAAAGCAGTCGACGTCTATCACACGCTCTGGAACTTCGCTCCCGACAATCTCGACTACGGCTTGCGTCTTGCCCAGGCGCAGTCTTCTGGGAGCCTGAACAAGGAGGCCATGGCAACCGTGGAATCGCTCCGTAATTTGCCTGCGCCCGCTTCTGAAGATCCTCGCATCGATCTCGCCGAAGTTGTTGCCGCTCATGGACAGTCTGATTTCAAGCGTGAGCTGGCCGCCGCGGTTCGTGCCACAGAAAAAGCTCAGAATCTTGGAGCGCGACTCCTCCTCGCCCGCGCTCAGCTCGCTCAAGCTCGTGCCTACTACTATCTCGGGGACCTCCCGCAGCTTCAAAAGGCCGCCGAAACATCCCGGCAAATTTTTGCCGAAGCAGGAGACCTCAGCGGAGAAGCCGGTGCGCTGCACAATTTGGGCACCGGTGTTTATGATCACGGCGATCTTGCCACCGCACAAAAATTACAGGATGAATCCCTCGAAATCTGCCGCAAGATCGGCAATCAGCGTTGCGTCGGCGACGCGCTCAATAGCATCGGTATCGCCCTCAAGGATCAAATGGATTTCACGGGCGCACGGCAAGCTTACGAACAGTCCGTCGCCATCCGGCGGGAAACTGGCGATCGAATCGGGGAAGCCGTCGCCCTAAACAATATCGCCGTCGTGCTCTACCAGCAGGGCAAATTTGCAGAGGCTAGAAAATTTTATGAACAATCCTTGAGCATCAGCCAGGAGATCGGCGAAAAACGCGGCATTGCCCGCGCTCTCACCAATTTGGCGATCGTTGATCACGAGCAGGGCAAACTAGTCGAGTCCCGCAAGTTGCATGAACAATCCATCGCGATCCGTCGCGAGATAGGCGATAAATCCGGCGTCGCTCTCGGCCTCAACAATCTCGCCGCGATGCTGCTCGATCTCGGAGATCTGCCAGCCGTCCAAAAAGCCCTCGACGAGCAAATGCCCATCTTCCAACAAGCAGGTAATCAACGCGCTGTGGCCTATGCCACCTTTGTGCAAGGTGAATTTTTCAAAACGCAGGGAAATCTCGAGCAGGCCCGCAAGGCTCATGAGGAAGCGCTCGCCATTCGCAATAAAATCGGAGAAAAGGTTACAGTCGGCGATAGTCTTTTGGCCCTTGCCGCTCTCTCGATCGAAGAAGGCCACCCAGCCGATGCGGAGCAACCGGCACGGCATAGCATTCAACAGGCAATAACGGAAAAAGTCCCCGGAAATGAACTCAACGCAATGAACCTCCTCGCCCGTTCTCTAGTCGCTCAGGGAAAACTAGTCGAAGCTGAAAAAGAAATTCGCACAGCGGAGCTGGCAGCCTCAGCCACGGAAAGCCGGTTGCTCGCTATAGACACGCTCATAACCGCTGCACGCGTTCACGCGGCCAATGGTCAAGTGGCGGAAGCTTCGCGAAGCTTGGCCAATGTCCTCGCCGAAGCCACAAGACTAAGCTGCGGCCGTTGCGAGTTCGATGCTCGTTTGGCGCTCGCCGAGATCGAGATGAAACAGGGGAAAAAAGCAGCGGCCCATGAGCACCTTGCCAGTCTCGAAAAGGATGCCAGCGCAAAGGGTTTTCTGCTCGTCGCCCACGAAGCTCACGCAGCAGCCGGCAAGTAACACGGGCGTTCTGTGGATTTGGACCGAATCCGAGGATTCCGCAGTTCGTTGGGTTCAAGAAAATTTCGCGCTTCCAGCTCTCCGCTCGCGCGGTTACAATTCATGCGAAGTTGATGGAGTCGCGAGGCCTTAAATCCGGCCAAGAGTATCGCGATCGATTTTTGTTTGCGAGCAAGCTGGCCTCAGAATGACGCGAGGCTCGCTTTTTAAAAGGAGACTTTTCCGTGCCTGACACACCGACGCAACATGCGCTGAGCGACCGCGCAGCATTTCAACTTGCGAACGTCACGAAAACTCCGCCGCAGTATGGAGCGATTACGCCGCGGTGGCTCGTGCGATTTCTGGATTGGAAACCGCTGGAAGCGGGGACGTTGCGCGTCAACCGCGTGGCGGACGACAAAACCGTCGACGTCGTGTGCGGCCAAAAGGACGAAAAAGCACTGCCGGAGACGTTTGTCAACTATGAAGAGAAGCCACGGGAGTACACGCTCTGCGGAATTTCCGCGGTGCTCGATGTACACACGCGCGTTTCCGATCTTTACAGCAACCCTTACGACCAAGTGCGCGAGCAGTTGCGGCTCACCATCGAAAACGTGAAGGAAAGCCAGGAAGGCGAACTCGTCAACAATCCTGATTACGGGCTTTTGAAAAATGTTCCGGCGAGCCAACGCGTTTCGACTCGCAAGGGTCCGCCGACTCCGGATGATCTGGATGAGTTGCTGACAAAAGTTTGGAAAGAGCCGTCGTTTTTTCTGGCTCACCCACGGGCGATTGCGGCTTTTGGACGCGAGTGCACGCGGCGTGGCGTTCCTCCTCCTACGGCCACCTTGTTTGGCACGCCTTTTCTGACTTGGAGGGGAGTTCCTCTGATCCCCACCGACAAACTCTATGTTGATGGCAACAAAAAGGCCAAGGACGCCGGCGGGAAGACCAACATTCTTTTGCTCCGTGTTGGAGAAAAAAAGCAGGGTGTCATTGGTCTGTTCCAGCCGGGGCTTCCTGGCGAGCAGACTCCTGGGTTGTCGGTACGGTTCATGGGGATCAGCAACAAGGCCATCGCGTCCTATTTAATTTCGCTGTACTGTTCTGCGGCGATTCTCGTAGACGACGCGATTGCTGCGCTGGAAGACGTCGAAGTCGGGCACTACCATGACTACAAGTGATTCGGGAAAAGGCGCGCCCCGCTTTCCCGCAGGAGCATTCGAGACGGTACTCCCTGGCGAAAGGCTAAGCGCACCGGCGGGCGTGCCTGATCCAAGCGTCTTGGCGCGCATGGCGAATGAGTTTTTTAAGGCGTTGCCGGAATCGGCGGCGGAACAGAGCGCGGTTGCTACCCCTGCGCTGAGCGCGGCGCTTCCGGGCGCGGCGGAGGCTGCGAATGCTCTTGAAAGTGCGGCTGCGGTGACATCTCTGCCGGTGGATGCGATTCCCTCCGAAGCGGAGTTGCGCGTTCTTCCTGAGTCCCTTGTTCCTGGCGCCGCGCCGTCGCTGATGGCGGATTTTTCGCCCGCCGCTCTACCTGAATTTCCGGGTGGGATTGGCGGAGCGAATTTCTCGGCGTTGCCTTCGTTTTCTTTCCTCGACGAAATCAGGCCATTGTTCTCTTATTCCGTCGCCTCGCCTTTGCCAGTCGCAACCCCTATGACGGCGGTGAAGTTTCCCGGTGAGACCGAATTGCGCACGTTCGCCAATTATTTTTCTTCGGCGGCGCCGCCGCATATCTCCGATTCGGGTTCGTACCTCACGGCGCCGCAAGTCTCGGGTGCGACACCTCAGCTTGGCGCGCTGGACAAGCTGGCTTCTTACGCTTTTCTTGATGAGATTCGGCAACTCGCTCCCACCGGAATGGTGCCTGCGCCCGAGCTGCCCCGCGTCTCATCCGCCGCACTGCCGGGATTGGGAATTTCTTCCGGTCCATTCGACGTGCAAGCCATTCGCCGCGATTTTCCAATCCTGCAAGAGCGCGTTCACGGCAAACCTTTGATTTGGCTGGACAATGCAGCGACCACGCAGAAACCGCAGAGCGTTATCGACCGTCTGAGCGACTTTTACGCGCACGAGAATTCCAATATTCACCGCGCCGCTCACGAACTGGCAGCCCGTGCCACGGACGCTTACGAAGCCGCGCGAGAGAAAGTGCGGCGCTTTATCAACGCGGGCACGGTGAAGGAAATTATTTTTGTGCGCGGTACAACGGAAGCCATCAATCTGGTCGCGCAGAGTTGGGGACGGCAGAACATTCAGAAGGACGACGAGATTGTTATCACCTGGCTGGAGCATCACGCCAATATTGTGCCCTGGCAGATGCTGTGCGCAGAGAAAGGCGCGCGGCTGCGCGTCGCGCCAGTCGACAACAGTGGGCAGGTGATTCTCGACGAGTATCAAAAACTTCTTGGGCCACGCACACGACTCGTTTCGTTTGCGCAAGTTTCGAACGCGCTGGGGACCGTCACTCCTGCCCAAGAGATGATCGAGATGGCGCACCGCTATGGAGCGAAAGTGCTTCTGGACGGTGCGCAGTCTGTGTCACATATGCGCACCGACGTGCAGCTCTTCGATTGTGACTTCTATGTTTTCTCCGGCCACAAGATGTTTGGTCCCACCGGCATCGGCGTCGTCTATGGCAAGTTGGACATTCTCGAAAACACGCAGCCGTGGCACGGCGGCGGCAACATGATTCAGGACGTCACATTTGAAAAAACGACTTACCAGCCGCCGCCAGGGCGATTCGAAGCGGGCACCGGCAACATTGCGGATGCGGTGGGACTCGGAGCGGCCATCGACTATATCGACCGCATCGGCATGCACAATATTTCGCGTTACGAACACGATCTGTTGGTGTATGCGACGGAATTGCTGCAGCGCATTCCTGGCCTGCGCCTGATTGGAACCGCGAAAGAAAAGGCGGGAGTTCTCTCGTTTGTACTGGATGGTTTTCGGACCGAGGACGTCGGTACGGCGCTCAACCGCCAAGGTATTGCCGTTCGCGCCGGCCATCACTGCGCTCAGCCGATTCTTCGCCGCTTCGGCGTGGAGACCACTGTTCGGCCATCGCTCGCACTTTACAATACATGTGAAGAGGTTGACGCGCTCGTCGCCGCCATCTGGAGCTTGAAACAGGGGCACGGTTCGCTCTAAATAATTCCACTAAACGGCAAACCCTGAGCGGCAATGCAGAGCCGGTCGTGCCGCGTGCTACCATCCACTCCTCAAATTTTAGATTCGAGGTCTTCATCATGCGTCAGTTCTTGATTTTGTTTGCTGTGATCTTCGGAATATCCTTCAGTTTGACTGCGCAATGGCCGCCTGCGCCCGGCCACACGACGTTGAACATTTGGCCGCATGCAGCGCCAGGAGCGCAACCCAATACCGCGCCTGAAGCTGACACGACGACCGCCAAGGAAAATCTCATCGCCGGCAAACCGCTGGTTCGTCTCGGTAATGTTTCCACACCGACGCTGACTCTCTATACGCCATCTGGCAAAAACACGGGTGCGGCCGTCGTGGTTTTTCCTGGCGGCTCTTATCGCATTCTGGCGATCGATCTGGAAGGCACAGAAGTATGCGACTGGCTCAATTCGGTGGGCATCACGTGCGTCTTGCTCAAGTACCGCGTGCCCGACTCCGGACCGTATCCCAAATCCGCAGCGGCTTTGCAGGACGCGCAGCGCGCGTTAGGTACCGTGCGGTCTCACGCCGCCGAGTGGCACATCGATCCGAAGCGCATCGGCGTGCTTGGATTTTCGGCGGGAGCTCACCTCGCGGCCGCGCTTAGTACTCATTTCGATCAACGGCTGTACGATGCCGTTGATGCAATTGATAAAGTGAGTTGCCGCCCTGATTTTGCGGTGATCGTTTATCCAGGTTATCTGGCAATAGCAGAGCAGAACTTCGCGGCCAATGCGGACATTCATCCGACGGAGCAGACTCCGCCTTCATTCATCGTGCAGGCGGAGGATGATCCGGTACACGTAGAGAACTCGACCGTCTATTTTCTTGCGTTGAAGAACGCAAAAGTTCCGGCCGAGATGCATTTGTATGCGCAGGGCGGCCACGGGTATGGCCTTCGGCGAACCGAGCTCCCTGTAACAGCGTGGCCTCAGTTGGTCGAAACTTGGCTGCATACCATCCAAGTCTTGCCGCCTGCCTCGCGTTGATGGAGCGCCCTCGGGGTGCGCCACGCCGTGCCACACGAAAAAAATATTAGAAGAAAGCGGCGCCGCCATCCACGTTGATGGATTGGCCGGTGATGGCACTAGATTGCGCAGAACAAAGAAAGAGTGCGGCGCGGGCGACTTCGTCGGCAGTTTGACCGCGTCCTTGCAGAATCGTGCTCAGAAAACCGGCGAGTTGTTCCTTGGGGCTAACTCCTAACTTTGCGGCGAGGGTGTTGCCTAATTCCTTTGACATGCGAGTTTCGGTAACTGGCCCTGGGCAGATGGCATTGACGCGCACGCCTTTGCGGCCGGCTTCGGCGGCGGTGATGCGCGTAAGGCCGAGCATGCCCGCTTTCGCCGCTGCGTATGCCGAACCCCACGGGAACGCAGCTTTGGCTGAAAGGCTCGATATATTAAGGATGACACCGGAGTTGCGCGCATACATTTCCGGGAGGACGAGTTTGCTGAGCAGGAACGCTGCGCGCAGGTGCACGGCAATGACGTTATCAAACTCCGCAAGCGGATAGTCTTCGACGGGAACAACAGGCCCATAGTGGCCGGCGTTGTTCGCGAGGATATCGATTTTCCCAAATCTCGAGCGCGCTTCGGCGACAATGCGCGTGCAATCCGCTTCAAGCCCGAGATCGGCGAGGGAATAATCCGCGATCCCACCACTTCCTGAAATCTCTTTCACGGTAGCTGTTAACTCCGCCTCCGTGCGTGCCGTCAGGAATACCGAAGCGCCTTCGGCGGCAAACAGTCGAGCCATGGCGCGCCCGATGCCGCGGCCCGAGCCAGTAATCAAGGCAACTTGGTCTTTGAGGAGCATAGGCAAAAGAGCATAGAGCCAGCGCCCGACGGAGGCAAGATGCTGAGACTCGCGGGCGAACGCGACAGAATTGGTCCAAAAGGTCAGCAGGTACCGGAGGTGCAGAGAGGGCCTGCATAAAGCTCTGGCCGAGAACTGTACTTTTGTTCAGGTGTAATTTCCCTCGTTGCTGATTAAGCTGCATGTAAGAGAGTGTGTATGCATCGCAGCGGCATCCCGGCGCGGGCCGGTCCGCTTTTCCCCGAAACTGTGGCCAACCCAACCAGGCCGCTCGATTTGACATGGGGGTACGCCAGTGCGCCGACCAATTTTCTTATTGCAGGCAAGTGCGGTTGTTGCTGCGCTCGCGTTTGCGGGCTGCGCAGGCGTGATCTCATCTAACAACTCAAACAACGGAAACAAGCCGGTGGCGCCGACCATCGCGTCGCAGCCAGCGAGCCAAATTGTGATAGCCGGGCAAACGGCGACGTTCAGCGTGATGGCCTCTGGTACAGCGCCTTTGAGTTATCAATGGTTGAAGAACAGCGCGAATATTGGCGGGGCCACGGCAGCGACCTACACGACCCCTTCGACCATCGCAGGCGACAGTGGGACAAAATTCGATGTAGTTGTAAGCAATTCTGCGGGAAGTATAACCAGTGCGATGGCCACATTGACAGTGAACGCGGCAGCAGTCGCGCCGACTATCACGACGCAGCCAGCGAATCAGAGTGTGACAGTTGGACAAACGGCGACGTTTAGCGTGACGGCGACCGGAACGGCGCCACTGAGTTACCAGTGGCAGAAAAACAATGCAAATATTCCTGGCGCGACCGCAGCAAGCTACACCACTCCCGTGACAGTAACGACCGACAACGGCGCGAAGTTTGACGTGATCGTTAGCAATACCGCCGGAAGCCAGACCAGCACGATGGCAACGTTGACTGTGAGCGCGGCAGCCGCGGCACCGACAATCACCACGCAGCCAGCGAATCAGAGCGTGACCGTTGGACAAACGGCAACCTTTAGCGTGACGGCGACCGGCACGGCGCCCCTCAGCTACCAGTGGCAGAAAAACAACACGAACATTTCTGGCGCGACGGCGGCGAGTTATACGACACCGGCTGCTGCAATCACTGACAACAGCGCAAAGTTTGATGTGATCGTCAGTAACGCGACAGGAAGTCAAACAAGTACGATGGCGACGTTGACCGTGAACGCAGGGGCGGTTGCACCGACGATCACGACCCAGCCAGCAAATCAGAGCGTGACAGTTGGACAGACGGCAACATTTAGCGTGACGGCGACCGGCACGGCGCCCCTCACTTATCAGTGGCAGAAAAACAACGCAAACATTTCTGGCGCGACCGCAGCAAACTACACCACGCCCGTGACAGTAACGACCGACAACGGGGCAAAATTCGACGTGGTCGTGAGCAACTCCGCAGGCAGCAAGACGAGTTCGATGGCCACGTTGACCGTGAACGCGGCAGCGGTGGCGCCGACGATCACGACGCAACCAGCGAATCAGACAGTAAACGTCGGACAAACGGCGACGTTTAGCGTGACCGCAACCGGAACAGCGCCGCTAAGTTATCAGTGGCAGAAAAATAGCGCGAACATCACCGGCGCAACCGCGGCGAGTTACACCACACCAGCTACGGCAACGACCGACAACGGCACGAAGTTTGATGTGATCGTCAGCAACGCAACAGGAAGCCAAACGAGCACGATGGCTACGCTAACGGTGAATGCACTTAGCGCATTCACCGTCAATGTCGTGACGTATCACTACGACAATCTGCGCACCGGCCAGAACCTGAACGAAACGATTCTCACGCCTGCCAACGTGACCTCCGCGACCTTCGGCAAACTTGGCTCATTCACCGTTGATGGACGAGTGGACGCGCAGCCGCTATATCTTTCAGCGGTAGCCATACCTAGCGTAGGAACAAAAAACATCTTGTACGTGGCAACGGAGCACGGCAGCGTCTACGCGTTTGACGCGGACTCCGTCAATGGCAACACGGGCACCTTTCTGTGGAAGACTTCCGTACTTGGCAGCGGCGAAACGTCGAGCGACGACCGCGGCTGCGGGCAAGTCTCGCCGGAGATTGGCGTGACGGCTACGCCCGTCATCGACCGCGCGCGCGGAACGCATGGTGCGATCTATGTCGTAGCAATGTCCAAGGATGCCAATGGAAATTATTTTCAACGGCTGCATGCGCTGGATCTAACCACGGGCGCTGAACTTTTCGGCGGGCCCACGACTGTGCAAGCGACTTATCCAGGCTCCGGTGACAACAGCACGGGCGGAAATGTAGTCTTCGACGCCAAGCAATATAAGGAACGCCCGGGCCTGCTCGAAATCGGCACCACCATCTATACGACTTGGTCTTCGCATTGTGATGACCGCCCTTACACCTCCTGGGTGATCTCCTATGACGCGAACGCGCTCACGCAAACAAGCGTGCTCAATCTCGTGCCCAATGGAAGCGAAGGCGGCATCTGGATGGCGGGAGCCGCTCCCGCCGCGGACGCCTCCGGAAATATCTTTTTCATGGTAGGGAACGGTGATTTCGATACGGCGCTGAACGCGAGCGGCTTCCCATCGCAAGGGGATTGCGGTCAATGCTACGTAAAGCTGGCTTCCAGCGC
>Ga0265354_1000183_pt1 | contig 11526 bp, 10 predicted proteins | sample NZE1metagenome_FD_189074 | JGI IMG/M metagenome (GOLD analysis project Ga0265354, IMG submission 189074) | Rhizosphere microbial communities from Maridalen valley, Oslo, Norway - NZE1 | ecosystem: Host-associated > Plants > Roots > Rhizosphere > Soil | place: Norway: Oslo | collected 2017-09-14 | reverse complement strand
GCATCCGGTCTTCGCCGCATCTGTCTTTGCCGCATCAGTCTTCGCTTCACCCTCTTCATCGCTCAAAGGCGCGAGCGGCGATGGCAAATCCTTGCGCAGGACGACAATATAAACGTTGCTCGTGACGGGACGGTCGTAGCTCAGCATCGAGGTGTCCTTCGTCGGTCCCGCATCTGTGCTGGACAGAAAATAAAGATACTTCCCGCCCTTATCAAAGACCGGCGAAACCGAATCGCTCATCGCATCCGTCACTCGGTCGCTCTTCGCCGTTTCCAGCGAATACAAAAACACCGAGCGCATGTGGCTCACTTCCTGTTGCGTATATGCCAGCCATTTGCTGTCCGGCGACCAAGCCGCCTGGAATATTTGCTCCGGACCCGTGAACCGATCATGAAAAACTTTCATCGGCGTTTTCTTTTCGAGGTCCACGTACCAGAGGTTCAGCCGCTTGTCCGTGTACGCAATCTTCTTGCTGTCCGGCGACCATGTTGGAAAAAAGAAAACGATCCCGGCGTTCCGAGATCGAACTTCTGCGCTTCCCCCTGGCCATTCTGGTTCTTCACATACAAAGCTTCCTCTCCCGACTCATCCGAAAAATACGCGATGCTCTTTCCGTCCGGCGACCATGCCGGATACCGCTCATCCGCTCCGGGCGTATTCGTCAAGTTGCGAATGTCGCCTTTCTCTGCGGGAACTGTGAGTATCTCCCCACGCGCTTCAAACACCGCTCTCAACCCCGTCGGTGAAATGTCCGCGTTGCGTATCCGATTAGCCACATTTTCATACCGAGGCCGCAGTTGTGGCAGGTCCCCCGCAATGCGGATGTCGACCTTGTGCGCCGCGCCAGTCTTCAAGTCGTAAAGCCAAATCGCGCCAAACTGCTCGATGGCAATTGCGTCCGGCCCCGCGCTCGCATATTTAAAATCGAGCCCATCATTCTTCAATGCAACGGTCACGCTCTTCGTCTTCGTGTCATAGCTGAAGAGCGACATCGGCCCGTTCCGATCCGAAAGAAAAAATACGCGCTGATCTACCCACATAGGATTGAAATCGTTCGAATTCTCCCGCGGCACCTTCGTCACGGTTGAATCCGACAGCCGCGCAATCCACACCGGCGATGTTCGTCCGCCGCCATACCGCTTCCAAATCTCAAACGCGTGGTCCAGCGGCACGTACGCCAATTCCTTGCCATCGGGCGAATATGATCCCTCGGTGCCACCGGGTAGGGGCAGTTCTGCAGGAAAACCGCCTTCGCGCGAAATCGTAAAAAGCCGGTTGAAAAAGGAGTAGCTATTTCGCTCCGAAGCAAACAGCACGGATTTCCCGTCGCGCGTCCATCCCACGACTTCATCCGCCGCCGGGTGATAGGTAAGCCGCCGCGGCGTTCCCCCGCTCGCTGGAATCAGGTACACATCTGCGTTTCCGTCGTAGTTGCCGGTAAACGCGATCTCGCTGCCGTCCGGCGAAAAGACTGGCCTTGACGCCGTTCCCGCCCCTGCAGTAAGGCGCTGCGCCACGCCACCCGCCCGTGGCACGCTCCACAAGTCTCCCGCGTACACAAATACAATCTGGGTGGCGCTGATCGTCGGTTGATGCAATAGCAACGGCGGATTCTCGTCGGCCAAACACACGCACGCCACCAACAACGCGAACACACCTGCGGCAAATCGCAACATTTGTATTTCCTCCCCCGGCTCCCAACCTTCCAATCGCGACAATCTTACAGCCACATGAGTCAAGATGAAACCGACTCACTGACTTCCTTCCGATGCGCCTAATCTGTGATAAGAAGGACTCGCGACAGTGCGCTCACGCATCTGAGATTGCATCCTGATTACGCGATCAGCGTCGAGGCAAGCTTATGACTGAAGAAAAGGCAGCTCAGAAGTCCGCCAGCATGTGGACCATGATTTTCACCGATGTTCATTTCTGGGTCCCTGCTGTCGTCTTGCTCGCCGGACTAGTCGTGCTCCATTGGATTCGCTGAGCCTCGGCATGGAATCCTCCGCCACAATATGACTTCACCCTCCATCGAATTCGCGCGTCTCCGTAAATTGCAACTCGTGGGCATCCTCTGCGGCTTTGGCGCAGGCGCATGGCTAGGCGCCGCAGAAGCTCCAACAAAACTGGTGAAGCTCGGCGTCTCGCCGCTCATCGTTTCGCTCTTAATGGTTCTCGGCGTTTTTCTAGCGCGCTGGAGTCTCCCCGCGCTCATCCGCGGCACCGGCCAAATGCGCCTAGACATTCGCCAAGCCCCTCACCTCATCGTCTGGGGAATACTAGCCGGCTGCCTCTGGGCCGTCGCTAATACGCTCACCATCTTCGCCATTCGCGACATCGGCCTCAGCATCGCCTTCCCTCTCTGGAACATCAACAGCCTCCTCGGCATCTTCTGGGGCTACTTGCTCTTCAACGAACTCCGTGACGCCGGCAAATTCCGCTGGCTCACCGTCCTCGGCGGCGCGCTACTCATGTTCGCTGGCACGACGCTCCTCGCTTTCGCCTCCTCCGCACAAAGCCCCGCCGCCCATCCGTTCCGCGGAATCGCAGCCGCACTCACCGCCGGCGTCCTCTGGGGCACGATGTACGTCCCCTATCGCAAAGCTTATTTGACCGGCATGAATCCCCTCTCCTTCATCGCGTTCTTCACCATCGGCGAACTCGGCATGATGCTGACTCTGGCGGTCGCCTTCGGCGGCGGCCCTGGCGCTCTCATTCATCAACTCGAACTAGCCAAGCCCGTCCTCTTCTGGCTCATGCTAGGCGGCTTCGTCTGGGTCATCGGCGATCTCTTCCAACAGTACGCCGCAAAATACATCGGCATCAGCCGGGGCATTCCGCTCTCCAACACAAATCAACTCTGGGGCCTTCTCTGGGGCATTCTGGTTTTCGGAGAACTGCGTGGCCTCAGCACATCGCTCTACGCGCAGGTAATAGGCGGCTCTCTCTTGATGGCCGCAGGCGCGGGAGCCATTGCGCTCTCCAGCGTCACCACCAAAGAACACGCCCGCTGGAAGCAAGCCGCCGATCGCGAAGGCCATCGCTACAAAGTCGACTCTCACTATGTGGAAGCAGGTCTTTCCGGCAGCGATGCGAACAACTCGAGCGATCCAACAGGCCAGCCAGCACCTCGGCCTTCCAGAACATGGCTCGACTATCTCCTGGTCATCGCCGCCACCACAATTTTCATCACTCTAGCCTTGTTAGCCCGCGCTCCAAACATGGCCCTCAACTGGCCCGCCCTGCTAGCGCTCGCCGCAGCCATGCTAATTTTCCTATTCACCTGCGGCATCGCCCTCTGGCGCACCACGCGCTTCAACTGATTCGGCCTGCCAGTGGCACAGCCAATCCCGGCTGTGCTCTCCTTCCTACAAGCAAGCAGGCCGCACTCTCAAACCGCCTTTAATCTTTTTCGGAAATGCCTTCCAGTGTAAACTGCTGCTGGCGCGACTTTGCGGTGCGCAAATTCAGCATTCACAAGTCTTTCGGGCACACACGCAAATGGCCGGCACCCTCCCACTACCCGCAACGCTCCGAACCCGCACAGCCGAGCGCGTCTCCGCCAAAACTCTTTCCATCCCCTGGTACATCTGGTGCAACGTCCTCGCGGTAGCTTGCAGCGCGGTTGGCGGCGTCTGGGACATTTCCTGGCACGAGAGCGTCGGCCGCGACACCTTCTGGACTCCCGCGCATCTCCTGATTCAGCTCTGCGGCATTCTCGCGGGCTGCGGCTGCGGCTACCTCATTCTTTCCACTACCTTTCGCAAAGATTCTCTCGTCCGTGCCAACTCCGTTTCCATGTGGGGATTCTACGGACCGCTCGGCGCATTCATCTGCGCATGGGGCGCTGTTGCGATGATCACCTCCGCCCCGTTCGACAACTGGTGGCACAACGCCTACGGTCTCGACGTCAAAATCCTCAGCCCGCCGCACATTTTGCTAGCCCTTGGCATGACCGCCATCCGTTTCGGCACGCTCGTCCTCGTCCTCGCCGAAGTAAATCGCGCAACCGGCGAGTATCGCGCCCGCATGGAGCGCTTCCTCTTTTTTTCGTTTCTTTTTCTTCTCGCCATGACCGTTGGCATCATGCAGGAAGACACTTTCCGCATGTTCATGCACGGCGCGAAATTCTACGTCGTCATTATGTTTGCCGCGCCAATCTTGTTTGCCGCCATCTCGCGCGCCTCAGAAAATCGCTGGGCCGCGACCATCATGACCGGCGCCTACACGCTCCTGCATATCTCGTTCATGCAAATTCTACAGCTCATCCCAGCCGTGCCCAAGCTCGGCCCCGTCTACCAAAACATCACGCATCTCGTCCCGCCGGACTTCCCGCTGCTCCTGATCGTTCCCGCAATTGTTTTCGATCTAGTGCGCCGCCGCATCACGGGTTGGAATCGCTGGACACAAGCCGCCATCCTCGGTGCAGCCTCGCTGGCAAGTTTTATTGCCGTTCAATGGCCCTTCGCAAATTTCCTGATGTCCCCCGCATCGCGCAACTGGTTCTTCGCCACCAACAATCTTCCCTACTTCATCCCGCCCGCTTCACATTGGGGCCGCAGCGCCTGGTACCCCACCGAACACAGCCCCGCACAATTTGCCCTGACCATGCTTCTTGCCCTGGCCGCCGGCATCCTAATGACCCGCATCGGCCTAAGCTGGGGCGACTGGATGCGCCGCATCCGCCGCTAACAGCCCGCCTCATCCTTGTAGGGGCACGATATATCGTGCCCGACCACGTTTCGCTACCATGACTAAAGGTAAGGGAAAACATGATCACTGCCGGGCAGGTCAACGTTTTGGTAGGGAGAAATGTCGAGCTAACATGCGGGGGTGCCCCACACGTCGGGTTTACGTGTGGGGCCTTTGACTTGTCTATCTGATTTCCTTTGCTGCGGTTGTCTTTCTTCCGCAGGTTTCTAAATCTAGCTTCCGTCCAAAATCTCCAAGGCTAAGTAACTGCCCGTCCCCGCGCCTCAGAGCCCGCTCGGTGTCTTATCCGGAGCTTCCGCCGCAGCCGCGCCTTTCTTGTACACGATCTTCTTCGCCCCGGCTTCGCAAGTACCCACTACTTTTCCGTCGCCAGCGTCCGCATCTTTCGCCACGATATCCAGCGAATACCCCTTGACGCCCTTTGCGTCCAGCTTCGCCGCGATTTCCGTTTTCAATTCTTCACAAGACTTTGCCTGCGCATAACTGCACGCCGGCAAAACCAACACAGCCGCAATACCTAGCCAGATTTTCATTTTGGGATCTCCTTCTTGGGAAATGAGGGCCCGCCCAAGCATACCAAATCGAATTTCCCACACCCGCTCTCCACGCTTCTCGTTCCGATTTAGGCAACATCCTCCCCTCCGTCTACTACTGAGTCCCGCATAATATTCCGAACTAGCGATTTGGAGTGCGGCAGCTCTGCTGCCGCCTTTTCTCAGCAACTCGTACGACTTCCTATTTGGCGAAGCTTAATGATCCCCAAAAAAAAACATCCGAATCCTTCCGCCCAACATCCAACCCAAAGTGCAGTTGTTCGAGAGGTGCCCAGGCCACCGAATTCCTCGAATCACCAGCAGCACCGAAAAACTCGCAAAAGGAGAGTCGCAATGCCAACGATCACCACAAAAGACGGAGTCACAATTTTCTACAAGGACTGGGGCACAGGCCAACCCATCGTTTTCTCGCACGGCTGGCCTCTGTCCGCCGACGATTGGGACAACCAAATGATGTTCTTCCTAAATCACGGCTATCGCGTCATCGCCCATGACCGCCGCGGCCACGGACGCTCAAGCCAAGTCGAGACGGGACACGACATGGATCACTACGCCGCTGACCTTGCGGCGCTTACCGAGCATCTCGACCTGAAGAATGCCATCCACGTTGGCCATTCGACGGGCGGCGGCGAAGTGACACGTTACGTCGCACGCCACGGCCAAAGTCAAAATCGCGTCGCCAAGGCGGTGCTCATCAGCGCGGTGCCGCCGCTCATGGTGAAGACGCCAGCGAATCCCGCCGGCCTTCCGAAAGAAGTGTTCGACGGCTTCCAGAAAACACTTGCCGCCAACCGCGCGCAATTCTACATGGACTTGCCGATCGGACCTTTTTACGGCTACAACCGGCCGGGCGCGAAACCGTCACAAGGCATCATTGAAAATTGGTGGCGGCAGGGAATGATGGGCAGCATCAAAGGGCACTATGATGGCATCGTGGCCTTCTCTCAGACGGACTTCACCGAGGACCTGAAGAAGATCACGGTACCGACGCTCGTTATGCACAGCGAAGACGACCAAATCGTCCCCTACGTAGCCGCCGGCCCGCTAAGCGCCAAGCTAGTCAAAGGCGCCATACTGAAAACCTACAAAAATTTTCCCCACGGCATGCCCACAACCGAAGCCGACACAATCAACGCCGACCTGCTAGCTTTCCTAAAAGGTGCCAACGCCGCATCCGCATAGCGCCCGACGAGTGTCCCTTAACAGACAGTAATTTTCTCGATTTTGTCATAAAATGGGGGTGGCCTTCGTTCACATTCAAGGCCATCTCCGGTTTTTTTTCTGCGGCCGAAAGCACGGCTATCTTCCAGCTACGTCCCGCGCCAAGGGAGAAGACGAAGGAGTCAGACCAATGACTGTTGCACCCGCAGATAGTTTTTTGGCATCAAGAAACAGAAAACTTCAAAAATGACCGAATTATTGAATCTCGCGGTAAAAGCCCACGGCGGTTTCGAGCGCTGGAACAAAGTAAAGTCGATTAAGGTAGGGGCCTCGATCACGGGCGCCATCTGGTTTGTCAAAGGCAAAGGAGACTTTCTAAGAAACGTTGTATTGACTGCCGATACGCGCAACGAACACCTCACCGTCGACTTCCCCGGCCAAAACAAGCGCGCCGTTTTCACTCCAAGCCGTATCGTGATCGAGACCGAAAACGGAATCCTGATTGAGTCACGCGATAACCCCGAAAAATCCTTCGAAGGCCAGCAAAGAGAAACTCCGTGGGACGAAATCCATGTTGCCTATTTCGTCGGCGAAGCCCTCTGGACCTACCTCAACACCCCGTTCCTTTACACGCAAGACGGTTTCACCACCGAGGAAATCCCGTCCATTCAAGTCGAAGGCGAAACCTGGCGCCGCCTCAAAGTTACTTTTCCCGTCACCGTCAAAAGCCATACCAAACAACAAATCTCCTGCTTCGGCCCCGACGGCCTGCTCCGCCGCCACGACTACACCGTCGACATCCTCGGCGGTGCCACCGGCCTCAATTACGCCTCCGACTATCGCAACGTGGACGGCATCCTCATCCCCACCAAGCGCCGCGTCTACGCCTATGAAGGCGACTACCAACTCGTAAAAGAACCTCTACTAGTCGCCATCGACATGGGCGAAATCACTCTCGTCAACGATGCTCACACGCCAGCCGTCGCACGCTCGGCATGAACTCTGCGCGTGACAGGGGGTGCCCCACCTTCGTTTTTTGAGGGTGGGATCTTTCTTTTTTTCTTTTGAACTCGTTCCTTCCCGGCGCATTTTTCGTACACGCTTCTCTGAAGAAAAGGCCAACAATGCCCTTCGAATCTCTTTTCACTCCTCTGCAGCTTGGAGCTATTCGCCTCCCAAATCGAATTGTCATGGCCCCGCTCACGCGAATGCGCGCCGGAGAAGGCCATGCGCCCACCGCATTGAACGTTGAATATTACGCGCAGCGTGCCTCGGCTGGCCTCATCATTGCCGAAGGAACCGCGATCACTCCTCAGGCCCACGGCTATCCCAGCGCTCCAGGAATTTATACCCAAGAACAAATCGCCGGATGGCGAGCAGTCACCGAGGCTGTCCACGCACGCGGCGGCCGCATCATCTTGCAGATCGGACACAACGGCCGCAATTCTCATTCTTCGCTGATGCCCGATGGAGCCCTGCCCGTAGCGCCCTCAAGCGTTCCACCTTCCATTCCCGCTCTAACCAGCACCTTTCAACAGGTGACTTCCGAAATCCCGCGTGCCCTCGAGACCTCCGAGATCCCGGTTCTTGTCCACGCGTTTCATCAGGCCGCGCTGAACGCGATGGACGCCGGGTTCGATGGCGTCGAACTGCAAGCTGCCAATAGCCACTTGATCGAGCAATTCCTCGAGGATGGAACGAACCAGCGCACGGATGTTTACGGCGGCTCGCAAGAAAACCGCGCTCGCTTCCTGTTTGAAATCGTCAAAGAAGTCAGCACGGCCATAGGCAAGGACAGGCTAGGCGTACGCCTCTCGCCGTTTGGACAGTACGGCGGAATTTACGACAGCCATCCTCTCGAATTATTCGCCTTCATCATCACGGAGCTAAGTAGCCGCCGCATCGCGTATTTGCACGTCATTGAAGGCAGAGGCTCGGAAATTGGCCTGACCGACGAACTCCATCCGAACGCGTTGAACAACGCAGAACTCTTTCGTCCGCACTTCGACGGCCCCTTCATCTCAGCCGCTGCTTATACACCGGCTGGCGCCGCGCAAGCTGTCGAGAATAATCACGCCGATGCCATCGCCTTCGGCCGCCTCTTCATCGCCAATCCAGATCTTGTCGCACGTATCCAACAAAATGCCCCGCTCAACGCATTTGATCGTTCCACCTTCTATGGGGGCGGATCCCAGGGCTACACCGATTACAAAACCCTTGAAGCCAGAACCCTTGACGCCGTACGTTCCGCTCCCTAATGGACCGGCGGAATCGTCCCATCTGTCACCGGTTCAACAACCTGATTAACAGAACGGCCTGGCCATTACTTCGAGTTCAGCGGAGGCCCGCTGACTCGCTTCCCTTTGAGGTGGAAATTCACTTCGACATGGTCGGCGATCTTGATGAACGGAATGCCCTTGTTCATTCCGTAGTCCTTGCGGTTGAAGACCATTTTCCCTTTTATCTCGCCTGAACCCGTTCCCCTGCCGGAGACCGTTAGCGTCAGCTTCTCGGGGTTGGAGACTCCGCGGATCGTAAAGTTTCCATCCACTTCATAGGTTTCGTGACCGGTCCGCACAATTTTTGTCGACTTGAACGTGATCACTGGATTCTGCTCGACGTCGAAGAAGTCCTTGCCCTTCAGCTTTCCGTTCTTCACGCCGCTTCCGGTATCCACGCTCGCGGCCTGAATAGTGATCTCTAAAACAGCCGTCGTTTCGTCAGGCGAGGCAAACTTCAAGGTAGCATCCCACTTATCAAATTTACCGGCGATATCTACCGAAGCCTTTACGTCAAACCTGATCGTGCTCTCCACCGGCGTAATCTCGAAAACGGGAGCTTGTGCTCGACTCAATGAAGGAAACACAGCTAACGCTAAGAGACACAGTACAGTTAGTCGCAAGAAATCCTCCCTGAAGAAGACCAGCACGATAGCGCCATATTTGCGGAGGCTATCGGCCGCGTTCAATGTAGCCTACTGTAACAAATGACAGGCTGTGCGGACCAAGAGCATTACGGGACGGTTGCCCAGATGTTTAGGGGGCAGGTACCCCACACGTCGGTTCTAAGTGTGGGGCTTTTAACTTTTCCACTCGATTCCGCAGTCTCACCGAGACTGTTTCGATCCACACATATCGCAACTTCGCCTGCCTACCTGCCAGCTACACCCACAACCGCAAGCTGTTAAACCACTTATAAGATTACAGTTGACAACTAGTACGAATATGATATACTTGAGGTGTATTTAATCGCGGAGGAGACAGGAAGTACGCCGTTGCCTCCCGAACCTAACCGCCCTGCCGCCTTTCAATTCCTCCGCCGTTCCCAGCGCCCAAACACTAGCTCTCTCAGAGAGCAGAACCAGAGCAAACTAAGAGCAAACAACCCCTGCATTTTCAATAGTCTACACATCCATTATTCGGTAAGCCCTTTAGATTCATATTCTTACAAATTGAGGGGGGGGGTATTTTTTCCACCCTCCCAAACTCTCCGCGTCCTCTGTGTCTCTGCGTTACCCTTTTCCTCTTTTCGCCTTTCAACTTTCAGCCCTTTTCCCAAAACCATTCCGCAGGATCGACTGTCCGCTTCTTCATCGCCTCCCGTTGCACCAACCATCCCACGACTGCTACATTGCTTCTCACACGGAGGGTCTCGCCTCGAGCAATTCCGCCACCCCAGCCGGCCGGGCGGACTCGCAGTGCAGTCCCAAAGTTTTCCGTCTCCCTCACCAATCACAAAAAGAAAGCGAGCAAATCATGTTCAAGAAACTGATGGCAGGAACTGCGGTTGCGATACTGGCTTGTTCGGCAACCACATCCCTTCGCGCACAAGAAGTAACTGCATCCGAAAAAGAAAAAACGCTGCAATATCTCGAGAAAACGAAGCAAGGCGTTCTCGACGCCACCAAAGGACTCTCCGAAGCGCAGTGGAATTTCAAAGCCGGACCGGATCGCTGGTCGATCGCGCAGTGCATGGAGCACATCGCCGCTGCGGAAGACTACATTCGCGGATTGGTCATTGAAAAAGTGATGCTCGCGCCCGCCGTTCCCGGCCGTGATGTGCAAGCAACCGACGATGCCATTCTCGCCAAGGTTCCGGATCGCTCGAAAAAGGCGCAAGCCCCCGAGCCGATCGTTCCCACCAACCGCTACGGGTCACCCGACGCCTCCGTCAAGCATTTCGTGGAAAGCCGAGACAAGACCGAAGAATTCCTGAAGACCACGCCCGGCCTGCGCGACCACGCCGTCGATGGTCCGACGGGCGGAAAGATGGACGCCTATGAATTCATCCTGCTTATTGCCGCCCACAGCGAACGCCACACCAAACAAATTTTAGAAGTGAAAGCCGACCCCAACTATCCCAAGAACTAGCAACATAAAGGAGACCTGATAAAAGAACACGGAGCACGACGCAAAACTCGATCTGGAACGTCGCGAGATGTTTGTTGCTCCGCAGACCACAGCACGAATATGATGGAAACAATGAAACATATCATTCAAGTGCGGATATTCCGTGGCGATAAGTACTACGTTGCGGAGTGCTTCGACCTTCCGGTAGTGACGCAGGGCGCGACACTCGACGAACTGATGAAGAACGTGAAGGAAGCGATCGCGCTCCAACTGGAAGGTGAGAACCCTGCCGACTTCGGACTTGCACCTAATGCTTCCATCCTAGCGAGCTACGAACTCGAGCCCGAACCGCAAGTACATGCCGAAGCCTAAAGTTCTTTCGGGCGCGGATGTGGTTAAGATTCTTGCGTCATTTGGATTCGGAGTTGCGTCACAACGTGGTAGCCACATTAAACTCCGAAGAGTGAGTTCCGACGGTACGCGGCAAACGCTCACCATTCCGAAGCACCGCGAATTGGATCGAGGAACATTTCTGGGAATTTATAGACAGGCGCTTCGCTACATTCCTAGCGAGGAACTGGCACAGCATTTTTACGCTGACTGAATGTGCTAAACTTTTCTTCGCAGCGGCGCGATGAGCGCGGCTGCCGGAGCGTGGAACTTCGGGCTCTGTGCAACGAGGTCCCGCGAACCCCGCCAGGCCCGGAAGGGAGCAACGGTATCGGGATTGCCTCGGGTGCCGCAGATCA
>Ga0265354_1000182_pt1 | contig 11528 bp, 6 predicted proteins | sample NZE1metagenome_FD_189074 | JGI IMG/M metagenome (GOLD analysis project Ga0265354, IMG submission 189074) | Rhizosphere microbial communities from Maridalen valley, Oslo, Norway - NZE1 | ecosystem: Host-associated > Plants > Roots > Rhizosphere > Soil | place: Norway: Oslo | collected 2017-09-14 | reverse complement strand
GACATCGACCCCACAGTTCGCTTGGGCACCTGACGCCAAGCGAGTATGCTCAAAATCGTCAGGAGCAACGGACTTCAGAGACAGCGAATCTCTAATCGAAAACCGTACGGAAAATGGGGCAATGTCAGAGACAGCGAATCTCTAATCGAAAACCGTACGGAAAATGGGGCAATGTCAAATGCCGGAAGATTCTAGATCAGACCGCTACTGAACGCGGGGTAACGTCGCCGCAAATCACTTCGGTTAGCCGCTCGTCGCCAGTTCGAACCCCCGACATAAACAAGACGAGTTCGACCACTCGGCGCTTTTGGCCGAGTGGGACACCGGAGCGCAAGCGACGGTGGTCCCGCAGGGACGAGGCGCGTAGCGCCGAAGCAATCTCTCCGGGCGCGCCAATTAATCAAAACTTACGCTCTATCAATGTTCTGGCCCATCCGTATTCCCGTCGCGTACCGAAGGGTTTAGGCGTTTCCACACTAGCAGCGCGTCTGGTCACGGAGAACCCAGCGAGCCGCACGGTCATCACAACGAGCATGACCTCACGAAAATGTGATCGAACGACAGCCCGAGCTGGGTCGATCCGGCGGCTACTTTTTTGTTAGTTAGCGGGAAGAGTTCCACAACTTCGCTGAAGAAGACTACAGTGAATTGCATGATGCTGGAATTACGCGTGCACCCTAGCCAATCCGCTCGGGATCGCTGTTATCGCTCGTGAAGGTCACCGTGCACCTGCTGCGGGCGCGCCTTGGCGCCCCGATTGTGTCAACGCCAACAGGTCAAGCACTGGAAACCAGTACGATGCCGACCGATTGAGCTTCTTCGACTGTTCTTGTAACAAGCTGCGCGCTTGCGCAATTTGATCCATTTGGATGTACGCTGCGGCGGTGATGGTCGCGAGATATGCCAAGTCGCTTTCCGAAATGGGCGCAGGGGATGCGAGCAGATCGGTACCGTATTTCACCACGTCGGACGAACTCCGACGAGCGATCGCCGCAAATAAGTCCACCCACGTTTTCTGGTCAGCAGGCGCTGTCCGATAACAGGGGCTGGACGTAATCGTATTCCAGATTGGGTCCAGCTCGGCCGCACTGAGATATGCCGCGGTAAAGTCGCTGATGTTCCGTACGGCCGTTTCCCATGCATTCTTTGCCCCGGCGTCAGTACATCCATCCCGGCTGGCGTCGATGAGCATCACGTACGATGCGGCCGCTGGATCCAAGTCCTTGAATGTTCCATCCAATATCGCACGGCGAATCGCAAGGGCCTTTCGGGCCGACTGATCCCGAAGCAGCGTACTGTTCGCAGAGGGTTCACTTGTTGGACCGTGAGGCCCGTCACCCCTTGCGATGAACTCAAGGAAAGGCATTGACATGACGGTAAGGCCGTTAAGCTCATTTGCGGTGGCGCCCATAAACCGCAGGCGGGGAGCATTGAGGTCGACGAAGGGGAAAAAATCTGAATTTGGCGGGGCCGACATGCTCTGGAGAAGCGGTCCAATCGTGAGGTTATCGCCGATCTTTCGCAGCTGAATGTCGTCGATCCCTTGGATGCCGATGCGATTGAGTTCCGTCCGGAGCAGCGGCGATTGGAATATGCGATCATCCGGAATCGGAAGCTTCGCACCGCGAGTCGCGACTATCAGAATATTATAATCGTCAGTATTGTAAATTGCATACGCGCCAAAGTGCGGAGCCATCGCCTTGATTACCGACGCCACGATCCCTACGTTCGTTTCATAGGTTTGGATCCACTGCACCAGGTATCCATCGGATTTAAGGTAATGCGTAATGCGGCCATAGAACTCATCAGAAAAAAGACTTGCAACCCCGCTGACCCACGGATTTGATGGTTCTGAAACTATCAGATCGTACGGTTCACGCGTGCTTGCGAAGAAGGTCTTTGCGTCCTCGAAAACGATGTGGCTCCGCGCATCCTCGAATACATTGCTGATTCGTGGACCAAAGCCCTTGCGCGCCGCTTCCACCATGAAAGGTTCAATCTCAACTGTGTCCAAGCGCTCCACCAATCCAGAGCCGAGGAGCATGTGGGCGGTGAGACCCGAACCGAATCCGATATTCGCAACGCGTTTAGGACTTGGATGCATGCTTAGAGGTAATGCCGCAAGCGTCAGCATCGTGGTCTCGTCGACCGTTGCTGGCCCTGACCCCATCTGCAAACCTGCGTCTGGTTTTCCATTGGTGGCTATTACCACCACCTTGTCCGATCGCTCGGCTAAACTGATCGTGGCAGTCTTTCCGTCTCTGAGATAAGTGACGATGACGCCGGCTGGAAGAATTGCAGATCCGGTGCGGTATACCCCCGATGCCATCCGCTGAGGATCTAAATTGACGACAAACATGGTAAGCATGAGCACCAAGATGCTCGTGGTCATCGCAATGGCCGCGGTCCGTGGCCGTTGACGACGGACAGCGAGGAGGCGAGAGAGGCCCAGAGCCATGTGGATACCCGCGCCTCCCAGGATGACGCCCTTGACCCCAACGAGCGGCATGAGTATGTGAACCGTCAGCAGCACTCCAACAATCGCTCCGAGAGTGTTCAGCGAATAGATCGTGCCTATGGCTCGTTCGCCGGTTCCGCGACGCATGAGTTCCTGCGTAAACAGCGGAAGGGTCATGCCCGCGCAAAATGTTGTTGGAACCATGATCAGCGCAGCGATTGATTGGCTTATTACGTTGAAGGCAACATATCCGCTTGCGGTGCGCGTAAAAGTTGCCAGACACCAGGCCATAAAATCAAATGTCACGTTGTAGGCGGGCAGGCTCAGTGCGGCCAGGGCGCCCATGACGACCATAACGCCTCCCGCATATGTCGCCGGATCGGCGATTCGCGCGATGCGCCTACGCACATAAAGTCCGCCGAAAGCCAAACCGAAGATGAACGCGCTCAGCATGAGTTCGAACGAATGCGTCGAGCTGCTGAGGACCAGACTGAGCATCCGAATCCAGCCAAGCTCGTACATAAAGGAAGCTGCACCGGTTAGGAATGCAGCGATCTCAAACCATCTTGCCAACGTGTCACGAACCGAAGACGACTCTGCTGCGGTCTGTCGAGTCGGGGCAGGTTCGGTCTGTCTCCGGACGATCGACCAGACCAACAAGGCTAAGGCGACGTTCATTAATCCAGCGGTCAGTATGGTGCCCGGCAGCCCAACCGCTCGTATCAACACAAAACCACTGACCAGAACCCCAATAGCTGCGCCCAGGCTATTTGTGAAATATAGCGTGGCCAGAGTCTCGCCCGGTCGATCGGGCCAACGGCGGATTAGCCCGCCGCTGATCAGAGGAAAAGTCATGCCTAGAAGGACTGATTGCGGGAAGATCATTAGAGCGGCCAAAGACCATTTGTAGGCATGAACCAGGAACCCCGCGGGAAGCGAAGGTATTACCGAAGCAAAGGAAAAATCGGAGGCGGCGACGAAGGTTCGATGGAAAATGATGCCCATTATCCCAATCAGGCCCTCGACCAATACGTAACTCCAGAGAAGGTGTCGAAGGCGGCCGGAGTAATGCGCGACCGCCCAGGATCCAAGGGCCATTCCCCCCATGAAGATGGCGAGCACGAGAGTTTGCGCGTAAGCGGCATGACCAAGGAAGAGTTTGAGATAGTGCGACCAGATGGATTCGTAAATCAATCCCGTAAATCCGGATACGACAAATACAACGAGCAGAAAGCGACGCTGCGCGAAATCGGACCCTAGCATTGTTGACTTACCGTCCTTGTCCACTTGGCAAACAATACAGCAATGAAGAACCATTCAGCAGGCTTTGTTCGAGAATGTTGACGCAATGCACGCCGCGTCTTCATCTATAGTTGCGCTCGCGGCCGCAAACACATCCTCGTGCCGGGCTGCCGAGATACACGGTCTTTGCGCGCCACCAAATTGCGAGTGGCGCAGTAGGATAACTACTTGGCAGTGAAAACCGCGTTTATTTTCAAGCTCGCTGGATCAATCACTGCCAGAAGCGGGTGTCCCCTGCCGGTGAGCGGCATGGTATTCATCTGATTATCCGCCAGTCCCGCCGCCTTCATCTTATCCTTAAGTGTCTTTTTCTCGGTCTTAGCAAAATACGCAACGTCGTCAACTCTCTTTAGTTGGCTGCGAAGCGCAGGTAATCCCTCTTCCCAGCGCTTGAAGTATCTCGGCATCGAAATGACGTCGTCGCCTCCAGAGATGGCGGCTTCAAAAATTTTCTTCCGCTCGTCTGGGTCCTGAGGCAACGGTGCCCATATCCAACGCGGCAGGCTATACCAATGCGGCGCTAGCCTAGGATTCTGCTCGCGCCCGAGCTTGGCCTCATCGGCATTGATATCGTAGGCTTGAACAAGCTGCAGGACGTTCTCAGAGAAAGCGTAATATAGAGGTCGCCCGCTCCAAAGCGACACCGATCCATAAGTCAGGGCGCAGAGTTGCACGGCGACAATGATGCCGATATCGCGCGCGAGTACGCGCCGCGATTTATTCTGGTTGGCAATGATCAGCGTCAGCGTGGGTCCGAGTACGACGTCGACGCACACCATGACAACCACCACCTGAGTCACGTCGGTCAGATACCAGCCTGGCCAACGATACCAGCCAAAGTACAGCGACCCGAGGATGAGAGTGAGTACTGCGGCACTTGATAGCAAGTGCAATGAAAAAAGCTTCAGTCGAAAATGCATATCCTATCCCCAAATCAACGCTGCATAATCTTAGCGTGACCGCTTGGGAATGGAAGACTACCGCGGGTCGCCGGATTTGTGGATTGTGGAAACCGTCACAGAAGCTGATCGCTCTATCCGGGAAATGACCGACGGCACATCTGCCGCCGGCACCGGCCGGCTGAACAGATACCCCTGCGCCTGATCGCATTTCATATGCCGCAATTTTTGCAATTGTTCAGCAGTCTCGACACCCTCGGCCACGGTCTTCATGTTGAATGCTCGCGCCAACGCTACCACGGTCGAAACGAGCGTGGCGACATTCGGAGTATCCGCGATGCTTTGCACGAACGACTTGTCGATCTTGAGCGTATCCACCGGTAGTTTTGCCAGGAGGCGCAACGAGGAATATCCGGTGCCGAAATCATCGATGGCGACGCCGAATCCTGCCTCTCGAAGCTGGGTCAGCTTGCGGGTGGATAATTCCAAATCATGCATCAGCATGCTTTCCGTGATCTCGATGTCCAGGCCGGCGGCTGATGAGCCTAAGGGTGCGGTGCCGGCCAGTACCCGATCCACAAAGTCCCGGCGCCGCAATTGCAGGGGCGAGACATTGACTGCGACGCGTATATTCAGCAAGCCGGCGTCGTGCCATTTTACGATGTCGCGAATTGCCTGGAGAAAGATCCATTCGCCAACATCAACGATGGCACCGGATTGCTCGAGCAAAGGAATGAATACCGACGGTTGGATGATGCCGTCTTCGGAGTCTTGCCAACGAAGCAACGCTTCGAGACCTTGGACTTTGCCGCTCTTGATATCGATTTTCGGCTGATAGTAAAGCAGGAACTCGTCGTGATCGAGAGCCCGGGTCAGCCTTGATTCAAGCGCCAAACTCCGCGACGTCGGACGCTGGGTCACCAGTCCATACATCATGTACTTTTCATTGTCTTCACGCGCCGCCTTGAGTGCCGCTTCGGCGTTTTGCACCAGGGCATCGGCGGTTTTCGCGTCATGCGGAAAGAAGGCGAGTCCCGAACGTATCGTCGGGCGCAATTCCTGTCCGTCGATATAGAAGGGTTCGACGAACAGCGGGGCGGCCGCGCTCTGCGTCATGAGTCCCGTATCCGATGCATTGCTGCAATTCGGCAGACTGACGACAAATGTTCCGCCGCCGAAATAGCCCACGCATTCGGAATCGGTGTAGGTTTGTTTCAGCCGGGCTGCTATTTTCTCGATCAGACTGTCGCCCACGTAGCGTCCGAACGAATCGTTGATCGCGCCCAGTTTCTGCACGTCAAACACCAACACGGTGCGGCCGGCATCATCACGCATATCCTTGGCCAGGGTTTGCGCCAGTCGCTGGCAGAATAGCGGCCGCTTGGCCAGTCCCGTGAGGCTGTCAAAATACGATAGGAAATGCACCGCTTCGTCTTTCTCGAGATATTGAAGTGCAAAGCTGATATTCGCAGTCAGCTCCAGCAATACGCCGACTTCCGCCGCGTCGAACACGCCGGGTTCCGTGCTGAAGAGCCTGATCACGCCGACCGTGGCGCCGTCGATTTTTAAGGGTAGCGCTGCAACCGCTCGGTAGCTGAGCAGAATCGCGCTTTCGCGCAAGGGTTCGCTCGGCGCTTCGCGGTGTAAATCGTTGTGCACGACAGGTGCTCCGCTGCGAATCACCTGCTCCATGAGATCTGATTGCGGCCCAAAGGGATCCATGACCTGATCGGTCCCATCGTGCGGCTGCGAATCGAGACCCGCGCACGCCAGTTGGGTCAAGACCTTCGTACCGGAATCCATCAAGCTGATCGCGGCGCGCTGATAGCCCCCCTGCTGAACGGCGATCCGGCAGACCTCGTCGAGCAACTCGGTGCGATTTTGCAGCCGCAGAATGGCCGAACTCGTGCTGCTCAACATACGGTAGGTTCGCGTCAGGCGGCGCAGGCGCTCTTCTTGTTCAGTGCGCAACTGCTCGGAATGGCGCCGTTCAGCCTTGAGCTCGGCCTCGCGCAACGCACGCTCAATAGCGGAGGAGAGCCGCGACAGATTGCTCTTGAGCACATAGTCGGTTGCGCCCCGGCGCAGTGCGTCGATCGCCCGTTCCTCGCCGATGGTGCCCGATACATAGATAAAGGGGATATCGGGGGCGTGAACCACCGCGAGGTCGAGCGCCCGCAGGCCGCTGAAGTTGGGTAATGAGAAATCCGAAAGAATCAGATCGGGTTTGAGGCGATGCAGCGCGTCGATGAACTCAGGTTCCGTTTGGACCCGGTTGATGGCGCAATGCAGGCCAGCCTTGGCTAAATGCCGGGCGAGCAGCTCGGCATCCGCCACGCTGTCTTCCACGACCACCAGCTTCAATTCGGTCTTCATCGAGATTAGATCGGCATTTCACGAGCGATCATGAGGCCGCCCGCAGCGGAAGCGCAAACTGGAAACAGGCTCCGGCATCGGGGGAACCCTTAGCCCAAATCCGGCCGCCATGGCGTGCAATGATGCGATGCACAATTGCGAGTCCTACACCGGTGCCGGAAAACTCCTCGCTTCGGTGCAGACGCTGAAACACGCCAAAGAGCTTGTCCGCGTAGCGCATATCGAAGCCCGCGCCATTGTCTTCCACCTGATAGATGGCCTCATCGTTGTCGATGCGGCCGCTGACGGAGATCTTTGGCGTGGCGCGCTTCGCACTGTATTTGAGCGCGTTGCCGATCAAGTTACACCAGACTTGGCGAATGACGACCGGGTCCGCCTGGACGGGCGGCAGGTCCCCGATATCGATCTGCGGCTCGGGACCGGAGTACACCGCTCGGACCTCGCGGGCGGCGGCATCCGCGAGCAAGGTCATGTCGACCCGATCGAACTGCAATGCCGACCGGCCGGCGCGCGAAAATTCCAGCAGACTGACGATGAGCTCGTCCATCTTCTGGCTGCCGGCTCGAATGATGCTTAAGATTCTGCGGCCCTCATCGCCGAGTTGCTCGGCGAAGTCGCTTTCGAGTATGCCGGCGAATCCGTCCATGGAACGCAGCGGCGCGCGCAAGTCGTGGGAGATCGAATACGAGAAGGATTCCAGGTCATGATAGGCAGCCGCCAATTCGGCCGATCGCTGCTTTTCGCGGGCGTGCAATTCCGCATTTTCCCGCCGCAGCCGCTGGACATCGAGTGCGCGCGCGATGACGGGCAGTATCACATTGAGCTTGAACGGCTTGAGAATGTAGTCGAGCGCGCCGCCCTGCATGGCTCGGACCGCCGTATCGATCGTGCCGTGACCGGTCATCACCAAGGCGTCGAGTGACGGATCGATTTTCTTCGCGGCATCGATCAAGGTAATACCATCCATCCCCGGCATCATCAGATCGGTCAGCAGCAGATCGAACTCGCCCGGAGTTAAAGCTCCCAAGGCCTGTTGCCCGGAGCCGAAGCCTTGCGTGTCATAGCCCTCGAGCTGCAGCGTGTCGCAAAGCGCACGCAATTGCGCGGGCTCATCGTCCACGATCAACAATCGGGCGGCGGGGGTCACGCGACCAACTCCGCCAGAGCCGCGCGCAATTCGTGCAGGCGCGGAGGTTTGGCCAGCACCTTGTCGACGTGCGCGGGCGCATCGTTGGTCGCGATCAGGCGCTGCCCCCAGCCGGTGAGCAGAACCACGGGGGTCGTCGGGGAGACATTTTTAACCGAGGTTGCGACCTTGCGCCCATCGACGTGAGGCATGCCGAGATCCGTGACTACGATGTCGAAGCACTCACCGCGTTTCGAAGCGGCGGCGAACGCTTCGATGCCCTCGTGCCCTCCATGCGTCGCGGTGACCAGATGGCCGTCCTCCTGCAGCGTGTCTTGCAGCGACTTGATCAATAGAGGGTCATCGTCGACCAAGAGAATACGCAGCGGCCGTTTCACGACGACCGCGCTCTTGGCCCTGGGTGCAGAGACGGCCGATGAGCTGACCGCCGAAAAATTCAAGCGCACCGTGGTGCCTTTGCCGGGCACGCTGTCGATCTCGAGTTCGGCGCTATGCCGCTGGATCATGCCGTACACCATCGCGAGACCGAGCCCGGTGCCACGCTCGCCCTTGGTGGTATAAAACGGCTCCAGGCAGCGCCGACGCGTGTCCTCATCCATGCCGACGCCGGTATCGGTCACCTCGATCAATATCCGAGTCTCGCCATCCGCGACCGTCGCCTTGCGCGTGCGCACCGCTAGCGTGCCGCCGCTGGGCATGGCATCAACCGCGTTGAAGATCAAATTCGTGAGTGCATCGCGGATTTCGTGTTCCGCTCCCATGATCTCCGGCAGCGGATCCGTAAGATAGGTCTGCAGGTCCACCATCGCACCGCGTGCCTGCGGCAGGTCGCTCCACCGCGGCTTGGTCAGCTCCACTACTTGCTGTACGGCGCGATTGATCTCCACGCGCTCGAGCGTGAGTTGTGCGTCGCGTTCCCGGTAGAACTCGCGCATCCGGGCAACGGTCCTTGCAACATCTTCGATCGCGCGCTGAATCGTGGTCAGATAATTGCGCGTGCGCTCGCTTAAGTTCGGTTCGCGCTCAAGCAGCGATTCGGTATATAGCGAGACCGGAGAAATGGCATTGTTGATGTCGTGCGCGATGCCGCTCGCCATCTGCCCCAGCGCCCGCAAACGCTCCTGCTGCATCACCGTGTGCTGGCTTTGGCGCAGGTCGTCATACGCTTGCTGCAGAGCGCCGTATAACCGTGCCTGGTGACTCGCGAGGGCGACATGCTCGCTAAGCTGCTTCAGGAACTCGCATTCGCGGCTGCTGAAGGCCTGCGCCTCGGCGCGCGCACACGCCAACACGCCGAATACCTGGTTTTCGACAATGAGCGGTGCGAACACCACGGAGCGCAGGCCGGCGGCGGCCAATCTCTGCGGGAACGGGAAGTGCACCTGCAAGACGTCAGGCTCGTAGACCAATTCACCGCCGACACAGCGCGACAAGCCATTGGGGTCGATGGGTACCGCGCCCTGCGGCAACAAGCTCAAGCGTTCGGCGAAGCGGCTGCCCTTTCTGCCCAACGCAGCGACCGTTAGTGATTTGGCGCCCGGGTCGTGCAGCAGAAAGCAGCCGAAGTCGATTGGCAGGTTTTCCTCCAGGCTTCCCAGCACCACTTGAAAGATGCTGGGCAAGTCCTGCCTCTCGCCCGTCGCACGTGTGATGTGCTGCAGGAGGCTTAAGCGGCCGACTTGTGCTTGCAGCTTGCCCTCGGATTCCTGTATCTGCGTGAGCATCCGATTGAAGGTGTCGGTGAATAGGTCGAATTCGTAGGCGCCCGTGGGTGCCGCGCGCACCGTATAGTCGTGCCGCTCTGCAACCGCCCGGGTCGTTTCCACCAGCGCAAGGATGGGTTGCAGCAAGCGGTACTGCAGTCGACGGGATATCAGATAGGCGAGCGACAAGGAGAGGGCGGCGACGACGACGAGAATGAGCCCATACAGTTCCATGCGCGAATACATGGCATTGAGATCGGACTCCACGTACAAGACCCCGAGCTGTTTGGAGCCTTCCGCCACGGGTTCAAATCCGGCCAGCGCCGAGCGGCCAAAGACAAAGCCAGCTCCGGTGCGCGCCGGCAACCGGTCCGGACTGAGCCCTTGGGGATAGGTGGCGAAAACCTTGCCGCGAATGTCGTAGAGCGCGGCCGCCACGATGTGCGGATCCGATTTGAAGGCGGTCAGCACGCCTGCGGCGTCTTCCGCATTTTCGAACGCCAGTGCCGCTGTGCTGTTGCTTGCGATGGCTCGGCTTAAGATCCGCAGTTGTTGGATGCTCGAGGAGCGAAAAGTCAAAAACTCATACGCGCAAAATGCCGCCGAGGTCACCAGCAAGACGACGCCGCTCGAGAGGAAAATCATGTTCATCAAGGTGCGGCGGATGGGTGTGGATGACTTGCTCATCACTACTCCTTGACGTCCGTGCCGATGATCTCGGCCGGGCGAAGCAGCTTGGAGCTGATGGTCAGCCCCGCGGCGCGTGCCGAATCCACATTGATGCGCAGGCGAATTCGGCTGTTCTCGGTTGCAAACTGGATCATGACGCCGCGCTGCGCGGCGCCGTCGGCCTGGGACACCGTCAAGGTGCTGTGATGGTCGAGCGCGGCGAGGATTTGACCCAGACGACCGATTTCCGAGCGGTCGATGAAGAGAATCTGGCAATTGTCGACCTCGGAAATACTGTGGAATCGGCGCACGGTGAGGGCATGGCCGTTGATTTGTTCGTTGTGGACCGCCTCATCCAGCCGTGCACCGAATGGGTCGCTGCCGACAATGCCGATGACAAAGGGATCGTTGGGCGTGGCGAAAGCCTGTGGCGGCCACTCGACAAAACGTGAGAAATTGAACAGAAAGACGGCCTGAACCTGATTTTCCGTCGGCGCATCCGCGGCACTCAAAGCCTGCGCGGCAATAAGCGCCGCGACGGCCATGAGTAGCCGCCACCGCTTTCCCCTCAATAGCGCCATGTAAATTTTCCATAGGCGCTGCGCTCGATCTCGGGACGAGTGGGTTCTGGAAAGCCATATTCGGGATGGCGGTTGTGCAGCAAGTTCTGGCCTACCAGCGCAAACTCCAGCCGCTCGCTGGCGTGCCAGGCGAGGTGTGTGTCCAGCTCAAAATAACTCGGTACGGTTCCCACCACCGGGCCGTTGTTCGTATGCAGCGTGTCGACCCAGCGCAGCGCCGCGTCGAATTCCGTGTGGCGCGGCAAATTCAGCGACGAACGCAACGAAAACTGATGCTGCGGGTCGGCGGTTTCATTGAGCGCATCGTTGATGTCGACCTGGCCCGGCTTGACATGCAAGTGCTCCTTGAGAAGGGTGTAGCCGGCATGCAGCGACCAGGGATCGGACACCTGG
>Ga0265354_1000181_pt1 | contig 11549 bp, 11 predicted proteins | sample NZE1metagenome_FD_189074 | JGI IMG/M metagenome (GOLD analysis project Ga0265354, IMG submission 189074) | Rhizosphere microbial communities from Maridalen valley, Oslo, Norway - NZE1 | ecosystem: Host-associated > Plants > Roots > Rhizosphere > Soil | place: Norway: Oslo | collected 2017-09-14 | reverse complement strand
GGATTGCCGTCAGACATGAGGAAGTCGCGGCGTTTGCCGCCGGCGCGCAGGCGCAGCTGACGGGCGAACTCGCGGTATGCGCCGGAAGCTGTGGCCCGGGCAATTTGCACCTGATCAATGGGCTCTTTGATTGCCATCGCAACCGCGTGCCCGTCGTGGCCATTGCAGCACATATTCCCAGCACCGAGATTGGTTCCAGTTATTTTCAGGAAACCCATCCGCAATCGCTCTTCAAGGAATGCAGCCACTATGTCGAGCTGATTTCTGATCCGCTTCAGGTACCGCGAATCGTCGAAACGGCGATTCGCGAGGCCGTCGCTAAGCAGGGTGTCGCTGTCATCGTTATTTCCGGTGATGTTGCACTGAAGGAGGCGGGACCGCGGTCACCCACCCCTAAGCCGGTATCGCGACTGCCGCGCGTTTGCGCAGCCGAGGCGGACATCGATGACTTGGTCAGCCTTCTGGACAGCGGTGAAAGAACAACGCTCCTCTGCGGCGCGGGTTGTGCAGGTGCCCACGATGCCGTGGTAGCCCTCGCCGCCAAGCTCAAGGCTCCCATCGTGCACGCATTTCGCGGCAAGGAACACATCGAATGGGACAACCCATATGACGTGGGAATGACGGGGCTCATCGGGTTCTCTTCCGGGTATCACGCCATGGAGGGTTGCGACACCTTGCTCATGCTCGGCACTGACTTCCCGTATCGGCAATTCTATCCGACCAAGGCTCGAATCGCGCAGATCGACATTCGCGGCGAGAATCTCGGAAGGCGCTGCCGGCTCGATCTCGGCGTGATTGGGGACGTGGGCGAAGTCTTATCGCGACTGACCGGGCGCGTGGCAGCGAGATCTGACGATTCGCACCTAAGTGCCGCAGTCAGCCACTATGCCAAAGCCAGGAAAGATCTTGACGCATTGGCAAACGAGCATTCGAAACACACGCCCATTCACCCGCAGCTGGTCGCGAAAGTGGTGAGCGATCTTGCCAGCGAGGATGCGATTTTCTCTTGCGACGTGGGTGAGCCGGTTGTATGGGCTGCACGATATCTTAAGATGAACGGCAAGCGCCGGCTGCTGGGCTCATTCCTGCACGGATCAATGGCCAATGCGATGCCGCAAGCCATCGGTGCGCAGTTCGCGATGCCTGACCGGCAGGTCATTTCGATGTCGGGCGATGGCGGCTTCGGCATGCTCATGGGCGATTTGTTGACTGTGCGCCAGCGGAAACTGCCGATCAAAATTGTCATCTTCAATAATGGCCTCCTGGGTTTCGTCGACATCGAAATGAAGGCGGGCGGATTTTTGCCAGTGGGCACGCGGCTCGACAACCCGAATTTTGCCAGCATGGCCGAATCCATGGGTATTTATGGGGTGCGTGTGAAGGACCCGGGCCAATTGAAATCTGCCATTGCAACAGCCTTTGCTCACGAGGGTCCAGCCGTCATCGACGTCTTGACAGATCGGCAAGAGCTCGTCATGCCGCCCGAGATCAAGCTCGAGCAAGCAAAGGGCTTCAGTTTGTGGATGCTCAAGGCAGTGCTCAATGGCCAAGCGAACGAGATCGTGGATGTGGCGAAGACAGCCATCATCCGCTGATCCGAAATCTAAGGACGCGCCTGCTTGAATGTAACCACCAGCAATCTGCCGCGAACTCAGACTGACAGGGCGGCGCACGCTTTCATCGTCGCTTGGCTGTTCGCGCTGGCATTCTATTTTCTCGAATATGCCGTGCGTTCCTCCCCGGCGGTGATGATTCCGCAATTGGCCAAGACCTTCGGTGTCTCGACGCTCGGTGTCAGCGACATCCTCGGGACGTACTACTACACCTACTCGACCGCGAGTCTTGTCGCGGGAGTCCTGCTTGACCGGTTGGGGGCCAAATACGTGGTGTCCATAGGGATGGCAATACTTGGGGCAGGGTGCCTCTTGTTTATGGTCCCGCAAGAGGGAGCTGGATACCTGGGACGATTGTTGCAAGGTGCGGGCTCGGCCTTTGCATTCACGGGGGCGGTATATCTCGCCTCTCACGGCTTGCCGGCCCGGCGTCTGGCAACCGCCATCGGAGTCACGCAGTGCGTGGGTATGCTCGGCGGCACTGCCGGTCAGCTCGTGGTCGGCGGCTGGATCGCTGACGGGCTGTCAATCCCACACTACTGGGGCCGAGCGGGGATCATCGTGCTGCTGGTGGCGGTATGTTTGTGGTGGGTCACGCCCAAGGAAACAGTCGGCGCATCGGCTGGAAAAGCGCGTGGTGGAATCCTGGCCACGTACAAAATCGTCTTTTCGAATCCGCAGTCCTACCTTTGCGGTCTTGCCGCCGGGTTGCTGTTTGTCCCAACCACGGTTGGGGACATGGTCTGGGGCGTGCGCTTCTTCCAGACCGATAAAATGTTTTCCTTTTCCGACGCCGTTTTCGCCATTTCGATGGTGCCGCTCGGATGGGTGTTCGGCTGCCCGCTTCTCGGCTGGCTAGCGGACCGGCTCGGTCGCCGCAAGCCAGTGTATCTAGGCGGAGCAGCAATCATGCTGATCGGCTTCGTGCAACTGATCTACGTTCCGACACTCCTTCCCAGTTGGCTCACGCTGTTCATCCTCGGTGTGGCTTCCGGCGCCGCGATGATTCCGTACACCATCATCAAAGAGGTGAATCCCGACGAGGTCAAGGGGAGCGCGACCGGTGCGATTAATTTCTTGACGTTCGCCGTCACCGCGGCGATCGGCCCGATTTTTGCCGGGCACTTCGGCAAGACACTGGGTGCCCAAACCATCGATGTGGCCTCGCATTTCAGGCACGCCGGTCTTTTCTGGATCGCCATTCTAGTTGCAGCACTGATCGTGGGATCGATGCTTCGGGAGACGGGCCGAGTTCATCTGAACCAAGCTGCTTAGTCGAAGCGCCGCAAGTGGGTCCGGACTCAGAACACAGTTGGTGCACCGCGTGCGGAAAACCGGGCCTCTTCTGAAGTTTCCGGCAGGTGTTCCTCAGTCGGCGACATGGGACCTGCAAAGACGCTTCTCGACAACAAGTCATGAACCACGCTCAAGAATCCGACGATCAGCAGGACTGCCGGCCCGGCGATCAAGACGCAAGTAACGAATACGCGCATAAGCGATGGTCCCTCGTGCGATTCAGACATCTGTCCGCCGGTGCGATCGACGCTGTCACGCTAGCGCCAATTCAAATAGCGCGCTTGTACGTCCGTGATCTATCTTGATCCAAAGTGCCGTCGCTGCCCGGAGCGCAGATCCGAAGGCCACCGTACGCCCAGAGAGGGGATGTCGGAACCGAACTGCGCATGCGCGTGAATATCTCGTTACGGACGTAATGACAACAGAGGCATCGACGCAAGACCATTGGACGATGGTATAGCCCAATACCATCGTACGATCGATTCGTCACCGCACCTCTGATGTGATCGCACCCGAGTCGGGTTATCTGAGGAGCAAAGGTGAGAACGCAACAATCCGTGGCGTCGAAACGTTGCTGCATTGTCGTCGCCAACGACCAACGCGGAGTGCGGCTGAGCGGAGCGTTGCTTCAGTGCGCCCCGAGTGCCCGGCCCGCGCCAGCCGTGACCCAGGGATTCTTGCGGCTGGCGGCACGTCGCGCAACGAGACTGGCCTCTCCGATCAACGTGCTCGTGTGCGCCCAAGATGCCGATCGGCACATCTGGGAGCGGCCGTTTTGGTTTACCCGGCCTGTGAATCGCTTTATTTCAGATCCGGGCACGCCGACCTCCTTGTCGACGGCGGGCGCCGCGTTATCGATTGCGACCAAGGATCCCTCCTGCCTCATTGCCATCCTACCCAGTGACTTTTGGGTCGCCCGGGAATCTGTGCTCATGGATGCGATCGAAAAAGCCTTCACACAGATGCGCGTCATGCCGGAGAGTGTCGCCACGCTCGGCATGATTGATTCTCACCAGGAGAATCATGAAGACTATCTTGTCGTCGGGCCGATCCATGCGCAAAAAGGCGCGGTGATTCAGGCGCGGGTGAATCGCCCGGAAGCGCGGCTCGCGAAGCAGCTCATAACCGAGGGCGCCATGGTCGCCTCCGGCATCCTCCTGGGATACGCGCAAGCCTTTGCGGCGCGGATCAGTAAGTACTGGCCGCATATTGCGCAGCAATTGCTCGGTTCCATGGAGTCGGAATGCCTCCCCGCAGCTGAACGCAAATTCTCCACGAGTGCGTACCAGCAGATTCCGCGGTCGGCCATGAACTCGATGCGTCTCTCGCCGCCCACTTTCCCCATGCGGGCGTTTCGCGTTCAGGGCAGCGGTTGGTGCAGCCGCAAGGTCAGCGAACTTTAGGCGTTTGCAGAGTCTCCCGCGGTTGGTCCGAGTTCGCCAAGTACGGTGGGTATCAATTCCGCGACAGTGGGATGGATATGCACAGTGTTTCGCAGAGTGGTATACGGCACTCTCGCGGCCATGACGTCGATGATCGAGTGAATCGCCTCATCAGCGCCGACACCTAGGATTGAAGCACCCAGAATCAGGTTGGATCGCGCATCGACCACAACTTTCATAAGACCTCGCGTTTCGCCTTTTTCGACGGCCCTTGCGATTCTTGTCATTGGTCGACTGCCGATACGAATCGCGTGGCCTTGCGCAAGGGCGTCGCGTTCGGTCAGTCCGACCCGGCCCAGCGGCGGGTCCACAAACAGGGCGTAGCAGGGGATTCGATCACTCAAGCGCCGCCTTGGATTCCCTTCGAATAGATTCGCGGCCACAATTTCGTAGTCATTATAGGCAGTATGCGTGAACGCTCCTTTGCCGTTGCAGTCACCCAAAGCCCAAATGCCGGAGACATTGGTGCGTAGCTCATCATCCACTTTGATAAATCCGGCGTGATCTGTCTCCACGCCGGCCTTTTCAAGGCCCAAGTCGTCGGTGTTGGGCGTTCTCCCCACCGCAACGAGTACATGAGAGCCGGTGACTTGCGGAGAACCCTCCAAGCACTGCACGTTTGCGGTTACCGACTCGGCATGGTGGGCGAGTTGAATGCATTCGGCGCCAAGCCGTATCTGAATGCCTTCTGCTTCGAGTGCGGCTTGGATTGCTGCGGCCACTTCCGGATCCTCGTGGGACAAAAGACGGGGCTCCTTTTCTATCACTGTGACATCGCTGCCAAAGCGCCGATACATTTGCGCGAATTCAAGGCCGACGTAGCTTCCGCCGACAATAACCAGATGCGCCGGCAGCACCTCGAGTTCGAGAAGCGATGTGCTGGTCAAGAACGCGACCTTGTCAATGCCCGAGAAGGCGGGAATTCGCGGGCGACCGCCTACGTTGATAAAGATCTGTTCAGCAGTCAGTACCTGCCCCTCGACACTGACAGATCGAGCCGACTCGAATCTTGCCTGACCTGTGTAGACCGTACAGTTCTGCAGGCCGCGAATCCAGGTCTCCAAGCCGGACCTTGACGCATCGACTACGCGCTTCTTTCGAGCCTCAACAGCGCGCATGTCGACTGCGATGCTAGCCGTCGGGAGTTCGATTCCATAGCAGTGTGCACGGCGTGCATCGTAGGCAATGCGCGCGCTGGCGATCAGCGCTTTGGTCGGGGTACAGCCGGTGTTAACGCAGGTGCCGCCAAGGAGATGGCGTTCAATGATCGCGACTGACTTACCGGCACCGGCGAAGCGCGCCGCCAAGGCAGGTCCGGCCTGGCCAGCACCGATTACAATGGCATCGTATTTGCGGTTCATCAAAGACACAATGCTAGCACGCAAGCGCGCCAGAGTCGGACGCAAGGTCGCCTCTTGCGTCTCGCCCTATCAGGCACGCTGCGAGAATGCCCTGCACCAGCCGCGGGACGGAACCGAGTGGCCGGCGTAAATGCCGCATGCAGCCGCTGCGTCGGAGGGTTTACCCTGGTATTGCGCGCATACACCGCAGTGTTGACCGGGCTTGAACGTCGGGTTCGCGTCCGCGGCGACTTTCGATGCATCCGAGACGAAGCCGAGCGACTGCGCGACAGGATCGGTCGGATCGAGCGGCGGTAGGCCAGTGGCCCTGGCCTCTGCTGCGCCCAGGACTGGAATTACCACGGCAGAGGCAAGCGCGCACTTTAAAAACTCGCGGCGGACGATGGTGTGATGCATGGGATTGTTCCTCAGGCAGTTTGATGAACTCAATTCCTAGCTACGCTAGAAATTTCACGAGCTCCGCATTGACCTGCGCCGCATGAGTCCAGAGCACGCCGTGGGGGCCTCCCTGCAACTCCACGAACGTGACATTCTTGATCAGCTTCGCCTGTCTTCTAGACGACGCGTCTGCCGGCAGGATGCGATCCGCGTCACCGTGCAGAATTAGCGTCGGTAGGGTGTTGCGAGCGATGTCCTGACGAAAGTCCTCAATCCATGCATCGACGCAAGCAACCGTACCGATCGCAGATGCGCCGGCGGCCACGTTCCAGTCGCCCTCGAGGACGCGCTCGCTCACGAGCTTGCCTCCCGTTACATCGTAGTCGTAGAAGTTGCGCAGAAATTCCATCAATGTGGCGGGCCGATCGGCTTTGAGGGCTGCCTTAAGACCCTCGAAGACACTCCTGTCCACGCCTTCCGGGTTGTCAGCCGTCTTCACGAGATACGGACCGAGCGTGCCGATGAGCACGGCCTTGCGTAGCCGTTTCGTGCCGTACTTGCCGATATACCGGGTGACTTCGCCCGTGCCCATCGAGAAGCCGACGAGAGAGACGTCCGTGAGATTCAGTGTCTTTAGCACCGCGTCGAGGTCGGCCGCAAATGTCTCGTAGTTGTAGCCGGTTGCGGGCTGACTGGATCTGCCAAAACCTCTGCGGTCGTAGGTGATAACGCGATGACCCGCGGCAAGCAGTGCCGCGGTCTGCTTTTCCCACGACGCGCCGCTCAGCGGCCAGCCGTGAATGAGGACCACCGGCGATCCGGCGCCATGGTCTTCGTAATAGACTTCAATAGGCGTTGAATTTTCCTGGCCGACTTTGATGTAGCTGCTCATGGTTTCTCTCTTTCTCTCAAGGTGCGTTGACTGTGCTGATTCACTGAGTGGCTTGCTTCGAGACGTGTGCGGCAGCAGCGAGGCTGCCATCCCCGCCGCGACGAGCTTGAGCCCGTCTCGGCGGCTGATCCTGCGTTCGGAACTGCTTGCTGCAACCCTCGCGACTTCCTTCTCGTTCATGCAAACCTATCTCTGTAATTCCGTATCAGATGCGGCCGGGGAGTCGCGTTGTGACCTCCTGGACCAGCCAGGCATTGCCGTCGGGATCATTGAAGGCGAAGAACGATCCGTAGCTCGTGCGTTTGGGGTCGGGGCCTGGAATGCGTGCCTCGACGGGGAACGGCGCGCCGTGCCACATCTCACTCGCGGCGATGCCGCGACCGACGAGTTCGGCGTGAGCCGCCTTGATGTCCGAGACAATCAACGCGCCCACGGCCGAGCCTGGCGCTGCCGCGGTGATTCCCTTGCCAAACGTGACCGAGCATCCTGAGCCCGGGGGCGTGAACTGGACGATGCGAACGTCTTGCGTCGGGGCGACATCATCGTCGAGCCTCCAACCCAACCGTTGATAGAACTCCTTCGATCGTTCGACGGCGGACACGGGGATGACGTGGACCTCGAGGTTCATGGCGACTCTTGTTACGCCGGCGTCAGATTTCTGTTGTTTCATACTGGTGGTCGTTTGATTCATGTGATTTGCCTTTCGTTAATCCGGAGTGATCATCTAGTCGGGCGCAAACAGCTCTACCGGCTGCGCCGCGCGAACGAGACGCCATAGGCGGCAGCGCGCACGCTCGGCAGCGGATCATCGGAGAGCTCGATACCAGGAGTGAGATTCGTGGGTAGAAACAGCAGCTTCTTCTGTGCCTCCAAGCTGTTGGGCGCGATTCTAGTCAGCGTCAGCACGCCGAGATCGACAACCTTGCGGTCATCCGGCCAAGGTTGGCTCGCATCCTTGGTCTGATCGCCGGGCTCAGCCAAGATCGCCTTCACGTGAAAAACCACGGGCTTTCGCGCGATCCGCCGGGCTAGGTCGTCGAACAGGTAGTCAGGTGACTGCTTGGCTGCCTCTTCGGGCGTAATGTGCACCAACTTCTCCGGCGCTATCACGTAGCGCACCGCCTGCCTTCGGCCGTTCTTGTTGACGAAGATGAAAGCGTCAATGCCGTGGTACTCCTCGTCGGCGAAGCTGTCTGGTATTGGGAGCGAACCGATCGCCTTCGGTGCATTCGGGTGGCCGGCGAAGAACTGATCGAGTTTCGTCGGCTTGGGCGCATCGGGCGGACTCGCGACGATGGCCTGCAGCAGATCGCGGAAGTCCTCTCCGGTCCCTACCGGGAAGAACTTGAACGAGTTGGTCACCATGTCGGTATCGGGTCCGCCGCCCACGTGGTACTTGATGGCGATGCCACGGGGCATCGCGGGCGTGCCATCGGGAATACCCGGCATCCCGCTGCCGTCAGAGAAGCGCGCGGTCACCGGAATTGTTTTGCCGTTGAATAGTGACGCGCGGCTTAAGTGGGCAGCTTCGGCCGAGGCTTTGAAGGTGCCTTCCACCACCACGCCTTTCGCGTGAAAGGCGCGAAATCCCGGATGCACGCCGTCCACGTTATTCGCCAGATCGACGATTTGTGTCGGAAGGGAGGCGTTGTCCGCAGTGGCTGCTGCGGAGGCCAGCACAAGCGATGCACACATCAGGGACTCGGCCATGCGTTTTGCACAAGGGGAGGCCACTTTGAAAATAGTCATTGCATTATTCCTTTACTCATTGCGGGTTGCGAAGTTGCCTTGCGTACGATCAGATCAGAAGCTCGGGGTGCCAAACTATTGGACGTTGGTATCGGAGATACTTTTGTATTGGTGCGGGCGGGGTCGTTGTGAAGCGCTCAACTGCCAATTTCGAAGATGCTCTCCAACATGCAGCACACGCCTACCGGCAGGCTCGCCATGCCGAAGACGAGACGAGTCGATGTCTTGTCAGCCCCGAATACACTGACTAGTAATTCCGACGCGGCGTCCGCAACTTGCGGGTGTTCACGGAACTCGGGAGTCGTGACGAGTGATACTCCAAGACGCACTACGCGTGTCACGCGGTCCAGCGAGCCTAGATGTCCCTTGGCGAGCGCCAGCGCGTTCAATGCGGCCAGGCGAGTCGCACGCCGACCGTCTTCAACGCTCAACTCATCGCCGATGCGGCCCAAGTACTTGGGGACTCCTCCCTCTACCGGCAGCGTGCCGCTCAAAAAGAGCAAATGCCCGGACTGCACCGCTTCTACGTAGATGCCCAGCGGGATTGAGGGCCGAGGCAGGTTTATGCCAAGTTCTCTCAGACGTTGTTCGGCGCGGGTGTTCGTTGTGCTGGACATCAATGCTTCTCCATCACCACCGGCCCAGGTGCGCGCCGCCGTCAACGTGCAGCACCTCGCCCGTGACTTGGCTCGCCTCGGTGAGATAGAACACGGCCTCTGCGATGTCTTTGGCGGCCGAAATCCGCCCGAGAGGTGACAGTGTGCGCAGGAACTCCTTGGGATTATTCTTGTGAAGCGGGGTATCCACGACGCCTGGAGCCACCACGTTTACGCGAATGGACTGCGGCGCGTATTCCATCGCGAGACTGCGGGAGATCGCGTCGATGCCGCCCTTGGTGATCATCGCGACTGATGCGGTCAAGGCCGCAAGCGGATGATCTACGATGGAAGTCGTGATGCTCACGACGCTGCCGCCGCTCTTTTGCGAGAGCATCTGTTTCACGGCCAATTGAGTGGTATGGATGAAGCCATCCAGGTTCGTGGACGACAACGCCCGGAAGTCCTCGATCGTGTATTCGGTGAACGGCTTTGCAAGGAAGATACCCGCGTTGTTCACCAGGGCGTCAACCGAGCCGAAGCGCTTTAGCGCGGTGGTGACGATCATCTGTGCTGTCGAGGCCAGGCCGATGTCGCCGTCCACCAGCGCCAGCTGGTCCGAACGCTGCAGCTCGTTCTTATGACTGATCTTGCGCGAGTTACCCACCACGTTGTAGCCGCGATCGAGGAACAGGTTGGCAACCGCGGCGCCGATTCCCTGAGAGGCTCCGGTCACAATGATGGTCTTCTGTTTCGTCGCCATATGAACATTCCGCCTTTGCTTGCCCAGTGTTGATTCGCCGGCATTATCTGGCCGGGCGCGCCGATTGATTAGATGGGAATCTCTGGAATCTAATTTCCAAAAATGGCAGAGTGAACCACTATGGCGAACCTCGACGACGTCCTGATATTCGTCAAAGTGGCTCAGTTCGAGAGCATCAGCCAGGCAGCCCGCTCGTTGGGTATGCCGATCTCGACGGTGAGCCGGCGGCTGTCGGTGCTGGAAACGAAGCTCGGCGTATCGCTCTTGAGGCGCACAACGCGACGGGTGACCCTGACTGCGCAGGGACGTGAGTACTGCAGTCACTGCAGGGAGCCGCTGATTCTTCTGGAAGAGGCCGAGCGAGTTCTGACCTTGGGGCAGAAGAGGCCCGAAGGCATGCTGAAGATGTCTGTCCCGGTCATTCTGGGTCAGGAGCCTTTCCTCGATTTCCTCTCCCGGTTCCTGCAAGCTCAGCCGCGGATCCGGATCGATCTCTTCATCACGAATCTGTTCCTCGATCTGGTTGCGGAAAATATTGACGTCGCGATCCGCTTCGGAGAGTTGGAGGACTCGAGCGTGGTCGCCACCCGCATCGGTAAGAGCATTCGCTATGTCGTGGCTGCCGCCGAATACCTGAAAGGCCGAAAGGTTCCTGTCGAGCCTGCTGACCTCAAGTTCCATGACTGTGTGATGCTCAACGCCAGGAACAATGAGACCGACTGGGATCTTGTCCATGGCAGGAAAAAGGCTCGCATTCATGTCTCAGGGCCGATATCGAGTCGCGACTTCAATTCGGTCAGCAGCTTCGTGCACCGGGGTCACGGTATCGGGCTACTTCCGTCAACCTACTGTGAAGAAGCACTTGCGAGCGGTGCACTCGTACGGCTTTTACCAAAGTGGGCGTCCCCGCGAATCCCCGTTTTCGCTGTTTACTCGAATCGGAAATTTCTGCCTTTGAGATTGAAGGTTTTCCTGAATGCGCTGGCAGCCTGGAAGAGTCCGCTGTGGATCAAGGAATGAAGGGCGCAGCGCGCCAACGCCGACGGTCTCGCGAACGCTCCAGAGCATTTTGTCAGAGGCGTTCCCGCCCATCCGGCGGAGTCAAATTGATCACCCGTCGCCCAAAAAGGAAGGCGTCAAGCGAATATGACCCGGGACCGAGCAGGCACAGCGCCAATGCGTTGATGGTCGCTATGGCGATGTGTCCGGCGCTTTGAAAGCCGACGTTGCAGCTCATTGGTATGGCGAGGTTAGCGCCCAGTGCGAGTAGTGCTACGAGGGGAGTCAATATTCCGGCGAGCAAGGTCGCAGCCAACAATAGCGAGCTGACGAGCAGCCAGGCCGCCAGATGCCCGCGCTGCCCGTAGACATTAAGCAGCACGCCGCCCGCGACGGAGATACGCAGGAGCAACAAGGCAAGACCTGGCAGACCGCGAGGGAACATGGAATAGAGCCGTTG
>Ga0265354_1000179_pt1 | contig 11623 bp, 9 predicted proteins | sample NZE1metagenome_FD_189074 | JGI IMG/M metagenome (GOLD analysis project Ga0265354, IMG submission 189074) | Rhizosphere microbial communities from Maridalen valley, Oslo, Norway - NZE1 | ecosystem: Host-associated > Plants > Roots > Rhizosphere > Soil | place: Norway: Oslo | collected 2017-09-14 | reverse complement strand
AAAATTATAACGCCGAAGAGATGCGGATGAACGAGCAAAGAAGAAATTTGTGAGCTAAACACGATATTCTGTAGGGTGATTCGCGGTGGAACGGCGTGACGACTGCGCTGCGGGAATACTTGATGGAACTGCTTGGAAAATCGAAAGACGAGTTGCGCGCGATGTGCGTGGCGATGGGCGAGTCTGCCTATCGGGGCGGGCAGATTTACCATGCGCTGTATGCGGAGCGAAAACTGGATTTGGCGTCGATGACGAATTTGCCGGCTGCGCTGCGCGAGAAGCTTGCCAAGGAAGCGACTATTTCTTTGCCGGTGGTGAAACAGAAGTTCACTTCGACGGATGGATCGGTGCGGTATTTGTTCTCGTTGGCTGAGGCCGCGACGGTGGAGAATGGGGATTTTAACGCAGAGGGCGCAGAGCTCGCGGAGAAGAGAAAACGCTTGAGACCTGCTTCGGTTGAGGCGGTGTTTATGCCTAGTGAGGGGCGGCAGACGATTTGTGTTTCGACGCAGGCGGGATGCGCGGTGGATTGCCAGTTTTGCATGACGGCGCAGTTGGGATTGATTCGGAATTTGACGGCTGGCGAGATTTTGGCGCAGGTCTTGCTGCCGTTGGAGGAGCATAAGGAGAAGTTGGCGCCGAGGACGAATATCGTGTTGATGGGGCAGGGTGAACCGCTGCTGAATTATGACGCGGTGATGACGGCAATGCGCATTTTTCTGGACAACGCGGGAATGGGCATTGCGCCGAGGCACGCTACGCTCTCGACGAGCGGGATCGTGCCTGGAATTGAACGGCTGGCGGGGGAAACGCTGCGGCCCAAGCTGGCGATTTCTTTGAATGCGTCGAATGATGAGCAGCGCGATGTGTTGATGCCGATCAATAGAAAGTATCCACTTAGCGTGTTGCTGGAGGCGTGCAAGAAATTCCCGCGGGGGGCGCGGGAGTATGTGACGTTCGAGTATGTGCTGCTGGGGGGCGTAAACGATTCGCCAGAAGATGCGCGGCGCGTGGCGAAAATGATGACGGAGTTGGGGCGCGTGAAAGTGAATTTGATTCCGTGGAATCCGGGGGCGCTGCCGTTTGCGGAGCCGGATCAAGGGCGAGTGGCTGCCTTTCATAAGATTTTGCTGGACCGGGGCGTGCCGGTGTTTACCCGATATTCGCGAGGGCGCGACGTGATGGCGGCTTGCGGGCAGCTGGCTTTGACGCAAATTGAGAATGCCGGCTCGTCAGCGGCGCCGGGCACCAGCTAGAAACGTTATCGGGTGAGCGTGAACCCTACCCCCCGTGTGATGAGAAGTGTAAAGTAAAGGTATGAAAGGACTGGAGTTGCAGGCGTTGCTGTGGGTTGCATGTTTACTCGCTGTGGAAAAAGATGGAATGGTTTGGGTACACCGGGCAGAGTTGCAGACACCCTAAAAGCAAAAACGCCAGCAGGAAGCTGGCGGTACTGAGAACACTCACAGTGTTACCTAAGATTACTTATACACCTGAAGTAACTAATTGTCAAGGACCAAAATGGGAAATTGAAATTAGGGCCGGACGGCGATTATGGACATTAGGCGGCCGGATTGGGGGCCTTGTTTGCGGTAGGAGAAGAGGAGGTCGGGGTGGCAGGCGGTGCAGAGGTCGATGGTATGAATGTTTTGGGGGCGGAGGCCGGCGGATAGCAGTTGGGACCGATTGGCTTTGCGGAGGTCGAGGAGGACGCCTTTGGGCGGGGGTTGGTGGCCGGGGGGCATCATGTTGAGCCACTGGATGGGGTTGGGCTCGTCGCCGGTGCGGAATTCGTCGAAGTAGGCGGGGGCGTCGGCGAATTGAGAGAGGAATTGGGTGGCGACTTCGGTGCCGACTTCGTAGCAGCAGGGGCCGATGCTGGGGCCGATGGCGGCGATAAGGTCCGGCGGGTTGGTGCCGAAGTGCATTTGCATTTTGCCGACGGTCTTGGCGGCGATGCGGGCTAGGGTGCCGCGCCAGCCAGCGTGGATGGCGGCGATGGCGCGCTTTTTGGGGTCGACGAGGAGGATAGGGACGCAGTCGGCGGTTTGGATGGCTAGGAGGAGGTTGGGGTGGTTGGTGATGCTCGCGTCGCCCTTGCGGGGGTCGGTGGAGGTGGAGTTGAAGAGGTGGATTACGTCGGAGTGGAATTGCTTTAGGGTGACTAGGGGGAAATCTTCGGCGCCGGCGGCGGTTTGGAAGCGGCGGCGATTTTCCAGGATGTTTTCGCAGGTGTCCCAATCGGTGAAGCCTAGGTTTAGGACTTTTTCGTTTTCTAGGGAGGAGATGCCGCCGGTGGTGGTGCTGAAGGCGTGGATCAGCCAGGGGAGTTTGGAGAGGGCAGGGACTTGGAGAAGTTTTAGGTTTCCGGAGGTGCGGTTGATATAGGTGGGGGTTGAGCTTAAAGCTTTTCGAGTCGAATGTTTTGGAGACAGCTTCGTCGAAGGCACGAGGCTAACAGTATAGCCGCAGTTACCGGGGTAACGGGGATGCGTTCGAAGATTTGCTGATCGTCGACGACAGTCTCCTTACATCCACTTGCCAACTTTCGCGCCGCGAGGAGAGTTTTTCCGCTTTTGAACTCTCTCCCTTTCTTTCCCGTGATCGGGGAAATTCGTTCGCATCCATTGATCCCCCTCCGCCTTCGTATCGAATTGCGCCTGTACCTGGCGCCGGTAGTCGACGACCCACTTTCCGAGCTTGGCTCGCCATTCCAAGTAAACCTTCGTGTCCATTTGTGCCATCTCCAATAGGACAAAATATAAATCTACAACACTGCTCAGAGAAATATTGCCTTGGTTCTTTTTTACGGCTGGATTCAGGGGCGCTCGACTATGCCCAGTTAATCTCTGGGAGCCTCATTGACGCCCTTCTTTAAGAGCGGCGAATCCGGCCACCATGTTCCTACAGGCTTCGGTTTTCGAATCTGGGCCGGTCTGGCTCTTGCAGGCTGTCATTGGGGTATTGATTGCAATATCTCACATCTTGGAATAGTTGTGCCCATGCAGTCTGTCTCCTCAGTCGGCGGTGTGGATACGGCGCATGTTACCACCACGGGGGTCGGTCAAACGCCACTAGCATACAAGCCTTGTTGGCGGCAACGGCGGCAGATTTATAGTAATCATTTGCCTGAAATCTGTTCGGGAAGATCATAAATAAGGCGTAACAATGAGCGCAGGGCGCGCCGCTTGTTATTGCTGCGGTCGTATCGGAGATTTCGATGAATTGAATATCGTAATACGCTTTCGGGGAAGAATCTGATTCGCGATGAGATGAATCTGATTCGCGATACAGTTTAATATGATCGCACATAGAGGCCTGTGTGAAGGCCGACTCGAACTCATCTCCCTCTTTTATATGGCCGACATCATTTAACCTAAACGCGGGCTGTAGCGGTTTTGTTTTCGGTGGCGCTGGTGGTGGCGCTGTCTCAGATTCTTCCGGCTCGTTAGGTAGGGCCTGCATGGCAGCGTATTGTTTGTGCAACAAAAGTTTCGCATCATTCACTGGAACGGCAAAATTCAAATTCTCCCCGTTTTCATTAATCCCGGAAGTGATTCCAATGACTTCGCCCGCCATGTTAAACAGAGGACCACCGCTGCTACCGTGAGAAATTGGTGCGGTGACTTGCAAAAACTTGCCGCCTTCTTTCTCTATCGTCGGGACTGCGCTCAAGATGCCGTTTGAAACCGTCAGTCCCAAGCCGAGAGGATGACCAATTGCAACGACTTCTTCACCGACCTCAACCTGATCTGAGTTACCGAGTATAAGAGTTTGAAAATTCTTACCGTGTATTTTGATGACGGCTAGATCGCGGACTTTATCAGCCGCCAGTACACCATCGACAAGCAACATCCTCCCGTCAGAGAGTTTAACGGCAGCCGTGTTGCCGTTCGCGATGACGTGGTAATTAGTCAAGATCGCGCCATCCGGACTCACAAGGAATCCGGTGCCGAGGGCTATGGGCTTATCGTTGTCTTCCATCACGATTGTTACGACCGCGTTCTTTGCAGCTTTTGCAATTGCCGGTATGTCCTTCCGAGGCGATGCCGATTGCCCGTAAGCGACTTCGTAGAAGCAGAAAATGGCAAGAAGAGTTGTTTTTGCAATTCGATTCGCCATGCCCTTATTCCTTTGAGCGGCCAATTCTTCGGAAATCAGGCGTCCACTGAGGGGCGAGCCTGCCGATAACTGGACAGTGGAGTCGGGTTCAATGATCGTCGTTGATGTGCTTTCTGACTATGGTACTTATCTCAAAGAGTTAATATAGGGTGTTTCCTCCAGTGGCAAATTTGCGGGGTACTATACTGGCGGCGTGAGTAGTGGCGACGGAGCAAAGACAAAAGCAGATTCCTCGCTGCGCTCGGAATGACAATTTAGGTGGAACGGCCGGGCTGGAAGCACCAGCAGTGACACCAGACGATTAGAGGGAGAAGTGATGCAGACGTTTCTGAAAGATGTTCAGTACGCTTTGCGGATGCTTCGCAAGAACTTCCTGATGACTGCGGTGATTGTGGCTTCGTTGGCGATTGGAATTGGGGCTAATTCGGCGATTTTCAGCGTTGTCGATGCGCTGCTGCTGCGTCCACTGCCCTATCCGCATCCGGAGCGGCTGGCTGCGGTGTGGCTGCATTCTCCGGCGATTGGAATTCTGCGAGACTGGCCATCGCCGGGCGAGTACATTGATGTCCAGAACGAGAACCATACGTTCGAGGAGATGGCGCTGGCGCAGGGCCGGACCTTTGTGTTGACGGGCCGCGAGCAGCCGGAGCGAATTTTTGGCGCGCGTACGCAGTCCAGCCTGCTGGAGATGCTCGGGGCAAAGCCTCTGCTTGGTCGTTTGCTGCTTCCGGAGGACGACAAGGCCGGCAAAGCGGATGTGGCGATTCTCAGCGAGCGAATCTGGAAACGTCTGTTTAATGGAGACCCGGGCATCGTGGGAAAGACCATCGTGCTGAACGGTAACCCGTTCATCGTAGCGGGCATACTGCAGCCTAGTTTTGCGCTTACCGACGAAGTAATGCCGTCGGAAACGCCGATGGACAAGATGGATATTTTTGCGCCTTTGCCGCTGGGCGCCGATGCGGAGAAAAACAGGGGCGACGAAAACTACAACATCTTGGTGCGGCTGAAGCCGGGCGTTTCCGTGAAGCAGGCGCAGGCAGACATTGAGGTGATCGCCAGCAGAATGCGCGAGAAGGACAAGCGCGGCGCCAGCTTCGGCATGCACGTGGTGGGGCTGCAGGAACAGGTCGTTGGAGATGTGCGCCGGGGGCTGCTTGTGCTGCTCGGGTCGGTGGGACTGGTGCTTTTGATCGCTTGCGCAAACGTTGCGAACCTGCTGCTGACACGCGCGGCAGGACGAGAAAAAGAAGTGGCCATCCGCACGGCATTGGGAGCCGGATGGCAGCGGATAGCGCGGCAACTTTTCACGGAGAGCGTTCTACTGGGACTTCTTGGCGGTGCGGCCGGATTATTGGTGGCGCAGCTGAGTATTTACGTGGTGCGCACAATGAATCCCGGAAATATTCCGCGTTTGGAAGACATCGCAATCAATAGTGGTGTTTTGGTTTTCACGCTCGGCGTTTCCTTGGCGACCGGCATTCTGTTTGGCGTGGCGCCGGTGTGGAGAGCCATCAAAGTGGATCTAAACACTTCGTTGAAAGCTGGGGGGCGCAGCGGGCAGAGCGACGGCGGTTTGTATTTGAAAAAGCACAGTTTGCGGTGGTTGCTAGTCGTTTCCGAGCTGACACTTTCCGTGATGCTATTGATCGGAGCCGGGCTGTTGATTCGCAGCTTCGTACGATTGCAGAGCGTGGCACCGGGGTTCACCACGGATCATGTGCTGACGATGGAGGTAGCAGCCGCAGGCAAAAAGTACCAGAACGATAAAGACGAAAAACCGATCATCAATTTCTATAAGGAAATCGAGAGCCGCGTCGCGCATCTGCCGGGCGTGGTAGCGGAAGGAGTGGTTTCGGGACTGCCGTTAACGGGCGAGGTGGGTTGGGGACAGATCAACGTGGAGGGTTATGCGCCGCCCCCGGGCCAGGAATTGCAGGCGGATGTTCGCGTCGCAAGCACGGATTATTTTCGGACAATGGAGATTCCGCTGCGCAAAGGCCGATTTTTCACCGAGGACGATACGGCGGACAAGCCGCAAGTGGTAATCATCGACGAGAAATTCGCACAGCGGTTCTGGCCTGACAGCGATCCCATTGGAAAACATTTGTGGTTCGATCCAAAGAAGCCGATCACGATTGTGGGAGTGGTGGGCGTAGTCAAACAATACGGCCTGGAGACGGACGGGAAGATAGCGAGTTACTTTCCACAACTGCAGCAGCCGGATCAGAGAATGTTTCTGGCCGTGCGCACGTCATCGGACGCCGCAGGGCTAACTTCAGCGGTAGTCAGCGAAATTCACGGGGTTGATCCGGACGTGGTGGTTTACGGAATCCGTACCATGCAGGACCGGTTGTACGATTCGCTGGCGCGACAGCGTTTTTCGACGACGATGCTGGGAGCGTTTGCGGTGTTCGCGTTGTTGTTGGCTGCCATCGGTCTTTACGGTGTGATGTCACATTTGGTGACGCAGAGTACGCGCGATATCGGAGTGCTAGTGGCACTAGGCGCGCGGCCGGGGAACATTATTCGGCTGGTGGTGCAGCAGGGAATGGGATTGGCGGGTGTTGGAATCGTGGTGGGGCTTGTAGGCGCGGTCGCGTTAACTCGCGTTATGACCAGCTTGCTATTTGGGGTAAGCACGACGGACGCGCTCACCTTCGGGACGGTGCCGGCGCTGTTGGCGGCGGTAGCGTTTGCCGCGACCGTCATTCCGGCGTGGAGAGCAACACGAGTGGATCCGATGGTGGCGTTGCGGGAGGAATAGCGGCGCGAGGGGGGCCACACATTGGGGGATTAAAAAGAAGGAGAAAGACGGAAAAAGCAGATTCCTCGCTTCGCTCGAAATGACAATTTTTTTGGCGGGAGGGGCGGCGGACGGTACAGGGCGCAGACAACCGGAAAGAATAAAGAAAGAGGGCACGACATGTCGTGCCCCTACGAGGGGAAACTTTGATTATTGGGATGGGAGTGGATTTGGCGGAAGTCGGCAGGATTCAGAAGGCGATTGAGCGGCATGGCGAGCCGTTTTTGCGGCGGGTGTATACGGCGGGGGAGCGGGAGTATTGCGAGCGGTTCAAGAATAAATATGAGCGGTATGCGGGGCGGTTTGCGGCGAAAGAGGCAGCGATGAAGGCGTTGGGGACCGGATGGAAGCGCGGGGTGCGATGGGTGGATTTTGAGGTGGTGCGGGAGTTAGGAGGGCGGCCGACGATCCTGTTGGATGGAGAGGCGAAGGAGATTGCGGAGAAGTTGGGGGTGAAGAGGATTGCTTTGAGTATTACACATACGGAGGCGCAGGCTTTGGCGCAGGTGATTTTTGAGAGTTGAGTGACGAAATTCGAAAATCGAAATACGAAAGTCGAAATGCGAAAAGAAAGAATTTACACAGAGGATGCAGAGAGCACAGAGTTCACGGAGAATTCGCTGCAAACGAACGATGGCTCGCCTATCAGGTAATTCCCTTCTTCAGCGGTGATCAGAACATCTTGCCACTCATTTGACGGGCGGATTCCTGGGACTTGGACGCGGAGGTAGTTGGAGGAGAGGGCGGGGGTGTATGCGGCGGCTGTTCGTTGGTTGATGGAATGGTCGTCGCGGTGGAGGGTTAGGACGCAAAGGGTGTGGCCTATCTGGGAGCGGCGGAAGGCGGCGGACTTTTGGTCGGCTAGCGCACGGAGTTCGCGGGCGCGGCGCTTGATGATGTGGCTGGGGACTTGATCGGGCGATTGGGCGGCTTTTGTGCCGGGGCGGGGGGAATAGGAGAAGACGTGGAGGTAGGTGAAGGGACGCTGGTCGATGAAAGCGAGGGTGGCAGCGTGATCGGATTCGGTTTCGCCGGGGAAGCCGGCGATTACGTCGGCTCCTAGGGCTGCGTTGGGAAGGCGGTCGTGAATGAGTTGGACTCGACGGGCATAGTGTTCGGAGCGGTACCAGCGGTGCATGGCAGCCAGGATGGAGTCGGAGGCGGATTGCAGGGGCATGTGGAAGTGTTGAGCAATGCGGTCGGTTTGGGCGAAGAGGTCGATTAGGTCTTGGGTGACGTCTTGGGGCTCGATGGAGCTGATGCGGAGGCGTTCTATGGGGGTTTCATCCAGGATGCGGCGGATTAGGTCAATGAATTCTACGCGCGGGTTGAGGTCGCGGCCGTAGGTGCCTAGGTTGATGCCACTTAGGACGATTTCGCGGGAGTGTTGATGGACAGCAAGGATTGGCTGTCCCACTTGCGATGTGGGCTTGTGCGACGACGTAAGGGCTTGGATTTCGCGGATTACGGCGTCTGGAGGGAGGCTGCGGGATTTGCCGCGGACGTAGGGGATGATGCAGAAGGAGCAGCGATTGTTGCAGCCGTCTTGGATTTTTAGGATAGGGCGGGTGTGGTGGGATTCGCCGCCTTGGATGGGGGCAGAGAGGAATTCGGGGTGGGCGAAGATGTCGCCGGTTAGGATCTGGGAGAAGTCGGACGGCGCGCCGAGTTGAGGAGTGTTGGAGAGTTGGGAAGCAGAGGGCGGGGCAAGCCCCGCCCCTACAGAGTGGAAGTGGGCGCCGGGAGAGGCTGGAGGAAAAAGCGGATTCCTCGCTTTGCTCGGAATGACAGTTTGGTGATTAGTGCCGGTTTGGTGGTCAGGGTCAGAAGAGTGAATGAGCGGGGCGATTTGAGTTATTAGGTTGGGAATTTGGGGTTTGTGGGAATTGCCTACGACCCAGGTTACGCCAGGCAGAGAGGATAGCTCTTCGGGGGCGCGTTGGGCGTAGCAGCCGGTGACGATCACGCGGGCGTGCGGATTTTGGGCGTGGATTTTGCGGATGGCGTCGCGGGCTTGCGCGTCGGCGGCGGCGGTTACTGTGCAGGTGTTGAGGACGATGATTGCGGCAGTGGCGGGGTCCGGGGATTGGGTGCAGCCGCGGTCGAGGAGTTGGCGTTCTAGGGCGGCGCCGTCGGCTTGGGTGGCGCGGCAGCCGAATTGTTGAATGTGGAAGGTGGTCATTGACCCGTAAAACGGGAGAAGAAAAAGAATTTTACACAGAGTTCATGGAGTACACATAGGGCGCAGTGAGGAGAACGAGAAGCACGCTCACTGGATAATTGCGCCGCGCAAACAAAAGATAGGATAACTGCTTCGGCGGAATACGGAAAGGCTTGCGGGTTTTGAAAAGTGGCTTTTGGCAGAGGCTGGCTTTACTCGGTGAGTGAAGGACCGCTACAATCTGTTGCTGAAAATGTGTGCTCTGCGGCGACACCCTTCTGCGCTGGACAATCCAAAGATTTCCGTGGTGATTCCCGTTTACAACGAAAAAGCGACGATTGAAGAGATTTTGCGGCGAGTTTCGGAGAACGGGCTGCGCAAGGAAATCGTGATTGTGGATGACTGCTCTACGGATGGGACGCGACAGTATTTGGAAGCTATGGTGCAGGCGAAGGGAAAGGGCGAGACATGGGCGGCGGCTCATGACGGCGGGGATCCTGTAGACGTGCGGGATTTGCGAATTTTTTTTCAGACGCAAAATCAGGGTAAGGGTGCGGCTTTGCGACGCGGGTTTGCGGAAACGACAGGGGATATCGTTTTGGTGCAGGATGCGGATCTGGAATATGACCCGAAGGACTATCCGGTATTGCTCGGACCGATTATTGATGGGCGGGCGGATGTGGTGTTTGGGTCGAGATTTCTGGGCGGGCCGCAGAGGGTGCATTACTTCTGGCACTATGTGGCGAACAAAATCCTGACGCTGCTCTCCGATGTGATGACGAATTTGAAACTGACCGACATGGAGACTTGCTACAAAGTTTTTCGCAAAGAGGTGTTGGAGGGGATCAAGCTGCGGTCGAATCGGTTTGGATTTGAGCCGGAGATTACGGCGAAAATTTCGAGGGGCAAGTGGAGAATTTATGAAGTGCCGATCAGCTACGCGGGCCGCACGTATGAAGAAGGAAAGAAGATCACGTGGAAGGATGGCGTGAAGGCGTTGTGGTGTATTTTTTGGTTTAAGATTGCGGATTGATGGGAAGTGAGTAGTGGGTAGTGAATAGCGAGTAGTGGCTCTGCCGAAACGAGATTTAGGGCAGGGCTGGACGCCGAAAGAAAATCCCGACAGATTATTGCGAAGTTCGCCGATTTCAATAGTCGCGCTGCGGACTAGTGTGTGGCGGCCTCCGCGTAGCCCTGAGGATGTTTTTGTTTCCACAGCCACGCTGAGGTGATGATCTCTTCGAGAGAAGAGTGCTGGGCTTCCCAGCCAAGGGTGCGGTGAAGTTTTTCCTTGCTAGCGACCAGCACGGCTGGATCGCCGGGGCGGCGAGGCGACATTTTGCGAGAAATTTTGCGACCGGTGATTTTTTCGGCGGCGTCGAGGACTTCTAGGATGGAAAAGCCGCGGCTGTTGCCCACGTTGAAGGCTTCGCCGGAAACAGTTTCGATGGATTCGAGGGCGCGGAGGTGGGAGTCGGCGATGTCGAGGACGTGGATGTAATCGCGGACGCAGGTGCCATCGGGCGTGGGATAGTCCGAGCCGAAAACTTCGAGCTGCGGAATGAGGCCGAGGGCGGCGTCGAGAACTTTGGGGATGAGATGGGTTTCGACGCGATGGGCTTCGCCGCGTTCGGCGGAGGCGCCGGCGGCGTTGAAATACCGGAGAGTAGCGTAGTGGAGTCCGGTGTAGGCGCGGTAGTCGGAGAGAATCTCTTCGAAACGAAGCTTGGATTTGCCGTAGGGATTGATGGGATTTTTGGAATGATCTTCGGGGATGGGAACGGTGTGAGGTTCGCCATAGGTGGCCGCTGTGGAAGAAAAGATGAATTTTTTTATGCCGTGGCGAGTTACGGCGTCGAGAAGATTGACACCGGCAGCGATGTTGGCGGCGTAGAAGGTGCTAGGTTCGCGGACAGACTTGGCGACTAGAGCTTCGCCGGCAAAATGCATGACGGAGTCGATCTTGTGCTTGGAGAAGACTTCTTCGATTTGTGTGCGGACGCCGAGGTCGGCCCGGCAGAAAATCGCTTTGGGTGGGACAGCAGCGGCGTGGCCCTCTTGAAGATTATCAAGAGCAATGACCTGGTAGCCGCGGGCGAGGAGAACCTCCGCGCAGATGCTGCCGATGTAGCCTGCCGCTCCGGTTACAAGAACGTTCAAGGAAGTGACCTCTTTCTTTTGGGCGAGGAATGCACCCTGAACTCATACTGCTAATTAAAACTATCAGGATGGCGAACTGTTGTCAGTGGAGAATTGGCACAGGATTAAGGGAAAGTGACAATTGCGATAGCGCGAGACAGATTAAGGTTGCGACATGCGGCGCTGGAAAGTGAGAAGGATCAGATCGGCGCGGCGGCGGACACCGAATTTGCTGAGTAGATTGGAGACGTGAAATTTTACCGTGCGCTCGGCGATGTTGAGCTTGCTGGCGATTTCTTTGTTGGAAAGATTCTCGAGAAGAGAATCGAGAACTTCCTGCTCGCGGCGGCTGAGATTAGTGACGGAATCGGTTTTGAGGCGGCGGCCTTGATTCG
>Ga0265354_1000177_pt1 | contig 11765 bp, 7 predicted proteins | sample NZE1metagenome_FD_189074 | JGI IMG/M metagenome (GOLD analysis project Ga0265354, IMG submission 189074) | Rhizosphere microbial communities from Maridalen valley, Oslo, Norway - NZE1 | ecosystem: Host-associated > Plants > Roots > Rhizosphere > Soil | place: Norway: Oslo | collected 2017-09-14 | reverse complement strand
GGACGTGCTTTTCGACAAGTTTGGCGATGACGTGCGGATCCTGATTGGGAACGAGGCGCGTGGAAAATTTTGCGTAGGCTTTCGACGGGATAACGGTCTTGGCGCCTTCGCCTTGATAGCCGCCCCAGACGCCGTTCAGTTCTAGAGTGGGCCGCGTCCAAAGCTGTTCGACAATCGTAAAGCCTTTTTCGCCGAAATAGCCCGGCGCACCTACGGCTTCTTCGAATGCTTTTTTCTTCCAGGGAAGCGCGTTCAATGCTTTGCGCTCGGACGCGGAAACTTTTGCGACTTTGTCGTAGAAGCCGGGGACGGTGATGCGAAAATTCTTGTCGTGAAGCTTGGCGAAGAGCTCGGCGAGAATCGTCAGCGGGTTAGGAACAGCGCCGCCGTACACGCCGGAATGGAGATCGCGCGCGGGACCGGTCAGTTCGATCTGGTAGTAATTCAAGCCGCGCAATCCGTAGGTGATGGAAGGCACACCTTTCGTGAGCATCGATGTGTCGGAAACGACGAGCGCGTCAGCTTTGAGTTTTTCTTTGTTTTTTTGCACATAGTCCCAGAGGCTGACACTTCCGACTTCCTCTTCACCTTCGATCAGAACTTTTACATTGATGGGAAGCTTTCCGTTCACTTTCTGGATGGATTCGAGCGCTTTCAGATGAATGTGGACCTGTCCTTTATCATCGGCGGTGCCGCGGCCGAAAAGATTACCGTTGCGGACGGTGGGTTCGAAGGCGGGGGAAGTCCAAAGATCGAGGGGCTCCGCGGGCTGCACATCGTAGTGGCCGTAAAAGAGGATGGTGGGTTTGCCGGGAGCTTCGAGTGACTCGGCGTAGACAAGGGGATGAAGATTTGTGGGAACAATTTCAATTTTCTGGAAGCCGGCAGCGCGAAGATTGTCGGCAACCCAGCGAGCCGCGCGTTCGATGTCCGGTTTGTGCTCGCTCTTGGCGCTGACACTGGGGATTCGCAAAAACTCGCACAGCTCCGCCAGATGCTTGTCGCGATTACCTTCTATAAATTCACCAAGGTTCGTCATGGGGCTCCCGGGGCTGTGAGTCCTTTCGAAAAAAATCAACAACTTGAAGCGTATGTATGCGCAGCGGAATGAGTGCGGACCTACAAAAAAGCCCTCAGCTGCTTTTTCCTATTCTAGAGCCAGGGCTGGCCCGCGCACAAGCGGACTAGAGTAACAAACCCAAATCAGAGCCAGGAATATTAGAGGGTCATTCGCAGAGTTTGCGTAAGCAAATTAGGCGGCCCACCTGGTGGCTATCGAACGCGCACCGGGCGCCCACGAAAAGGCTGTGAACGGTCAAGAAAGTGCAGAGCTTCAGATACCGCCGGAGAATGTGTCGCATTCCGGGGAATATTTGCTGTCATTTATTTCAAAAGCCTTATGAGTTCTTGGATCTGTTCATTTATCTTAGCTGCTAGATTTTTCGCTTGCTCTTTTGCTTTCTTTTTCGCATTAGGATCAGCCGCAATGGCAGTGACAAGGTCACGGTAAGCTTTTTGATATTCTGCAATTTGGACATCCGGGTTCGCGCCACCAATAATGATTTTGGGATCATGGGTATACAAAGATCCATTGTCGTCATAAACGGCAACGCAATATTCGTAGGAGTATACTTTGTCGGTTTTGGCTGTCGTCAAATACGCTAGCGTTCCTTTCTCCGTTCCGCGATACCACTGCTGAGGGGGGGAGCTAGCCCCGTAATGGAAACCATCTTTCTGATGTATTGTTAGGAGTCCCCGACCCCCAGTGGTCATAACATTCCACTGAACTTGGTCTCCTGGACAAATGTATAGATTATCTGCAGAGGGTTTTGGGCTGGAGTTTGGGTCGGCGCAGTTTTTCTTGGGGCTGTCTGCGGGAGGGTCGACCGTATAGTTGGGCGGATCGTTTCCTTTCGTCACATCGACGGTTATGGTCCAAATTGTTTGGGATTTCGAACTGGGCGCAAACAGAACGCCAAAAGCGAAGACTATGATCGTATAGGCGAGGAACCTTCTCGGAAAAACATTGAGCATTGGCCGGGTAGACATCCGTTACCTCCTCAACGTGAGTTTAGTTTGGTCCTTGGTAATCCTTCGTTTCTGAGACTCTGAAGTCGGCACAAAGGAATTCTCGCCCTTGGCGAACTGCGGAAATTGTCTATTGGTAGGACTTGGCTTCCTTTGCGAGACGTTCGAACTGTGGGTCAGAGTGTAAACTGTTTAACTCGGGATTAGCAAGAAGTTGCTCCCGCGCGTAGCCAACAGAGACGGCTTTTTGGAGCCAACGCATGGCCTCTTGCCGGTTGCCGGCTTCCAGATAGACGAGGCAGGCTATGCGGAGAACGTCGACATCGTGAGGTTTTTGTTTCAGCGCGTTATCCAGATAGGTTTTGGCGCGAAATGAATCATTTGTTCGCGCATAGTAACTAGCCAGAGAACCAAGTACATCGGAATCATTCGGATTAATCTTCAATTGCATTTCGGCGAGATGGATGGCCTGTTTGTAGGCTGCGGCAGCGTTCACGGACTGGCCAGGAATCATGCGATAGCCGTCGGCAAGGTTGCCCCAGTAGTCGTATTTCTGCGGCATGATCTCCAACGCTTTCTTGCAATAGGCGACATCCTCGTCAAAGCGGCCAAGGAAAAAGCTTGTTGTCCCCACATTCGAATACAGATCCGCATTTCCGGGCGCGAGCTGAAGGGCTCTGCGGAAGAACTCATCCGCCTTGGCAAATTGCCCGATCAAAAAGTAAGCTGCTCCGACGTTCATGAACCCCCAAACGTTATCCGGGGTCAGCTCCGTCACTTTCTGCCACGCTTGCGCGGCTTCGGCATAGCGCGCATGTCCGCTTAAGAAAATCCCGAGCGAATTATAGCAATTCCAGCATTGTGGACTGACTTCGATGGCATGACGAAATGCCTGCTCTGCGGCCGCTGTCTGGCCCGACCTGTCGTAGGCGTTTCCGAGCCCTAGATAGGCATTTGCGTTTCCCTGGTCCAGATCGATGGCGTGCTGAAACCCGGAAATAGCGTCCGAATAAGCGCCTGTGCGAAGATTGAAGTCGGCGATAGCCAACTGTACTTCCGGCAACTGACTATTCAGAGCGCGGGCGGCCTTGACTGCCGACTTTGCCGCTTCGGCCCATTGCGTATCTTTTGTAGCGCTGTATTTGTACCAATAGGCTTGCGCGAGGGCGGCTTGCGCCTGAGCATAGGACGGATCTTCCTTAATCGCTCGCTGGAACAAACCAATCGAGGTTTCGACATTTTCAGGCCGCTCGTATCGTTGGAGATAGCCAATTCCCTGGACGTAAAAGTCGTAAGCCGTCAGGACACTTGTGCCATGAGCGGTGAGCGAAGACGCATTGCTCGCGGAAAGCTGAAGCTCAAGCATGCGCGAAGCCATGAGCACGACCTGGTCTTGCAGACGGAATAAATCGTTCACTGGCGCCGTGATTGTCTCCGTGCGGAGCTGCTTTTCGGATTTCGCGTCGGCGAGGATTAGATTAATGCGGGCGGAATCCTGCGAGCGCTGCCAACTGGCGGCGAGCACGAGATTTGCGCCAAACTGATTTCTCGCTTCTTGAATAGTACTCACATGGTGGCTGCGTACTTCTCGTGCCAGAGGAACCTGCAACGATTCCAGATGGGCCAGTTTCGCGGTGACCGTCTCCGTAAATCCATCACAATAGGCTTGTTCAGCCGGTTGGCTATCGAGTGCGGTGAAAGGCAGCACGACAAGATTCTTCTGCCGAGGAAGGCTCGGCCCAAAGAGTCTTTGCCAAGTCTCGCCTCCTTTCAAGGACATGACGGCGAGCGCTGCGAGCAACAACAGAACGCAGCTTGCCGCGACGAGAGTGTAATTGCGCATCCTCGATTTCGGCGAGCGCTCGCGTGGAGGCGCCATTGCAGCCGGAAGAGGTTGCGGCTCTTGTGACGCGGCCAGATAGGAATCGCGGCGGCCTGATTCGACGTCGCGCTTGAGACGCTTTAGATCGCTGCACAGGTCCGAAGCGTGCTGGTAGCGGAGATCGCGATCTTTCTCGAGGGCCTTGTTAATGATGTCTTCAAGCCGTGCAGGCACCTGGGGATTCAATCGTGAGGGGGACATTGGAGTTTGGTGAAGGATGGCATCGAAGAGATTTGCCAAGGTGTTGCCGTGAAAAGGACGAATGCCCGTGGCCATTTCGTAGAAGGTGATTCCGGACGAAAAAAGGTCCGTGCGCGCGTCGAGTTCCTTGCCGCGCGCTTGCTCCGGGGACATATAGGCGGCGGTGCCGACGGTCGTCTCAGGTCTTGTTAAGAGGTGTTCCTCGATCGTGATGGCGTCGCCCTCGACTGTGCCTCCGGACGAGGCGGCAGGAAGTAATTTAGCGAGACCGAAATCCAGGATCTTGGCGCAGCCGCGCCGGGTAATAAAAATATTGGCGGGCTTAATATCACGATGGATGATGCCTTTGGAATGCGCGGCATCCAACGCGTCCGCAATTTCGATGGAGAAATTCAAGAGCTCATCGAGCGGCAAAGGGTTTCCGGCGATGCGATATTTGAGAGTGGCTCCTTCCATCAATTCCATGGCGATGAAAGAGAGTCCCCCCTCTTCGGCGATTTCGTGTACGGTGCAGATGTTGGGGTGGTTTAGCGCAGAGGCCGCACGCGCTTCAAGCCGAAAGCGTTCGAGGGCTCGGGGGTCTTTTGCCAGGTCCGGAGGCAAGAACTTGAGAGCAACATGCCGCCCGAGTGTAAGGTCTTCGGCCTCATAAACAATCCCCATTCCGCCGCCACCGAGTTTTTCGATGATGCGGTAATGGGAGATCGTTTTTCCCAATTCGGAGGCGGAGTCCGACATTTCGCGCTCATCTTAGGGTGCAGGCTAAGGCAAGTCAACGAATACAGACTGTTTTAGATGGCAGCGTCGGCCTGGAAAGGGTTCGAGCGATATTAAGGCTTCACATAGAATGTAAATTGCTGGGTGTGCGTTGGTGCGTTGGCGGCTGAGGCCGTTACGGTGACCACGTAAGGTGCAGGTTGAGCTGGATTTTGTGAAGAGGCAAGACCTGCGCAACCGGCGCTCACTAGTAATGCGGCGAAGACAGCGGTTGCCAGAATTGTCTGAACCAATCGAACGTTTCCTCTGACCGATCGCTTGTTTCCCGAAGCTCTGGCGATTCCCACGAGCAGCATGGCGAGAATGCATAGGGCTGCGTTACTGGATCCGGAGAATGGTTCGTTCAGGAGAATTGCGCTTTGGACGGCAGAGGGTGCTTGTACCGTCACGATCGTTGAAACGGGCCCAGAAGATAGATTTACGTTTTGCGGATTGAAGTTGCAACTTGCGCCAGCTGGTAGTCCGGAGCATGCAAGAGCAAGAGCCTGTTTAAATCCATTTTTCGGCGTAGCCGTAATGGTCAAGGTGCCGGAAGATCCCTGGGCCACCGTGAGGGATGAATTGCTGATCGACAATGAGTAGTCCGGGGCCGGCGCTGTGCCCACCGTGATGGAGACTGTGGCAGAGGTCGATCCTGCGTAGGTTGCGTCGCCCGAATATGTTGCGGTGATGGAATGAGCTCCTGCGGAGAGACCGGTGGTTGTGAATGTGGAAGAGCCCGCGCTTAGCGGCGACGTGCCAATCTGAGTTTGCCCATCCAGAAAGATTGCCGAGCCAGTTGGAGGGACTGATCCTGATTGCGGTGCGATAGACGCCGTGAATGTGACGCTTTGTCCACTCGTGAGTTGCGTCGCGGAAGCAGAAAGAGAGGTGGTGGTTGCGGTTTTGACCTGGGGTGAAACTGTCACCGACACAGCAGCTGAAGTGGATACCGAGAAATTCGGGTCACCGGAATAAACCGCTGTCACCGAATGAGAGCCAACGGCGAATCCGGTCGTACTGAATGTTGTTGATCCGGAAGAGTTCAGAGTGCCCGTGCCAATTTGGGTTCCGCCGTCCTTAAAAATCACGGTGCCAGTGGGTGTGCCAGTTCCCGAAGCTGATACTACTGTCGCAGTGAACGTGACACTCTGGCCCAAAGTAATGTTAGCGGAGGATGCAGCCAGAGACGTGCTGGTGGAAGCAGGCGAAGCGGCTCCGGCCGCAAATACGAAGACAGTCGCGGAATATGGCGCAAAATTGTAGTTCACGGTGTTGGACGCAACAGAAACAGTGGCCCCTGCAACTATTTGCGTCATGTTGGCTTTGCTGTAGGTGTAGACCTTGGCTGTGCCGGTTGAACTAAAATTCGCGAGCGCCAAGCTGGTTTGAATCGGACTTGTGGTTTTATTGATGGCGATGACGGTCAGGGCGCCGTCGCTAGACCGCGTCGCGCCGTACACAGACAGCTGTCCCTGATCGGTGCTTGTTGAAGTAACTGAGCTGTTGCCGAATTGTCCGCCCGCGCCGTCGTAGTTGCGATACAGGCGAAAACTGTAGGCAACGGCATCTGTCGGTTGTGGAACAGTCCACATATTCGCGAAATCCAAACCCTCGCGACCGTAAATCCCGAGCACATCCGCTTCAGTGAGCGCGTCCACGAGGGGATTTGTACCGCTGCTAAAGCTGTATTCGGAAATGGAGAGCTTCGTCCCGGGATAGTAGGTTTGAATCCAATTCTGAAAGCGCGGGAGAAGCATCATAGGACCACCGAAATAGTATTGTTCGACCCAGCTTCCGGAATTAAATGTGGGATCCCATAGCGCGCGCGTCGAAGCGAGTTCCGCGGCGTCCGTTGAGCCGCCTCCATAGTAGTGTTCGTCGAAGTAATCGAGGATGCGTTGATGATTGGCCCGGTCGTAAGCGGCCATCTGCTGCAGATAATATTGGCCAGCGTACAGATTGTTCTGTTTGCTGGGAGTTCCGATCCATCCGCCTAGCGTAAAATCGACGGGACCAAAAACTTTAGCTGAAGAATCAGTTTGTTTGACCATGGCGGCATACTGCTGGCCCAGGGCAATGATCGTGTCGTAATCCGGCTGATTGGGTTCTACGTCGCGGTGCGTGTTGCTCCAGCCACCCGGCTCATTATCCAGTTGATAGTAAGGAACGCCGCCGTTTGCGGCGGTTCCGAACGTTGCGATGAAATGCTGCACCCAACCTTGCTGCAAGGCGACCGTGTTATCGATATGGTTTGCGTAAATGTTGTTGTCCGTGAGCTGCGCACCGCTTGTTGTGAGGCTGTTGCCGCAGTTGTCGCCATTCGGGTGAACGTAGGGATTGGTGGATTGCTGCGCGCCATATACGGACACAGGAAAACTGCAATTCCACGACGCTGTTTTGTTCACGTAAGGAATGATGGGAATGGTGAGCAAGGCATGGGCATTCGAAGCGGACTTGTACGTGTTGACCATCAGATCGGCGGAAACGCTGGGAACCGGGGTGGCCTGACCGTTACCGCCCATGAAATACCAGTCGAATCCTGCGTTGCTGGAATCAACTTCCCAGTTGTAGCGAGTTGTCGCGTCGCCGCCCCAGCGAACGTTGGGGACCTGAATTTCTTTCGCGAAACCTGCGTCCAAGCTGTAACTTGCGATGCCATAGATGTCGGGATTGATTGGATGGGGATTTCCAGCCGCGTCAACAGTTAGCGCTGGCGCCGATTGGGCGAGGACACTTGGCGATGCCATCGCAAAAAGGCTATTTAGCGCAACAACGTAGAATAGCAACCGAATCAAAGATCGAAACATGAAGTGCCCCCGTGGACTAGGCATTCAAGAAATTTTTTTGGGTGAGCCAAAAACTAGCGAGGTATGGGGGTGCGGTCAATGGTACGCAGGGGCAGGAGAAAGTACATCTGCTGGAGGGCTTGAAATCGGACGGTGAAGCGTGGGGCCGGTTGCTTGTGGGGAACACCTGTCCTGCGGGCCAGTTTACGGTGTTTGCGGAAGAGGCCGATGATTGCGGTATGAACGGAACAACCTCTCCAACCCACCGTCGCAGCGGGCGGGCGTTTCACAAGATGCGGCTGCAGGCGCAAGGCCGCGCGCACAACGGAAAGAAGTTCAAAGAGTCGTGCGAGACCGTGGTGGTCAACGCGCACGGCGGTTTGTTGATGATGAAGCATGAGATCGATAACGGGGAGATGCTCGTTTTGACGAACCCGGAGACTTTAGAAGAGCAAGAGTGCCGCGTGGTGTATCAAGGCGAGCCTTGCGAAAGAGGGCAGAGGATTGGCGTGGAGTTTTTGACGCCGGCACCACGGTTTTGGGGATTGGAATTCAGCGAAATGGCGGCGCGGGGAGACGAAGCGACAGCGGTTCATTAGGGTTCGAGCCATTGCCTCACGCAGGCGAACCCTTCGAAGACTCAGGGTAAGCAAGCCCCGCCCCTACCGAGAATCGATCACGGGAATCAGAAGTAAATCCAATTAACATTTTGACTTGCTAAGTGTTTGCGGGGGCGCGCTGCGTTCTGGCGGCGGTTGGAATAGTGCGGCCGCGGCGGATGAACCAGTCTGCGACGCGCCAAAGCAGGAGAACGGCGACGATCGCACCGTAGGTTAGCGGGCGAAGGACAGCGGATTTCACCAGCCAGTAGTAGTGAATCACTCCACAAATGGCGCTGATATAGATGAGGCGATGGAGCATTTGCCAGCGGCGTCCGCCGAGGCGGCGGATCCATCCGGCTGTGGAAGTAAGCGCGAGGGGAATTAGAAGGACGAACGCTGCGAAACCTACCGTGATGAACGGGCGTTTGTAGACGTCCTTCCACATGGCGGCGAGGTCGAAGCTTTGGTCTGGGCCAAGATAGGTGAGGAAATGGAGGCAGGCGTAGAAAAAGGCGAAGAGGCCGAGCATGCGGCGGAAGCGAATGAGGTCGGGGAGTTTGAGCAGTTTGCGGAAAGGCGTGATGCAGAGAGTGATGATAAGGAAGCGGAGCGTCCAATCCCCGGTGGCGTGCTGGATGAACTCGACGGGATTCGCTCCGAGATTTGAGGTGAGCGCGCGGAAGACGAGGGTGCCGAGAGGTACGAGGCAAAGAAGAAAGATAAGAACTTTGGTCCACTTGCTGGCGAGGGGCGAAGGCACGCTGCGAGTCTACCTCAGTAGTATTTTTTCAAGTCCATCCCGGTGTAGAGGCTGGCGACCTGGTCCCCGTAGCCGTTGAACATGAGCGTGGCACGTTTGAAGATTTCGCCGAGGCGGCGCTCTTTGGCCTGGCTCCAGCGCGGGTGATCGACGTTGGGATTCACGTTGGAATAGAAGCCGTACTCGTGAGAGTTGGCAAGATTCCAGGTTGTGGGCGGTTCCTTGGTGACAAATTTAATTTTCACGATGGACTTGATGCTCTTGAAGCCGTACTTCCAGGGAACGACCATGCGGACGGGCGCACCGTCTTGGTTGGGGAGCGTGTCGCCGTACATACCGACGCAGAGAAGTGTGAGCGGGTTCATGGCTTCGTCGAGGCGAAGACCTTCGACGTAGGGGAATACGATGCCTCCGTATTTGGCTTCGGGCATTTGGCTGGGGTCGTAAGCAGACTCAAAGGCGACGTATTTTGCTTTTTCGGTGGGCTGGACGAGATTAACGATCGTGCTGAGGGAAAAACCGATCCAGGGAACGACAATGGACCAGCCTTCTACGCAACGGTGGCGATAGATGCGCTCTTCGAGGGGAGCGAGCTTGAGGATTTCGTCCATGGTGAACTTGCGTTTGGAATTGACTTCGCCTTCGACGGAAACGCTCCAGGGAGCGGTGCGGAATTTCTGCGCGTTTTTGGCGGGAGCGGATTTGTCGATGCCGAATTCGTAGAAATTGTTGTAATGCGACACCTCTTCCAGAGTGTTTTGTTTTTCAGTCGTGCTGAAAGGGCTTTTCGCTAGGTTGGCGAATTTCGCGCCGGCGTAGACACTGAGCGAGGGGGAGACGAGGTCGAGAAGATTTTTGCCGGCAAATGCGGTGGCGCCGGCAATGCCCATAGCTTGCAGGAACTTGCGCCGGTTGAAATAGGTTTCTTTGGGCGTGACGTCGGCGTAGGCCAGTTCGGGTTTGCGTTGCAGCAGCATTTGCTCTGTGCCTTCCAGGATGAGCGCAGGACGTTCTTTATCCTTATATATAGTACGCAGCTCTAAATACATTGGATGCATTAAATTTATTTCAGGATTCCAGACGAAAATACGCAGTTTTTCGCGCTAACGGCGGCCGTCGATGCGCTTCAATGCGATTTGGGCTGCGAGTACGCCGTGGTATTGGGCTTCTTCGAAGATGGAGATGGCGCTGAGGTCGGAGTTGGCGAAGAGTACGCGGGAATCGGCGCGCGGTTCGCGGCGCGTGAGGTGGCGGCGTTCTTCGGAAAAGACCGAGCCGACGGCGGGGCGGATCATGGCGTGGCCCATGCGCATGACGTCGATGCGCGAGACACATTGGCGGATGTCAGAGTGGACGCGTTCAAGGTCGTGGAGGATGGCTTCTTTCCAGTAGTTCCAATCTTTTTCGAGAAGTAGCTGGCGGTTTTGCGCTGGGGTGCCTTCGGCTAGGGCCCAATAGAAGGTCCAGACGGTGCGGTCGATGTGTGTGCGGAGACTTTGGTGCGTGGCGTCGACATAGCCTAGCGTGGGAGAGTCGAGAATGACGGTGTCCCAGGTGGGCTCGGCGCCGCGTGAATCGGGGAGACGCTCAAGTGTGAGATTTGCTGTGAGCCAGGGAGAATAGACGAAATCGTTGAGTCGAGGAAACCCTTCGATGAGATAGGGAGCGAGGAATGTAGGGGCGGCGAAGATTACGAATTCGGATTGAAATTCTGTGTCGCCGGCGAAAACGCTGACGCCGCGTTTTGTTTCGGCGATGCGTTGGACCATCTGGTTCGTGCGGACATTTTCGCCGACGCGTTCGAGGAGACGGCGCGTGATCCAGCCGTTTCCTTCGGGCCAGGTGAGTGGGCCTTTCTCTTCGGCTTCACGCGATGAAAAATAGTGGACGCCGGCCCAGGCGGACGTGTCTTTGGCGAGTGCGCCGTAGTCGTCGCGGCAAGCGTAGTTCATGTACCAGTTCACGAGACGCGAATCGCAGCTTTGTTGCTGGAGCCAATCGGAGAAAGAGAGGCGATCCAGTTCCTGGAACTTTGCGGAGCGGCCGAGTTCGAGCGGGATTGTGAATTCGCCGCTGGCGCGGAATTTGCCGAAGAGATCCTCAAGATGCTGAAACTGGTCGCGATCTTTTTGAGTCAGGCCAATGGCGGGTTCGAGGCCGTCTTGCCATCGGCCGTAGAGGAAAAGACGCTCCTGCGGTGCGAAACATAGGTCGCGCTCTTCCCACTGGCCATTTTTCAGGACGCCGAGATCTTCGAAGAGTTCGCGAACGTACTCGGCTTTGGGACCGGGGACGGGAACGTAGTGCGCGGCCCAGGGATAGGCGGTGATTTCATTTTCACCCCAGCGAGCGTTACCGCCGGCTTGGGGATTCATTTCCAGTAAAACGAAATTGGTGAAGCCGCGTTTGCGGAGGCGCCAGGCGGCGCTGAGACCCGCAATGCCACCGCCAACGATCATTACCGGAAATTTCTCGACGCGTTTCGGCGGTGGGAAAGAAGCGCGGTCTCGGAGGAGATGGCCCATCTGGAAGGAATCGTTGACGAAGGAGCCTGCGATTGGGCGATCCGTTTTGAGCGAGAGTCCAACCAGGGCTGCGCTGCTGGCGCGGAGAAATTTTCGGCGCCCAACCTTCAATGACTGATGTCCTTCCAATCGTTTTCGTAGGCGCGGACGAGGACCTGGCTATTGAGTTGATTCGGCGGCATAGGGAGCGGAGCCATGTCTGGCGGAAATTGAAACAGCGCG
>Ga0265354_1000176_pt1 | contig 11862 bp, 8 predicted proteins | sample NZE1metagenome_FD_189074 | JGI IMG/M metagenome (GOLD analysis project Ga0265354, IMG submission 189074) | Rhizosphere microbial communities from Maridalen valley, Oslo, Norway - NZE1 | ecosystem: Host-associated > Plants > Roots > Rhizosphere > Soil | place: Norway: Oslo | collected 2017-09-14 | reverse complement strand
GAGAGCTTGATGGAGATGCTCGAAACCTCATGAACCGCCCGCCCCGCGACGGTAGATCCGATGACATCGATGGCATGTTGATAGGACTTCAAGTAGCGCGCCGCGTCTTGCAGCGTTCGCGCCCCTTCGCCCAGCATATCGAAAGAGCACAGCGCCAATTCCGCTTCGCGGCCGCTGCGCGCCAACGCCTCTTCGATGCTGCGCCCCACCACGAACTCGCCGCCGATAATCTTCATGGCCCGGCGCACCGCAAGGCGCACCAGGGGTTCGCCCGCCTTGCGCGTCAGTTTGCGCATCCACCCGGTCGCATCGGTCTTGATGGCAGGATCCAGATCGAGAATGCCGCCGGTGAGCATCAAGCCCCAAGTCGAGGCGTTCACAAACAAAGACTCGGATTGACCCGAATGCGCAGACCAGTCGCCGGTCGCGAGTTTCTCTGCGATCAATCGATCCGCCGTGACATCATCGGGAATGCGCAGCAGCGCTTCGGCAATGCACATGAGTGCAATGCCCTCCTGATTCGACAGGCCAAATTCCTGAAGGAAGGCGTCGAGGAAGGGACGCTCGTCGCGCCGCGCGCGAGCCCCCTCAACCAGCTTCATGCCTAAGGCAACGGCGCGGTGACGCGCGCCGCCGGTGAGCTCCAGGCTATGCAGCAGCCGTCGTACCGCCTGGTCCTCGGGCCACGTGCCATGATCGCGGATTGTCTGGCGCAGATCCTCTAGTCGAGCGCTCGAAGGAGACGGTTGCGGGTTGGCGGCCATGATCTCTAATTTTAAGGGCTAATCGTCGCAATAAACACTGCGCTCGGCGCAGAATCCGTATGTGGGGCCATTTTGCTCAATTGCGCGCTGCAGTCTTTGAGGATAGCAAGGTCCCAAGGCTCCAGACGCAGGGATTCCCCCCCGCTCTTGAGACACAATGGGTCCTGGATACCAAATATCAAAGTCGTTTCGCCGTCACTTGCGCCCGCCAGTTCAAGCTCGCTCAGGCGCTCGACGCGCGCCGCCGTGCGCAGCGATTTGGACACCATGAGGTTCAAATCCACGCACGGACCGTCGAGCAGTTCGCAGCGAGTGGGCATCGCGCCGTCGAATTCGACCCAATCGCCCACGCTGCGCAACGCGCACGTGTCTCCGCTGCCGAACTTAAGTGCGACTCCACGCCCCTGCAACAGCACCATTTTGCGATCGTATCCCGCGAAATCGGAGAACGGACCCGATGCATCGATATGCGCCACGCTGAGGCGCCAATAAAAAGCATCTCCGGTCGGCGGCACTCGGATCGCTTCGTGGGTGATTCCGCCGCCATTCTTCCACGGTACCGCCGCGAAGGAGGCGCGGCGGATAATTTTGATGCCTGCGTCGGCCATGCGTCTGTGCTGAAAACTAGTTTGCCGATTTCCCGAGTTGCGTGGCGACATAAGCTGCCACATCCCGGATCTGCGCAAAGGTCAGCGTGGCTGCGAAGGGTGGCATGTTGTTCTTTCCGGAAATCACGGTGTTCGCAACCAGCTCGAGCGTCTTGACCTTCGTGATATCCGGGCCGGCGCCATGCCCACCTTTGCCCTCTTCGCCATGGCATGCGGCACACACGCGGGCGAACACCAGCGCGCCATTCGTGGTATTTCCGCCGTTGAGAGAGACCGCAGTCGCTCTCGCGGCGAGCGCCGCCGGCGGATCGGAGGGCGGCAGATTGCCCTCGAGTGAAAACAGCCACAGGCTGTCCCCCGCCGGGCTGCCGGCAAAGTTGTTGCCCGCTGAAACGATGGCGACTTTCTCGTGCCCGCGAAATTGAAATACGCTGGCCGTGGCGTTGACACCGGCACCGGTCTGAAACTCCCACAGCACATCGCCGTTGCGCGAATCGAGCGCGACGAAGCGCCCATCGTTGCGGCCTGTGAACACCAAGTCGCCCGCCGTGGCCGTCGAGCCGCTGTAGCAGCTGTCTTTCCAGCGTTGACGCCAGACGATCTTATTGGTGCGCATGTCGACGGCCGCGAAGATGCCGTTGAGCGGGATGTCCGAGAAGCCGAATAGACCCTGGGTGTAAGGGCTCCCGGGCTTCGGCTCCTGGGAAGCCCCTACCAGGAATCGGCCCATCTGATCGTTCGCGCAAACAAACAGATATCCCTGGCGCGGGTCGTAGGAACTGGGAGGCCAATTGGTGCCGCCCCACGGGCTCGGCTTCGCCACTACCGCCTGGTCCCAGTAAGGCGTGAAGATCTGTCCGCCATTGACCAAGCGAAATCCCGCGGGCGCAATGTCGATGGAATGCGGGACGACCGCTTCGCCCTGAGGATAGGGTTGCGTGGCCGCGGTGTTTTGGCGGGTCTCCTGCGCGACCGGCTTTTCCTCGATGCCCAGCAGCGGCTCGCCCGTGACACGATCGAGAATATAGACCCATCCGGTCTTGCCGATTTCCGCAATGGCCTCGCGAAGCTGGCCGTTGTACTCCAGATCAAACAGGACCACGGGACTCGGAGAGTCGTAGTCCCACAGGTCATGATGCACCTGCTGAAAGTGCCAGCGGTATTTGCCGGTCTTGGCTTCGATGGCAACGATCGACACGGAAAACAGGTTGTCGCCCTTACGCCGGCTGCCGTTGAAATCCGGCCCTGCATTGCCGGTGGAAAAATACACCAGCCCGCGTTTCGCATCGACGGCGGGCGTTTGCCACACCATGGCGCCGCCGTATTGCCACGAAGCATTGTCCTGCGGCCAGCTCTCATGGCCCACTTCTCCGGGTCCGGGCACCGTGTAGAAGGTCCACAGGGGCTTGCCATTCTTGGCGCTAAATGCCCTGACCCGTCCCCGCGATGCCAGTTCGCCGCCGGCAAAGCCGCTGATAATCATGCCGTCGAAGTACAGCGGCGCACTCGTAATGGTGAAGCCATCCTGCCAGCGTTCTGCCTGGACCGACCAAATCTGCTTGCCGGTCCGCTGATCCAACGCGACGATGGCGCCGTCAAGCCGCCCTAGAAACACTTTTCCTTCGCCGATCGCAACGCCGCGACTTGTCCAGCCGCAGCACACCGTCGAGATGGTTTTTTCCAGGTGCGCCTGATATACCCAAAGCTGCTTGCCGGTCTCGACGTCAATTGCAAACACATCGTCGGCGCCGGTGGGAACAAAAATCACGCCATTTTCAACGATGGGCTGCGCCTCGCCGGAGAACGGCGGTCCCATGCCTGAGCCATTCAAATGCGTTTGCCAATCGGCTTTCAGCGCACCGACGTTGCCCGCGGTGATTTCCGCCAGAGGCGAATAGCGTTGGTTGTAGATGTTCCCACCATTGGTGAGCCACTCAGTCAACGGCAGAGCCGTGAGCTGCTGGGCGGTGAAGGCGGGCGATTCCGCGGCCTGGCTGTAGGCAGCCAGCAGCATAAGGCAGAGCGCGAGCCATCGATGCATAGTTATCCAACTCCCTGGCAGACCCGCTATGCTAACCGGAAACAGGGAGCCGCTCGAACGCACCGGTGCGGACCCACCCGTATTTTCTGCAGGGGTATCCGCATGTTTTCAGCCAAAGGTGTGCTCGCAACGGTCGCCTTCCTGGTGGGATTGTCCGCGTTTGCCGCGCCCGAATTCGGGCACGTCGCATTCGCCAATTCAGGCGCTCCTGCCGCCCAGGCTGACTTTCTCGAGGGCCTCGCCTTACTTCACGATTTTGAGTACGCCTCCGCCGCGGCCGCCTTTCGTCGCGCTGAATCGGCGGATCCGGCTTTCGCGATGGCGTACTGGGGCGAGGCGATGACCTTCAACCATCCTGTCTGGATGCAGCAGGACCTCGAAACAGCTCGCGCCGCGCTCAGCAAATTTGCACCAACGGCTGCGATGCGTCGCTCCAAGGCGCAGACAGATCGTGAGAAGGCTTATCTGGACGCGGTTGAGATTCTCTACGGCGAGGGCACGAAACAGGATCGCGACGATCGGTACGAAGCAGCGATGGCGAAGCTATACGCTCGCTACCCGGATGACGTCGATGCGGCAGCATTCTATGGTCTTTCGATCCTGGGAAGTGCGCACGGCGGGCGCGACGTCGCGACCTACATGCGAGCAGCGGCCGTGCTCGAGGATGCTTGGATCGGTCATCGAGACCATCCCGGTCTCCTGCACTACCTGATTCACAGTTACGACGACCCGGCACACGCACCGCTGGGGCTCCGAGCCGCGAGGCTGTACGCCAAGATCGCGCCTGACGCAGGTCATGCGCAGCACATGACGTCGCACATTTTCCTCGCTCTCGGTATGTGGCAGGCCACCGTCGATGCCAACGTCGCCGCGATCGCGGCCGTCAACCGCTCGCTGCTTGCCTCGTCGGGGAAAGGGGCGTTTGGCTGCGGCCACTATCCGAGTTGGCTCGGCTACGCATACCTTCAGCTCGGGGATCTGCAAGCCGCGAGGAGCGCGATTGCGGCGTGCCGTGCGGCGATGGCAGCAGCGCTTCCCACGGATCACCCCTCGCATACGATGGACCCTGATGCCAGCATGACCGGTTCTTTTGCCAATATGAGATTGCGCTACCTGCTCGAGACGGGAGATTGGGATGGCGAGGTCGCCGGCTGGACGGTGCCGGTGAACGCGGGACCCGGCGCGCAGCTCGACTTTGCGTTCGCTCGCGCGTTGGGGGAGATCGCGCAGGGACATCTCGCGGCCGCACGCGACGCCATCCTCAAACTCGAAACCCTCTCTCGCACCGTCGTCGATTTGGAGACAAAGCGCAACGACCCCGATCCCACGGATCGCGTCCGGCCTGAGATCCTTTTGGATGAGGCCCAGGGGCTGATGGCCGAGCAAGACCATAATCCAGCGGCGGCCGAAACGCTGTTGCGCCGGGCCGTCGTCCTCGAAGCGGGGCTGCCGATTGCTTTCGGTCCGCCGGCGATCGACCAACCGACGCATGAGCTGCTGGGAGCGTTTCTGCTTCGCCACGGACAGCGGACTGAGGCGCGGACGGAATTTGAGAAGGCCCTCGTGGCGGCGCCCGGGCGCCGGATCGCGGAAAAAGGGCTCCAAACCGCATCGGCTGATTCGGAGCACGCGGCCAAACAATGACGCGGACTCGGCAATCACCCGGACAAGTGTTGCACGGGGCCGCCTTTTGTCCATGAAGCGATTCGGCTTGGTGATCTTCGATTGCGACGGCGTGCTCGTGGATAGCGAATTGATCACCAATCGGGTGTTCGCCCAAATGCTGAACGAATTGGGGATCGCGTTGACGCTCGAGGACATGTTCGAACGATTTGTCGGCCGTTCCATGCCGCAATGCCTGGAAATCATCACGCAGCTGCTGGGCCGTCCGGTTCCGCAGCAATTTGTAACCGAATACCAGGCGCGATCCGCGGCCGCATTGAGAGCGGAACTGAAGACGGTCCCTGGTATCGAGACGGTGCTGGCCACGATACGCACGCCTTACTGCGTGGCCTCCAGTGGAACTCACGAAAAAATGCAAACAACATTGGGGATCACGGGCCTATTGCCGCAATTTCGCGGGAAAATGTATAGCGTCACCGAGGTTGCGCACAGCAAACCCTTCCCTGATGTGTTCTTGCATGCGGCACGTCAACAAGGCGTCCTGCCCGCTGACTGCGCCGTGATCGAAGATACGCCGACCGGCGTCAGGGCCGGCGTTGCGGCCGGCATGACCGTGTTCGGCTATTGCGCGCTGACACCCAAACAGCGCTTGATCGAGGCCGGCGCGCACCATACCTTCGAACGCATGCGCGATCTCCCCGGTATGCTCTCCGGGGCGGGCTGATCACTCACATGCGAACTTGCAGCGTCAGCATCACGGCATTGTAGATGCCATGCGCAATCATCGGTGCCAGGAGCATTTTGCTCCTGTCAAACGCCCACGCGGCGCCCAACCCTAGGCCGAACACGGGAATCATCGAGACAGGCGGGTGCACGATGGCGAACACCGCCGCGCTGGCCACGATCGCCGCAAAGGCGCCAAGCGAACGGCGTAGTCCTGCAAAAATGAGTCCGCGGAATATGAATTCCTCGAAAATTGGCGCGGCGACGATCGCGAGCACGGGAATCCAGATGTTTGCTGACAGACCACGCGCGGATTCGCGCATCACATCCTGCAACAGGTCCATGCGCCGCAGGGCGTACAGGTAGGCCGCGCCTGCCAAGGCGGCGGCCAGGCCGGCCCCGACCCCCCATCCCACCGCCGTTGCCACGCCGGTGGCGAAAATTCGCGGGATGCCGAGCGTTTTCGAGCGCCAATACACCAGCCGGAACAGCCCGAATGTCGTCGCCCCGGCAATCGAATACGCGGTAACGATGGCATTGCCCGAAATATGGTGGGTAGCCGCCATGAAGATTGCGAGCGTGATTCCCTGCACCACGAAGAACATCATGGCGGCAATGATGCCGTCGGAGGTGGACACGCGCGCCGGCGGCGATGCCGCGGGATCCAGCAAGTACGGCAGCTCGTCGCGCGCCTTTTGCCACAGCGCCAGCGACAGCAAGCCGCTCAGCACGATCACGACGATCTTTTGCCACCACTCGCTCGCGTAAATGGCGTACGTGTAAAGTCCCGCCAACATCATGTATAGATACACATAGGTCGGCCGAAGCTTGGTGCGTACTTCTTGCGCGAGCGGATCGCAGCCAAAAACCCCCAGCGCCACTGCAATGGCCGCGTAGATTGGCACGCCCAGCAAGACAATTGCGGCGAATCCGACCAGTTCGATGTCCGCATGCATCTTGACGAGGACTGCAATGATGAAAACGGCCAAGGGATAAGCCAGGGCCAGCACGGCCCACAGCTGTGCCTTTTCACGCAACACGCTCTCAAGGGATCGCGGAACGGTAAACAGCAGCCACAGCGCGCCGCCCTCGGAATTGAGGGTTTGAAATGCAGACATCATCAAGGTATAGGCGGCGATGCCAAACGCGATTGACGCGATCGTGGCGTTGCTGATGCCTGACAGCGTCGAGCTGTGAAGCCGGCCCTGAAAGATAATCTGACTGAAGACGATGATCACCGGAAGAACCAGCGTCTGCACGAGAAAACTTCGATCGCGCCTGAGCAACGTGAGCTCTCGCCGTTGCACGACGGAGCCGATTAACAAACCCGGCCGCGTGCCGGTGTCGCCGGCGCCTACCCGGGCGGCGGAACGGCCGGTCTCGCGCGCGCCGGCGGCCACGACGCCGTGGCGCAGCTGATAGCCAAGCACCGCGAGCCCGATCCACACGGCTATTGCCACCTCCAAAATCAGCAGCAGCGCGAATTGTGCCGCGCTTGCGAAGTCGGCTGCATTGACGGCCTTGACCAACAGGCCGGGCGGCAGCCAGCAACCCCATGCGGGGAAATGCCGCGCCCAATTCATCACGAAGGCCAATGGTTGGGGCAACCCAATGGAAATGACCAAGTACAGCACCAGAATGCTGAGCACCGAGAGCACGGCCTGCAGATTGCGCAACCTCGACGGCGCGAGAGACATGCGCAAGCCTGTGTCGATCAAAGTGCGGAACACGGCCGCCAGCAGCAGCAGAGGAACGATCCCGATTGCGCCGACCAAAGGTGCCGTCCAGCGGTATCCGGAGACCCACGCCATCAATGTCCCCGCGGGCAGCAGCGTGAGCAGCCCGATGAGATTGGCGATCGCCCGTTCCATCAGCCGGCTCCACAGCAGCAACGGCATTCGCAGCGGCAAGGTAACCAGCCATTCCAAATCCCAATCCGGTTGCGCAAGCTCGCGAGTAGCTAAGGCACCGAGAATGGCGACGACAAACAGCAGCGACCACTCCATCGCCAGTCCCCGTGTCATCGCCTCGGTGAGCACTCCCGACGGCGTTGCGAAACGCGAACCGTCAATGGGATCCAATGCTCGATGCAAATTAATGATGCTTTGCCGGGCGATATTGCCGTAGGCAAACAGCATGAAAAATCCGACCACCGCGCTGACGATCCAGCGATTGCGCTTTTTCCCCGCCTGGCGGCCCCTGCCGCCGACCCGGCGGTTGTAAACCAGCGCTATCTGGTTCGCGAGCCGCTGCAGGCGCAAGTGCGTCAACAGCCAGACCGCTCGGCCCCCGGAAGCGGCACTCGCCCCCGCACCGCCCGTCATGAGTCTTCCGCCTCCGCCGTCACGGCGAGGAACACTTCCTCGAGCGTGCCTCCCGAGGTCACGTTTTCCTTGAGTTCCTGGGGGCTGCCGGTGGCAACCAGTTCACCGTGATGAATGATGCCGATGCGGCTGCAGAGCCGCTCCGCCATGTCGAGTATGTGAGTCGACAGAAAGATCGTCGTGCCCTGGTCCGCACTCTTGCGCAAGCGCAGCTGCACGTCCCGCGAGGCGCGAGGATCGAGACCGTTGGTGGGCTCGTCGAGAATCAGCACCTCTGGCTCGTGAATGAGCGCGCACGCCAGCCCCAGCTTTTTCTTCATGCCCATGGAATAGTTGACGGCAAATTCCTCGCCGACCTGATCGAGACCCAACTCGGACATCAGCCGTTCCGTGCGCTGTGAAGACTCCGCTCGCGTCAGGCCGTGCATTTCGCCGATGAATTGCAGAATTTCGCGGCCGCGCAAATAGTCGTAGAAAATCGGGCTGTCGGGCAGGTAGCCGACATGGCGCTTAACCTCGGCGGCATCCCGGTGGCAGTCGAGGCCGGCGATCCGCACACTTCCGCCGCTCGGCACCAAGATGCTCATCATCATGCGGATCGTCGTGGTTTTTCCGGCGCCATTGGGTCCCAAAAACCCGAACATCTCGCCCTTCGGCACCGCGAGAGTCAACGGCGCAAGCGCACGAAACGTGCCGTAGGCTTTGGAGAGTTCTAAGAATTCGATCATTCGTCGCACCGGTTGCCGCCGCATAGACTAGCAGGCCGGCGCGGCAACGCGAATCGCTAGCTTATGATCAGCTTTTCCAGAAGGTGACGAGCACGAAGACGATGGCGATAACGGTCAACCCCACATGTCCGAGGGCTGCATGCGATTCGGCCAGCAAATCATTGGCCTCGGGTTCACGGGGGATAAGGCGGGCAAAGGCGGAAAGAAACAGCATGCCGCCAAGAATAATGGCACCGGCGGATAAAAACGTGATTCGAATCACGTCTCTATGGTTGCGCAGGTTTGACCTTCGAAAATTGCCGACTTCGCTGGGGAACTCTCGCTCAGCCGCCCGCTTGGTGATTAGGTGTACGCTGCGCGCATATCGTGCGATGGTCTGTCAGACTGGCGCGGTGAACGCACTTACACGAATCATCGCCGGCGCCCTCGCGGCTATTTTTCCCGTCGCGCCTTACGCGCAACCCGCACAAGCGCCGACGGCAATCGATCAATTCGCGCGGCTGCAGGGCGAGCTGCGCCGCACGCACGAGAGCGGCGACTCTACGGGATACCTCTCGACCGCGCAGTCAATGTATTCATTTCTCAATGGCTCGCCGCGCGGCACGCTGCAGCTCATGAGCGCGCAATCCTTCGCCGGAAAGACCGACGAGGCGCTGCATAGCTTTAGTCAATTCGTGGCGATGGGTCAGGCGAATGAGGAGGTGCTGAAAGCCAAATCCTTCGACCCGCTGCGCGGCCTGCCCGGATACCAAGACATTTACGCCAGCATGGCCGCGAATGCCGCGAGCAAATCCACGGCCAGCGAAGTTTTCCGCTTAGGACACACCGCGCTTGTCCCTGAGGACATCGATTATGATCCCGAGTCCAAGCATTTCTATATCAGCACGGTGCTTGGGAAGCAGATTCTCCAATTGGACATGGCCGGCCATGCAAAGTTGTTTGCGAGTGGGCCGGATCGGTGGCCCCTGATGGCCCTGAAAGTCGACTCGCGCCGCCGCCTTCTCTGGGCAACGGAAGTGGCATTGGATGGGTTTGCAGCCGCCGCGAAACAGGATTGGGGAAGATCCGCCATCCTCCAATACGACCTGCGTTCGGGAAGGCTTTTACACCGCATTGAGGGTCCGCCCAAGGCCGCATTGGGCGACATGGCGTTGGCAGTGAACGGCGATCCGATCGTGTCCGACGGCGAACATGGCGGCGTGTACCGAGTCAGCGGCAGTGCCCTGCGGGTCCGACGCATCGATGCCGGCGATTTCGTATCCCCGCAGACACCGGCGGCGCTCCCGGACGGCACACATCTTCTCGTGCCCGACTATGTACGCGGCTTAGGCATGCTCGACCTGAACACCAAACACGTCGACTGGATTCCCATGGCGGGCACGCACGCCTTGAGCGGCATCGACGGACTGTACGCCGTTGGAAATCTCTTGATAGCGACGCAAAACGGCACGTCACCGGAGAGAGTGATGCAATTCACTCTCGGCGGCTCAAACACGCGAATCGTCGCGGAGAGCATCATCGAACGTGCGACATCGTCACTTGGCGATCCGACGCACGGAGTCGTTGTCGGCAGTTATTTTTATTACATAGCCAACTCGGGTTGGGATGTTCTCGACGATCATGGCAATTTGCTCGAAGGCAAATCGCTGCCGGTCGGGTCCGTCCGGCGCGCCAAGATCATCTGAGGGCCTCGACGCGTAACGCCGCGGCAATAAAAAAGGCCTCGAACCCAAAAGAGTCCGAGGCCATATTTTTTTTAAATGCTTCTTCTTGCTCTATTCTGCAGCTTCTGTGTCCCCCGCCGGTACTGCGTCGTCCGAGTCGCCCATTGCGCCGCCGACATCCATGAAACTGCGGCGACGGCTGTCGTCCGAAGCGCGTCGACGCCGCGCATGATACGCGAAGCCGGTTCCCGCGGGAATGAGGCGTCCAACGATGACGTTTTCCTTCAGGCCTCGCAGATCGTCCTTCAAGCCCCGAACCGCCGCCTCGGTGAGGACGCGGGTGGTCTCTTGGAACGATGCCGCCGAGATGAAGGATTCCGTCGCCAACGACGCCTTGGTTATACCTAACAACAGCGGCTCCCAAGTCGACTGGTGCTTGCCCTCGGTCTTTTGCTTCGCGATGACGTCGAGCAGTCGGCCGCGATCCATCTGTTCGCCGCGCAGCAGCGCCGAATCGCCCGCATCCAGAACTTCGATCTTGCGCAGCATCTGGCGCACGATGACCTCGATATGCTTGTCGTTGATCTTCACACCCTGCAGGCGATAAACGTCCTGGATCTCGCGAACCAGGTAATTCGCCAGCGCCTCGACGCCCTGCAAGCGCAGGATGTCGTGCGGGTTCGGCTCGCCGTCGGCGATGACCTCGCCCTTCTCGACTTGTTCGCCTTCGAACACGTTGAGATGCCGCCACTTCGGAATCAGCTCCTCGTACTTGTCCGTGCCTTCGTTGGTGATGATCAAGCGGCGCTTGCCCTTGGTTTCCTTGCCGAAACTCACCGTGCCCGAGCGCTCCGCGAGAATTGCGGAATCCTTCGGCTTGCGGGCTTCGAACAAGTCGGCGACGCGCGGCAGACCGCCGGTGATGTCGCGAGTCTTCGAAGACTCCTGCGGGATACGCGCAATGACATCGCCCACCGACACCTTGGAACCGTCCTCCAGGCTGACGATCGCGCCCGCCGGCAGCGCGTACACCGCCGGAATATCCGTATTGGCGAAGGTCACTTCCTTGCCCTTGGCGTTGGTCAGGCGCACCACCGGCCGCAGGTCCTTGCCGCCCGAGCCGCGCTGCTTCGGATCCAAGACCACCGTGCTGGACAAGCCGGTGACATCGTCCACCTGCGTCGTGACGGTGATGCCGTCGACGAAATCGGAGAACTTGATCATGCCGGCCACTTCCGTGACCACCGGGTGGGTATGCGGATCCCAGTTTGCGACCGATTGGCCCGCTGCCACTACATCGCCGTCGTTTACCGTGATGGTGGCGCCATACGGAATCTTGTAGCGCTCACGCTCGCGGCCGAACTCATCCACGACGCCCAATTCACCG
>Ga0265354_1000175_pt1 | contig 11889 bp, 12 predicted proteins | sample NZE1metagenome_FD_189074 | JGI IMG/M metagenome (GOLD analysis project Ga0265354, IMG submission 189074) | Rhizosphere microbial communities from Maridalen valley, Oslo, Norway - NZE1 | ecosystem: Host-associated > Plants > Roots > Rhizosphere > Soil | place: Norway: Oslo | collected 2017-09-14 | reverse complement strand
CGACATGAAAACGCCCATGGTTTCCGTTAGGTTGCGATTAATTGGATCCTGTTGTACACCGCGCCATTGTGTCCACGTTCCCTGCGGAGAATTCCAGAGGAAGGGGGGCTTCGTAGGCGCGAGGGCGGCAGACCAGTTCTGGAGAATTTCGGGTGCTACGGAGGTTACGCGGGCGACAATCAGACCAATGGCGTCCATTCGCGACGGTCCCCAAGGGTAGGGGGTGAGCAGAACGGTGGTCCGGAAACTATGGATACGATCGGCATTAGTTTCGAAGCGTTTGCGCAGTTCGCTTTTTGCGTCCGCACTCGAAGCTCCCATTCGCGCCGCCAGACGATCGAACTTTGCTGAATCCTTCAGCGTTCCTTGCACGGCGTCATCCAGAGCAAATACATACGCTTCGAGGTCGAAGTGATTTCCGACTCCTCCATCAATGCGGACGCGTTTGCCCTGATAGAACAGCTCAGTATTGTGGCAAGTCGCGCAGTTTATCCCGACGTCTTCGGCCTTCCATGGACCCTCCGTTGTCACGGTCTTACCCAGTCCGATCGGCAAACCATCCGGATTCCACTGCGGATCTGCCGGGTCGGGCGTCAGGCCATAGCGTTCGCTGTTGGCGTCCGAGCGAAAAAGTTCCTGGCTGCCAGCGGCCTCCAGGTTCAGGAAGATGTCGTACGGCAACACCGTTGTGCCCTGCGATGTGTGGTAATAGCCCTCTCGAACCTCCTTCGACCAGCCCTGATCGAGAAAGATAACCTTGCCGCCGGATGACTGTGGTGCGCCGGAATCATGACGGAAGACTCCCAACGCTACAGCCCCGGTAATCAACACCACTAAAGCAACGACAGGCCAAAGAACGTTCTTCGATATTGGCACGACGATCCTCCAAGACAGCTGGACGAACAAAAAATCCTGACTCAGGCTACTGCACATGAGGCGGAGCGGCCTCGATGGCGTTCCACAATTCCGCGCATGGCGAAGATACGAAGTCAAAGGCAACTGAACAACTGTCAGAAATTACAATGGAGAAGAGGCTCAGCGCCGTTCGAGACGAGGGCACAAATTCACGGGTGTTCGTCATTTGTGACAGTTGTGAACAAATCGCAATCGGAGCAGCATTTGGCGCTCGACAATCAGAGACGAGGACGCACGTTCTGGCTTCTAGCTCTTTGGGTTTTGGTAACAGGGCAAGCGGACAGGCCGAAATAAGACTGGCGATCTCTAGTCCTCGCTCCCGCAACACCCGTCCGTTTCTGCGGAAGAGCATTTTTTGTGTTGCGCTTACGAGACCATCCGCAATGGAGGTGCCTTATGTCGCTCATCAACGATCTTCTAGAAAAACCGCCCAACTTGTCCGCTGGATCTAAGTACACGGCGATAAACGGCCTCTTGTACCTCGGGACTGGAGCGCTTCTGATTGCCTGGCCAGGCGCGGTCCAGACGCTTTTCATGGATCCGGCTTTTGTTGGGCACGAAGAAGCTCTCTTTCGTGTGATTGGTCTGACGGTTGGAGTCATCGGTTGGCTCTACGTCTTCGGCGGTCGGTCGGGCTCACGACAAGCTGTCGCCGCTTCTGTGATCGATCGTTTGATATTCGTACCGGCGGTGCTCGTACCTTTGGCGATAGCCGGAGTGTTTCCTCATTTTTTGGTGGCTCTTGCCATTCTCGAGCCGACGCTCGCCATTGGCGCATGGGTGCTTCTCGGCCGCAAAACGTGAGGAGAGGCGACTCACCGTGAGTCGCTCTTCTGGGAATAAAATTGTTGAGACATGTGCGATTGTCGAAGCTACTGAACTCGATTGGCAAGTAGGAGAATCTGGCTGCTGTGGTTTCAGTCGGGTCGACGTAAGCCTGCTCCCTCGAAACCTTTACTTACTTGAGTTCGCCGCTCGACTCTCCGTGTCCGATGCCCTCGTCCCGATTTCCACTCCGTGGTGATTCACGATCAGCGCTGAACCTCGCTTGCCGGTCAGATAGGTCCAAACCCATTGCAGGAAGACACTAAAGCGGAGGTTCGATGTCGTCAGAAACTGGAGGTGTACACCTGCCCACGCAAGCCACGCCCCTAAACCGCTCATGCGGACCTTTCCACTTTCCAGCACAGCAAATCCCTTGCCCACTACGGCCATGCTGCCTTTGTCAAAGTAGCTGAATGGGGCCAGCGCACTCTTGTCGGTGATGCGACTGTGAATCAGTCTTCCCGCGTAACGTCCTTGCTGGATCGCCACCTGCGCCACTCCTGGCAATGGTTTCCCGCTTTGATCGAGAGACGCCGTGTCACCAATCACGAAGATGTCAGGGTGCCCAGGAACTGTTAGATCATTCTGGATACGCACTCGCCCGGCATGATCCGTCTCGGCGTTCAGCCAGTTCCCTGCTGGCGAGGGAGCTACACCTGCAGTCCAGATCACAGTCTTGCTCCCAATACGTTCTCCCGCCACTATGATGCCGTCTGCGTCGATTTGATCGACGCGTTTGCCAAGCAAGACCTCTACACCTAATTCCTCGAGTCGTCGCTTCGTGGCCTGCGAGAGAACTTCTGAAAACGAAGGCAGGACCCTCGTCGCCATATCTACCACGACAATTCGAGCAGATGCCGGATCGATCCGCCTGAACTCGGATTTCAGTTTGCTTCGCCGCACAAGCACAGCGAGAGCGCTTGCCAACTCGACACCAGTCGGGCCGGCCCCCACCATTATAAAAGTCAGCAGGTCCTTGTGGCGGGCCGGATTTTCTTCGGCTTCCGCTTGCTCGAACGCCAGCAAGATTTTATTGCGGATCGCCACTGCATCCGCGAGACTTTTCAGCCCCGGTGCAAACTTTGCAAATTCGTCGTGGCCGAAGTAGCTGTGAGTAACGCCGGTGGCTAGAATTAGGTAATCGTAGGCAACCGGAACATTTTCGCGGTCTGCGTCGCTGACGAAAACGCACTTCTGGTCTTTGTCGATACCTGTGACCTCGCCGAGGATCGCTATGGTGTTTTTCTGCTTTCGAAAAATTGCGCGGATCGGTGAACCAATTTGACCGGGGGAAAGCATGGAAGTCGCCACCTGATAAAGAAGCGGCTGAAACACATGGTGGTTTGAACGATCAATCAGAGTAATTTGCACGGGCGCATTCCTGAGAGCTTTGGCGGCGGCCAAACCTCCAAATCCCGCGCCGACGATGACGATTTTCGGTGAAGTCATTTCTGCTGCTATCCACGTTGGCCGGTTGTTTCCTCGGTTCCCCGGTCAAGGTGCAATCATGGTTTGCACCTTGCGCTCGAACGTGTGCTTTGCGTACGGAGGGTAGCGCACACCGGGGTCGATCTTCGCGCTGTGATAAAGGACGCCGCGTGCATTGGTGAAGGATTCGAAACCCCATCTCCCGTGGTACTTGCCCATTCCCGAGTTGCCCACACCTCCAAAGGGAAGTTCAGGTACTAGCGGATGGATGGTGCAGTCGTTAATCACGGCATCGCCCGACTCGGTAGCGTCGAGGATGCGCTCTGCCACACTGAGATCCTCCGCAAACACGTACAGTCCAAGCGGCTTTGGCCGGTTGTTAACCCACTCGATCGCCGCGTCGACCGAAGCGATTTCGAGTACCGGCAGGATGGGACCGAACACTTCCTCCTGCATAATCGGCGAATCCGGAGACACATCCACGAGCACCGTCGGCGCAATGTAGCGTTCATTTGCGTCGGTCTGCCCACCGATAACCGCCTTGCCACTGGAAAGCAGCCCTACGAGACGATCAAAGTTCTTGCCGTTGATGACGCGCCCGTAGTCTGGACTAAGCTTCGGGTCGTCTCCGTAAAACTTGTGAATCGCCACTTGCATGTGCCAGACAAACGCGTCCTTGACCTCAGGCCACACCAGCACGTAGTCGGGCGCGGTACAGATGTGGCCCGAGTTTAGGTAGCGGCCATACGCAATGCGATTGGCGGCCACCTCGAGATTTGCCGAAGAGTGGACAATCGTAGGGTTCTTCCCGCCCAACTCAAGCACGCATGGGGTGAGATTCTTGGCCGCCGCTTGGTGAACTATCTTGCCAACCTGAGGGCTTCCCGTGAAGAAGATTAAGTCCCACTTCTGTGCCAATAGGGCGGTCGTCTCGGGAACTCCACCTTCGACGACAGCAACAATGCGCGGATCGAAATATTTTGGCACCAGCCGGGCTGCAGCCGCGGAGCACGCCACTGCTATCTCCGAGGGCTTGAGCACGGCCGTGTTCCCACCCGCGAACGCTGCCGCCAACGGCGCAAACAAGAGCATGAACGGCTCGTTCCAGGCGCCGATAATAAGTGTTACACCCAAGGGATCGCGGCGAACGCGAACGTGGCCGGGTTCCAAAACGAGCGGGGTCTCTACGCGCTCCGGTTTCATCCAAGCGTTGAGGTGCTTGAGCGCGTATTCGGCTTCCTTGACGTTGTAAGCGACATCCATAAGGTCAGCGTCAACGAGATTACGGCGCAGATCTTTCCAAAGTGCCTCGCACAGCTCGTCGTGATTTTCTGTGAAGAGCGCCTTGAGCGCTTCAAGCTGTGCCCTGCGCCATGCCACCGGGCGAGTAGCGCCGGAGAGGAAAAATTCACGCTGTTGGGTGACGAGCGTCGAATAATCAGGGATAGGCATAAACGTCTCCTTTGGTGCGCGAATCTTGACGCAGTAATCCTCGTAGAGAATTCCGCGTCATCCGGAGGGACAACTCAGAGGTGCGAGGGATTCCTTTGCTGCTCTGCATCTCTATCGCGTTCCTACGCGGTCATTGATACGCTTCGTTGTAACGAGCGTCTATTGTCAAAAGTATGGGTATCGCCGCATATTTTCACGACCGCCCTCCTTGGCCTCTCATCCACATCCGCCAGTAGATATTTGAAGAACAAAATGGGGTTGTTTTTCCAGGGCAATATTTTCTAGCGCTGCGATTTCCCGACTGTCAGTTTTGCCACTTTAAGGTGTTCACCCAATCGCGCAAAGATTCGGCGAGTCGACTCGCGGAAATTATTCATTCTGTGCGCCGCTGTTCCCATCGCAATCAGGAAGGGGTTATCCATGAAAAGACCTTCGGTAGTTTTGCAATCGTTGATGTTATGCGTCACATCTGCATTTGGCTGCGCACTTGCGCTGGCTCAAGGTTCGACTAGTTCAGACGGGTGGTACACCCCTGGGCAAGCAGCTAACGGCGCCAAGGCTTATCAGAAAGCCTGCGCCGGTTGCCATGGCCCTAAACTGCAAGGTGGTATGGCTCCAGCGCTCGTCGGGAAGATATTCTGGCTCACTTATGGCGGCAAGAAAGTCTCGACTCTATGGTCTAACGTGCACACACAGATGCCGATGTCAGCACCCGGATCAGTCTCCGCCAAGAACTCGATCGACATCATGGCATTTCTTTTTGAGAAAAACGGCGTGCTCGCTGGTTCCACTCCACTTAACGATACGACGGATTTGTCCAAGGCACTTCCATCGAAAAAATAGTCGAAAGCCTCTGAGTGCGCCCGCCCTGGAAGCTCAAGTCCAGCCACGAAACTCGGCTTTCGATCGGCCGATTGTGCGAATTGTTGGGAGATTCTGATGTCCACGTATGACCCGCTCGGAGTAAGCCGATCCGAAACGCCTGGCAACACTGGCCGTCGCCGCTTTCTACGGATAATTTCGTGGGCTCTGGGTTTTGTGTTGCTCGGTGTCGTGTTCGTGGCCCTGACAACTCATCTAGTGAACTGGTCCAGCTCAGACAAATTCTGCGGAGTAACTTGCCATTCGATGACCTGGGTCAATGCTGCATATCGACGCGGACCTCATTACACGAACAGCGTCGGAGTTCGCGCCACTTGCGGCGACTGCCACATCCCCTATGACGCAGGCCATGCCAACGCAATAGAATATGTACAACTACTCTTGTTCAAAGCCGACCGCGGTGCCAGGGACTTCTGGGGAGAAGCGAAGAAAACCATCGCGACGAAAGAAGAGTGGGAGAAACGGCTTCCGGCTTTGCGCAACACTTTCCAAACCTATCTGACGCAACACAACTACATCACCTGCCGCGGTTGCCACTCTCTGCAGTCCTTCGGAGGTCCGCGCAGCCACATGAAGCTGGTCATTCACCAAGGCATGGTGAAAGCGGATAGCTACGATTGCCTCCAGTGCCACGCCAACATCGGCCATGTCTACGAACAGCCATCGTCCAAAGTGGGTGGCTGGTACTCCATCGAACAGGCGGCAGCCGGTAGAAAGCTTTTTGAAGCGTCGTGCTCCGGCTGTCACGGCGCAAAACTGGAAGGCATCAGCGGGCCAGCGCTTACTGGTGTCACCTGGCAACAAAGATTCGGAGGCGCAAAACTCCTAACGCTATGGGGAGAAATTAAAGGCCCGATGGCGGAATACGCCGGAGCAACCTTCACCACACAGCAGTCACTCGATATTCTCGCCTACCTGCTACAGCAAAACGGGCTTGCCGCTGGCAATCAACCTCTCGCTGACACTCGCGAACTCTCCGACACTCTCCCCGAAAAGTAGCCGACAATGTAATGCCTGCGTGAATCGCGATGAATGTCTGGGGCAGAAGGTTCTCTCCACCCAGGAAAGGCGCTCCGCGGTATTCCCTTCTCCCGTCCTGCCCATTGTTAGTGTGTCTGATTGCGTCTGCCCACTACTAGGAACACGCTACCCAACACTTTGAGCAGGAAGCAGAATTAGTGCCAGGTGCAAGCGCTAGGGAGAAAGTCCGATGAAATCTCCTGTACTCGGTGTGCTTGCTCTTCTGTCCGCGATGGCGGCGCTTGCCCAGACGGAAAGTGCCCGGATATCCGGCCGGGTGACAGACTTGAGCGGCGCCGTCATCGTCGGCGCGGAATGCAAGATCACCAATATCGAGACTGACGTCTCCACCAGCACCATGACCAACGAGGACGGAATCTACGTCCTGCCGGACCTGCATCCAGCCACCTACCGATTAACGATTCAAAAAGAAGGCTTTCGGACCGTCATCCGGCCCAACCTGCAGCTGTATGTCCAGGATGCGGTCAACGAGAATTTCACTCTCGCACTCGGTCCCGCGTCGGAAACTGTGACCGTTCTGGGCGACTCTTTCGGATTACAAACTGACTCCGCCGCAGTCAGCACGCTGGTGGACTTCCCCAGGAACGGGCTGCGAAGTCCCTACTCCATTAACCAAACCGATCTCGCGGTTCGCCGTCAGTTTGGCTTAACCGAACGCGTCAAACTCGATGTGCGCGTAGAGTACTTCAACGTGTTCAACCATCCGATGTTCGGAATCGCCGGTTCGCAGTGCAATCCGCAATCCAACTGGTCCACCCGGTTTGGAGAATCTTCAACTTTCGGCCAGATATGCCCGGGATCTACAACGAACGTCGATGCAGGCGAAGCCCTCCCAAGCAGGCAAAACGCTCTGTACGCCGTTGGCGGCCCTCGCTCCGCTCAGTTCACCCTCAAAGTGCATTTCTAAGGAGGAGGCGACTGCACCGAATCAGTTGTTTTTGCAGCGAGGCGAAAAAAACCGGGAATCCGGAGATGGGTGTCCGGATTCCCGGGGGCGTTGCGGGGGTTAGGGTGGGATGGCTAGCGGTTTGTACGGGCGAGTTCGGCAACCAGGGTGACTTGACCCTCGGTCTCAACCTTCGCGGTCATCGCGATTTCCTTCTCGCGGGCGGTCTTCAAGAGCTGCCGACCCTGGGAGTTGCCTTCGGACCAGACCTGCGAGAGAAAATAACGATCGCCATAGCGGTTGAAAACCAGTTTTGATTCGGTTTGGGGCGCGATAGAGACGGCAGCGTTTGTGTTGATGAAAGCAGACGTCGTGGCGTCCTTGCGGGAAATGAGGATCATTGAGTGCGTGGGGGCCGATATCTTGACGGTATACTCGCCGGCGGGAAGCGCCTTGTTTCCGGCGACGAAGTCGAAGGGGACATTGACTGCCATTGCTTCTTGGGCTTGCGCCACTCGCGTCGTTGCCATTGCAGTCAGCGCCATCACAGCTGCCATAACCAAAGCTCTCGTTTTCATGGGACAACTCCTTTTTTTAGTTCGCTGCCGGCGTCCAGGCTTTACTTCGTTTCGCTTGGTTCGCTTACCGTGTCAGCGCCTCAACATGCTTCGCACTCTGATGCATTCCTCCGGAGAGCACAATGCACTGACGATGAACCGGAAAGCGTCTGTGGGTGAGCTGGTAAGTGGGCGAAATAAAAGGGTTAAGCGGCCGCGGGGGGAACCTTTTCACAACACTGCAAGCAAGTGGCTGGGCTTTAGGATTTGTTTTTGACTTGAGGGCACCGCACCCTTTGGTTTCAAAGGGAACTTTCGCTAGCAGCTAGTTAGCTACGGGAAAAGGTCCAGCAACAATTTGCCCTGGCACAAATAACTCAATCTCACTGTGGCATTCGCTGCATTCAAGATGATTGTTTTTAGGGTCGCCGGTCAATCCAACATGCAGAATCATTTTCGCGGAACACTGCGGACACTCGATTCGCATGGTGTACTGCGAGACCCGTTTAGGTTCGGGTGTTGTTCCGGGCATAAGACCTCCCAAGAATATTGGGATTGTTTTGGGCCTAGACAGATAGGCTATCAGATTTTAAACGGGACGTTCAATATTGCACACTCTTTGGGGACGTTAAGCTTGGTACGAAAGACCTGTACCAGCGCCTTTGCCTTGAACGATGGCATACAGCTAGCGTACCATTCCAATTGGTACTGTATAGTACGGCGCAGTACGGTCCCCCGGCTCAATGTGAGTAACGCATGCTTGAAGACACAGACGCCCCGGTCGCGCTTGAATCCATCTTGTGCACTGAGGAACTGACCCGTCGACCAGCGCGCCCACCTGAATATCAAAAGGAGAATCGAGCCCTGATTGCTCTGATTCAGGGGATGGTCGATTCACCTCAGAATATTCTTCAAACACTCGCCGATACCATCCGCGAAATGCTCGGCTGCGGGTCGGCGGGAATCAGCCTTCTGACTAGCGATGGAGGGACTCGCTTCTACTGGCCAGCAATCTCCGGAATATGGAAGCCGCATATTGGCGGCGGCACACCAAGAAACTTCGGGCCATGTGGTGACGTTCTCGACCTGAATCGGTCCCTTCTCTTTAAGCAACTCGAACGTCGCTATACCTATTTTCGCCCGGTCCAACCTTCCGTGGAAGAAGCCTTGCTAGTGCCGTTTTACGTAGGGGGTGTTGCGGTGGGAACCGTGTGGGCTGTTGCCCATGACGACACTCGCCAATTCGATGCGGAAGACAAGCGACAACTCGAAACGCTCGCGAGGTTCGCCTCTGCGGCTTACCAGACCGTTCTTTCGCTAGATGCCTCCAGGCAAATGGCGGCCATCGTCTCTTGCTCGGACGATGCCATTATCAGCAAGAATTTGGATGGCGTCATTCTTAGCTGGAACGCGGGAGCCGAAAGATTATTTGGATATACAGCGGAAGAGGCTATCGGAAAACCTATAACCCTTATCATCCCCGCGGACCACTTGGACGAGGAGCCAAAAATCCTTGAGCGACTGCGGAAGGGAGAGCGCGTAGACCATTTTGAGACCGTTCGTAAACGAAAAGACGGAAGGCTGGTGAATATTTCCCTCACTATTTCTCCAGTGAAAGACGATCAGGGTCGCGTGACCGGAGCGTCCAAAGTCGCCCGCGATATCACCGACCGGAAGGAAGCCGAACAAGCTCGGCAGAGTGCGGAGATTGCTTCCAAGCTCGTGCAGGTGCAAGACACTGAGAGACGCCGCATCGCACGAGAATTGCACGATGGAGTGGGGCAGTTGTTGGCGGCAATTTCGATGAATGTCTCCCGAGTATTCAGGGAAAAAGACCGGCTCAGTGATGACGCGTCTCGCGGCGTTGCAGAAAACATGAAAATGATTGAACAAGCCAATTCGGACATTCGGACGGTGTCTTACCTTCTCCACCCTCCAATGTTGGATGAAATCGGCCTATCGTCCGCACTGTCATGGCTCGCTGAAGGTTTCTCGCAACGAAGTAAGGTCAGCGTGACGTTGATGATTGCACCTGACTTTGGCCGCCTTCCGCAGGACTACGAATTGGCTCTGTTTCGCGTCGTGCAAGAATGCCTCACGAACATACATCGGCACTCCGGCAGTTCGACTGCTACGGTAAGGCTCTCCCGTAACGGAGAGGAAGTCGTGTTGGAAGTAAGCGACAACGGCAGGGGAATTGGGGAAGAAGTTAAGAAAAGGATTGGTTCTGGTGTCAGCGCGGGCGTTGGCATGCGAGGGATGCAGGAACGGGTAAAGCTAATGCGCGGGCGAATGACCGTTAACTCCAGTCCGAATGGCACCTCAATCTTAGTGACTTTGCCAACCCGACCCATAGAGGCTACCGCCTAAGTGGGATTTGAGCGGGCGGCTGGGCCTTAGGATCGACTACTTACGTGAGAGTGCCGCACCCGTTTGGTTCCTAAGAGCGCGGGTTTTCTCCCATTTTTTCAGCCCGGCCAAGAACCGACGATCAAAATGCCCCTCTAATTCCTTTGATTTCAATGCACAGATTATTTTCTTGACTCTGGAAGTGTCTCTCTGGTACACTTGTCTCTGTCAATTTCTCGTCTTATCTCGCCCACTTGCGCCAAGAATCTTGTCCCTTCCCTAAGTCTTCCAGAATCAACACTTCTGCAAACGCTGATTCTAAACAGTTTGATCCCCTTTAGAATCCGTGTTTACGAGAAAACAGGGGTGGGGCTCGTCATTGTTAACCAGATCCGTTTCGCCCAAGCGACTCTGAGAGCCCCCAGTTACGTGAATTGGTTAGGTGAATAGGCCAAGTGAATGGATCAGGCGAATAGAAGAGTTGGCGGATGCGTGTGGGAGTCGAACCCACCATTCGACCCACGAAGCGGCCCCACTCGGCTACAGGTCGCCTGCCCCCGCGGCCTGTAGCCCCTTGGGAGTAAATCCAAGTTCACAGCCCATGGCAGTGATATAAAAACCCTCTCACTTCTTTTGGACTAACAAATCAGGCCGGTCAGCTGAAGAACCACGTTGAGCCGAAGTGGCAAGACTACTCCATGGAGCAAAGCAAACCGTTGCTCGTTGAGGACTGGCTCAAGAAGCTCGACTTGGCACCGAAAAGCAAGTCTCATCTCAAAAACCTGATGCGTGTCCTTTTCAATGCGGCCATGCGATGGGAGCTGATTCCGTATCAGCACAATCCCACGAGCTTAGTCCGCGTAAAGGACAGCTCGAAAAGGCAACGGCAACCGAAGGCAGTCTCCGTTGAAGAATTTCGGAAGCTGCTTGAACATATTCTGGAGCCATTTCGAACGATGTGCATTGTGGCGATGTGTTTGGGACTGCGGGTAAGCGAAATCCTTGGATTGAAGTGGAAAGACACCGATTGGGAAGGTTTGCGATTGGCAGTGCGGCAAGTCTACGTCTAAGGACAAGAGGGCGAGCTCAAAACACAAGCCTCTCAACGATGGATGCCTCTTGACAGATTGTTGGCGGACAAACTTCGGGAGCACAAAAAGAGGTTCGCTTCGTTCGCTAGTTGTAAGACGTGGGTTTTCGCGAATCCGGAAACTGGACGACCGTATTGGCCGGCACGAATTCAAGAGAACTGGCCAGTCCCAGCGGCAGAAAGAGCGGGGATAGGCCGGATCGGTTGGCACACGTTCCGACACAGCCATTCAACATTGCTTCATGCTCTCGGAGTCGATCTCAAGGTGCAGCAGGAACTCTTGCGACACGCAGATGTTCGAACCACTATGAACATCTACACCCAGGCTGTTCCTGGTGCTCTGCGAGAGGCGAACAGCAAAGTCGTTCGCTTAGTGCTCCCTGCGCAGGTCGCCTAGCATTAATGGCCCCCTGTGGCCCCTCGAAAAGTTACAAGCTGTTATTTATGAAAGAGATGTTGGTAGG
>Ga0265354_1000174_pt1 | contig 11911 bp, 8 predicted proteins | sample NZE1metagenome_FD_189074 | JGI IMG/M metagenome (GOLD analysis project Ga0265354, IMG submission 189074) | Rhizosphere microbial communities from Maridalen valley, Oslo, Norway - NZE1 | ecosystem: Host-associated > Plants > Roots > Rhizosphere > Soil | place: Norway: Oslo | collected 2017-09-14 | reverse complement strand
CACCCGCCACCAAAGCCCCACTGCAGATATCCACAAGTTCTCTTCCCAATGGAGAAGTAGGCGACTCTTATGACAGCTCAATGGTAGCCACGGGAGGAACGCCACCTTATCTGTGGTCCATTGCCAGTGGTGCTCTACCAAATGGTTTGGGTATCAATTCAACCTCTGGCGTAATCTCCGGCCAGCCATCCGCTGCAGGAACATTCAGCTTCGCGGTCGGCGTTCAAGATTCTTCGACCAGCAAGTCATCCGCGCAGTCAGCGATGTCTGTGAAAGTTATAGCTGCAACCAATTCGCCTGCGCCCTCGCCGACTCCCGCGCCCGCGGCAAGCACATATTATGGTTCAGGGCTCGGATCGGACGGCCTTGGAAATACGACAATCGGTCCTAATCAGAATAAGCTTAGCTACCGTATCCGCGTCCAGCACACCGGCTTCATTTCCGCAGTTCAGCCCTACTTGATCATGGATCATACCGGCTACTGGGGCGGTACAAGCGGATCCATCTTGGTGAGCATTCAAACCGACGATGGCAGCTCTTCGCACAATCCCTCGGGCCAGAAGCTAACCTCCTCTTTGCTTAATGATCCCGATTCCGTGCCCACACCGACCCGTTACTTCCCTACGTTCACGTTTTCTGCTCCAGCCTCAGTGACCGCCGGTGAGCTTTATCACATCGTGTTCGAGAATACCGACCCGAATCCGTCAGTCAATTTCGTCTCTGTGGATGCGCTTTATCAAGCTGCCGCTCCTACGCCGAGCCAGCCAACCATGTCCGACACCGACTGTGCCGTGCTCCTTTTTTCTGCCTACTCTGACGGGACCGTTTGGAAGCCTCGCCAAGGCTACACGCCTATAGTTCAAATGGATTACGAAGACGGCTTCACCGAAGGATTCGGCTACATGGAAGTATGGGTTGGAGCACCAGAAACCATCTCGGGTACTGCCAGCGTACGCGAAGCCTTCACCGTTAGCGGAGCCTCCGACACGGTCTCTTCCGTGGCCGTCCGAGTGGCCCGCATGAGCGGGTCTGGAGCACTCACTCTGCGCTTAGAAACCGGGGACGGCACCCTAATTGAACAGGGAACAGTTCCTGCGTCTGCGGTGCCGATAGGCGCCTCAGCAACTTATGTGTGGGCCAGCTACACGTTTTCGTCGCCGCACACTCTCACTGCCGGTCAGAGCTATCATCTTGTTCTGCAATCGCCCTCGTCCACTGTTTACCAAGCGTATCCAATAAGAAAAGGCTCCGATTACGGCTACAACAGCACTACATTCTTCCCTGACGGTTACGCGCAATTCCTCCAGAGTGGAACCTGGGTTGGCTGGACGCAATGGGGTGTTGCAGATCGAACGGATGGCGATCTCCAATTTTATTTTGCTCCATAACACAGAGCTGCCGGCGATTTTTCACGGCGCTGCATTCCCCATCGCTTCCCGGACCTTCGCCCTCATGGCAATAGTATTTTGAACGCAGGCTTCTCTTTCATCCGGTTTGCAAGCCCTGCTGTTATTCCAGCCCTTCCAGGTATCTTCGCCGCCAAAATTGCCCGGGAAAAACTCGATTCCTAAAACGCCGCCACTATCTGCAATCCTAAGGTCTTCATGGAAAACCTGATCGAAAAAATTGATCTCTTCTTCGGTAGAACAGGGAGTGTGGCTGCCAGCGGCACATGGAAGATATTCGCGCCGGTCGTATGCGTAGACGCCTAAAATCACTTTCGCGTTAGGAAAGAATCGTTTCGCTTCCGCGACATAGTCTGCCACGGACTTTCGCTCCTTACGGTAGTGCGGGAAAAGGTGAACTATATCGATGCTTTGCCGGGCCGCATCGCTGAGATGCAGGTTATCAAGTTCTCCGGTAATCAGCTGGTCTTGATAAATGGTCGCCCCAAACTGCACCTTCGAACTGCGCGATTTCAGGTTGGCGGCGAAGGTTTCTAGTAATGTCGATAGCTCGGAAGGGCCGAGATGCGTTTTTTCGCACTGGCTGACAAAATCGTCAAATCCCACTTCCGTCAGGTTTGGATCCGAAATGCTAAGGCTGCCATAAGCCGCAGCATTAGTCGCCGCATTCGTAGGATTCAGAAGTATGGCCAAAAATACGCGCGACACTCCTTGGCTTCTGGCCATCTGATCGACTTCCTGCATGCAACTGGGAGGTGCACCTGAACAACCCACCCTGACCCCAGAGAGATGCAGCACCCGATTCCAGTCCGGCGAGTTCCCTCCCCACGTAATAACCAGAAATGGCTCCTTCGCGATCGCCGTGAGAGCCGCGGTGGCGGCAAATATCAGGAACAGCAGAAGACGCAAACTCTTTTTTTTCATTGGCCGAAACCGCCTCTAGGAAACCTTGGAAAATCGATCCTCAACTACTCCCACCCTTGCAACTTCCGCGTTCTGCGCCACTTCCGCTGCGCTTAATTGCTTGAGCCAATTCCCAACCAATTTCGACCATTCAAACTTCTCGCGGACATAGGCAAGGCCGCGGAGCCCCATCTCACGAGCACCCTCGGCATTTTCATGCATCGCCAGGATCGCCGAAGCGAACTGTTCTGGCTCGTCGGGCGGCACAATCACGCCTGCGCCAGAAGACGCAATCAGTTCCTCTGCTTCGCCCTCGGCTGCCAATATGATTGGTTTTGCCGCCGCCATCATGACAAAAGTCTTCGCCGGCCGGGCGCCACGCGTGACTCCCGCTTTGCGAAGGGTGATCAGAGCAATGTCCGCAATAGAAAGATAGGAAGACATACTTTCAAGCGGAACGGAATCCAGAAAGGTTGTGTTCTGGAGGTGCAGCTCGTCTGCCAAACTTTGAAGACAAGGCTTGTCAGGCCCGTCGCCTACAAAAAGAAAATGCAGCTCGGGGTGCGATTCTAATAATTTGGCCGCTTGCAGAATCTGCTCCGCGCCCGCCGCGTAGCCATGGTTCCCGGCATAGATGGCAATACGCTTTCCCGCCAGGCCAAGTTGCTTCTTGAGAGATTCATCAGATGGCAAAGGCTGCACGATGTTCGTGTCTACACCGTTCGGTAAAAAAAGAATTTTTGCGGCCGGGACATTCTTGCGGTTCAGCAAAACATCGTAAATACCACGCGTCACCGCGTTGACGAACTGCGCCCGTCGATATATCCATCCCTCCAACCAGAAAGCGGCCTTGATGAACGCCCCTTCTTTCATGACTCCCAGATCAAGCACGGAATCCGGCCATAAGTCGGCAACATTGAAGATGAAAGGACACTTCCAATAAACGGAAGCCATCCATCCCGTAACTCCCAGAAACAGGGGAGGCGAGTCCACGAAAATATAGTCCGGTGCACGCACTCGGGTAATGCTGTACAGCGACGTCACCATAAAAGAGAAATAGCTCAGGATGCGACGCCAGCCAGAACCCGCTGCGGCGTACAACCAAGTGCGACGGACACGGACACCGTCTTGAAACTCCAGGCAGGAAAATCGCCGCCGGTAGCGGGGAAATATCTCTCCAACCGGATGATGTGGCATTGCCGTTACGACGTCCACCTGGTGTCCGGCGCGGACCAGTTCTCGGCACATCGACGAGAGCCGTACCTGAGTCGCGCCAACTTCTGGCGGAAAATATTGGCTTAGGACGAGAAATCTCATGTCAGTTGGGATCCGAGTTGCTCGCAAGATTCCGCTGCGTGGCACATGCGGTTGTACATCTCGAGCAGCGTTTGCTCCTCATGCTGCCAGTTGTAACGGCTGCTTACCGCGAGACGGCCGCGCGCACCCATGACTCGAGCGTCCTCAGGATGCGTGTACAAAAACTTAATCGCATCCGCAATTTGTCGATCAGAAAGTGGGTCGACAAGAATCCCGCACTTAGCTCCATCGATGATCGAACGAAATACGGGAAAGTCCGAGGCAATCACAGGAATTCCGGCACACATATACTCGAACAACTTTACGGGATGAGAACTAACATAGTTAGGTTCAGGGTGAAGCACGACCAATCCTGCGATCGCGTTTCGAATCAATTCCGAAACGCCTGCGCGACCGAGAGAACCAAGATAATCGATGGAAGTCCATCCAGGCGTGGCCTCCAACTGCTGCAGCAAAGCTGTTGGCTCGATTGCGCCTGCAAGCTTTAGCCGGATTGAATGAGACTCGGCGAGCAGCCCCATTGCACGAACCATTTCCTCGGCGCCGCGTGCCTTCGTGATTCGGAGTCCGACATATGTAACGTAGTCGCTGCGCGCGGAATTTTCTGTCCCTTCTGAAAAAAACTCTTCGCGAATCGGATAATTCTGAACAACACACACGTTCGAATGCCCAGAAAACCGCGCAGCAATTTCGGGAGTTGCGGCGATCAATCCTGAAAAATGGCGAACCGTGAGTGACTCCACAATAGAACATATTTTCGCGAGAGGACGCTGCAGCCACTTAGGAACATACGGCTTGTAAGATACGGTCAGCGGCCAGTCCTCGTGAATGTCATAGATTGCTTTTTTCCCCCGCGCCCGAAGCAACAGACCGACCGGCAAAAGTTCCGGATCATGAAAATGATAAACATCAGCGTCCACCGCGACGGCAGCTCGATACACCGCCCAAGTGGTCTTAAACCACCGTTCAAACCGCCCTGTTGCAGGAGCTACAGCTCGCAGAGTCACGCCATCAATGCTTTGAGACTCTCGATGCGGCGCCACCAATGTGACGTCGTATCCCGCTCGCGCCAGCGACTTGCACTCCTTATGAAATATCCGCACATCAAAAGCAGGATGAGCCGATGTCAGAACGCAAATCTTAATAGGCACGATTTGACTAGCTTTCTAAAACTTGCGGATGAGCGAAAATGGGATTTGTTGAGCTAACCGCAACCTCGGCCACCGGACTCGCCACTTCTCGCGTGTAACGATTTAACAAGCTTCGCTGCCGGCTTTCCAAATAAGCATTTCTGCAGACGGCCATCGTAATCCCAGCCCAAAGCCAAAGAATGCGATTGTCGTCGAGGTCTCCGCTAAACATACTCACCGAAACGCAATACAGCAGCAGCCCCGCGATCACTCCATATTGCAGTTTCGTCGTTTTTAGCATTCTTCGGGTTGCGCTCGCCAACAAGTAAAGGAAGCCCAACAAAAGAAGTTCCCCAACTATGCCCTCTTCAAACGTCGTTTCGAGAAAAAGATTGTGAGGATAACCGCGCGTGTCTCTACCGTAGTAGAACATGCTCCAACTGCCGACTCCCTGCCCCAGCCAAAGGTTGTCGGGGATGGCAGCCAGCGTCTTGCTATAGAAGACAAATCTTTTCACGCCCGATCCCGAAGCGGTTTGTCCGCTCGATAGCTCAATCATCTCACTCAGTTTGGCGTTGTACTTATCTGGATCCACATGCCTCAAGTAAACGAAAGCAGCCACGCAGCTCCCAATCATCAAAGCGGCGACCACCCAGCCAGAGGATCGTTGCTTTGCAAACCAGACCAAGGTAAGTGGCAAAGCAATCGCCAACGAAACCAAGGGGCCGCGTGCGGCCGAGGCGATCAGTCCAGCGGATAGCAGCGGAAGAGCTACGACGATGAATATCAAATTGCGTCGTGCATTTCGCAAATTTGGGTAGGCCACCAGAAGCAAAATGCTCATCCCAAGAAGCCAGCCTGCTCCGATGCGGGTGATGTCCGTTTCAGCCCCCACATCACGGTGTTCAAGATGAAAGATCATCTGCAACGCAGTGACACATGCCGCGAGAACAAAAAGCAAAGATATCCGGCGAAATTCGGCTTCATCCCGAACCAGAACAAGTCCAGAAAACAAGAAAAATCCACCAATCAAAAGAAATCTGATCAACTTGACTCCGCCATAATTCGGCGCAGACGTATAGGAATAGCTAGCCAACACCGCACCACAGAATAAGAAGTAAGCAGTAAGGACCAGCCATTGTCCCCTGAAAAGGTGCGAGAAAGTTTCACGCTCCAGGCCCCCAATATGCCTCAGGGTTCGCCAGGAAACCCCCACAACCAGACCAAGAAGCACGACGAGCGTCAAATCGCCGATGCCCGCGAAACGATCCAGCGGCCACGCGTTTTTCCACTGAGGCATAAACGCGCAGCCCACCAAAAACATCTCGGGAAACTTCCCCGCAATAATCAAAAAGGCGGGAATAGCTACGAGAGCCGCAAGAATGAGCCCGTTATCGCCCGGAAATCCGACGAAGATAGCCGCCAGGCAACCCACTCCAAATAGCGCCGCCGATGCCAAACGCCAATCGTAGGAGATAGCTGCAATCATGGCTATTTCTCCGGGCTGGTGCGGCAATCGCTGGCCCAGTCGTACCTCTCGGCATCAACGAGCAACGGCAGCAGCCTCAGGTAAAGGGACCTGAACTCGGCATCGAGCATGTGATTGTTGTGCCAGACCAGCGTGAAAACTCCACCGACCGCGCGACACCGCGCAAGGCATTCCTTGACTGCATCAAGGCTCTGCTCGTGCGTCAATTTCATGTAGTTCAGAAGTGTGCGGTCCATAACAAGGAGGGGAATCTCCAACAATTGCGCACGCCGATTGAGCTGAAATAGCCATGGCTGATAGGGAACACAGGTTCCGGCACGAAAACCAATATGCTCGGCAAAGCAGACGCTGCTGTCATAAGCGAGCCCGCAGGTCTCCCAATGAATCCACGTCTCTGGGCACCACCGGAGATAATGTTGACGGCCTCCTAATGGACCGGCTCCCATGGCTTCCCGAAGAATTTGAACTTCACGCCTCAGTTTCTCGGGAGCTCGGAAGGTTTCGTACCCAGGCTGTACACCGCATTCCACTTGGTTTTCGATCAACCACGCAATAATGTCCCGGATTTTGTGATGACGGGGATCGTATCCGCTATCTCGGGGCGTCGGCTGACTTGCTTTCCAATAAACGGAAGAATCAAGATTTCGGCTTAGGGAGAGTCTTACAATCTCGCGCAAAGCTCGAAGATCGCTCGGTTCAGAGCCTGAGATCGCTCCAAACAAATCCCGAGCGGAATCCATAGGTCGGTGGTTGTGAGTGGTGTGCCGAAGAGCATCCCTCCAGCGAAAGGGGATGCCCACGTGATCCGCGTCATGGCTCAGTTTAATCCGCAGAGTCTTCTTTATAGGTTCCCATCCGGGAAGGCAAACCTGTATCGCTTGTTGAAAGGCAAGTCCATATTCGTCAACGATTGGCCGGTTTAGGAATCCGTCTCGCAAAGCGACGCCGTCCTTCGCCGGAAAGCGGCCATGATGATCCAATTCGCGCTTTAGTGTCTCTTCCCAGCGAGTTAACGTCATCAGGATAGAAAGTGGGAGATCGACGGTGCATTCGAGTTTGCCCGGTCCTCGAGACACAAAAAGAGTCTTCGGAAAATTGTCTGCATCCTTGGCAAATGGAACAAAGAAGTCGGGAATGTCCAGCGCCGCTGCGTTTTTTGGCGCATACATCCACCGGCGCCGAACTGTGCGGATCCGGCCAGCGGACAGTTCCCTTAGCAGTTCCGGCGAAGCGTGGGGAAAGACAATCGTTTTCTCACCAAGCGGGTCGAGCGTGACGGTTGTTTCATTAGCATCCACGCGAATTGTCCATCGTTTCTGGATTTCGGCGGAGATTCCCGCCCGGCGAGCCAGTTCGAAGATTGCATAACAACGTGCTTGCGGCGTTATACGAACCTGGGGGCTAATTCGCTGAACGTGAAGAACAGGTTGCACCTTGATGGGCGGATTCCCCCGAGGCGCAGATGTGGGAAGTGTATTCAAACTAGAGTTCAGCATTGGCGACGGGATTCTTTCATTCGAGCTCATGACGTTTGTTTTCCTTTGGTGGGTTGGGGCCCTGGAAAGGTTTTGAATGACCTCATTGGGACGGTGAAGCATTAAAACGTTTTCGGTCTAGAAATCGAATCGCAAGCTGGGCAAGAGTGCCCCTCATGCTTCCTGTCTTCTCAATTTTCCAGACCGGAACGGCTTCGCAGCCCCACCGGCGGTAGAAAGTCTCGACTCCGCGGAGGCTCGACCCTTCAAAATCGTAATTTCGCCCGGCTCCAATGGCATCCTGAAGTGCGGTCCAGAGGACCACATTCTGTCCTGGTACATCTGGAAAGGAAGGATTGAACCCCGAAACGATTTGGTAGGACGTCCGCGCGTCATGAACGGTCAAGAGAGCCGCCACTGGCTGGCCCTTTTCCGTTTTCGCTACATAAAGATCGGCCTGCCCACGCGAATGACTTGCTTCCCACAAACCTCGAACCAGGCCCGCATCAAAAGGGACCACTGCTCGCTTGCGTTCAAACGTCATCTTGTTCAACTCAAGCAGCGTGTCTACAGTCTCATCGCGAATGACTTCAAGATTCAGCCGTTTCGCTTTCGTCAGCTTTTGCATGTGCGTGCGAGTCATGCTCTTACTGATCTCGCTTATCGATTGTTTGGAAGAAAAGCGAAATGTATAGGCCAGCGATGCGCTAAATCCCGCCCAAAGAAAACCCTGGAGATCCGGAGCATCCGCTCCCGCTATATACCGAAAACTATCAAAAGGGCCGATGGCACGCGCAAGGGCTTCACCGCAAGAACGCATCAAGTGAAGCTGCTCGCAAATGCCATCTGCCCCAGAGATATCGAAAATCGGTCCCAGATACGGAGTAAGTGTCGGAGCGTGAAGCAATCTCAGCCCACGAACGCGCTTGGACGGAAGCGGCAAGCCGCCGGCCAGCTCGCCTTCCTCATTTCTGACGCCGAGGATGCGGAAAGAACTGGAGGTAGACGCGAGCCACCAGGAATGGTGAAACACAGTTCCATGTGGCGACTTGTTTACAAGCGCGTCCCAGGTTGGATAGTCCTCAACGGATAGGAACTCGCATCTCAGTTTTGGTTGAGACGCGGGAATCGCTTTCGGTCGCGAGACAGGTGGGTTCGGTGCGATATTTGCTGTGACGGTGCTCATTGGGGAGCCGATCCCAAACTAGTCCGTGTCGTCTTACGCAGATTCTTTGTCAGTCGCCCACCGCGGCAGCAGCCGCAGAGGTATCACTGTGGGATGGAATGGTCTTCGCTGCATTGGCAGCATCGACGGCGCCGGAACCAGTGTTGTGAATCGTTTCTCCCGTCAGTTCGTACGTAAGCCCGCAGCTTTCACATTGCGACTTGCCATCTTGGATCGTTAGCCGTACACCGCACCGGCACATCCATCCAATCTGGTGCGCAGGGCAACCGACCACCAGCGCATGGTCCGGAATGTCTTTTGTGACCACCGCGCCCGCGCCCACAAAGGCATATTCGCCAACTGTGGTTCCGCAGACTATGGTGGAATTGGCGCCGAGGCTTGCCCCGCGCCGTATTAACGTGCGCTGGTATTCGTTTTTACGGTTTACGTGGCTTCGAGGGTTAATCACGTTTGTGAATACCATCGACGGGCCGCAGAACACGTCATCCTCAAGCTCGACTCCCGTATAAAGCGAGACGTTATTTTGGATTTTGACGTTGTTCCCAACCTTTACCCCGCTCGCCACATGGACGTTCTGTCCCAAATTGCATTTCTTGCCGAGCGTGGAATTCTTCATCACGTGTGAAAAATGCCAGATGTAAGTTCCCTCTCCGATCGCGCACGGTTGATCGACAATCGCTGTTGGGTCAACGTAATAATTGGGCTTAACGACCGGCTTCGCGGTTGACTCCTGCGCCTCCCCCTTATTTTCCAAGGATCGCTGCGCCGCGTTTAGGACTCGGAGAACTCGAACGCCATTCCATCCATCCGTCTCTGGTTTCGACCGCGTCGCGACGCAGTCTAGAAAGTGTTGACATTCTTTTTTCAAGGGTTCATCCGCGGGAAGATCGACAACCTGCCCTTCGGAACGTTTTGCCACAGGATGGCGCTCCACCCATTCGACTTCATGTGGATACAGAACAAGTTTTCGAACGGATTCGGTGTCATCGAAAACTGCCATCTGCTTGTCGCCTACGATAACCAGCTTCTGCTCCTTAAAAGGATGCAACCAGCTGACGAAAATGTGAGCGGTCACGCCACTTGCGAACGAGCAACTCGTTAGAGTTACATCCGTTATCTTCGAATTTAAATAGGCGCCGCCATTTGCAGAAACGGAAGTTGGTTCTTCTTCCAAAAGATGCAGAATCGCTGAAATGTCGTGGGGAGCGAAGCTCCACAGGATATTTTCCTCTGTCCGGAGTTTCCCGAAATTCAACCGCGAGGAATAAATGTACTCAATCTTGCCCAAGGCTCCCTCTCGGATGAGCTCTTTCAGCTTACGAATCGCCGGATGGTAATGCAGCAGGTGCCCAACCATAAGGATTCGTCCCGTGGTAACCGAGAGATCGGCCAGCTGCTCGCCTTCTTCGACGTTCAATGCCAGCGGCTTTTCGACAAACACATCCTTGCCTGCAAGCATCGCTTTCTTGGCCAAAACGAAGTGTTCCGCAGCGGGAGCGGCAATGACGACCGCTTGGACATCGCTGCGCGCCAGCATGTCGCTATACGACGTGCAGGAATCCACGTGATATTTTGCCGCCAGCGAAGCAGCTCGCTCGGGGTCGACATCGCACACTACTCGGAGTGCACCGAGCTCGGAGAAATTGCGAATGAGATTCTTTCCCCAATATCCACAACCAACCACACCAACAGCAGGCAAGGCTTCCATTTGCGAATTCTCCTATTCTCTTAAGCTGGATTTGAATTGTAAAAATCTGAAATCGTGGCTACCACGCGTTCCTGGTCCTGACGCGAAAGCTCAGGGTAGACGGGCAGCGCAAGAACTTCCGTGGATGCTTTTTCGGCCTCGGGGAATGAGCCGTGTTCGTAGCCGAGGTAGGAAAACGCCGGTTGCACGTGGAGCGGCGAAGGATAGTAGACGTCCGTGGGAATTCCCTGCGAATCGAGATACGCGCGGAGTTCCTCTCGTCGTGGTACGCGGATCACGAACTGGTTGTAAACGTGCCCACGCCCTTCGGGGGTCGAAGGCAACACGAAAATATTCGTCAATCCGGCAGCGCCAAAGAGAGTCTTGTAGATTTCGGCATGCTCGGCCCGCTTTTCCGCCCACCCATTGAGGTGCGGGAGCTTCACTCGGAGAATGGCCGCATGCAATGCATCCAGCCGGCTGTTCGTACCGATGATCTCGTACTGATATTTTTTCCGGCTGCCGTGAGCACGCAGCAGGCGAAGTTCATCCGCTATCTTGGCGTCCGTCGTGGTAATGAGGCCGCCGTCCCCAGCACAGCCGAGGTTCTTCGAGGGAAAGAAGCTAAAGCAGCCGCAAAGACCAAATCCTCCCACTTGGCGCCCGCGGTAAGTCGCGCCAATCGCTTGTGCCGCATCTTCAACCACGGCAATATTGTGGCGATTTGCAATATCCAAAATTGCGTCCAGATCCGCGGCCAGTCCGAACAGATGAACAGGAATGATCGCCCGCGTCTTATCTGTGATCGCGGCCTCGATCTTCGACGGATTGATGTTGTAGGTTACCGGATCGATGTCCACAAACACGGGCTTCGCTCCGGTCCGCGCGATCGCTCCCGCCGTAGCCACAAATGTAAACGGCGTCGTGATCACTTCATCGCCGCGTCCGATGTGCAGCGCCAACAGAGAAAGATAAAGCGCATCCGATCCCGAAGCGCATCCCACGGCTTCTGGAACGCCAATGAAGCTGGCGATTTCCTGCTCCAAAAGCTGTACTTCCTTTCCAAGAATAAAATGCTGGCTCTCAAAAACCGATTCAACCGCTTTAAGCACATCTTCCCGGATCGAAGCAAACTGCGCTTTAAGATCGAGAAACTGTAAAGGTTTCTTCTTCTCCGGCTGAATCGCTGTACGATCCGAACCGCTTACACCCGTGACTTGCTGTGCCGTTGCCATGTTACGAATTCTCCTTTTGATGAAATGGAATTCAACGAATGAAATTCGGCTGTGAAGTTGGAATGATGAAATTTGAATGTGTG
>Ga0265354_1000173_pt1 | contig 11929 bp, 9 predicted proteins | sample NZE1metagenome_FD_189074 | JGI IMG/M metagenome (GOLD analysis project Ga0265354, IMG submission 189074) | Rhizosphere microbial communities from Maridalen valley, Oslo, Norway - NZE1 | ecosystem: Host-associated > Plants > Roots > Rhizosphere > Soil | place: Norway: Oslo | collected 2017-09-14 | reverse complement strand
GCGTTATCGAGTTCTTCGACGAGAATCCTCTGGCGGAGGGGATCGTCGAATATCTCGAGGACCGCGAGTCTCTTCCCGACCCGTCAATGCGCAGCGAACTTGTTGGGCTTTACGAAACTTGCCACACTCTTATCTTTGAGGACTATCCGAAGAACGCCGAACGAGACGTGGGCGCGCAAATTTCGTTCATCATCGCTGGAACCCTGCCTATGGATATGCTCTGGAAGCAGCAGATACTCGAACTTCGGTCGGAAGCGGAACGGCAGGAGCGGCTCGTCGGGTATCTCCGCGCGTGGGCGCCGCATCTACAGAAGACAGGAGTTATGCGTCAGCGCGCCAGCGGCAATGGACAGGGATTGAATTAGCAGGGATTGAGATAGCATTCTGTGCGCTCCGAGCAGATCGGGGCGCGAAACGAGGCCAAATGACGGCAAGCACTTCGATGCAATCCTCAGGACACCCGAGGGCACGGACGCTCGGCGAACTTAAGAGCATCCCAGATTTTGACGCGCGCACCATTTCTCGTTCCGTGAAGAACGAGATGCGCCAGAACCTGCTGCGTATGATTGAAAAGAACGAGCCGCTCTTCCCTGGCGTGCATGGGTACGAAGACACGGTCATCCCGCAAATCATCAACGCGTTGCTGTCGCGGCACAATTTTATTCTTTTGGGACTTCGCGGCCAGGCGAAGAGCCGCATTCTTCGCGGATTGGCCCAATTTCTCGATGCGGAAATCCCCGTGCTGGTTGGCTGCGAAATTAATGATGATCCGCTGCGCCCCATCTGCCGCGCATGCCGCGAGAAAGTGGCCGCGGAAGGCGACAATACGCCCATCGCGTGGATGCCACGTGATCATCGCTATGTAGAAAAGCTTGCGACTCCGGACGTAACCATGGCCGACATTATCGGCGATGTCGATCCTATTCGTGCCGCTCGCGGTGGGCGCGATCTTTCGGACGAGCTGACCATTCACTACGGACTGCTTCCCCGCGCGAATCGCGGCATCTTCGCGATCAATGAACTTCCTGATCTCGCCGGAAAAATCCAGGTAGGTTTGTTCAACATCATGCAAGAGGGCGACATTCAGATTAAGGGTTACCCGCTGCGGCTGCCGCTGGATGTGCTGCTGGTCTTTACGGCGAATCCCGAGGACTACACGGCGCGCGGAAAAATCATTACTCCGCTCAAAGACCGGATCGGCGCGGAAATTCGCACGCACTACCCTTCTACTCTTGAGGAGGGCATGGCCATCACCGCGCAGGAATCCTGGGTCGCGCGCGATTCTGTGCGCAAAGTCGAGGTGCCAGCCTATTTGCGAAATGTTGTGGAAGAGATTGCGTTTCAGGCACGCGAGGACAAGCGAGTCGACCGGCGGTCCGGCGTTAGCCAGAGGCTTCCTATTACCACTCTCGAAAGTCTCGTCAGCAGCGCCGAGCAGCGAGCTGCTCGCACTGGGGAAAAGGCTTCCGTTGCGCGCATCGCCGATGTTTACTCCGCACTTCCTGCTATTACAGGCAAGCTTGAACTTGAATACGAGGGCGAGCTCAAAGGAGCTGACACGATCGCACGCGAACTGATTCGCACGGCTGTTGGGCGCGTCTTCAGCAAACACTTCGCCGAAGTGAATTTTCAACCCGTTATCCAGTGGTTTGAAATCGGCGGCGAATTGAAGCTTCCTGAGATCGCGACGACTTCGGACCGTTATCACCAGCTCTCGAAAATTCAGGGCTTGATGGAACACATTGGCCGCCTCGGCGTGCAGGATCGCAAAGATGCAGCCGCGGCGGCGTCAGCCGCGGAAATGATTCTTGAAGGTCTTTGGGCGCATCGCCGAATCGGCCGCAGCGAAGAGCGCGGCTTCTACGCCGACAAGCCCAAGCAGCAGCCTGAGCAGCGAGAAAATCCCGGGCGGCCGCCGCGGCGGCAATTCAACTGACGACCCGACCAAGGGTCGTTATCCCGAAAGGGAACGGGACGAGGAATCTGCTTTTTATGACGAAATCGAACAAGGACCGCGAGATATGAAATTCATCCGGTACGGAAAATATACTGGCGAGCCAGCCGACGCCGTCGATCTCGAAGAGCTTGTTAAGCGCATGGGCGATTTTTTTCTCCAGAGCGGGTTCGAATCGCAATTCTACGGGGTTTCGCAAATGGATCCGGATCGCTCGATGGAAGCGCTCCGCGAAGCGATTCTCCGCGCATTGCAGGAGGGCGATCTGCTTCCGGAAGACGCCATGAGCGAAGAGCTTCGCGAGATGTTGCAAAATCCCGAGGCGCACAACAATCAAGCCGTCAAAGACCTCATTGAACAGCTGATGGAGCGTCTGGCGCAGGAAGGTTTTATTAATCCGCAGCAGCCGCCGCAGGTCACACCGCCCCCGCAAACTTCGGCGCGTGGACAGCTCGGCCAGCCACACGAAAAGCCGCCGGACGCGCGCTTCGAGATCACGGACAAAACTATCGACTTTCTTGGTTTCAAAACTTTGCAGGATCTTCTCGGCTCGCTGGGGCGGAGCAGCTTTGGACGCCACGACACGCGTGATCTTTCGACGGGCATTGAATCCGGCGGCGTCTCGCGTCCCTATGAATTTGGAGACACGATGAATCTGGATGTGAGCGAAACACTTTTCAACGCGGTGCGCCGGCAAGGCGCAAAAGTTCCCATCGACATGAGCTATTCCGATCTGATGGTTCATCAGTGCGAATATCACAGCTCGTGCGCTACGGTGGTGCTGCTGGATTGCAGCCACAGCATGATTCTTTACGGCGAGGATAGGTTTACTCCAGCGAAACGCGTTGCCATGGCGCTCTCGCACCTGATTCGCACGCAGTATCCCGGCGACACATTGAGCCTCGTCCTTTTTCACGATAGCGCGGAGGAAGTGCCGCTCGGCGAACTGGCGCGCGTGCAGGTTGGTCCGTATTACACCAACACGCGCGAAGGGCTTCGCCTGGCGCAGCGCATTTTACTTCGCCAGAAAAAAGATATGCGCCAGATCATTATGATCACGGACGGAAAACCTTCTGCCCTGACGCTGGAAGATGGACGCATTTACAAGAATGCATTCGGGTTGGACCCCTTCGTGGTAGGGCAAACGCTGGAAGAAGTAAACAAGTGCAAGCGGGCTGGGATCATGATTAATACGTTCATGCTTGCCAGCGATTACAGCCTCGTCCATTTCGTCCAGAAAATTACGGAAATGTGCCGCGGCAAGGCGTACTTCACTACGCCTTACACTCTGGGCCAATACTTGTTGATGGATTACATGCAGCGCAAAACAAAGCAAATCCACTGAGCCTATTTTCCCTCACTATTCCTTGGAGCGCGCGGCTATTTCGTAAAAACTGTTATTATTTTTTATGCCCATTCAACGCTGCCCGCAGTGCGGGAAAGATTTTGAACGCAATTACGGCGATTCGACGGCCTCGCTGAACTGCCCGGAATGTGAGGCGCGACTGGCGCAATTGCAGCGCGCCGGAATCCCGACTTCTGGACAAGCACTTGGTGCTCCTTCCTTTCTCATCACCACAATACTCATTGGATTGAACGTGCTGGTTTTCGCGATTATGGTGCTGCGCGGAGTATCGCCCTTTCTTCCGTCGCCGCAGCAAGCGATCGCATTCGGCGCGGATTTCGGCCCCCTCACTTTGAACGGACAATGGTGGCGGCTGGTCACCAGCATGTTTGTGCACTTCGGAATTGTTCACATCGGGCTCAACATGTGGTGCCTTTGGAATTTGGGCCGCGCAGCCGAGCAATTGATGGGACGCGCGTCTTATTTGCTGGCTTATTTTTTGAGCGGAATTTTTGCCAGCATCGTGAGCGTCTATTGGCACCCGATGGCGGCGGGAGCGGGAGCGTCTGGCGCGATTTTTGGAATGGCCGGCGTGTTGGTTTCCTATGTTTATTTGAAGAAGACACCTGCTCATCTGCAAATCAACAGCAGAATGCTGGGGAGCTTGGGCACATTCATTGCCTACAACTTGGCGTTTGGAGCGTTGCCGGGAATAAGCAACGCAGCGCACATCGGCGGTCTTGTGATGGGGCTCGCTGTTGGAGCCGTGCTGCCTGCTGCCGGCGCCAGCGAGGATGCGCGCCGCACGCGGCTTTCTCTCGTTTCTGTTTTCGCTGCTCTTGCGCTGGTCGGCTCCGCTATCGCCGCCAAAAGGCTTACCAAAGGCGTGAGTGAACTGGCGAGCGCCGAGCAACTGCTCGGCGAGAGGAAAACCGACGAGGCGCTGGCGCAATTGCAGCAGCTGACTGCGCGCGAGCCGGAGTTTGCTCCCGGACAAGAACTGCTAGCCAAAGTTTATCTCAGCAAAGGCCAGTATCCCCAAGCTATCGCAGCGCTGCAAAAGGCGTATACCGCGGATCCGAAGAACGTCCTGTATCAAAAGGAACTTGGAACTGTTTTTCTGCAGCTCGGGATGCTCGACGAAGCGACGGCATTTTTTCAGCATTTGAAAGAGCAAAACCCGAAGGAAGCTTTGGCTCATTTTGGACTTGGACACGCTTTCCTTGCCAAGCGCGAGTATGATTCCGCAATTCCCGAATTCCGGGAGGCGCTTGTGCTCGATCCACAAATGCCGGGAGCAGCTTTTTCTCTCGGGCAAGCCCAACTGCAAGCGGGACATTACGCCGATGCGCAGGCCACTTACAGAGAAATTCTGGCGCGTAATCCAAATGACGAACAAGCGCAAGCTGGTTTGGCCTACGCCACCAGGCAGGCGCATTGATTCCAGAGGCTCCCTATCGCCTGCGCGGTTGAAGTCTGCGTTACAATTTAAGAATGACGATTTTGCAGCGCACTTTGCGTTGGTTGGGAGCGAAGAAAGACATGACTCACATCGTGGCAGGAAATATGGCGCCGGAGTTTTCTTTGAAGGCGCTGGATGGAAAAGCGTATTCACTGCAAAAACTGATGCAACAGGGCCCCGTGGTGGCGGCGTTCTTTAAGGTTTCGTGCCCCGTTTGCCAATTTACGTTTCCTTTTCTGGAGCGGCTTTTTAAACGCTATGGCGGCGATGGAGTAACGTTTCTCGGGGTTTCGCAAAACGATGCCCGCGACACGAAAGACTTTGCCAAGGAATTTGGCGTTACTTTTCCGATGCTGCTCGATGAGGAGAAAAGCGGCTATCCGGTTTCAAACGCCTACGGCTTGAACAGTGTCCCGACAATTTTTCTCGTCGAGACGGACGGCACGGTGAAAATCAGTTGCATGGGTTTTGACAAAAAGGACTTGGAATCCATTGCTGGGGCGCTTGCCGAACATAAGAGTATTGTGCCAGCCGGGCTTTTTCGAGCTGACGAATCCGTGCCGGCCCACAAACCTGGGTGAGGTTCGAAAAATTAGGTCCGGTCCGGATCTATTGGGCTCGCCGAAGATAGAGTCGTGCGAGTGGCTTTGAAAGGCAGGCAGCAGAGCTGCCGCACTCCAGGAAAACCGGTTACTCTGCTTCTTTTTCCAGCCACTTTTTCTTGTGCTTGGCAGGATATTTGCGTTTATCGGCGATTACCCGGGTGGCCGAAGGAGCAATTCCGGAGTTGCGGGCCGCTCGTCTTGCTTCTACTCCAGCGTCTAGAATCTTCTTTTTGCGCTTCTTCATTGCTTCATCCGGGCAATCATCGGTTCAAACTTCTCTCACACCACAAGAGATGCCAGCAAATATTAGAACGTGAACTGGACTTGTAGGTCGATCCTGCGGTTGGCCGTCGAAGAGGCATACGGCTGTCCGGCGAGAGAGTTTGCTTCGCCAAACTGCGGCGAGCTCAAATTCCCAATTGGCGTTCCATAGTTCACATTGTTGAACACGTTCCGCGCGCTGACGCTGAAGGTCAGATTATAGCGATAGTTCGAAGATCCGCCGCCGAACATCGGGCCGCCTCCCCCGCCACCGCCGCCGCGTCCACCGCCTGGAGGACCACCGGGCCCGCGCCCAAACGTGCCGCCGCCAGGACCGCCGCCGCTGGCCACAGCCTCTTTCTTCTGTCCAAATCCAAATGTTTTGCTCAGACGCAGGTTGAACACGAATCGTCCCGGGCCATCCGCGTAGTTAATGGGAATAGGAGTCTCGCCCGGCTGAGGCAGCGAATTAAAACATCCGAATGCAGTTTGAATGACGCCTGTCGGAGCGCCAGAACCGCAACTAGCAAATGAGGGGCGCTCATTGAATTGCGCGTCGCCGTAAATATCACGGCCCGTGGTGATATTAAACGGAATCCCCGAGCTAGCGATCAGGAATGGACTGAGCCGGAAACCGTAAGGCATTCCGATGGAGCCTCCAAAAAAAAGACGCTGGCGAATATCAAACGCGGCTCGCCCGTAATCCGCGCTCGGGTCGCCCGGAATGGAGGGAAAGTAGTTCGGTCCAGCGGTATCGCTGTTCGCATAGTTCAGCGTGTAGTAGCCAAAGAGCGAAAGGTCTTTGATGGGGCCGTGGGGAGTCGGAAGGCGTACGCTGCTGTTCAAGATGAGCTGATTCTGTTTAAAAACACCTTCCGACTGATACGAGTATTCAATCTGGCTCGGCGGAGGCGGAACGGGTTCCCCTGGCGTGACTGGCGGCGCATTGATGAAATTCGAGTAGAACTGATGGTTACCCCGAGAATTCAAATACGTTACAGAAAGGTTCGCAAATTTTGAAAGCTGCCGCTCCAGCGTCACGCCCGTCTGCATTGTGTAAGGAGTGCGTAGATTGGGATTCTGGACATAGATGGCTTGCGTTGACGCCGCTGTCGTTGGAAACAGCGGGTTCGTCGGCAAAATAGTCTCGTTCGGATTGAAGAAAGTGGGGTTCTGAATCAGGAATTGCTGCTGGATGAATCCGTTCTGCAGCTGTTGCTGCAGAATCAGGTTCTCCGTGAAGCGATCGTAAAAAATCCCGTATCCGAGCCGCAATATAGTTTTTGCCGACTTGTTTTTTCCGTTCCCGTCGATGCCCCATGCGAGCCCGACGCGCGGCGCAAAATCGCCGTGGTCGCCCAGGTTGTTTTGCGTCTCGTAGCGAACTCCATAGCTCAAGGTTATATTTGGCCGGAACTTGTAATCGTCCAGCGCAAAAAGAGCGCCGTCAAAATAGTTGACACGCGCGGCGGCAGTTCCCACCGTGTTGTAATTCAGGGAATAAAAGCTCGCTCCGCCGCCTGCCATCTGGATCTGAGCTGGGGAAAGACCGTCGGCAATTCCCATCAGCGTAATTTGATACGCATTGATTCCCGTAATTGTGGGGCAAGTTGAGGGAGGATTGGGCACATTGCATCCGGCTACTGTGGGATCGACGCGCGAACCGAACGAATATGCTCCATTGAAGGTGGCATTCGACGCGGAATTGTCCACGGTGTCGCGGAGGCGTCCGCCGACTTTCAACGCGTGCTTGCCTTTCGTGATGTAGGTGATGTTTTGCAGCTCATACCGGCTCTGCGTGTCGGTGTTTATGCCGCTGGTGTTTCCGCCCGAGACGAACGAGCCGGGCACACTGATCTGCGGTAGCGTGCTGAGCGGATTTCCGTTGTCGCTCTCGTGAATAAACTGGAACCGCGTCTCGTTGATGATCGTCGGACTCACCGTCTGTGTGTCAGTGACCTGCAGCGTATTTTCGACGTTTGTGGAGTTCGTCCCGAGGGAAGCAAGATTGAAGGAGCCGACGCTATCTGCCGTTTCCACGTTGCGCCAATACTGGTATCGCACGCTCAAGGTGTTCGATGGCGTCAATTGATAGTCGAGCCGGGGGCCCAAATTAAGCCTTGTCTTCGGGTTGGCCACTGCGTCGCTGAACGGTTCAATCGCGAATGTGGTTGGATTCACGATGGTCGCGCTCACCACGGACAGATCGGTGATGTCCCGCCGTTCAATGTTGAAGAAAAACGAGGCCTTTTTACTTAGCGGTCCTCCCACGTTGGCGCTCCACTGCGTCGTGTAGTACCCAGGCGGTTCTGTTCCCTCCGGCAAATCTTCAAAAGGGTTTCGCGAGTTAAATCCGGCGGTGTTTCCCGTGAGAAAAAACTGCCCGTGAAATTGGTCCGTGCCGGGCTTTGTGAGGATTTCGATCCGCCCATAGCCCAGCTTGTCGTATTCCGCTGAAAATGGATTTTGATTTATGCGAATCTCGCGAATCGAGGCCTTTGGCGGAAGTTGTCCAGCCGTAAATCCATCGATGTAAATCTGCCCGCCGTTCGGGCCAGCGGAAGGACCAGCCAACGCCTGTAGCTCAGACTGCAGCTCATCCGGATCGTCTGAAAGCGATTCTAGGTCTTTGCCCTGCATCACAATCGCGCCGGCATTATTCTCGGGATTTACGTCGACTTTCGTCGTCGTTTCCGTAACTTCGACCTTCTCTTCCTGGACTTCAATGGTCATCGACACATTCAGCTTTTGCGCTTGTCCCGCCGCTATATCAACGCCTGGGTTCTCATACGTCGTAAATCCCGGCGCGATGACCTTCACGCCGTATTTTCCCGGAGCCAAACCTGTCACTTCAAATAAACCGTCCCGGCTCGTAGTCGCCGTGGTGGCAGCTCCGCCAGGCGTAGTGACGAGGACGGTTGCGCTCACAACGGCCGCGCCCGAAGGATCGGTCACTTGCCCACGCAATGTTCCGGTGGGCGATTGCGCTTGCCCTGCGTTCCCCGCAGCGGCCAATAGCAAAAGCGCCCCCACGAAAACAATGCATCGATGAATCAACCCAAATCTCATTCCTTCTCCTGACTTAAGATCATGTATGCAGCTTGAATGCTTCAAGGCGCTGCGTCTCCGCCCGGTGCTCCACTCATCGTCCACGGCGTCAGAATGCTGGAGGCACCTGATGCCTGCATAAGTGGTTCAACCCCAGCCAGCAGAGTGATTGCTGTCACACCGGCCTCCTGGGTGCCTTCTGTAGTCACAATCATTACCGCATCGCCCTTCTGCAAATCGGCGAGGGTCGCTGCAGGCATCCGGCTGAGCATCTGTCCCAGGTCGCCACCGCGTGCGCCTCCCGCAGCTCCACCGGGCCGTCCTGCTCCGCCAGGTTGGCCTCCTTGGGCGCCTGATTGTCCACCCGCGGTCGCATCCGCGGGCTTTGGCGTGGCATTCGCCGCTGTAGCTGTGCCCGCTGACGCTCCCGCAGGAGCATCCGTGGAACCACCCTTGAGCCGCATCGCAATTCCCTGCGCAATCGCGGGAGTCAGTTTCCGAAGCTGAGTGTCAGCCGTGACTTTTACGGTGATGGATTTCTTCACAATCAGGTCCATGACTGTAATCGTTCCAGCGGCGGCGTCGACCGAGCTAACGGTGCCCGCTATATTGCGAAATGTTCCGGAGACAACTTCGTCTGCCGCCAGTTGCGTGCCATCCGCGTTGCGGGTGCCCCGAGCGCGCAGTTGGTCTCCCACCTTGATTTGATCGATAGGCGCGGGCGCCGCATCGTCGAATTTCACAGAATTCGGAGCGTACCGGCGAAGGACCGTCTGCTTCGAGGTTTGAACCGTCACGTCTTTCGCGACGCCCATGGCATTTGTCGATACCGTGATTGCGCCACCTGCCGTGTCGACCGACTTAACCAGCCCGCCTACACCATGCCTTTGCCATTCATCGCGCTCATGCGCCTGTTTTGTGGCAATGTCGCCCGATTTTATCGCGATGACCGATGCCGCCAGCACGGTCTTGCCGTCGTCGGCCAGCTTACCGCGAACCAATATGCGGTCGCCGGCCTGCAAGTCTTGCAGTTGGAGCGGGACGGCATTTTTCAGATCCTTCTCTCCGGGTTCGACGCGGACCAGTTTGGCATCATCTTGTACCTGAACGGTCACTTCGCTCTTGGCATCGGTGGTCAGGACAATGGTTTTTCCTGCGATGGACTTGATCGTGCCCACGGGCCGAGTCGCCGGGTTCGGTGCCGCCTGCTGGGTTTGCGAGCGGGCCTTAGCGTCCACGGCACCCGCAGCACCAAGCAGCACGCATACAAATACAACAATCAGTCTTAAGCGCCCCGGGCGCCCTTTTTCCCACATTTCCATCGATGACTCCTGCAATCTAACGCGACATGCAAACTTCGACCGGGTTCGCTTGGCGGGTAATGCGGCAGACGCGCCATACCCTTTGCGTCAAGGGTTAGACGCACGGGACACCCCCAAATGTTTCAAAAAAGTTGGTTTTTAGGGTCGATAGCCACTCGGCCTGCGGGAATAGAGAATTAGCAGGAACCCCGAATTGAGGCCCCTCCCTGGCCCGAATTATCCGTCAGTGGTGATAGGCTGGCCGCTGGGAACCTCGTCACTTTGTACCCGGCGTTAAGGATTTAGGGTCGGTCCTGCCTCTGGCGAACCGTCTCGCCCGGCAATTCCTGAAAGTCCCGTTTGGACGTTATCTGCCATCGGGATGAGCGTGGCGCCAATCCCAATATTCCGCCTGCTCTTTTTTGTTCGATTTTGCGTATTCGTGGTGGTCCCGGTGATTATCTACGAGGAACTGCCCCCAGGCACGATTCTCGTTGTCATCCCAGTTGTGATAGTCCTTGTGGTTCTTATCGTAGACTCGGACTTGCACGCTGGCTTCTTGCGGTCCGCGAGTGGCCATGACCGCCACCGGCGCTGCAAGGGCCGCAGTGAGTAACAGCGAACTGATGAAACCAGATTTACTGCGCATATTCACTTCCTCCGAATTCAGAATGACCGTTTTCGAAATCGCGGTTCCTACAACTCTCCGTCTGGACTAGATGGATTTATGTCTCATAACGCACACTTGCCTCGAGCGTGCCCGAGTAGACACGCCCACCATCGAAGCTTCCGTTTTATTTCGAGGACCGCAGTCTATCTAGGTGATTGGATTCGCCAACATGCGCCGTATTTGCTCTTTCACTTGAGGATCGGCGGTCTCGTTTTCGATCCCGGACAATGCCGCTCTTGCGAAAGCGGAGGTGTAATCCATCGTTAGGGCGAGGCCTAATACTTGCACTGCATCTGGCGTGGCGATCCGCCCCAATCCATTAATGGCGAATACTTCAACCAACTTATTAGCTAAAAGAACCCGCTTAAGATAGGGCACGGCTACAGGGTCGTTCACATAGCTCAGTGCGAGAGCGCGCTCTGCAGCAACCTCATAAGACGGGAACGCAATTATATCCGCTGCCAAGCTTCCGCACCGATTTGCGAGGGCTGTCTCGTCTCGGGGATCGACGTTAAGGGTCAAGTCAAACGGTTCTTGTCCTGCCACGACTGCCCCATTCGATAGGGCGGGTTTGGCAAGCTCCACTTCTATCTGGTAAAAGCCTACCTGCTTGAAGTCGTACCATTCGTTAAGGACTAGCGTCTGGTGGTAGTTCTCCCCCGTCGCGATTGTGACATCAGGAGATCTTGTCATGCCGCTCTTCCGAAGCTGCGGCAGAAGGATTTTCTCGCCGGTTGGAGTCGTAAGGGTGATCTTGAAATTTTCCTTACGGTCTCTACCTAAATCAATCTGAACCGAGTTCTGGTCGTTATTCGTGACATCGAACGTCAGTTCAACGGGCTCATGTAAGGTTATGCGTGGCCGCTGAAGGGACATTTCGACTTTAGCCTGCGCAACAGAAATCACCGCTGTCGCCGCGATCCCCAGCACCATAAGCAACGCACGCGATCCTGTTCTCATTTCTCAATCCTTTTACGGCAACGGATTTATTGTCACACGTTCCAGACGGGGTGAGCGCCCAACCTTTTTTGTTTGCAGGCGCTGACGATTACGCCCCTCCCAAAACGCCCAAGCGGGTGTACAATGCCGCCCGTTGGGGTTTCAGGCAGCCAGCGTGTCTGGAACAGTGGCCGTGAGCCTACCCAGCCAAAGAAAGACAATCGAAGCTAAACGTCAAACCTAAGGATGTCTCCGATCGACTAATCCAACTTACTCCCCGGGTAGCCTATAGATTCCACGACACCAGGCGAAACAGGCGGCTGTTCTACCGGCCGCGCGTTAAA
>Ga0265354_1000171_pt1 | contig 11947 bp, 17 predicted proteins | sample NZE1metagenome_FD_189074 | JGI IMG/M metagenome (GOLD analysis project Ga0265354, IMG submission 189074) | Rhizosphere microbial communities from Maridalen valley, Oslo, Norway - NZE1 | ecosystem: Host-associated > Plants > Roots > Rhizosphere > Soil | place: Norway: Oslo | collected 2017-09-14 | reverse complement strand
GGCAGCGGAAACACACCGCCGCAGCGTGCACTGGCGCGTGAGTTGAGTCGGCGCGGCCATGACGTCCACGTGCTGAGTCACGATACGCTCGCCGAGGCCGTCATCGCCGATGGCGGCAGATTCCATACGCTGCCGAGCGCCCCGCAATGGAACCCCGCTCAGCCCCGCACCAATGAAGAAGAAGGTGCCTTCGTCGTGCAGAACGTGGTCGGTTCGTCCGCCTTCGCCGCAGACTTTCTCGCCGTCCGGGATGCGGTTCGCCCGGATATCTGCCTGATTGACGCCATGCTGATCAGCACCTTGCACGTCGCGATTGAACGACGACTGCCATTTGCCGCGATCAATCACATCGCCTGGATCAGAGAAGGCGCATGCGCGGGATTCCTGAACTCGATCATAGCCACATTGCCGGGAGCTGCGGCCGACTCGACGTTCTTCGATCTTCTGGAGCGCGCTCCCCTAGTATTGGCGACCAGTTATCCGGAGTTCGGAACCCAGCGGAAGACCGCTTCTAACATCCATTTCGTCGGCCCGATCCGTGAGCCAGTCGCTCGTGACCCTTGGCCGCGGCGGTTTTCGGATCGGCCGTTCGTTCTCGTCAGTCTCAGCAGTATGTTTCAAGGACAGGAATCGACGCTGCGGAATATCTGCTAAGCAGTCTCGGTCCTGCCTATTGAGGTCCTGGTGACGACAGGCAGAGGTATTGCACCCGACGCATTATCGGTTTCAAGTGATGTAGATGTACGGTCCTTTGTTCCGCACGACACAGTTCTACCGTCCGCTGACCTTGTCGTGACACACGCAGGTCTCGGCACGTTGATGTACAGCGCGGGGGCCGGCAAGCCGACCCTTTGCCTACCTAATGGGCGCGACCAGAACGACAATGCTGCACGCGTGGAGGCGCTGGGGTTGGGACGCACGCTCTCGCCGGACTCGCCACCAGCCGCGATCAGCAGCGCGGTCATGAACATGCTTGGTGACGAGGCCCTGCGCGCGGCCAGTCGATCTTTCGCCTCTAGTGTGTCGCGCTTCGGCGAGCTGACGCGCGCGGCGGAGCTGATCGAACGGGCGGTCGTTGCCGCACGATGGCGACATAAACACATCGGCACTCATCGAACCTACGGGGCCGGACGTGAAGCTCCAATACCGATGCTTTCAAACTTTCAAAGCGCCTTGCAGCCAGAAAATCGAACCGACAGGCGGGTTTTAATTTTTGCCAATGGGACGAAGGCGCTGAATGGGACAACATCGAAATCGAACGATGCCAAGGTCGCGCGTAGGTTCCTGACTATACTGGCTTAAATGGTGGGCCGTGGTCGATTTGGACTGATCCGCCGGTCTTTGTGCGCATAAAACTCAAGTAATTTCAGGAGGTTGAGTGGCGCGCCGAAGCGCTTCCTCTTTGATCAGCCGACGAACGGCCGCTTCAACGAACACCATCGCAAGTTCGTCGAGTAACTTCTGCCCTTCCGGGCTTTCCGCTCTCTCTTTCAGCCATTTTTCGGATTCTGGAGTGACTCTGAGTTCGGTCGGGGGTCGCCGTTTCCGCGCACCCGGTGATTTCTCCCCCTGTCATTATTTACTTCCCCCGACCTTACTTTGCTAGCTTCAGTTTGGGCTTGAGTCCCGCCCGCGATGCGAGGCGAACCAGCATATCCAGGCTGAATTGCCCGATCTTGCCGCGCTTGACGTCCGATACCCGAGCCTGCGTGATGCGCAACACCTTGGCAGCTTGAGCCCGCGTGAGCTCGCTCTTCTTCAACCACCGCTCTAGTCCGCTGAGCAGCGTCGCACGCATGACCAGCTCGTCCGCTTTGTCCCTCGGAAACAGATCATAGAAGACGCTGCGGCCGGCTGGGGTCACATGACCCGGGCCGTGTTCATCACGCAGCACATTTTTGGCTTTCACGATCTCACGTGTATTGAATTGATTCGGATCGTGGCCCCGTCAAAGGCGTTCAGCGTACCGGCTAAGACGAATCGCAATTTCTCGTCTGGGTAGCCTGCATCGCGGATGAGCGGAGATCCCTTCAAGACCTTTGTGAAGTTGCTCATAAGTCGCGGCACTCTGAGCCTCAAACTCATCGAGCAGCCATAACACGCCGTGGCAATCAACGCCCTCCGCCTTGGCCAATTCCCGAAGCGGCCCGTCGCCCGTAAGCAGTGTCCAGCCGTTTCTTTTGGCCAATGCCAGCGCGAAACTGTCGGGAACCGTCAAGTGCCGCTGCGCTTGCATATGACGCATCGCCAGCTCCACTCCATCGCCGTCCAGCGATTCGACTTTCAGACCGAGTTTCACCAACTCCTCGCCGCCATAATCACGCAGCTCGCGCTCGTACATTACATCGGGGACGGCAAAGGTAGCCGACAATTTAAAGGCGCTCGCGATCAGTTCACCGCGTTCAAGATCAATCAGAACCGAAGTATCGGACACCAGAATTGTCATGCTTTTTCAAGCGACAGACGCAGCAGCTTCGGGATGATCGAGCCGATCATTGAGTCGTCGGACGCTAATTCCCAGCAACTCAGCCGTCTTAGCCTCAGATAAGGCGCCCTCCGCCACTGCGCGATAGCACAGCCTTTCAAACCTCTGTGGCTTCTCCTTTTCTGGGGAGATTGCACCGGGCTCTTTGAAGGGGGGAGCCCTCCAGCCTCGGTCCTTGAAGATTTCAAACAGAGATTTGAACAGCTGCTCCCCAATGATTCCTAAATCTTTGCAGCGATACGTGATTGCCTGAAAACTCGTGCCAAATAGATTTTTAAGTTGCAGCAATTCGGCCATGCTCACAGACGTCCGGTGCTTGCCCACTTCGTTCCACAAACTTTCGGCAGGCATCAGAAATGCCGAGGCGAAGCGATGCGCTGCTTTCTCGCAATCCAGCCCCGGTGCTATATCCATGACAAGGTGCCCAAGCTCATGGGCCAAATTGAAGCGCTTGCGTTCTGCCCAATCTTCACTGTTGATGACGATGACAGGCAGCGACGTCCGGTTCGGTCGCAAAACCCTCGCCGTTAGCCCGTCGACTTTGTCCGCCACGATGGACAAAATCTTGATGCCGCGCTCCTCCAGCAGCTCGACAAGATTGGGCAGAGGATCAAGTCCAAGACCCCAGTCTTGACGCAGGCTCCGAGCCGCCCGGTCCGCTTCGTTCACATCATTGAGTACGGGATAGGGAGCCTCTCTCGGTTTGTCCCACTCGATCGTCAGGCCGAGCAATTCCTCGACGGCGAGATAACGCTCAAAAAGATGCAGAACCTGTGCCTCGACCTGGGCCTGCTCCTTGGCGCTCATTTTTGCCTTCCTACGAAATTCGACCCCGTCGAGCGACATCTCCTGCTCTGATAGCAAGTAGTCCTCAGATACCCCCAAGGCCTTAGCGATGGCGATGAGTACCTGAGACCCCGGCGTCATCTCGTCCTGCTCATACTTGCTTAGGGCTTGGGCCGTAACGAGGTTGTCAATTTTACTTTCTAGCTCCCTGAGTGAGAGACCTGCAGCAGCTCTGGCCGTCCTAAGTCTATGACCTATCATAATAATTCTCCTACTGATCTTAGGTTGACAAATTTTACCCTTTACTGCTATGTTGTCAACCGACAGTATGCGGGCTGATTCAGAGGACGCCATGCATGAACAGGAAAAATATGTACGTAGAAAGAAGGCCGGAAGGCGATTTTGCAGTGCGCAGGGCCGGCGCGGAAAGAGCGAGCGCAGTGGCGCCTACGCAGGCGAAAGCGATCCAGCGTGCCCGCGAAATCAGCCCTGGTGTAGCGCCTGATGTCGAACGCGTTCGACATACAAATCGCGGTAAGCCCGATCAGTGGCGTAAAGCCTAAGCGCGTACTTGGGGAGAATTGGCATGTCATCGAAGTTTAAAATCACACTCAAGCTTCAGGGATTCGAGCTTCAGGTGGAGGGTTCACGCGAAGACATCCCAATGCTTACAAAGAATGTTAGCGCACAGTTGGCAGGAATGCTGATGCCAGCCACCAATATGGTAGAGGGGCATGCGCCGGTATTACCGCCGACCCGTGGGCAAACGTTTGACAATCCGAACACCGCGACGCCGTCGCCTGCTCCGGCGAAACGCGGCAAGACCCGGCGGACCTCTACAGCGGCAGATCGCAAAAGCGGAGCAGCCGGTTCAAAGGAAATCCTGTGGCAGCATGATCCAAACGCGTGGGGCACACCTCTGCAGACGTGGAAAGCGCCTGAAAAAGCCGTATGGCTACTCTATGTCGCCAATCAATCCGCGGCAGCAGCAGAGATGACCGTCGGGCAAATGGTTGCAACGTTCGATCGGCTATTTCGTAGCTCCGGACGGCTGAACAAGGGCAATGTGGCGCGCGACTTCCAAGCACTCAATAGCGAGCCTCCACCAAAGGTGGCTATGAATGGAACGGTAGATCCAGCTACATGGTATCTCACTGATGCCGGTAACAAGCTCGCTGAGCGACTGGTGAAGCAGGCTCGGGGCGAGACTGCATCGAACGGGTAGGCGCATATGCCGCTCGTGGAAAAATTGGCGCTCGTGAAGGCGATCGCGCCTCCGTTGGACGTGTTTCTCGCGACTCAACTATTGGATGAATTCGTGTCGCTCGAACGACGCTTCATTCAGCGCGACTGGGAGCCCGCCGAACTTGACGGAGGACAGTTTTGTGAAGTACTCGCACGGCTGCTCTATCATCAAGACTCAGGAAACCTGAATCTAAATAAGCCGTACGAAGATTGCGTCAAGTATGTGGAGGCTGATCAGGTCGCCCACGCGATTCAGCCCCGGCGCGACGCCTTACACATTACCGCGGCAATTAAAGTGGCCTACAAATTCCGTAGTCAGCGCGGTGGGGTGCACATTACAGCGACCTATCAAGCCAATCAGATGGACGCCAAGCTGATCATCGAGATGGTTCGATGGTTGATGAACGAGACACTACGGATCTTCTGGCAAGGTGACCGCTGCTGATTCCACGCATGTCGGCCAGTGTTTCCACCCGATGACGGGCCACGAGTCCATGGCATGCCGGGCCGGTTGAGGCAGGACGTAAATACTTTCGTTGAGACTGCGGTTTTCGTCAATGACCTTTTGTCGTTTTGGCGGCGGTCGCCGTTTTTTGTTTACGCATCGAGTCGCCCTTCAGAGCGAGTCGATAGCTGTTATGGATCAGTCGGTCCAGGATTGCATCGGCGAGCGTTGGATCTTCGAGGTACGCATGCCACTGCTCGATGGGTAACTGGCTTGTGATCAGTGTGGAGCGCCGATCGTAGCGATCGTCGAAGATCTCCAAGAGGTCGCGGCGTATCTGATCCGGCAAAGGTGTGAGTCCAAAGTCATCGAGGATCAGCAGATCCGCTTTGGCGATCTGACGCAAGAACGTCGACTTGGTCTGCAAAACCGCGTGACGCGTGAGCTCATCGATGAGCCTGGGAAGCCGGAAGCAGCGGACACTGTGATCGGCGCGACAGGCAGCGTGGCCGACCGCACAGGCGAGAAAGCTTTTGCCGACGCCGGTGGGTCCTGTGACGATGACGTTGAGGCGTTCTCGGATCCAGCCCAGGTCAGTGACCTGGCTGAGCGCTGCCCGATCGATGCCGCGGGCGGCTTTAAGATCCAGATCCTCAAGAGCCGCCGTCTGGGTGAACTTGGCCCATCGCAGACGCTGGCGAAGCCGGCAGGACTGCCGCTCGATAAGCTCGTGCTGGATCAGCAGGCCGAGCCGCTCCTCGAAGTTCAAGTCGTTGGAGGCGAGCGTAGTGAGTTGCTGCTCGAAGGCGGCAGCCATGCCGCGCAGTCGCAGCTCATGGAGTTGTTGAAGTAATGGTTGGGTGAGCATGAAGGTCCTTTAGGTGAAGTAGCCGGCGCCGCGCACGTTGTCGTGCGTGGCGGTGGTGGACGCTGCGGCCGCGGGCGCCGGCGGCGTGATGATCAGCGTGCGTACGGCGCGGTAGCTGTAGGTCTTCAGGGCAAGCGCCCGCTCGCAAGCTTGCTCGAGAGCCACGGCGCTGAAGTCATGCGCGAGACGCAAGATCCCGAGCGAGGCGCGTAGCGCCTCATCCGGATGGGCGCGTCGGTGCACCTGCTCGCGCAGCAGCGATGCGGTTGCAGGCCCCACGGCCTCGGCGCGTTCCAGGAGCCGCTCGTGGTTCAACTCAATGACGGCCCGATGCCGCTCGGGACGGTGTTCGGGCTCGGTGCTGAAGCGCCGCGCACCGCTTGCCCGCAGGTGCCGGGCGACCGACTGACCGCGATAATAGACCTCGATCGTGTGGGTGCTAATGCGCAGGTCAACGCTCTTGCCGATCAGCCGATAGGGAACCGAGTAATGCTGGCGCTCGAACTCGACGTGATAATCGAGAAAGACCTTGGCACGCTTCCAAGTCGCGTACTCATACCTCTGCATCGGCAGTGCGCGAAGTGCGGGACGGTCGAGCTCGAGGAAGCGGCTGCGCCGTGTGCCGGACTCGCGCGATAGCGGCCGATCGTTGTAACGCTCAAGCTCGATGCGCAGCGCGGCGTTGAGCTCGCTTAAGCTGAAGAAGGTCTGATGGCGCAGTGGCGCCATGATCCAGCGTTCGATCCCCTGCACCGCAACTTCGACCTTGGCCTTGTCGCGGGGCTTGCGGACCCGGGCCGGCAGGACCGCCACGCCGTAGTGTTCGGCAAAGTCCTGATAGCTTGGGTTCAGATCCGGCTCATACCGACAGACGCGGCTCACACCGCTCTTGAGGTTATCCGGAACAATGGCGCAAGGTACGCCGCCGAAGTACTCAAGGGCTCGAACGTGTGCGCCGAGCCAGTCCGCCACCGTCTGGGTCAGGCTCGCTTCGACGTAAGTGTAGTGGCTCGCACCCAGAGCGGCGACGAACACCTGGGCGACTTTAATCTCCCCGGTATACCGATCGACGAGCGCCATCGTCTTGCCGGCATAGTCGACGAACAACTTATCGCCCGGCGTGTGCTCGAAGCGCATCACCGCATCTTGCCGGCCGAGCCAGGCCTCATAGTCGCGGCAAAACGCGCTGTACTGGCAGCCGTCCGGATGGCGCGCCTTGTACTCTTGCCAGAGCAACATCCGCGTCACGCCTTTGTGCGCGAGCTCAGTCTGGATCGCCACAAAATCCGGCGTCGGATATCGTGGCGCAATCTCGGCGCACGGATACAGACGCGCACTCAGCTCCTCATCGTCAAGCTCTGCCGGCAGTGGCCACGACAGACCGGCCAAGCGTGCCCTCTTCAGACACTCCTGCACGGTCGATCGAGCCGACCCGAGCACAGCACCGATCTGGCGATCACTCAATCGCGCCTCGTTCTTGAGGCGCAATACATCCCGAATCTTGCGCACGGACAACCTCGCTTGCGCCACCGTCTACCTCCCCGGAAAGCCCGAAAAGGTCACGATAGCTGGGTTGTCCTACCTCTTCCTAACCGGCCCGGCTTGCCGTGGAACGGTGGCCCGGCATGCCGTGGAATACCGGCCCGACATCACGTGGAATCGTGGCCCGGCATGGCGTGGAATCTGCAGACCGCGAGAAAGTGGCGAAAGCGATTCGAGAGATTTTGCAATTTGACGTTCCGTGCATCGGCAAATATGAAGATCAACTGATGGTTCAACGCGTCGACCTCAACGTCGACGAGGAATGCCTCGTGATGCTCCACTATGCCGGCGAAGTCGGATTTTCGCGCACTGAATTGGGCAAATGGGTACGATTCCCCGCTCCTCGAATCTCGGAAGCGTTGAAACGGCTCACCTCGCCTTCCGTGCGCCAGGTGATCGTTTTGCCCAGTGCCTTCTATCGGCTTACCGACTTAGGCTCAAAGTACATTCGAGAGCAGCTGGCAGACAAACTATTGATCCAGTAACGATCGTGGCGCCCAGAATGGACTTCTTGAAAAACTTGGTTTTCGGAGTGGTTGCATACGCAATGGAGCATTACCTTTGACCGTCATGCCCTATTTTTCGGTAAATGGCGGGCCGTGGTCGATTTGGACTGATCCGCCGGTTCTTGTGCGCGTAAAACTCAAATAACCTAAGTAGGATAGGTCGCCCTAGAGTTCGGTTGCTGGATGATTTTCACCGAGCCGCCTCGCATATAGGCAGCAATTTATCAGAAAGGCCGTCACGCCCAGAGCGATTGCGGATCCGCCTATGATGTTGCCTACAGACAATTCCGATTGTCGCACCATACTGTAGAACGAACTGCCGAAATCAGCTATTACCAAGAAAGTCGTGACGTAAAGCGGATATCGAGCCGCGGGCGACAAGCGCCAAAGCAGGATGGCAGACGCGAGACTCGGCGCCGCCAAAATAAAGTACCAACTCTTCAATCCGAGATAACCAAACACACCTGTGAGTATCAATAGAAATACGACACGCAAAAGCACCTTTTCTCTTGCCGTCCTTTGCCTCCCTGACTTTCGCAATCGAATAGTACTCACAAGCGCCCAAATCAAGCCGCCGAACAAGGTCAAAAGAAAAACGATCCCGCCGCGATTGGCAGGTTTTATGAGCGCGAGACCAAGGAAGGAAAAAGCAACCGTCAGCCACGCTGCAATGTTCTGTCTAGGCAGGTTGAATTTCATCGCGGGTGACTAGAGTTGTTGCGCCATAATAATCCGTCATTTTTGTCTTTCTGCTGCCTTTGGGAGCATATTCTTTGCATGCGCTGGAAGAACATACACACCCTCCATCAGATGCTCGCAAGCGCTGAGCGCAACGCCTAATTGTTCCGGAGTATGCGGCAGCACTTCGTGCGCTGATTTATTTCCCAACGTGCGTAACTGGTGAAGAATTGTTGCTCCCTCTGGAGTTAGAACCTTCATGTCAACCAGCGCGTTGATTTTTGCCTCCAAATCGCCTTTAGGCGCCTGCTTATCTTTGCAAATGGTTTCCACTAGCGCACGAATACCGATACCCGCCAAAACAGGCAGGTTGTTATTCATCGCTGAGATAACTTCCTCATAGATTCTGAGTAGTTCAATCGGAAGCATATAGGCGTCAATGATCGCCGTTCTGCCGCTCGTACGACTTGGATAAAGTACTTCCTTTTCGTTGTATCGCATGTTGCCAAAGTGATCGTGATCCCAATCTTCACTGTGGGCAGATGTAGTGCGGTACGAAATCGTGTTGCAACCTTGACACTCAATAATTTGATGTTTGGCCCAGCCTTCCATGCTGTTCCGCCCGTCATCAAACGCTTCGCTGCTTTTAGCGACGGCCAGAACCATGTGGTTAGTGTCCGCGCGGCAGGAGAGGCAGCTAACTTTAAGCAGCTCTTTGCCGCCGGTGAGTATATTTAAACTTCTACTAATTTTGTCGCTGTCGTCCACATCAACTCCTTGTAAATATTCCACTTGCACAGCGCCGTTTTGGTTCGAATGACTCGGCTCATTGCGCTCGTTTCATGCCTTATTCAAATTTCTCTATTGTGCTGCCATCAATGAACTCGACTCCGGCCATCCGTTCGCAGCTGGCATGGCGGTCTCGCTGACCTTACGCACGAGGACGGCTCGTGTCGCCGATAATTTTAACGGTTGTGTCGACGACATTGAGATCGCGTTCGAACACATTCTTAACGAAAGTCTCGCTGTCTTGATCGTAGTAGAGACCCTGGACGCCAAACTTGCGTTCCAGAAACTGCTTCGAGAGGATTTGCCCCAGCGCATGCATGCTTCCGCTACCAACCACTACCTTTCGATCAGCCTGAAATCCTGAAAGAACGACGGCTCGTCATCGCGCTGCGCCAGGGAAAGACTGGGTGCGATATCGCGGCTGATGAACATTTACGCGGGCAAGCGTCGATATCCCGACAAGTTGCAAAGCTGAAAGCAAGACTACTAAAGCTGTTGCATTGAGGAAGATTGCGATGGACAAGATCACTCGGGAGCGATTGATATCCTGAATCGTCAGCGAATGTGATGCAACTTGGGCGGACCCAGGTGAGTCGCGGATTTTGAGACCCAGTGTGATCCGCGTGTGCGTGTATATGGTGGGGAGTGTGAATGGTGAGGAGTTACAGCGAGGTGAGCGTGCGGTTTTCTTATTTGTCAGCTAGTTAGGGTTACACGGGCGTAGGTTCGATTCGCCCCCTCGCCATGCTCTGTCCCGCACGCATTGATTTACAAGGGATTTCTTGAATTTGGTGGGCCGTGGTCGATTTGGACTGAACCGCCAGTTCTTGTGCGGATAAAACTCAAATAGTTTCAGAGGATTGCGCGCCATCCGCAATTGCCTGCTCTTTGAGCAGCCGCGCAACCGCAGCCTGAACAAAGCAACGACCCAATTCATCGAGGAGTTCCTGACCCTCGGGGCTTCTCCATTCGTTCCTTTAGAGCCCTCTGGGATTCCGGCGAAATTCTCAACTCCGTTGGGCGCCGCCGCTTCCCCTTGCCGATTTTGCAGCTGGAGCGTCGCATAACTGGTCGCTCCTGTAATTTAATGCCGTAGTTGCAAAATGATCGTTACTGTATAACCATACAGTATCTTAACTTAATAGGCAATCTGCCCAGGCGCACGAACCAACTGGAATTCTTGATGGCTAAGGACTCTCAGATCGAATGGACTCATCACACGTTTAACCCATGGTGGGGTTGCGTGAAGCTGTCGCCGGCGTGCGCCCACTGCTATGCCGAGTCTTGGGCACGACGGTTCGGTGACGAGCTTTGGGGAGGCGATGCGCCTCGGCGCTTTTTCAGCGAACATCATTGGCGCGAGCCTCTGCGATGGAACGCTGACGCCGAGAAACTCGGCGCGCGCGCGCGTGTGTTTTGCGCCTCCATGGCAGACGTGTTTGAGCCGCGCTCAGACCTTGATCCATGGCGAATGAAGCTCTGGTCGCTGATTGAAAGAACACCACAGTTGGATTGGTTGCTTCTGACCAAACGGCCTGGACATATAAAGCACGTTTATCCGTGGGCGCGTACTCCGCGCGCCAACGTTTGGCTAGGAACCACCGCTGAAAACCAGCGGTGGGCAACTAGGCGAATTGAGCGCCTTCTTTCCGTGGACGCCGAGGTCAGGTTTCTATCATGCGAGCCATTGCTCTCCGCGATCGACTTGACCCCGTGGATTAAGCGAAGGCAGATCACTTGGGTCATCGCCGGTGGCGAGAGCGGTCACTTTGCACGGCCGACGCACCCAAACTGGATTCGGTCTCTAAGAGATCAATGCCAGCGCCATGACGTTCCGTTTCACTTCAAGCAATGGGGACATTGGAGTCCGGAGTCGCATGGCGAGTCGGTGTCCAAGATCATCGAACTACGAGACGAGGCAGGCAGACTGGAACGCCTTTCGTGGAGACCAAAGTTACGCAGCGGGCGTGTGCTGGATGGGCAAACTTGGGATGGATATCCTTAACACGCCACTTCCAGGGACGGAGTAATTCAGTGTCAGCAAAGAAATACGGAACCTCGATAGAACCCGATCCGTGTCCCGATCTGGCCATAGAGCGCGGCCCCAGCAACAAAGGCGTCGGCAGTTGGGTCCCCACCCAAAAGCATCGCTTACTCTGGGAGTATCTGTACGCAACGCGAAGCGCGTGGAAGAAATGGCCCAGCCGCGTTTTCATTGATCCGTTCGCGGGTCCCGGGCGGATTCAAGTAGAGGGGGAGCAAGGCACGAGAGACGGCGGTGCTGTTGTGGCTTGGCGCGCTCTCTCGGACACTGCTCCGTTTAGTCAAATGTTGGTGGGAGACATTGATTCAGATCGAGTACACGCCTGCGCAGATCGGCTGCGAGCAATTGGTGCGACGGCGACGCCTTTTGTCGGCCCGGCTGATGAAACCATTAAATCCATGGTCGCATCCATTCCTCCACGGTCACTATGTATGGCTTTTGTAGACCCCTATAACCTCGAGCTGCTGTCGTTCTCGCTCATCGAAGAGCTTGCTAAGTTGCGAGTGGACTTGGCGATCAATTTCTCGACAATGGATCTCCAGCGAAATGCCGAGCTGGA
>Ga0265354_1000170_pt1 | contig 12030 bp, 17 predicted proteins | sample NZE1metagenome_FD_189074 | JGI IMG/M metagenome (GOLD analysis project Ga0265354, IMG submission 189074) | Rhizosphere microbial communities from Maridalen valley, Oslo, Norway - NZE1 | ecosystem: Host-associated > Plants > Roots > Rhizosphere > Soil | place: Norway: Oslo | collected 2017-09-14 | reverse complement strand
TGGCACCGACGATTCTGGAGATCCTCTCAACTCCGTCCAGTGATTGCACGATTGCCTTAGGCACCTCCTCGCGCAAGTAGGCCATGTCCACTGCCGCGAAAAGCGCTTCGAGTTCTTTGGCCGAAATCATTGCGGTGTCTTGGGTAGCGCCCAGTTTCAGCAAGCGATCGACGGCCCCCAGCATTTCCCCCACGGATTCCTGTAAGAAGCGAATGTTGTCGCCAATAAACTGAGCCGGCGTATTGATTTCATGCGCGATACCTGCCGCGAGTTGCCCGATCGACTCCAGCTTTTGGGCGTTCGCCAATTCGCGCTCTAGCTTCTTCTTTTCGGTGACATCTTGGGTGATGGCGACAGCTCCCAGACACTCGCCATTTTGGCCGGTGAGGCGGCGCGCGCTGCCGAGCGTCGTCCGAACTGTGCCGCCGGATTGAGCAATGAGAAGTTCGACATTTGTCACATTCTCTCCGCGCAACGCACGCGCCAACGGCCGTTCCTGGTGCGGTACCGGTGTCTTCCCGCCGGGTAGGAACATTTCAACGGCTAGATCGGGTGTGCAGCCTGCTGAGTCGTCCGGCGTCCTCAGCTCAAAGAGTTGTGCCGCCGCCGGGTTGTGCAGAAACACGCGACCTTCCACATCGCAAGCCCGGATTGCGACCGGAAGGTCGGCAATGACGGCTTGAAGCAACCGTTGGTTTTGCAATAACTCGGCTGCGAGGTCTTTACGGGCGGAAATGTCTCGTAGGAATTCGACTGAACAGCTCGGTGCGCCGCTCTCGTCTTTAACTAACGCGCTTGTCGCACGCACCCACAGAGCGCAACCATCCGCGCGCATATACCGTTTCTCAACGTCGAGGGTTTCGATATCGCCGCGCCAGAGGCGCTCGAGTTCTGCCGCATTGTGCGCAATGTCTCCTTCGTGGGTAACTTCACCAATGAACTTCGATTCGATTTCGCGGGCATCCAAGCCAAGCAATTTGCAGAAGGCGGAGTTCGCGCGCAGAATTCTCGCATCACGATCCATGTAGCTGATGCCAATTGGCGCCTGTTCAAACATGTCGTGCGAAAGCGTCTCCGAGGATCGGCGCTGAGCCATGGCGACATTCCTTTGCAGTAACCGGGCTAGTTCAAACTATCGGCGCGAATGGGAATATCTTGAGGGATCCTCGCTACATCGTCGCGCCGGCGTGCGCCAAATACTGAGCCAAATCGATCTGAAAATAGACCCCGTGCGGGTAGCGCAAGAGTGCCCCAATGCTTTCGGAAGGCGCGAAACTTTCAGAACCTTTGAACGCAGTCAGCTTACTCCCAAGTCCACAAACGATTTTGGAGTGCTGCAGCGCAGCCATAAAGCCCTTTGGAGCTGATCGCAAACCAACTCGACGTTTTTCCTGGTCGACCGCAGCGGATTAAGCCGAATTTCATGTTTTTCGAGGCCACCGCTCATATCACCGGTTAAGAGGGATAGTTCAGGCAGTAGGAGCCGCGGATTCAAATCTGTCACTTCGACCATTGATTTTGTTCAATATTCCCAACAGGAAGGATTGGCATTTTTCGCCCGCGCCCCGGGGACCGGACTGCGGACAAGAGCTCGCGCGCGATGTTACCGATACGCTAAACAGCTGGCGCCTTGTGCCCTCGGATCTGGAGTTTGACGTCATCGAAGCAACTTTAGCCCAACTCATTTGGACCCAAAATGAAATTTCGGCAGCGAATATTCCTCGTTCGACTACGTCAGAGCCTATCGCGTAAATCACTTAAAGATCGCTCAATCATTCATCAACCGCTCCACTACCGATGCGGAGAGCGCGGTGACCATCCGCGCGATCGTCAACTTCGCGCGCGATATAGGGATCAGCGTCATCGCGCAGGGCGTGGAGACCGAGCAGCAGCGCGATCTGCTCACCTTGCCCGACGTCACGACACAAGCGCAAGGCTTTCACTTTGGCAAGGCTGTCGAAGCAGAACGCGCGAGCGACATGCTTTGAAAGTGAAGGGACTCAGTTTGCCCGGATTTAGCGGGTTGCTGCGGTTCGCGTACGTAGCCCGCACGTGACCAGCAGTAAGAGAGCTGAAGATACTCGCCCTTCGGTGTCAGCTCGAATAGCGTAACACCGGGGTCAAGATCTCTTTTGTTAGCAATAAAGTGCTAATTGGGATCGAGGCAGGCGCAGAAATTCTCGCCGTATCGACGGTCTGACTTCCGAATAAAAAACGGCCGCGTTGCCGAATGACGAGTCCATTCGCCGGATCCGTCGTTTTGAGGCCCGCATAACGCTAATAACGTCAAATAGGGTAGCCAATTCACTGAACCCGAATCCATGCCTCGGCAGACTGGGTTGCTCGGCTGGCACGTTGTGAATCTCCGAGCCGATCATTTCGTTGAATATTGGATTCCGGCTAAACCAGTAAGGCGCATGAAGTTCAAATTCAGTAGCGGGGCGCGAGGTATCTTCGGCGCTCTTGCTTCGATCCTGATAGCGCTCGGGACGGGGTGTCACGCCCAGCAGGGGCCGGCAGGTCAGCTGTCACCGCTCGAGAATACCGTGACATTGCGACGAGGTCTCGGTGGCGAGCCCGGAACACTCGATCCGGGCGCCGCAGTGGACTCGTTTTCTTTAGAGGTGCTGGGCGATCTCTATGAAGGATTGACGGCGGAGACCGCCGATGGATCCATTGTGCCGGGAGTCGCTGCCTGGTGGACCGTGGATTCCGCTGGCAAGAAGTACGAGTTTCACTTGCGGCACGATGCCCGCTGGTCAAACGGTGCTCCTGTTCGCGCCCAAGACTTTGTTAATGCATGGCGACGCCTAGTTGACCCCAAGCAGGCTTCTCCCATGGCAGACAATCTGCGGGTGATCGTCGGCGCCGGCGACATTATCGCCGGGCATGCAATTCCAAGTTCACTTGGTGTCTTAGCCCCACGCGATGACGTACTCCAAGTTGTGCTGACAAGACCTGCGCCATATTTCCCGCAGCTTCTGACGCACTACTCTGCATTTCCTGTGTTCTCCGAATCTGCGGCCAGATCTCACGATTCGAGGACCTGGGTGTCAAACGGCGCGTATGTTCTCTCAAGCTGGACTCCTGGCGGCACTCTCCAGTTGCAGAAGAACCCCTCGTATTGGGACCGAGATCATGTCGGCATTGCGAACGTCATCTATGTTCCGCTGCCGGATGAGAACGCGGAGTGTTTGCGTTATCGAGCTGGCGAACTGGATCTGACTCAAAGTGTCCCTGCGGCGGCGCTTGCCTCAATTCGCGCGGAAACGCCGAACGAACTGCACATCGCGCCGTTTCTGGGTACTATGTATTACGCGTTTAATTTGCGCGCCGCGCCTTTCAAGACCAATGTCGCCTTGCGCAAGGCATTAGTAATGGCTGTCGACCGGCGAGCGATTTTGAAATCCATTCAGCCGTTTGGTCAACAGCCGGCCTTCGGTTTTGTGCCACCCGGAACCTGGAATTACCAACCGCAATCGTGGGATTGGGCTGATACGCCCGACGCGACACGAATCGCCGAGGCGAAACTGTCGTATGCCAAGGCCGGATTTTCAATTCAGACGCCGCTTCATTTGAAGCTCCTATTCAACTCGAGCCCGGGAATTAAACAAATAGCGATTGCGATCGCTGCTATGTGGAGGGAGACCCTGGGAATTGAGACAGAGCTGATTGATGAGGAGTACCGGGTATTTTTGGATTCCCGCAAGCACTCACCTCGATGGGATGTCGTGCGGCTCGCTTGGCTCGCCGATTACAATGATGCGGGCTCCTTTCTCGACACGTTTCGCAGCGATTCGCCCAATAACGACTCTGGCTATGACAGTCCGCAGTTCAATGCGCTCATCGAGGAAGCTGAGAACACCGCGGATGTGGAAAAGCGTCGCGAGATTCTTGAGATGACGGAAAAAATCATGCTCGCCGACTACCCTGTGATTCCAATATACTTTCTTAGCTCGAAGCGGCTCTTTAAGCCCTACATTCGGGGCGAAACCGCCAATCCATTAAATCGGCTCTATTCGAAGCATCTTACGATCGAAGCGCATTAAGCGGCGCAATCTCGTTGCACCGTCAGCTCGCCGCCTGCAACGCGCTGCGCACCGATCGCAGAGCATGACGGATTGCATTCGCTGCCGACCGGTGACAATCCCATCAGGAGTCTCGGCCCAATTGCCGTTGCCTTTGACACTCAGGTCCCCAGCTCTTACGTGGAGTACACATTCAGCATTCGCGCAGAACACCGAGTCGCATTCGCGCACGGTGTATCGTTCTAGGATGAGACGGTGGAATTGGATCGGCTCAAGGCGACACGTCTGATGAGCCAGGCATTTACCTCCTTGTCGAGCCATCCCACGGCCCTGACCCCGATCTTTACACGCTGAGGAAACCGAAGATCGGCCTCCAATTGGTAGATCATCGAGCGGCACAAGCCTGTAACTTCACAGACCTGTGGCAATCGTAGAATCTTAAGAGACTCATCTGGAGTAGGAGAGGTAATCATGGAAAAACTCCGGTGAGGGTGGAGACAGTTCTGTGGCCGCCTAACGCGGCGGATGATGGGTGCTTGAGGGGCAGCGTCTGCTGGTTGGGGGGACTCGCTTGGCGGCGGCGCGGGCAATAGGCCTTATCCGACGTTACAGCGATCGGGGACCGCCAGGTGCGCGCCATCCATTCAAGGATGTCTGCCCTAAGCCACCCAATCTTCTTTCCACGAAATTGCTGTTTTCGAGGAAATTTCCCCATCGCGGCCAGGGTGCCAAGCATCCACTGCGGACGCCGGACGAGCCGGGCGACATCATGGGCGGTGAGGATTCGATCCCAATTGGGGTAGGGTTCGTTCACCCACTGGGAGATTGAGACCGCATGATGAACGAAGAGGCTGCCCGCATCGATGCCATTTCGACGAGAGTTTGTCGACATAAACGACCTTGAGTGTGGTTCCAGTCGTTTAGGGTCAAGTTGCCACGCATGGCGCCATGATGCGCCTTACATCTCCTGGCTTGTGTAAGAGTTCCGCGCAAAATTCAGCGGAACCCTGACGGAATGCGCGAGGGAAGCTCTGCACAGGTGATCATAAGTGGAGGATACTGTGGCGAGGGGCAGTAGCCGTCAGGAGAGAGAGGATCTGATGAAGCAGACGACCTTTGCATCGGCCGCCTGGGATAAGAAGGGCAAAGTCACGCGCCGAGAGCGTTTTCTGGGTGAGATGGATCAGGTGATTCCGTGGTCTGAGATCCTGGCGCAGATCGAGCCGCATTATCCGAAGCCCGGCGACGGCACCCAACCGATGTCCATGGAGCGGATGCTGCGCGTTTATTTTATGCAGCAGTGGTTCAACCTCTCGGATGCGGCGATGGAGGATAGCCTCTACGACTCGGAGTCGATGCGCCGCTTTGCGCGGATCGAGTTGCTTGATGATGCGGTGCCCGACGAGTCGACGATCCTGCGCTTTCGCCACCTGCTCAAGCAGCATCAGCTGAGCGAGCAGATTTTCGGCCTTGTACGCGGGCTTCTGGAGTCCAAGCGGCTGCTGCTCAAGAGCGGCACGATCGTCGATGCGACCATCATCGATGCGCCGGCCTTGTCGACGAACGATCGGGAGTGCATTTTGGGATGAAGGCGCACGTGGGCATCGATCGGCGCGGCATTGTTCATAGCCTGGTCACCACGGCGGCCAACGCGTCGGACATTGGCCAGATGGTGCACCTGCTGCACGGGGGATGAGCAAGAGATCTACGCCGACCAAGGCCTACTGGAGTGAGGCGCATCGGCAGGCACTGTCCCGTGGGATCTGCTATCGCGTCAACCGCCGGGGTAACCGCCATAAGCTGACTCGCCACGAGCGGCCCATTAACCGTTTCCGATCGGCAACCCGCGCCCGTTGCGAGCACGTCTTTCGCGTGGTGAAGAAACTCTGGGGCTTTACTAAAGTTCGCTATCGGGGGTTGGCGAAGAACACAGCGCGGCTCTATACCCTGATCGACCTGGCCAATTTGTATCTGCTAAGACGACGGCTGATGCCAGCGCGGGAGACGTGTCGATGCTGATCGCAGAACTCGACGAGCAGCGCCGGAACGAGATCTTCACCCCCGCCAAGACAATGCAGCAGCCAAAAAACATGCTCATCGACCTTTCAAACTACATGAACCCTGAATCAGCAGCCGCCTGTGCAGAGCTTCCCTAGCGCATCAGTTGAGTTAACACCTCCCGTGGGTCTAGCCGCAGTGCCCGCGTTAAGTCAATGAATTCTATGACATCAATCCGCCTTTCGCCGATTTCGATTCTGGCGATGACTGTTTGCGAGGTCTTAAGCCGCAGCGCAAGCTCGTGCTGCGACAGGCCGGCGGTCTTGCGTGCGGCAACCAACGCGGCACAGAGCGCACGGTGTCGACGGCTGCGGAGGGATTTCAACGGGAATGCTCCTAAATTTTCTCGTGAGCATCCACGTATAATGCGAAAATTGACTTATGCGATTTTTGACTAAGCGCTAGAATGGAAACTGGGCGGGTGAGCCGGGAGCATAAAGGAGATGTCATGCTTATCTTGACACGACGCGTGCGTGAGACGTTGATGATAGGGGATGATGTCGCTGTCACTATTCTAGCCGTGCAGGGAACGAGAGTGCGTGTGGGAATCGATGCGCCCAAAGCGACGCCCGTGCACCGACGAGAGATTTATGAACGCATTTGCTCGCAGAGGCTGCTCGATGGGCGCCGGTAGCATCAATCTAAGTCAGTCCGCTCGCGGACTCTGGCGGATTGCGGGTTTGCCGGTTCTCGTGTTCCTCGTGATTCTGGAGCCGCTTGCGACCTTTGTCTTCGCAGCGCTCTCCCTACTAGGGCTGCTGACAACGGCATTCTTTTTTCTTGTTGGGCCGCCAGGATTTCCCGTCTGGACCATGCTCGCCCTGTCGCTAGGCTTTGCGATCGCCTTGCTGCCTTACCACGCACTAATTCGATTGCTGTCGAATACCTGAACGCGGGATTTATTAGCGTTTCGCGACGCCGACCGAAAACGCCTTCAACTGAGCGCGGTCGTTTTCTCGTCTAAGAATACTGAATCTTGTTCAGATTCACGAAGGGAGTTGCAATGCGCGCAAATCGGCCGACACCGGTCAATTCGAATGTTCATGATCAGGCCTTTACATTCGCGACAGAGCCCGAGTTCGAGTAAATCCCCCTTAGCGAGGGTTCGTTTGAGAAGCATCAATTCTTCGAATCGCACATTCGATTGTGGATAGTAAGCAAGGTAAGCATCGTAGATATCGCAGGTCTGCTCGCCATCATCGAGAGCCGATGTTCGTTGGATCGACGCTGGGTGCTTGAATATCGGGAAGAGCGCCGCAACAGCGGCAGCCTCAGTTCGACCGCGTGCGGTGCGCAACAACACATCGAGCGAGCGCGGCGGCGGCCCGTGACGACGGGCATCGTCCGATACCTTAAGGCGGCGACGCAGCGTCGCGAGCCGATTGCGCGAGAAGCCGGTCAGTTTCCTGATGGTCTGGGTCCTAACCTCGTGGAAGATGAGCCGCCTAGCTAATTCAAAGCAGCGAATTTCCCGGGCAACCGAGTCGTCATTGTGATGAGCGTCCATTGCCTCATTCCCGTTTGAAGGTTCGTCCAAACGGAGTCCGCGAAGCATCGGGCAGCCGTTTTAGATCAAGTCCATCAAAAATAATTGCCTATAGCGCGACAGATTTATTCCGTATACACTCGGACTCTAATTGGGAATGCTGGACAGTACAACACCAATATTGTGGAATTGCCGTTAGATCATCGACGCTTGATGCAATCCAATTGCAATCTGCCGCGCGACCGTATGTCCTGTTGTGGTAGGGGACCCAAGCGGTTTAGCGGAAGCGGCCCTTACAACGAGGAGTGTCATTTCAGCCAGAAATCGAAGGTCCCACGAGGTCTGTCGGTTAAGATCGACATTTTACGATTGGGGCATACAGGGCGGCCTGTGATCGTGGATTTTTACCGCAGCGATCGGCTGGAGCCTTCAGATTCGCTTCTTGCGGGTATCTAGAGCAGCCATGAAGTCAGCCCAGGAACACACCGACATCGCCAGGTCCTTGAGCGCCGCGCTTGAGCCATTGATTGATGTCTGCTTGACGATCGGTATCACAAGTCCCGAGATCGAGAGCCTGCTGCGGGCTACCTTCGTCCAACGCGCTTTTGTGAAACTGCCGCGCCATAGCCGCACCGGGCGCGGCCCCAGCGATTCAAAAGTCAGCTTGGCGGCAGGTGTTCACCGCAGCGAAGTGAGCAAGATACGTGCAGCAGGGGGCGCGAAGGGCGCTAAGGGGACAATGGAGAAAAAGCAGCGCCTCTACTCAAAGAGCGCACGCGTGCTGTTCGGTTGGACTTCAGACCGACGCTTTACGACTAGCGGCGGCTTACCGTTGGACTTGCCGATGGAACGCAATAGGCAGCGCCGAAGCTTTGAGGACTTGGTCGATAAATACGCGCCGGGAAATCATCCGGGAAGCGTCTTGAAGGAACTTCGCCGCCGCGGCAACGTTGACTTGCTAGAGGATGAGATCGTTCGATTCAAGGGTACGACGACACGATCGAGTGGTCTTACGAAATCGAATGTCGCAGGAGTCGCACACCAGATTAAGCGTCTTGGCGATACCTTGGTTCACAATATCGTGAATGCCGAGCATTCCCGACTTTACACGGAAACGAAGACGTTAAGTCTAAGCGTCGAACAGCTTGCGCTGATCCGAGCCGTGCTCGATAGACGCGCGAAGACCTTCATCGCCGCTCTGGAGAGCGAGTGTCAGACTCGAATCACGGCCGGCGTAAAAGGAAACATAAAACAGATGGGCGTGAGCGTGTTCGCGTGGGAAGAGGATAGCTAAACCAGCGGCCTGAACTGGTATGGCATCGACACGGCTAACCGGAAGTTAGCTGCTGTGGCCTCGAGGCAAGTGTTTAATAGTTCTGGGTTCTGTAAACGGAACTGCGAATAGTTTAAGGACAAGCGAGCTAAGGATGCCCTTAAAAGGGAATGCATCATGGCAAGGAAAAAGGCAGCGGCAAAGGCGAGTAGCGGCTCTGTAACAGCCGCTCGCCCGACGGTTTCGGGTCGTGCCGCACAAGAGGCATTGGTGCTAGAGCTTCATGGGATCATTGGGGCCGCGCTGAAACAGTATGGTCTCTCAGCTAAAGAGCAAAAGAACCTCTTTGCGCAATCGCAACGCCGTTCGCGCACAAAACTTACGAGCGCAGCGCTTCTGGAACAGATTCGGCGGTTAAGTGATCTTCTGACAACTTGGTTTGAGGAGCCACCGTATGTCGACTCGGTTGGGGCACCGCGGGTACTCAAAATTGCAGGCGAGCGCGCAACCTTTGAGAGCCTGGCACGGCGATTCTTGCCTGGGGTGTCCACCGCAGATGTCGTCGCGCTAGCTTGCCGTACCGCGAATGTCGGGACGCTCCCTGGGGGACGAATCGCACTTTACGGTGACGCGTTTGTAAAGTTTCCGAGAAATCGAGACGGTGTGCTTGCGCAAAGCATTATGCACGTGCGGCAGATTTTCGACACGTGTCTCTACATTGATCGGCTGCTGAAATCCGCAGCCGAGCGCTCAACCAGGCAAAAGGAGCCTCGTGCCCAAGCCGGCATTGGTATCTACGTCTACTTCAACGGCTCTGCGAAGCGGCGATCCATTCGTCAGGTCAAGAAATAATGGCAGGCGATCACACAACACTTAGCAAGGAATCTGGACGCGTGAAAAGGATTTCCCACAAGGCCCCATCCTCCGCCAACCGTGCGCGGTCCCGCGGCGACGGTAGGCAGTCAGTTACGCAATCCGAGGAGGAATTGTCGGTCGAGCTTTATACTTCAGTAAGGCTCGCGCTCGGCGAATTGGGGGTCACGCGCGCACAACAGCGACGGGCTCTGGAGCGCTCAGCTCACTTGAGAAGTGCTCCGAAAGTGAGCGGCCGAATATTGCGCACGCGATTAGGAGTAGGGGAGATACTTGTGGAATGGTCGCGAAAAGCGCCCTACCTCGATTCGGAGGGCAAGCCACGAGTTCTCGCCGTCACGGGCCCGGGCGCGACTTTCGAGAGCCTGGCACGAAGATTTTTGCCCGATGTAACCCTGGCAGAGGTCGTTGCGCTGGCGTGTGAAAATTCAGAAGTGGTCACCCGCCCGGGAAATCGGATTGCGCTTCTCGGCAGTATTCTGGTCAAACTTGGAGACTCCAGAGAAAAATACCTCGCACACGCTGTAAGGCAAATCGATCAATTGCTGCAGTCGTTGCTGCACAATTGGCACGTGCAGCACAAGAGTACTGACAGAGGCCGCATGGAAAGAATGGTGACTGGCGTCATCTCTCGCGCCAACTTTGAAGCCTTTATGAACGAACTTCGGCCGCAGATTTACGACTTGCTGCTGCGGGTCGATTCCTCGATTGAGCGCAATCAACCGAAGTCCGCTCGTGGTCTGCGCGCCGCTTCGGCCGTCAGCGTGAGCGTGTACGTGAATCAAGACGATGACTTAGAGCGAGCCGGGGTGAATACGTCACTGGTGCCGCTCGCCGAAAAGCGAACGAAATCGAACAAGCGACCCAGGGCGTCCGGCAGATAACTCGAATAACTGCTCGTCAAGCGGTCGCTCTCAGAAATACTGCCGAAACATCGAAATGGCGCGATCCAAACGCATCTTGGCCGGCGTGCGGCGTCGTGAGTGTAAGGCGATGGAACAATATTGGGCACATTGCGCACTCCGTTCGTCTCGAGGAACGCCTGTCACTCCAGAATGGCCGCACGGGCCAATTGTCAGACTCCGATTCTTGCAATTTCAGTGCGAGCTCCCCCGCTGCTGCGTGAGCGGTCGTTGTCCCCACCTATGTGAGCCCAAGAAACGGAGTGGACCGTCACGACGAACTCCTAAAGCAAGCTATGCGCCGCGGCGGGACAAGACTGGCCAACACCGTTGCTGTATGTTATTCGGCGCCGGATCAGTTTTAACAGCAGGCCGCTACGACTACTTATCAGTGCCCGAAATATTATTTCTATCCGAGCGTAGGGCCGATACCGGTTCCGTTCCGCCGTTGCCGCAATTTAGGTACGACGTATGCCGTGTAGGTAATGAGTCCAAGTGCGAGATAGCTCACAAGAATTCTTGACGGCATCGAATCGCCCTGACGCGCCTTGTCAATCATGTCAAGTAATACCGGCACGGTCATCGCCAGGGACGCAACGACACCAACGATTGGGATTGAGGCTCCGCCGGGAATCCAAAACGGGACGCTCCTACCAGTCTGCGACCAGCGCAAGCGAACCGTACAAAAGCAGACGACGGCGAATGCGGTCGCCGTCCCTAGAGTCACGAGATCTCCAAGCAATTCCATCGGTAACAATGCTGCCAGCGTGGCAATGACCAAGCCCAGTACCACAGTTCCGCGCACAGGGACGGCGCGACCCGGATCAAGCTTGCAAAAAAGTTCAGGCAATACGCCATCCCGAGCCATCGACATGAGGATGCGGCTTTGGCCGAAGAGCAGTACCAGCATCACCGATGTCAGGCCGATGATCGACCCGACCTTTGTGAGCATGGAGAACCAAGGTAAGCCGATTCGAGTAGCGGCGAAGGCGATGGGTGCTGCACCCCCGAGCTCGCGGAACGGTACGATCCCGGTGAGGACCGCCGCGACGATTGTGTAAATGATAGTGCACGCGACAAGTGAACCAATAATCCCGATGGGTATATTCCGTTGAGGATTGCGGGACTCTGCTGCCGCTGTGGACACAGCCTCGAATCCGATGTACGCGAAGAATATTGCGGAGGCGCCGCGGATTACGCCCGCGGCTCCGTGGCGCGACCCGCCTTCATTGGGAGGGATGAACGGGTGCCAGTTGGAGGGGTGGATGTAGAAGACGCCGACCGCAATAAACAGCAATAGAATACCGACTTTCAGTGCGACTGCGACGGCATTGAAAGCGGCCATGCGCCGGATGCCGAGCAGGAGCCAGCCCGCGACCGCCAAGACACCGCCCGCCGCCAGAACATTGG
>Ga0265354_1000168_pt1 | contig 12057 bp, 8 predicted proteins | sample NZE1metagenome_FD_189074 | JGI IMG/M metagenome (GOLD analysis project Ga0265354, IMG submission 189074) | Rhizosphere microbial communities from Maridalen valley, Oslo, Norway - NZE1 | ecosystem: Host-associated > Plants > Roots > Rhizosphere > Soil | place: Norway: Oslo | collected 2017-09-14 | reverse complement strand
ATGGCCTCCGCGCGGGCACAAGCCTTTTGCGACACTTGACTGCATTGCCTCCATTTTTATCGTTGTATTCTATAATGGAACTATGACACTATAGTGTCAACTCAACGAAAGGCGGTTGAATAAAAGATGTCTAGAACAGGAGGCGGAGCGACACGAGCGTTTCGTGATCCAAACCAAAACCAAGACGTGAAAGGAAAGTGTCAGATGAACAAAACGAAACCGTGCGTAGCATTCATTCTGCTCCTTACGTGTGCCTTGGCTGGTCAAGCATTGGCGCAGGGCCAGGAGACCGAATTCAAATCGAATACCGATGACCTCACGAAAATTCGCAGCGTGTTGGAGGAGTTCCGCCAGGACATTATTCACAAGGACGGTTTGGCACTAACGAAGCTCATGCTGAACCCCGAAGTGCTCTTTCATCACGTCAACAACCAGGAGGAAGTTGATAGCGCCCGCAAATATAACGCTCAGTTCGATGGGATAGGCCCGAGCCAGCTAGATGGATTTGCGAAATTACTCGCAACGTCGAAGGACAAACTCGAAGAGAAATTTCACAATATCGAGATTCGCCAGGACGGTGATCTAGGGCTGGTGACATTTAATTACGATTTTGTGATCAATGACAAAGTTCACCATTCAGGCCTCGAAGTCTGGCAGTTATGCAAAATTGATGGGCAGTGGAAGGTCTTGTCCGTTACCTGGACGATCTATATTCACAGCTGACCGCCAACAGCACTCCAGAGAACGAGGCGAGCTTATGCCTGGTGACTGCGCCGGACCGCTGAAGAAGGAAAAGGCGATGGTGATTTCTGCGCCGTCCGCCAGAGGCAAGGGGAATTGCGTACCTCCGATCTGTCGCCTTTTCCGACCAAGTTCAGAGTTAGGTGTCGGCCCCTCAGAAAGTTCAGCCGAAAAATTGACCGCATTGTTTTTGCATTGGATACCAAATTCTGAATAGTCACAAGGGAAGACACATGATTGACTTCGGTTTGGGAAAGTTGCGGCTTTGGAGCGCGGCAGCAACCTGCGCAGGCCTACTTATGACGCAGGCTGTGGGAGCCCATCCAGCGGCCTTTACACTCAACGATGTGATGCAGGCGCCATTTCCGTCGGACATGGTGCCCGCGCCCACGGGCGCAGCCGTGGCGTGGGTATTCAACGTGAAGGGCTGCCATAATATCTGGGTAGCAGACCCCTCCCATGCCGCGAAAGCACGCCAGATCACACCGTACACAGAGGACGACGGTTTCGATATCGGCGACCTCGCCTGGTCGCCGGATACGAAGTCGATCGCCTTCACACGGGGCGAGAGTCTTGAGGACGAGACTCCGGCCAATGTTAATAACTCCGCCGAAGGCCCAATGCCCAAGGAAGTATGGGTGGTTGCCACGGCCGGCGGCGTGCCGCATAAGGTCGGCGCGGGAGACTCCCCTAGCTTCTCGCCCGATGGCAGGCGCCTGCTGTTTGTCGACAAGAAAAGGATTCTGACGATGGCCGCGAGCGGCGAGGGCGACGCCCAGCCATTGCTCATCGATCGGGGAACAGTGGACTCGCTGACCTGGGCGCCGGACGGCAAGCGCCTGGCGTTCGTGAGCCATCGAGGCAGCCACTCGCTGATCGGTGTCTACGATTTCGTTGACCAAACCATCGTCTGGTTGAGTCCGAGTCTCGACTACGACAGCTCGCCCGCGTTCTCACCGGACGGCGCGCGGATCGCCTTCGTTCATGTGCTGGCCGAGAAAACTCTCCCCGGACTCTTCTCCCAACGCAGCGGACGGCCGTGGTCGGTCTGGACGGCGGACGTGAAAACCGGCCAGGGGCGACGTGCCTGGATTGCCGAAGCGGGACCCGGCAGCGTATTCCATCCGACGCTCTCGGCGAGCAACCTGTTCTGGACCAACCATGATGATCTCGTGTTCCCTTGGGAGAAAAGCGGCTGGCTGCATCTATATGCCGTCCCCGTGCAGGGCGGGACGGCCCGCGCACTCACGGTGGGAAAGTTCGAGGTCACACACGTCGTCTTCAGCCAGGACCGCAAGCGCCTGGTCTATTCGTCCACTCAGGATGACACCGACAGGATGCATATCTGGACGGTCGATGCCGAGCATGGTTCGGCGATGCGCACCGCCCAGAGCCACGCCATCGAAGACTATCCGCAGATCGGCGCCGACGGCGCTCTTTTCGCATTGCAGAGCGACGGCAACCAGCCGCTGCATCCGGTCGCGTTGAATGCGGCTGGGCATTGGCGGCGGCTCGCTCCGGAAGCCATCCCGCCCTCCTTCCCGAGTTCCAAGCTCGTCATGCCCCAAGCCGTGACCTTTACAGCGAAGGATGGCCAGGAAACGCACGCGCAACTGTTCCTGCCACGTGAAACCACCTCCAATCTGCACCCTGCGATTCTGTTCTTCCACGGCGGCCCTCGCAGACAGATGCTGCTGGGGTTCAATCCCAACCGTTCGTATAGCTGGATATACGCATTGAATCAGTACCTCGTCGCCGAGGGTTACGTCGTGCTGTCAGTCAATTATCGCGGCGGTATCGGCTATGGCCTTGACTACAGAGAGGCCGACAACTTCGGCCCGGGCGGTGGCAGCGAGCTAAATGACCTGTTCGGCGCCATCACCTATCTGCGAGGCCGACAGAACGTCGACCCCCATAGATTAGGCATCTGGGGGGCTAGCTATGGGGGACTCATGACGGCCCTCGGTCTCGCGCGCGCCTCAGATGCACTTGCGGCCGGTGTCGATTATGCGGGCCTGTATAACTGGTCGACGTTCCTGTCCTCGGTGGGCGAGCCAATCGACGGTGGCGATGCGAGCCGCCGGGCGTTGGAATCCTCTCCCATCGCGACCATCGACCAGTGGCACTCACCCGTGCTGCTTGTGCAGGCGGACGACGACCGCGATGTACCCTCCCAGCAGGCCACCGAACTTATCGAAGGCTTGCGGTCGCACAACATCGACCATGACGTAATCATAATTCCGAACGAGATTCATGACCTCGCACGCTACTCATCGTGGATGATGTTGTTCAATGCGGCGGATGAGTACTTCGATCGGCATCTCGACAAGCGGAACGCGCCCGCTCCGTAAGCAGGTCCATTACTGCCCGCTATTCGCGAAGGAGGAAAAATGCTGAGGACACTATTTGCAGGCACGATTCTGGCCCGCGCGCTTGCCGGAGGTGCGATGGCGCAGGCGCCGGATGCCGGCTGTGCGTTGCCGTCGGAACCCGAGGGCATTCCCGCCGCGATGGATGCGGCGATCAGCGGGCCCGCGGACAAGGATCGAGCCTGTATGAAGGCCCTGTTAATACCCGAAGCGCGCCTGATGATCGTTTCACTCGGTGCGGACGGAGCGCTAACCTATAGGCCCCAGAGCTTGGACGATTGGATCGCCCGCGTCAAAGCCCGCGGCCATACCATGCTGGAAGAGAAGCAGCTGAAATATCACATTGAGCGCTACGGCAACATCGCGCACTTATGGAGCAGCTACGCGCTGCACAGCGACGGCAAGCAAGTCGCGCGCGGCATCAACAGCATTCAAGCGATCAAAGAAGCCGACGGCTGGCGAGTTATAGTCATCATGGCGCAGGCCGAGTCGGCCGCTGCGCCGCTGCCCAAGGAATATCTGCCGTAAGGGAGGCAAGCCTTAAGGGCAGCGAGCCGGCGCGGGCCGGCTGCACGCCCCAAGACCAGCGGTGCGTTATCGAAAGTCCAAATGGATCTCACGCTCGCGGATGTGATTATTGTCGACCCCTTCGAGCACCGAGCCATTGGGCGACCGTGGCTCACACCCGCCTTGGACGTCCGCCCAGTCAGACCATAGACGCGCGATATACATAGTTTCGGCCGGTTCGGGTTCGGAGTGCGGCGCGACAAACAACCGACGCGCGCTGCACGGTGCTAGAGTAGCTGAGAGACTTGCCGGCATATTCATGGAGGATTCGGAATGACCAAAAAGCAAGCCAACCGACTTATGCGTCAATTGAGTCTGCTTGACGTTACGCCGGGCGATGAGGGCCGAAACTGGATTGTGAGGCTCACGCATCCACCGATGTCGACTCTTTGGATGACGACGGGTGGAAATTGTCAATCACCGTCGTCGTCGCCCACCTCGCCAGCGAGTCTATCGAGGCACTTGCCGCGTTGGGTGCATCGCGAGATATCGTGAGTGACACCGCCCGCCGCCATGCCAACCCTCGTCGAAGATTGGATCGCGGTGATAAGGAATGCCATTCTTCGCACGCCTATCGATTGGGACGCAATCCGCGGCGCGAAGGTGAGACTTCGCGTGGAAGCCCGGACAAACGAACAAAAATCCGCGGTCGAAATTTTGTTGCGCGCTTCCGACCGCCCGGGAATTGAGCGAGCCGCATCTGCGGTCGAGCGAGCGTTCCTCGAAGCAAAGCCCGGAGCCGACGGGCGGCCGCGCAGGTTTTGATCGCTCGATGAGGTACGTGTGTTTCCAGCATTCATGGTGGAAGATAGGTAAGATCAACTCAAACGCGTCGCCGCCACGCCTTGCGATTGCGAAGTCCTTGGGTCACGACATCAGTGGATGACGATAACCTTAACGTGGTTGGCACTGTTAGGGTCCACGTAAGGCACCGCGAGTTAGCGGAGAAAAAGTATCCCCGCCGAGCGCAATCCGCAACATTTGCTCAAATCGCGATCACTAAGTCGAGCGGGTCCTGCAGCTGCGCGTATCGATCGACGTTCCGCGTCTTCGCTTAGATACGTCGGACATGCTGCGCGGCGCCGCACAGTTCGAGACCCAGATTTCGGAATTGCAATGGGCGTTCGACATCGTAGTCGGCGCGCCAGTGTAGCGAACGCCGAGCCCCGATCAAACCAGCTTGGATCGTCGCGGGAGTATGGCGCCGCCAATGCACCCTTTTCGTTATGATCTCCGCCCCGCGAAGCGGATTGCGGCTAAACCGCGTCGGCACGTAGGACAAGGGGGCCGATGTTACGTCTTGAGTTGTAGCGCGGACCGCGCGTGCCAACGCACAGTGTGTTCATATGCATCGTGCAATATTGTCCAGGTGTAATCCCGAAGACCTTTTTGAAGGTACGCGCCATATGAGATTGGTCGGAGAACCCGCTTAGGGCGGCGGCTTCCGCGGCTTGCTTTCCCTCTCTAAGCAATTTGGCGGCCTCGTTTGCACGGGCCTGCATCCGCCAGGCGCAGGGCGAAAGGCCGAAAGCCTTCGCAAACTGCCTGATAAATGAAAAAACCGAGAATCCTACGTCCTCGGCGATCTCAGTCATTTGAATGTTCTCCGAGACGAATTCAGTAATGATGTTTTTGGCTCTCAGTACACGCTCGTCCACGTCATCTGCTCGATCATCCTTCGGTCCGAAGGTGTCAATCTCCCTATATAGATCTTTGACAAACCCCTGAAGATCGCCGCATGAAGTGTTCATTGATTCGGTGCAGCAATGCAGATCCAAAAACGTTGACACGATGCGCGAGGCTGGCTGAACTGGTCTTGTAAAATGCAATTTGGAGAACTCATCACCCAGGACGTTGCGCATCTGCGAAGTGGGTAGATGGAGAATTCGCATCTTCCACCCGTCGGACCCTACCCGATGTGCCGAGTGGATTTGGTTGGCGCCCAACACGACCATCTGCCCCTGATGAGCGCGAAGTTTCCGATGATCGACGCCGACATCGAAGACGCCGTCCGTGACAATCAAAATCGTCACCGCGTCGTGTGAATGGGGGATGAAATCGCGATCGCACCGGGCATGAAACATTACCGCGTCCGGAACGCTCGGAGCGCGCCAACAGGTTCTAACGGGATATCGCGAATTGCCCAACGCCATTTCCCCGTGTGGACAGGCGGCCTAATTACGTTTCTCTCCTACCTTCAGCATAGCATCTTCCCGGTTGACCCTCTTGCTCGGAAGCAGGTGGGGCGACCTCGTCGTCAATAAATCACGTGATTTGACGTCCCGGCCAAAGGACCCGCAAGCGAAACGCCTCTTACCCACGCAAGGCAGCAAGTAGATACCCCTGGGCTGAAGAGACGGCGTGAGCCGATCCTTTTCCCTTGCCACGCCTGGATTCGCTGTAGATCCGCCGCGTCTCGTTCTTCTACGGACCCGGGCCAGCGGAACATCCTCGCCGATGTAGCGCTCGAAGGCCGTCGCCTGCCCCGGCATCGCACCGATTCCGCCCACTTGAAACATCAGCCACTATCGTCAGGTCGGCGATTGCCCCAGCCGGAACCGAAACATCGAGTTTTATGCCCGCAGTTTGATCCGCCAGGGAGGGCCAAGCGACCGACTGTTTTGACGTAATCGCGCAAACGACCTCGAAATCTTTGTTATAGGGTGCAATTTCATTCAATACGAAGGTGGCTAAGCTCGGTACCCTGGCTATCGAGGTAGAACGGTAAGCAGACGCACCTTTTAAAGTTGCGAAGCGTCGCAGCGCTCACAATTTCGTTTCCGAAGCATAAAGAGGATAGCCCATGCGTAGACTATTGATGACGGTGTCTCTAACTGCCTGCCTGTTTGGATACGCGTCAAGCCGGGCGGAGGAATCCTATGCGTCGCGGCGCGAGACGAGCCCAGAGGATTCGAAGGCCATTCTTCAGATGATCCCGCAATTTATGGACGCCATTAAGACCAAGAACCCAAAGGCATTATCTACTTTGGTTCTCAATGACAATATTCTCTTCTCGAAAGTGGTGGACGGCCAAGAGAAGCAAAAGATCAATGATTCGTCAGACGTCAATTTTGACGGCATACGCTATGGCGGCTATAACAGCCTCGCTCAATTGCTCGGTTCGAGCAAAGAGACTCTCGAAGAGAAATTCTACAATGTCAAAGTTACGCAAGACGGCCCCGTTGCCTGGGTGATGTTCGACTATCAGTTCTTGCGCGCCGGCCAGGTCTCGAATCATGGGCTGGAGACCTGGCAGATGTTCAAGCCCGACGGCAAGACTTGGAAGATTCTAAGCGTTGTCTGGTCGTCGCATGACGGTCCGTGACAGCGAATGTTGGTCCAGCGAATACGCTGATTCGAAGCATCTGTAATGACTAAGGCGGCGTGGTACTTCGACTTCATTTCCCCGTTCTCCTACCTTCAGCTCGGTAGGTTTCAGGATCTGCCGCAGGTTCTGGAGATCGCGCTCAAGCCGGTCGTTTTTTCCGCCCTGCTTAAGCACTGGGGACATATGGGGCCGGCAGAGATTCCGCCCAAGCGGCAGTTTGTCTATCGCTTTTTCAGATGGCAAGCGATCCAGCGGGAGATGCCATTCACCATGCCTCCAGTTCACCCCTTCAATCCGCTGCCTCCCCTTAGGCTGGCGCTCCTCGGCGGCTCGACTCCGGAAGTTGTTCGCGGAATATTTAACTTCATCTACGGCGAGGGGCGAAACCTGGAGGATGAGACGTCGATCACGGGACTGGGGGCATCGTTAGGTATTCCCGACGCATACAAGCGGATATCGGAGTCTCGCATCAAGGAACAACTGAAAGCCAATACCGACGAAGCGATTGCCGCTGGCGTATTCGGCGTTCCCAGCTTCGTTGCTGACGGAAACCTTTTTTGGGGCGACGACGCAACCAACATGTTCCTCAACTATCTCCGCGATCCTTCGCTTTTTGAGGACAGCGAGATGCTGCGTATTTCGAGCTTGCCAATGGGGATCACGAGGCCACGTTGACCGGCTTGGCCGACCGATCGGAACGCCGAGAGCGAAGTGGCTCTCCAGCGCAACGAGCCCCACTCGAGGATCAACCTGTTCCGTGTCATCAAAAGTCTGGGATTTGAAAATGATAGATCTTTATGCAGCTGCTACGCCGAATGACTGGAAAGCCACCGACGTATTGGAAGCAGGACACGCATGCCGCTCCTCTTCAGGCACCGATGGCGCCAGGGACGTCGGGCATCAGGAACAATCATGGACGAGATAATGGAGGTCACGCCAGTCGATGTCAGGGAGTCGACCCTCACGTCGAGGGCGTCTATTGCCGGCGCTACGCTCGATGACAAGTACACGAAAGTTTCCGGACGAATCTACATCTCTGGTGTGCATGCTTTGGTCCGGCTGCCTCTTGTTCAACGCCTCCGCGACCTGGCCGAAGGGCTGAACACCGGGGGATTCATTTCTGGATACCGCGGCTCACCCCTCGCTCTGTATGATGAAGCGCTGTGGAAGGCGCAAGAGCACCTGGACGCGCATCACGTAAAGTTCCAGCCTGGCGTCAACGAGGATCTCGCTGCCACCGCCGTCTGGGGAAGTCAGCAGCTGACTCTGCTTGGAGACACCGCTTATGACGGTGTGTTCGCGTTGTGGTACGGCAAGGGGCCGGGCGTCGACCGTTGTGGCGATGTTTTCAAACATATGAACTATGGAGGCACCTCGCGCCACGGCGGGGTGCTGCTGGTGGCAGCCGACGATCACGAAGGCCATTCCTCCACCCTGCCGCACCAGTCCGAACACGCGTTCTCAGCCGCGATGATTCCTGTGCTCTATCCAAGCAACGTCGGTGACTACCTGACGCTCGGGCTGCATGGGTTGGCGATGTCGCGTTTCTCCGGTTGCGCCGTAGGATTCAAGGCGGTGGCAGACACGGTTGAATCGAGCGCAACGATCGATGCCGATCCATTCGGCACGATAACGCTATTTCCCACCGACTTCGTGATGCCGCCAGGCGGCCTGAACGCCCGCCTGTTCAAAGACACGGTCGCCGCGCGGGGACGCGCGCAAGAAGCGCTGATGCATGATTACAAGATCTTTGCGGCGCTCGCCTATGCGCGTCTCAACAAGCTCAATCGGGTGACGATCGACAGCCCCAGAGCAAGGTTCGGGATCGTTGCATCGGGGAAATCCTACGTCGATGTTGTCGAGGCGTTGGATGAACTGGGCATCGATGAGACGGTTGCCCAACTGATCGGTATCCGGGTATTCAAGGTTTCGATGCCCTGGCCACTGGAGCCGCAAGGAGTTCGCGCGTTCGCAGAGGGCCTCGAAGAGATTTTGGTCGTCGAAGAAAAGCGCCAGATCGTCGAATATCAGCTCAAGGAGCAGCTATATCATTGGCGCGACGACGTTCGTCCGCGGGTGATCGGAAAATTTGAAGAGAGGGGTGAATGGACGACACCGCGCGGCGAGTGGCTGCTAAGCGCGAAAGAGGACTTCTCGGTCGCTCAGATTGCGCAAGTCATCGCCGGCAGAATCGCCCGTTTCCATTCATCCGAAAACATTTCTGATCGGCTGCGTTTCCTTGAGGAGAAGGAGGCGGCCTTGGCGCGCGCGTTTAAAGCACCGCCGCGTCCGCCCTATTATTGCTCCGGCTGTCCCCACAACAGCTCGACCAAGGTGCCGGCGGGCAGTCTGGCCCTCGCGGGCATTGGCTGTCACATCATGGCACCGTCGATCTTTCCTGAACATAACCGGACGATCACCCACATGGGCGGAGAAGGGGCGCCCTGGATCGGAGCCGCACCTTTCTCCAAGGTTCCCCATGTTTTCGCCAATCTTGGTGACGGTACCTATTTCCACTCGGGATCGCTGGCCATTCGTGCCGCGGTCGCCGCCAATGTCAACATCACCTTCAAGCTGCTCTACAACGATGCTGTCGCGATGACCGGAGGCCAGCCGTTACAGGGCTCGATCCGTCAGGCCGCATGGCAGGTCGCTGCCGAAGGCGTCAAGCGGATCGCAATCGTGGCCGAGGATATGGAACGGTACGCTTCGACCCAGGAATTTCCAGGTATCACCACATTCGATGAGCGTCGCGACCTCATGAAAATTCAACGAGAGCTAAGGGATACAGAGGGCGTGACGGTTCTCATCTTCGATCAAGTCTGTGCTGCCGAGAAGCGTCGACGTCGCAAGAAAGGACAGTTCCCGGACCCGGACAAGCGCCTCTTCATCAACGACGCGGTTTGCGAAGGTTGCGGTGATTGCGGCGAGCAATCCAACTGCGTGTCAATCCAGCCGCTTGAGACCTCTACGGGCCGCAAGCGGATCATCGACCAGTCGAACTGCAACAAGGACTTTTCCTGTGCGAAGGGCTTCTGTCCCAGTTTCGTTACTGTCAAAGGCGGCAGGATCCGCAATCAGGCGGCGGGCAAGGCCGGCGAACCGAACGATCTGGGGCTTTTGCCGCCGGTGTCGATCCCATCCTGTGCCGAGACCTACAACATCCTGATCAATGGTATCGGAGGCACGGGCGTCATCACGATCGGGGCACTCCTTGGGATGGCCGCCCACCTTGAAGGCAAGAGTGTATCGGTCCTTGATATGACCGGGATGTCGCAGAAGAACGGCGCTGTCACATCCCATGTTCGCGTTTCGGAAAAACCGAGGGACTATCCGGCGCGGATTCCGTGTGGCGAGGCCGATCTCATCCTGGGTTGCGACATTCTCACGAGCGGCGCACGTGATGCCGTGTCCAAGGCCCAGGCGGGGCGGACCTACGCCGTCGTGAACAAACACCAGCAACCGACGGGCGCCTTTACGCAGAATTCCGATTGGCAGTTCCCCGGCGAGGAAATGGTCCAGGTCATCCGCAATGCGGTTGGCGAGCGAGCGATTTTCGTCGATGCGACGGCGATCGCGTCCGCGCTTCTGGGAGATTCGATCGCCGCGAACCTGTTCATGCTAGGCCTTTCCTATCAGAGGGGGCTTATCCCGATCGGTGAATTGGCAATCAACCGCGCCATTGAACTGAACGGCGTTGCGGTCGCGGCGAACAAAAAGGCGTTCGAATGGGGACGCCACGCGGCTGTTGATGAGGCCAAGGTTCGCTCGATCGCTCTGCCGAACAACGCCATCCAGATGCTTCCGCCGTCGCTCGATCAGGAGATCCATGATCGTGTGCGAGAGCTGACGTCATACCAGAATGCTGCATATGCCAGGCAATATCTGGATCTGGTCGCACGTGTTCGTGCTACCGAGCAACGTCTGGCGAAAGACACTCGTCTGACCTCAGCCGTCAGCAGGTACTACTTCAAGCTCATGGCATACAAAGATGAGTACGAGGTGGCCCGGCTCTATACCGACGGGCGTTTCAAGGAAAGGCTTGCTGCCCAGTTCGATGGCGAGGTTTCGCTGCGCTTCAACTTGGCGCCTCCTTTGTTCGCAAAACGCGATGCTGACGGGCATCTGATCAAGCGGGAATACGGCCCTTGGATCTGGCATGCGTTCCGTGTCCTGACAAAACTGAAGTTTCTGCGCGGCACGCTGTTCGATCTGTTCGGATACACTGCTGAGCGGCGGATCGAGCGGCAGCTCATCGCCGAGTATCGAGGGGATGTCGAAAAGCTCCTCGAACACCTCAATGAGACGAATCTGGCCGAAGCAACAGAATTCGCAAGTTGGCCGGAGTATGTCCGTGGCTATGGACATGTGAAGGGCGCTTGCCTTTCTGCGATCCGTACCAAACTTAATTCAAAGCAGAAAGGAGAAAAAGCGAAGGTTCTCGACCGGCGCACTGGTTGACGACAGAAAGGCCCCGGTTGCCCGCTGTTCGATCGCAGACTGCCGCGTCCGGAAGTATTTTCAGAGTGTCAGTCCGACTTGGTCGCGAGTTCGAACAATGGCGCCACACTTGGCCAGACGCCTGACCGACACAGGCCCACAACAATGGCGGTCATGCAGAGGGGGACATCGAAGCCTCTGTGCCAAGGAGCGAAGGGATCAACCTGCACAGGTTTGGGCTACGGTTGCGAGCAATTGAACTGACCTGACTTTTTTGTATCAGGCGTTGTCGGAAAATGGCTTGGAAAAGGAGCCGGTTCCCTTAGGAGGATCGCAAGCGTATGCGAAGGGGTGTTCGGAGGGACGCTCCAAGGACTCTGACTGCCGCCCACTTCTTGCAAGTGCTGCGGGATTTGAGTACGTCGAGCAAGCCACGCCACGGCCGGTACGATTGAAACGTCTTGTTCGGCTGCTCATGGAACAGCGCGAATGGGTGCGTAAACCCGTGACCCTAAGAGGCGAGGATAGTCGCCGGTCGTTTGAGATCGCTCGTCAAGGGCTGATAGGAAGAAATGAGCTCAAGGTCGGGTAAAGTTGGCCTTCAACGTGGAC